>Ga0315274_10007915_pt1 | contig 15364 bp, 16 predicted proteins | sample YL17G02_20_MG_FD_203700 | JGI IMG/M metagenome (GOLD analysis project Ga0315274, IMG submission 203700) | Sediment microbial communities from Yellowstone Lake, YNP, Wyoming, USA - YL17G02_20 | ecosystem: Environmental > Aquatic > Freshwater > Lake > Sediment | place: USA: Wyoming | collected... | reverse complement strand
AGCCAGGCTAATTGGGCTTGGTTTTTACCGACTAGCCAATCAGTAAAAACGGCATCTTGACTTTGTTTAAGCCCTAATCATCCCGCCAAGAGAGAATAAAAAGGACTCCGCTTAGGCGTATGCGAAAGCAGCGTATTTATTGGATACGTTGTTTATTTTTTGATACACGTTTACGAGAAGTATCATTCTCGGCTCGCCGTTTTTAAAAGAACTTTTCCGTCGATCCTTACATCCCCAAAAAATAATTTCCAATTCCCAGTTTCAAGCTTTTAATTCCTTCTTCCAGTCTTTTTTCTTAATCGCTTCTCTTTTTTCGTACTTTTTTTTGCCCTTGGCTAAAGCTATTTCCAACTTGATTTTACTGTGTCGAGTATAGCACGAAAGCGGCACCAAAGTCAAACCCTTCTGGGTTGTTTGCTCTTTCAATTTTAACAGTTCTTTTTTATGCAAAAGGAGTTTTCTGGGACGATGGGGATCTTCATTTTTATCGGAGGCGAAAGAGTAAGGATGAATATGGGCATTAAAAAGCCACGCCTCATGGTCTTTTAAACGAATAAAAGCTTCTTCAAGTTTAAGGTGGCCATTTTTGACTGATTTGACTTCCGCTCCGTTTAAGACAACCCCGACTTCAAATTTTTCTAAAATTTGATAATCGAAAGCAGCGCGGCGATTGGTGATTTTCTTCATTTGAGGTTAATGGTAAAAATTTTACCACCTGCCAGCAAGAAAATCTGCCCTTCATCAGAATTCACCAGTAAATCGCTAGCCTCGCCCAAGCCTGACCAAAGATATTCCGCTTGATACTCCCCTAATTTATTAACGACCACCACTCGGGAATTACCTTTATCCAAAAGATAAAGATTTTTTAAATCGGCGTTCGTGTAAAAGGCCACTGGCCCTGAAGTGGGTTTTGTCAAACCGGTAAGGTTAAAACTATCTTTGGCACCACGGGTAAATTTTAAAATTTGACCATTTTTCGTTAAAATCCAAATCGAACTGTCGATCATCATTGCCAAGGCTTGACTTAAATCATTTTTTTCTTTCAACCATTTTTGTTTGGGGCCAAAACCTTCTTCCCCTGGAGAGTATTTCCAAATTTCCCCGGAGCTTAAAAGATAAAGATTGCCGGTAAAACCAGCTATATTCAAAATCGAACCCCATTCCTCATCCTTTTTGATTTTTAATTCCGGATTTTTATTGGCTTGATAAAGACCTTGTTCCGCCAAAACATAAAGACTACCATTCAAATCAGCCAAAAAACTGGCACCGGGCAGTTTTTCCCCACCGGCCAAAATCGTTGACTTTTTATCCTGAAGACCAACGGCGTAAATTGAATTTTGATTTTTATCCAAAATTATCATTTGTTCGCCTGAAAGAATAAAATTATTTCCTAAGGCCCCGGCTTTGATAATTTCCAGGTCAAAAAAGAGTGCTCCTTCAACCTGACGTTCTTGTAAGACCGAACCCAATAAGGGTTCTAGTTCTTGTCTAAACTGGGTTAATTCTCCGCTTTGTCCACCGGTCGCTTCTATCTGGTGGAGTAAGTCTTGAGCTTCCAAAAGAAGTTGTCTTGATTTGGCAGGATTTAAGGTCAACAAACCTTCACCTTCTTCTTTTTTAGCTTTGGCTTGTTGAAGCAAAGCTGAAGTTTGACTGGTTAAACCAAAATTTTTTCTTTGTTTCATGCCAAAAAAGACCGCGACGGCCAAAATAACCAGTAAAATCAAGGCTGCGCTGATTAAGGTTTTTTGCGAACGTGGCGACTTTTCTCTGTTGGCTTTCAAATAAATAATCCGACGTTTAATTTTTTCGTCAATTCCTTCGATGAAATTACCTATTCTTACCTTCCATCTTTTACCTAAATCAAAAGTTCTTTTTTCCCTCATCGGTTTAGCTGGCGTTGAAAGGACTTTTCCCTCAAAAACTTGAAAAACAATGGCCGCCGCCCCTCCATCCTGCTGACCATGAATTGAAGGCGCTAAAATCTCTACCGCTTCTTCCGGTGTCTGGGCATCTAAAGCCGAGTTTAAAACTTCTTCATTGACTAAGCGGAAAAACTCGCCTGTCCCTAAAAGGAACATATCGCCATTTTGAAGATAACCGCTTAAGGTATTTGTTTCGTCCAAAAGAGGTTTTATTTCACCGTTACGATTAATCATCAATTTCCCCCCATTGTTAACGACGGCATACAAAATATTATCCACGACCCCGACAGCCCCAATATCCAATTTAAATTCGGTGCCCTCTTTAGCTTCCTGGCTGACTTTATTGAGGGTGTTCTGGAGCTGATGAAAGGCCGAAGACTCCAAGTCACCATAATATTCTTCATGAAGACGAGAAATCATTTCTTTTCCTACTGCCGCAATTTCACTCATGCCAGCAAATTCCGTCAAACCAATAACCGCCAGTAAATGACCTCTTTTCAAGATTTTTTCTGTTTCTTGAGGAGAAAAAGTATGAACCCAAGACCCGGAAGCTTCGGTTGGCGTCCCCACAATCTTGGCAAAATGGAGTAAAAATTTCTCCATAGAATTTTAAAGAATCGTCAAGGACAAAAGTAAAACAAAAACAGCGACCCCTAAATGAATCCAAGCAAAAAGACGCAAGGGCCAAACAGAAAGACCTTCAACAACTTCGCTCATAATTTTAACTTGACGAATAACAATGGCGGCAAAAGCTAAATATAAACCAAAACCAATGACAAAAAGAATTTTAATAAGAATCCAAAAATTAAAAGGGGTGTTGATTAAATTTTGAATAAATTGTTCAAAGGGGGTCACAATTCTCCTTCCTCTTCAGCAATTAAATCATTAATAATTTCCGCGACCTTATCCGGAAAAGGAATAGCCTCAAAGGAAAGTTCAGGTAAAGTCCCAGCCGTCTGGATTAAAACATCACCGTAATTTAGAAAGGAACGGGCAAACCCTCCGGTTTTGGAACTGACATCTTGAATATTATCTAACTTAGCTTCACTAATGTCTTTATATAAAATACTGGGAAAATTAACGTCAATAATTCTTCTGTCGGTAACAATATTAACATTAAAAAACCAGCTTAAAAAACGCTCAAAAGCAAAAGCAAAAGTCAAAAGATACCAAGCAATGAACCCAATGAAACGGAAAGAAAGAGGAACAAATTCAAAAGGGAAAAAACTAAAGGCAAAAATAGGAACTAAAGCTAAACAAAAAGTAACAATCAGCCAACCAAAATTGGTAAAAAAATGACGCCTTAAAAACAAGACAATTTTTTCATCTTTTTCCTGAAACTCATAACGCAAATTAATCGGATGAGGAATAAAAGCCGATAAAAAACCGAAGGGTTTTTTGAAAACCGGTTTTTTTTCGGGCATCGCCAGTTTTTTCAAGGGAATCGTTTTGGTTTCCTTTTGCGGTCCGACAAAGATATCAGGCATGTCTCAATTCTATCACCTTTTTTCCATATTGAATAGTTTGGATTTCAAAGAAATTCTGCCTGGAGCCCGAAGGTTGAAAACCGTGTAAAATTCTTCCCCACTAACCTCAAAATTACCTCGGTTGGTAGAAAAATTAATACTAGCCGTTTGCCCCCCAGAGGAGTAGATCGCACTGAGGCCTGAAATTGAAGTAATCGCGCCACCTCGACTCGAGGCTTCACTTTTCATTTGCGATAAAGACCAAGGGTCACCACCTTTACCAAAACAGGAATTGTAATCAACTGGTAAAATATGTTCAGACCCTTGACCGGAACGATAAACCAAAACGGCGTTTAAAATATCCGCCATTTCTTCTTGATTCAACCAAGGATGAGAACGGCCGCAAGTCTGTCCGTCTCTAGTCTTATACCAACCTTTATAAAACCAAGGTGAGTCGGCTTTTTTCTCCCAGGCTTCCGCGGTCCAACAACTCTGACTACCACAAGAGGTATCCCAAAGACCTGGTGTGGAATAACCATTACTGGTGTAAGAATAAATGTAACCCCCGGCCGTGGAAGCATACCAGGCTGAGAAAGGCTGGCCGCCAGCCATTAAAACCCACCCTTGGGTCGCGTTAACCGCCTCTTCCCATTTACCACCTTTATTAGCCGGTTTGTAAACCTGACAAGATTCCGTCGCACAAATCGAACCGGCACCGTTATTGGTGTAAGCCAAAGCATAGGAGCGAGCGGCGACCGCCTGGGCCTTTAAGGCTTCCATTCCTCCCTCATTGCCCCAAGAACCCGGCATTTCGTAAATTCTTTTGGTGTAAGTTTCAATATCAACCGTCTCGAAACCCCTCACATTAATGTTAATCGCCGTGGAATAATCTTTTTTAATTTCAATCCCACCACCATAATAGGCCTTCAAGATATCTTCGGCTGACTGACCGGCTTTAGCCCGGCCAAAAGCACCGTATTGGCTCATTCCTTTTCGATGGGGAGCGCCGAAAGAAAAAGCGGCAAAAGCCGGACGGAAACCTGGATCAAAATCTGGACGGGCATTTGGGTCATCAGCCAAAGGCACATCACCCACGGTCGTTTGAAAGGTACCAGCTTTTTCTGACAACAAAGCTTGCTGTTTGGCTGTTAACTCCGCAATTTTTTGGGTTAATTGACTTTCATAAACCTTAGCTTCGGCCAATGTCTTTCTTAAGGGCTCTGCTTGTTTATCAATATCAGCCTTAAGTTTAGCTAAAGAAGCTTTATTCTTCTCCAAATTTTCTTTATCATTTCTTAGTTTAATTAACTCTTCAGCAATCCCAATAATGACTTTCTTATCTTGGTTGGTAACTATTTGTCTGTAAGATAGTCCACGAATTAAATCATTAGCTGATGTTGCTGAAAGCAAATATAAAATAGGCGAATATTGGCGGCTTTTTTTAAAATAACTTCTTACGCGCGCTGAAAAAAGTTCTTTTTGGTATTCAAGATTAACTTCACGATTAAAAATTTCTGTCTCTAATTGTTTTTGTTTTGCTTCGGCAAGATTTATCCCTTTCTGAAGAGTATTAATCTTACTTTCCAATCCACCTAAAGATGTTTGTACGCCACTCATCGCTTTTTTTAAATTTTCATAATCTCCCCACAGTTTATTTATTTCATAACAATAAGCATTTGCGGTAGGGTCGCCAAACTTGGAACAATCTTGCTGTTGAGCAAAAATAGAAAAAGAAGAATTAAAAAACAAGAAAATAAAAGTTATTAACAATATCCCAATGGAAGCAAAAAACCACTTTTTCATTACTTTTTAAGTATATCACCTAACCTTTCTCCCGTCTTGCGTCCTACTTATATGGCGTGCTAAACTAAAAGTCATGTTGAGGACTGCCATTGGAGAATTCAGCGTTGAAAATCTCTCTTCATTTTTTAGTTCGTTTTTGACTTTCGCTATTGGCATCGGTGGTGCAGTTAGTTTCCTTTTGATAGTTTGGGGTGGATTTCAAATTATTCTCTCTGCCGGCAACCCGGAAAAAGTTAAGGCCGGTAAAGAAATTATTACGTCTGCTATTGCTGGGTTGCTACTTATTATTTTCTCGGTTTTTATTATGCGCTTAATCGGTTATGATATTCTAAAAATACCAGGGTTCAGCAAGTAAAGATGACAAAATTAACTTTAACTCTACCAGGAGGAGAAACCATCGCGGGGCCAGAGGGTTTGGAATCAAAATTTCCCGATATTGGCAGGATTCTTACCAAGCTTTTACCTTACCTTATGGTTCTGGCTGGTTTGGTGCTTTTTGTTTTTTTGATTATCGGTGGTTTTGGTTTGTTAACTTCGGGTGGTAATCCGGAAAAAGTCAAGGCTGCTCAAGGAAGAATCACCAGTGCGGTTATTGGTTTTGTGATTATCTTCATTAGTTATTGGCTGATGAGGATTTTGGAGATTGTGCTGGGAATCAGCATTTTAGGGTAAAAATTACTTCCCGAAGTTTCTTTTTCTTTTTTGATATTCCGCAATGGCCTTGTCCAATTCTCTCTCGTCAAAGTCTGGCCATAAAGTATTAGTGAAGTAAAGCTCTGAATAAGACATCTGCCACAGTAAAAAATTAGAAACTCTTTTTTCTCCAGCCGTCCGAATGATTAAATCAGGATCAGGCTCACCATTAGTATAAAGAAACTTACCAAACGTTTCCTCGTTTAATTTGTTTGGAGGAATCCGTTGGGAAATAATTTTTCTTACTGCCCGGAGAATCTCATCTCGACCCCCATAATTTAAGGCAATATTGACCTTTAAACGTTCATGCTTTTTAACAATTTTTAAAATTTCCCCTAAAGCCTTAACTACCTTTCTGGGAAAAGCCTGAAAATCGCCCAAAATCCCAACCCTCACTCCGCTTTTGGCATATTTTTCTTTTTTCTCCTTAACAAACCTTACCAAAAGCTCAAAAATCCCTCTTACTTCTTCTTTTGTTCTTTTACGCCAGTTTTCCGTAGAAAGGGTATAAACAGTTAGGGTTTTTACTCCCAATTCCAAGCAATGTTCAATAATTTTCTCCAAAGCTTTTGTTCCGGCCTCATGCCCCTGATTGATTGTTAAGCCTTTTTTGGCTGCCCAGCGCCGATTACCATCCATAATAATGCCAATGTGTTGAGGAATATTGGCCATATCGAGTTTCACTTTTCTCATGGCAAATGCCAATTTTAACACTTTAAGTTGACAGATTCAAACAAAAGTTGCTAGACTAAAATTGTGAAGAGTATTTTTTCCCTTAAAATTGGACAAGAGTTTTGGGTTAAACCCAATCAAGGTATTGGAGAAGAGACTACTCAAGGATTTCATTCTATTGGAGAAATTATTTCCAATATTCTCCCTAACATTTATGTTTTGGCGGGCATCATTCTTTTTATCCTCTTGATTGCAGGTGGAGTAGGGATTATTATGGGAGCAGGACAAGAAAATCCGGAAAGAGCCAAGAAAGGCAAACAAGCCATAACGGCTGCCTTGATTGGTTTTGTAGTAATTTTTGCCTCTTACTGGATAATCAGAATTATTGAAATTGTCACCGGTATGAATATTTTTGAACCAGGATTATAAAATGGACTTTTTTGGCAATATAACACCACCAAAATTTATCTCCAGCGACCCCGCTGGAATGATTACTCTTTTTAACAACATCCTTCGTTTACTTGTTGTCGCCGGGGGAGTTTTTGCTTTATTGAATTTCATTCTGGCAGGTTACCAATTTCTAAGTGCCAGTGGTGACCCAAAATTAATTAATCTCGCTTGGGCCAAAATTTGGCAATCAATGATCGGACTTTTAATCATTGTCGCCTCTTTTGCTTTGGCTGCGCTTTTAGGATTGCTCTTATTTGGTGATACCACAGTTATTTTGAAACCAAAGATCTATGGACCGGGCGTATCCGTGCCAGGAATCCCTGGCGGAGGATTTGAAGGGGTTACAGGAGGTGCCGGAGGAGCTTTGCGATGAAAAACTTACTTACTGCTCAATTTAAAGATTTAGGCACTATTGGAGAAGGACCAGGACTTGGCCCCTTTTCTAACTTGCCAGAGCCCACAAGCGTAATATCCAAAATTATCTCTATCGCCATTGGGGTAATGACCATTGGCGCCGGCATTTTCTTTCTTTTCCAGGTAATTATCGCTGGTTACAACTATTTAAGCGCAGGGGGTGACGCGAAACTAATTGAAACGGCTGGTAAAAAAATAACTAATGCCATTATTGGCTTGCTTATTGTTGTCGTTGCCTATGCTTTTCTTTCGCTATTGGGCACTTTATTAGGAGTGGAATTCTTAGATATTAACAAAGCTCTTTCCACCATCTTGGGGGGTTAAAATGAAAATTATTTCTGCTGAAGAAGGAAAAATTATCAACCCAGCCATTGGAAAGTATGGCGAACAATCGGGGGTGGAAACCATCAGCAGTCTAATAGTCAATATCCTCAACACTATGCTGCTTGTGGGTGCAGTCATGTTAATTATTGCCATCATCTGGAGTGGAATTGGCTGGATGATAGCTGGCGGTGATAAAGAAAAACTGCAAAAGGCACAAAAAAGATTAACTCATGCTATTATTGGTTTTATTATTTTAATTTGTGTCTTTGCCATTGCCAATTTTGTTGGGGGTGTTTTTGGTCTCGGTTTTTTCAAGGACCTAAAATTCATTCTACCCACGCCTGAAGGTTGACATCAGAAAGACAATATATTAACTTAAAGCAAGGAAGGGAGGTGAAAAAAATTGAAAATTAAAAACTTTTTACCAGCCGTGGCCTTTGCAGCGGCTGAAGAAATAAATCTTGGGCCCACCGGCCAATTTCAAGCCTTGGGCAATCTAACCATTCCCAGTATTGTTTCCAGCGCCATTCAATTGATTCTAGTCGTTGCCGCCCTAATCGCTTTTATCTTTTTAATTGTAGGTGGTATCCGCTGGATTACGGCTGGCGGTGACAAAGAAAAAACCGCCAAAGCCCAACAAACACTAACCGCGGCCTTGGTAGGATTAGTTATTGTTTTTGCCGCTTGGGCAATCATGTCATTAATTGAAAAATTCTTTGGTATTACAATTTTTAAATTAACCATTCCAACCGCAGGGCAATAATAGAGACCTAATTTTTGATTTAATTAATTAAACCACTCCTTGACGTGGGGTGGTTTTTTATTATAAATTAAAAATGTGAACTGGTCAGACACAACAGGAAATACTCCGGCAACAATTCAAGACTTTGTCGTTATCATTCAACGAATCCTTAATATTGCCATCAGGCTAGCGGGAATCGCTGCCTTTATTATGTTGATTGTTGGCGGTTTCCAATATCTAACCGCCGGGGGTGACGCCAAAAAAACTCAAGCCGCCAGTAATACTCTTACCTATGCTATTTTTGGTTTAGTCGCTGTTATCGCCGCTTGGTTTATCCTCCTTTTTATTGAAAAGTTCACCGGGGTAAAGGTCACTGAGTTTAATATCCCTGGAATTTAAAATGAAAAAATCCTGCTTGTTTGCCCGAGTAAAATTTTTCATAATTTTCTTATCTCTTCTCTTTTTTTCTTCTTTAGTCTTACCTGTTCCTTCTGCCTCTGCTAATGTAGCCATTACTTCCCCAATTTATGTTCAGGGTGATAGATTATTTGTTCAGGATGAACCAACTAGTCTTTTTGGTTACGGCTTTTACGCCCAGATTACCGATAAAGATTTTGATTACCAAGCGTTTTTAAATATCTTATCTCAATATGATGTCAATTTTACGCGTGTTTGGGGCCTATACCATGCAGTAAACTCTTCTGATCTTCTACTGCCATTCGCTGGCTCTTATAGAAATTGGGACTTAATGTATTCTAACCCTGAGTTTTTTAATCGTTTAAGAGATTATGTCGCTTACGCCCAAAGTAAAGGCATTGTTGTTCAATTCACTTTTTTTGACCAAAATCTCTTAGAATCAAGCCCAGACCACCGTTGGAACTGTAATCCTTATAACCCCGATAATAATATCACTGACCCAATAAAAACTGCCGGTGAATTTGATAACACCTCTGGTCCTATTTGGGAGATTAACAAAAGATATATCAGTGAAGTTGTGAGAGCTCTAGGAGGTTACAACAATGTCATCTATGAAATTTTTAATGAGCCGGAATCGGGCAGTCCAAGTGTTGGAGACATTAATTTTCATCGTCAAGTGGAAAATTTACTCACCCAAGAGCTTGCTAAATATTCAGGAAGTAAAATTATCTCTGTTAACGGCGATAAATATGCTGCTTACGGTGATATTATTGCTTATCATCATCCTTCTAGTTTGGAAAGTAAAGCCCGAGGCGGAGGTAAACCAGTCATTTTAAGTAGTGATGGTTCTAATTGGGATGGTGGTTCAGGTCAAATTGACAGTGCCCAGACGCAAGAAGTCTTAGAATACAAAAATGCCGCTGCTTCGGTACCCCCAGGAAAGGCCAGTGTGGAAATTTTAGACAACGATATTTGGGGAACAAGTTATACCAGCCAAAGTTGTCCATCTCCTAGAGATGCTAACCATAGCTTAATAGAAAATAGTACAGACCCCTGGGGAATAAATTATCTGGCCTTAGGTCTTTTAGGTGGAGAAGAAACCCTTCCTCCACAACAAGAGCCAGAAATTTCAGACAAAACATCTGAGGGAATTACTGAAGAATGTAATCTTGAGGTTCATGATAGAGATTCTCGACCAGCGCCCTGTAATATCTGTCATACCACTGACCTTTTAACCCCTTCTTGTGCTACCGCTTTTAACACTTATGATGGGGTTGAGTATAAAAGAAACGAAGGTGAAGGGGCTGAACATTGGATTGAAAGAAATTGGGGAGGAATGATAAATATTAACCCTACTCAGGTAACCATTCCTTTCGTGGGTAAAAAAGGCAGTGAAAATGAGCAACAAACTCTAGCTGATTATTTTGAGGGAACTAATGAGTATTACAAAAACTACGGCAATCAAACGACTCTGACTAATTATCAAGGGGTGTTGCGAAAACTCACGCCATTTGAATACCAAAATCAGGCAAAAAAACAGCTGATTGAACGAGTAAAAGAGAAAAACATCCATGACTACCAGGTTAAATATACTAATAGATTTTGCTGGAGTGCTTCATTCACGGTCGAGGCGCTTAAGTACATCGCTGAGATGTTTGGGCTTAATCTCCCGGAAGTTACTCAATATTGCGTTTATGAAAGTAATCCTGTGGACTGGGTAAAAGTTAAGATTATCCAAGGAATATTCTCAGTAATCCCAGAGTTTCTAGTTCACCGTGAATATAAAAAAGGGGGGGGAGTAGTCCTATCTGAACTTATTCCTCCTCCTGACCCAGGTGAGGAAAATTATCAAGAAAAGTTTTTAGCCTGGAAGGAAGCGGATGGCGGCAAATGGTATAAGCTTTGGCAAACAACCCCAATGCTTAGCAGAGAAGATACTCCGGGAGAAATTCATCCATACCTGGGAGAAAAAAACCCAGAAGACAAATTTGAAATCAAAAATGAGGATGCAACCGTTGAGAAGGTTCCTCATTTGGAAAGGCTTTATGAGGCCAGCCAAAAAGCTAACCAACTACTTATCCCTGCTGGTCAGGAAATAGAAATGCCCGCCAGCCCCTCTATTCCTGAATCAACCCCCCCATATTCGTGTCTTAAAGAAAACTATATTTTAGGCCCTGAGGGCGATAGTCTTTGTTGTCAAGAAATTAGCGCTGAACTTACGGCTAAAGAAAAATTCAAAAATCCTAAATATGAAGAATGTATTTATGGATTCATTTGCCCTAATGGAAAACCCAACCTCAACTTTCCTGGTCCTTGCAATCCTTCCTGTCTTAAAACCGAAGAATACGGAGTTTCTCGGGGAATTGGGGTTAATCTTTTCCATCCCTATCTTGACCAAATTTGGGCCTATACCGCCAATCCAGGCGGAGGGATTTTCAATATTTTCCGGCCCTATGAAATTCCTCCTTTTGAAGACATTGATGCTGCTGACACTATTTCTTATAAATACGACCACGGTGAGGCCTCTCCCCAAGAGGGACTATTTTATTTCAATCATCTTGGGGGAATTCAGAGAGCGAAGGAATGGGTAGTTAACAAAGCATTGTGGCCATATAAAAAGTAATTGCTTGAATTCTTGCCTTATTGATGATATTGTTTAATTAATTGAATCACCTGCCATGAGAAAAAAAATCTTCAAAAAAATCATCCTGGGGATCCTTATTTCTCTTTTCATTCTTCCTCTTTTTATTCGCCCAGCCTTAGCCTATCCAGGGATAGAAGGAGGCTCTTACCAATTTCAATTTGAAGAAGCGATTAAATCAGACGAAATGAATCTTCAAAGCTTTGTTAATGAAACTATAAAAGCAATCGCTGGATCAATTGCTCACGTCATTATTGGCAGCCTTAACCCCTTTGAAGAAAGTAAAACCGTCGGCTTACTTCCCGCTACAGGAATACTCATCGCCGGACTTTACGCCAATCCCCCCGCTTCGGGCATACAATATTTTTCTGATTTAGGTAAAAATTTAGGAATTACAAAGCCTGTTTATGCCCTAGGGGAAAAAATTCCTGGGTTCAAGGCTATGGAGGCAACCCAAGCAGTTTGGCGAGCATTTCGTAATGTAACTTATGTTCTTTTTGCCCTTATTTTGGTGGCTATGGGTTTCGCCATTATGTTCCGGGTTAAAATTTCGCCTCAAGCAGTAATTACTATTCAAGCAGCTCTCCCAAAAATCATTATTGCTCTAGTGTTAATCACTTTTTCTTACGCAATTGTCGGGCTTATGATCGACGTTACCTATGGAGTTATCGATATTATTGCTTCTATTTTTAGGGGTATTTTTACTAGTCCCGCCTCTCAAGGTGGCTTAGCGGAAAGTTGGGTAGGTTTTTTTGCAAATATTAATGAAAATTGGGTTGGGAAAATCTATCATTTCCTTATTCCTAATGCTTTTGACGCAAATCCCTTACTGAAACCTTTAACAAATGCATTTTTAACTGTTAATGCTGCTATTTCTGTATTTTATATTTTCTCTTATACCGTGTTCACAATTTTCGGACCATTTTTATCTCTTATCGTTGGCATTCTTGTTTTAATTGCCTTTATTCGTTGTCTTTGGACTCTTCTTAAAGCTTTTACTATGGTTGTTGTTAATTTAATTTTTGCTCCATTCAGGATTTTGATTGGCGTCTTTCCGGGAAGCAATGCTATCTCCGGCTGGTTTAAAGATCTACTAGCAAATCTAGCTGTCTTGCCAACTATGATTCTTATCTTTTATCTTGCCTCCTATTTCATTCTTAAGGGTGTACCTAATGCCATGTACGAAGTCTGGCATGATTGGTATAAAAACCTAACACCGTGGACAGTGGAATTTTCGACAAATGAGTTAACTTATATACTCTTCCCTTTTATCGGGCTAGCCCTCCTTCTTCTTTCTCCTAGAGTAGCCGATATAATACAATCCTTCATCACCAAGAAACCCTTCCAATATGGAACTGCAATTGGGGAATATGGTCAGGCACTTTATAGGGGAACCACGATGGCTTATGAGCAATATAAGACAAAAACCGGCAAAGCGGAACAATCAAAAAGACATGAGGAGTTACTACGTGCGCTAAAAGGAGAAGAAATTAGTAAACCAGGTTCTAGATAATTAAAATTATTTTTTGAACCCCAGAAAACTTTCGGCTATACCCCTAAGAAATGCACCGCCCATAGAGAAGCCCACATTGCCAGCTTTTTTTAATGCCCGCTGAAATTTATCACCAACTATGTTGGTAAGAAGTTGCTCTGCATGCTTGAGAGTTAAAGGTGGGGTTAAAGCACCAACCGTTCTAATAATCTCCTCATCTGTCATCGCATCAACGTGTTCCTTAATAATTCTTTTAGCCGGACATCTTCGCCAAGCCATTGGCCATTCTTCAAAGGCTGGTACTGTCTCGTCTCTATAAAGAAAAATTACTTGTTCTAATACATCTCTATACCACTCTGATCTGTCTTTACCCTTCAAATGTTGAAATTCTTTATATATATCCCGCAAGATGTTAAAATTTGGCTGTTCAACGAGATTCCCAGGCTTAAGAATTAATTTTCTGACAGCATCAGCATCTAAAACCTCCACATCAAGTCTAGTGATCACCTCTCTGCTACTAGGCTCAAAATAGCTCTTCCCTTCTTCCTTATGAAGGTATATCTTTTGGAAGTCAACTTTTTTTAGCGAGAAACTCTCTATTTCTAGATATGGTTTGCCCTTTTTAGGCCTTGTTTCCTTCAAGTCAGCAATAATTCCATACTCATTAGCCAAAAGATTCTTAATCTCATCTCTACGGAGTCCATCCCCTACATCATATAATTTATCCACTTTGTCTTTTAAGACTGTCTCCCAAAAACCGGTAAGCTTTAAGTCAAGCGCTTTATAAAATTTAGGGAAGGGCATATCTTTTCTGTCATTTTTTTCCCATAAGGTTTTAGCGTAGTCTGGGATATTGAAGCATCTGCCGACAAAAAAGTCACCTGTTTTGAGAACAACGTTATGTCTCTGGGCCTCGTGGAGAGCGCTATAAAGTCCTCCTGCAAGCATATGGCTCCAATCTCTCTGTTCAAGAGATATCATTTCTTGCAAGAGGTCTTGCCTTTGTTTATCATACCCTCTAGTTATCTTCTCTTCAGCATCTGTTTCTTTTTCTATCGTACGACTAAAAATTAGCTCATTAAGGCGCTTATACTCTTCACCCATTATTTCAAATTTCTTTAAAGCATCGGCAATTTCCTTTTTATGTAATAAAACTTCAATTTGGTTGGTATAAAGCAGACTAGAAGCTTCTACCACACCCGCAACACCACTGACCCTTTTATAAAGATAAATAAAATTGTGAAAATTTCGGTGGGCCTCAAACTCTAAAGTCAGTTCTTTTCTCATCTCCGTCATACTGTATACTTTTTCTTCACGACGGACATTGCCCAAAGGATCTTTTAAAACGTTGCCGTCTTTATCTTTCATATCATAGAAAACTTTAATCACATCCTTGGTTGGATCTTCTGGCCAAAGGTCATTAAGGGCTTTTTGCAACGGATAAATCAACTGCCAGTTGGTGTCAAATGATTGATCTGGGTATTCTTCATGAAGAGCGTAAAGTCTCTCCCGGAAAGAGCCTATAAATTTCTCCGGGTCTTTCTTAGGATCTGGAAGCTCAAAGATTGGCCGATACTCTGAAGGCAAGCCTTGAAGATAATTAGGCATCCTCCCAAGTCGAGCGTAAAGATCATGCAATTCGCTCTGGTCTTGCTCTGAAAGTCCTTCTTCAAGCTCCCCTCTATCAAATTTTTTCCTTGCCTGAAGTTCCTGTATTCTATTTGCAATTCTTATCGCTTCAGCAACATCTGGAGGAATATCTGTAGGCTTTTGTTTCTCTTCTCCTGAAAATTCTGATTCCTTTCTAATCTTCTCACCTTGGGGAATATTTTTTTCTGAGGACTCCATTATTCGTTTTCGATCTCTCTCCGTCAATTCCCTTAGTTGCATATGAATTTTAGGAATCAATTTATCAGCTTCTGTTTTTGCAATCTTCCCATTTAAAACAAGGTCTTGAAGTCTGTCTATGCTGTTTAAAATAAAACTTGCCGTCAAATGTTCTGGATCAATCCCGCCAGTAAATTCAATAAATGTTTTTAAAGTATCGTCGGTTATACTCTTTAAATCTTCTTCGCTGACAAGCCAATTTTTGAATTCAGAAGTATCATGCGAGGCTTTTTCTCCTTGGAAATTTAATTCTTTTTCTTGATCTGACATATTTTCTCTTTGCTTTCCTTTTGCTTTTCCCCCATATAACTCTTTATATCTTGGTACGTCGTATTCAGATATCCCAAAAACATCATTGCTATATCTAGATCGGCGGGATTTGACAAAATCTTCTTTGGGTATAAATTTTGGTTTTTCTTTATTTCCTTCACCCTCGGA
>Ga0315274_10007914_pt1 | contig 15365 bp, 14 predicted proteins | sample YL17G02_20_MG_FD_203700 | JGI IMG/M metagenome (GOLD analysis project Ga0315274, IMG submission 203700) | Sediment microbial communities from Yellowstone Lake, YNP, Wyoming, USA - YL17G02_20 | ecosystem: Environmental > Aquatic > Freshwater > Lake > Sediment | place: USA: Wyoming | collected... | reverse complement strand
TGAGAGGCCGGATGCCCTCGAACGCGAAGCGAGCGAGGAAGGCTGCCCAGCGCGCTCGGCTTCGTCGGGGGCACCGTGCCACGAAGAAGGTGAGGTAGACCATGCCGGTCCACATGACCAACGGTCGCCAGCTCCTCGGCTTCGGAAGCGAGGGCCTCGTCGGCTTCGGCTGCTGCTCTCCCGCAGCGCAGCAGCTCGGCATCGGTGCCATGTCGCGGAGCTTCCAGCCCGACCGTCTGCGCGTGTCGGACGCGCCTCCCGCCGCCATGAACCCGATGAGCCGGTTCGAGTACCGGCTCATGGACCCGCGCACGATCGACGCGACGCGCATCCTCAACGCGGGGGCTCCGGCGGTCCGGCAGCTCTACGAGATCGCTCCCTTCGGCTTCAGGCCGACGGAAGCGCCGGGGCGGATGCAGAACGTGATCCCGATGGGCGGACGGCAGGTGCTTGTCCTGCCGCCCTCGGTGTAGGAGGCCACGATGCTCTACCAGGGAGTGGGATGGATCAGACCGACCCGGCTTGCGCCGGAGGGGTCGCCGTTCTTTGCCGTCCCTGGCGGAAGCCTCGCGGGGCTCTCGGACCTCATGACCGAGGTGCCGCTCAACGGGCGCCTCGCGGGCCTCGGTTGCGGCTGCTCAAGGAACGTCGCACCGGGCGTCGGGGCCATGCTCGATCGAAACCGCCGCGAAAGCCTGGAAGGGCTGCGCGGCGCGCAGATGGCGATGCAGGGCCAGCCTCGCGGCTGGGGCCTCGGCGAATCGACATCTGGTGGCGTGTCGTGGGACGTGAAGGAAGCCGCCATAGCGTGGGCGAACAACGCGATGTCGCAGGCTCTCCAGATCGCAAGGGACGCGAAGTCGATCGGCGGTCCTGGCTGGCTTGGCTGGTACTCTTCGTCCTACTACGCGAAGTTCGCTCCCCTTCAGGACAGGGTGACCGCGCTCATCAACGAGTTCGTCACGAAGCCCGGTCACGCTCCTGGGTACGAAGCCGAACTTCCAGCCGACATCAGGCACGAGGTGAGCAGCACGCTCACGGATGTGAACGCTTCGATCAAGGCGGTCTTCGACGGGCTCTACGAGGAGTCGGTCTTCGACAGGATTATCAACACGCTCCAGGTTCTTCCGTCGTGGGTCTACGAGGTGACCGTGACGGAGACGGGCGAGCGCGTCGGAGAAGCAGTCGCAGGGGTCAAGCGGATCGGGAAGACGATCGGCGACCTCGCGGACTCGGCGGCGTCCATCGGCAAGTGGGTTACCATCGCTGTCGTCGCTGCGGCAGCCCTCTACGGCATGAGCTTCCTGCCACGAGGTCGCGGATGAGCTGGCCGAAGCTGCCGCGCCTGAACCCCTGCCTGCCCTGCATGATCGGCAACCCGATGGACAACCCTCGCAGGAGTGGCCCGTGGGTCGTCTGGCACAAAGATAGCTGCGCCAGGGTTCGGAACGGGAAGGACCAAGAGAAGACACTTCTCGACGCGGGATACAGCCGGGTCGCCTCGCTCAAGAACCATCAGGAGGCCGACGACCTCGCCGACGCGCAGTACGGCGGGCGGACGAACCCGAGGAAGGGGTTCGTCCACTTCGTCGAGAAGGACGCCGGGATCTTCGTCGCCAAGGTCGGGGCCTGCACGGCGGTCGCCCGCTTCCAGGCGAAGGCCATGAAGCACGCCGGACACGGGCACAGCTACGTCGTCGAGGTGGACGGCACGTTCATCGGCGTCGTGCCCGAGCTGACGAACGCCGAGAGCCTCGTCGCGGTCTACATGAAGAACAAGGGCAGGCTCGGGAAGTGCATCGCGAACCCGACCTCGTTCGCCGAACTTGTCTACGGCGACGCGGCGACGAACCCGATGCTCCTCGTGCTGAACCCCTACGAGTACAACTTCGTCGCCAAGGTCGAGGGCATCATCAGAAGGAAGCTCTCAGCCGACGAGCGGTTGCAGCTCGAACAGGCTCGGAAGGAGTACCGCACGTTCCACGGTCGCGACCCCGACTCGTTCGTCCCCGTCGAGGTTCCGAGCGGCACGCCGCGCTTCGTGAACCTCGTGGGCGACGTGGACCGGATCGACTACACGGTGCGCGCCAACTCCGAGCGGAAGGGTAAGTGGACGCACAAGGCGGGCGATCACGGTCAGACGGGGAAGGACACGAAGCCTGCTCTGCTGGTGAGCGTTCCGGGGAAGAAGTCCCCCCCGGTCTTCGCTCAGAGGAAGGGCTCGGAGATGTACTTCAAGCCAACGCACGGGATCATGGGATAGGAGGGCGCGATGGCGCTTGCGTTCATGTTGAACCCCGCGACTCGGGGTCGAAAGAAGCGTGCTACGAAGCGTCGCGCGCCGAAGTGGATGTCGAAGAAGGTCAAGAACATGACCTTCACCCAATGCATGGCGGCTTCGGCGTACCGGAAGAAGGGGTACAAGTGCCGGACCTCGAAGGACAAGAAGCTCGCAGCGAAGGCACGCGCTGCGGCGAAGCGGATCAAGAAGCAGAAGGGCGAGTACGGTGACGCGATGGGCGTGATCCAGACCAACCCGCGCAAGAAGCGGCGGACAACCAGAAAGGGAGGTCGCAAGATGGCGAGGAAGACCAAGCGCCGCACCAAGAAGCAGAAGCGGGCGTCTGCTGCTCGGCGTGGCTGGAAGACGTGGCGTCGGAAGCACAAGAACCGCAAGCCGCGCGTCGGCAAGCGGGGCAAGCGCAACCCGAGCGGCAAGCGTCGTCGCCGCAACGTCTGGCGTGACGACACGCCCGGTCACCGCAAGGCGGCGAACACCGGCTGGCGTCGCAAGAAGAAGCGCGGCGGTCGCAACCGGAAGCGGAAGAGCAACCCGCGTCGTCGGCGCAACGCCGCCATGTACAGCGGGCGGCTCTACGCCCACAACCCGCGTCGTCGTCGCAACTCGCGTCGTCGTCGCAACCCCTTCGGCGGCACGCTCGGTTCGATCACGCGCTCGCTCACCGATCCGAAGATGCTCATGCAGTTCGCCGTCGCGGCGGCGGGCGCGAGCTTCTCGGAGGTGCTGGGCGGCTACCTCGAGGGCAAGATCACCGAGTTCTCCCCGACGACGTTCGCCAGCGACGCCAGCGGGAAGCTCTCGATGGCGAAGCAGATCCTCGGCGTGGCTTCGAGGATCGCGGCGGGCGTCCTCGTCGCGTCCTTCCTCCCCAGCCAGTTCAAGATGTCGTGGATCATGGGAACCGGCGCGGTCGCTGCCCAGCCGCTCATCAGCGGGCTGCTCAAGCCGGTCCTCGAGCCCCTCGGCAAGGCGCTGGAGATGAAGCCTGCCGCCGGTCTTCGCGGCGGCATCGGCGGTTGGATCAGCGCCGCCGAGGTCTACGGGAAGCCTCGGGGGAGCATGGGCGCGTGGCTCACGGCGTATCAGCTCCCTGGGATGGGCGTCAGCGGCATGAGGGGCCTCGGCTACGGGAGCCAGTTCGGCTCTGGGCAGTACGCCTTCCAGCCGGGGATGCAGACCGCGTTCACCATGTAGCACGGCGTCAGGGCGACCGGCACCGTGCCGGTCGCTCACACCTTCTTCACGCAGGAGATCAAGAACATGAGTCAGTACGTTGAAGGCGGCGCTGTGGCTCCCCGCCCGGTGCTGGAGATCATCAAGCAGCCCCTCTACGACACCGTCTCGGTGCCGACGGGCGCGACCACGTCCAGCTTCTTCTCGCAGCCCGTTGGGAGCGCCGATCCGGGCGCGGCGGTCGGCGTCAAGACGTTCTCGGAGACGAATCTCCGACGGGCCGGGGCTCTCGCGACGCCCCAGCAATTCGATGTGTACGCCATCTCGCTGAAGTACCGGGCGAACATCGTGCGCGCCGACCACACCGCGTTCCAGAACGGCGCGGTCGCGACGCAGGCGGGCGCGAACTACAACCTGGAGATCGGCCAGAAGAGCTACCTCCGCGTCAAGCTCGACACGATCCCCCAGGACACGTCGCAGGTCGTGGACGCACTCGCCGTCGTGGCCGATGCGGTCCACAGCGGCTGGTCGCTCCACTCGAACGTCTTTGACGTGAGCATCCCGGAAGAGCTTTTTGACCCCATGACGGGTCGGACGTTCCTCACGGGTCGGCGGGTTCCCATCCACCTGCCGAGTGAGCAGCAATTCGCCAACACGCTCGAGTACGTCGGCGGCATCACGCTCCTCGGCTCCCCCGGCGGTCCTGCCGCTGCGGAGCGCATCACCTCGAACCTGTGGGGGTGCCTCAAGCGCGAGGTGCAGTAGCCTCCGCTGGGGTCGAGAAGAGTCTTCTCGGTCCTTGTCCTCGTTCCTCGGCCCGGTGACCTGGGCGTCCTCTCAGGTCACCGGGCAACCGGGCAGCCCAGAAGGAGAACCAGCACATGAATCCGATCGCACTTCGCGGGCTGTACGGGGTTGGCGAGTTCGCCGGTCCCAACCGCTACGCCGCGAGCCCGTTCTCTCCGGTCGGCGCAGAGCGCACGCTCCCCGGCTTCCCCTACGGCATGAGGGGAATGCAGGGACTCGGCCAGAACGGCTACCCGCCCGCCCCGGTTCCGCAGGGGCTCCCGGCGCAGAGCTACTGGCAGCTCCCGCCGTACTTCACGCACACCTACGGCTACAAGGATGCGCTCGCGGCGGCGGGCCTGGAGTTCCACACCGAGATCTTCGACCTGGGCGTTGACCCCGTCGCGCAGAGCGGCGCGTCGATCCCGGTCGGCGGCTCGGTGATCGCGACGGTCCGCATCTCGCAGGAGGCCGACTTCGTCGGAGAGAAGTACGTCTCTGACACGTTCCCCCTCGGGTCGCAGTACACGGTGCAGATCTTCGACAACGCCACGAACCGGGCGCTCTCGAACATCCCGCTCCGCGTCAGCAACATCGCGGGCACGGCGCAGCGGCCTCGGATTCTCAAGCCGCGTCTCTTCCGCCGGAACTCCGACATCAGCTTCCTCTTCACCAACATCGATGTCGTTCCGATCACCGCCCTCCAGTTCGTCATCGAGGGCTACAAGATCTTCGATCCGAACGCCTTGAACTTGAACAACCCGCAGTAGGGGTAGTTCGAGGTCGAGAGAGGGGGCGAACGTGCCGTTCATCAGACCCACGACACCGAGCGAGTACGATCCTGCACTCGTTACTCGGTTCTTCCGGTCCCAATGGTCCCGACCCGGCGACATGGAGCAGGAGGACTTCTACCGTCCTTCATCCGTCGTCGCCGGGTGGGCGGCGGCACGTCCGTTCCCCAACCGCGTCCCGACGCTCTTCGGTCCGCACGCGCTCTACAATCTCCCGAGCGGTCCGACGCAGCCGAAGCAGCTCATGCAGCAGGGGACAGTTCCTCCGAGCTTCCCTGCGGGCAACTACCAGAGCTTCCTCCCCGCAGAGCGGTACGCTCCAGGTCCGATGGCGCCTTGGGGGACGCCGGGGCCTATGGGGCCTCCCGGCGCACCGGGCGGTCCTGGCGGTCCTGGCGGTCCTGGCGGTCCTGGCGGTCCTGGCGGTCCTGGCGGCGGTGGGGGCGGCAACGTCTGCTGCCCTCCTCCTTTCAGTCCCGAGGAGCAGTCCTCGATCTTCGCGATGGGGATCAAGAAGATACTTCCCGAGCTGGCGACCTCGATCGGGGTCCAGAGCGCCAGAGCGAACGCTCAACAGGTCCACAGCAGACCGGCGTCGATCGACCCGCCGGTTCGGGCCTACGACTTCGCGTCATGCAACCCCGCACCCGTCACGGTCACCGACCTTGTCTTCGTCCCGATCACGAGCTTCCTCGTCCCGGTCGGGCTCAACTGCGTCGTGAAGGAGATCGGGTTCGAGGCTGAGAGCGCGGCAGCCCTCACCGACATCCAGTTCCGCGTGATGGTCGGTGGGCAGCCGGTCATCAATCTCTCGGACATCCTGTGCGGCGACATCGGGAGCCTCTCGAACCCCACTCAGGTGACGGTGAAGGCGATCGAGCAGCAGCGAGTCACGATCCAGGCGATCTCGCTCACGGTCGGCGTCAATCACTTCGTGCGGGCGCTCCTCAAGGGCTGGACGTTCCAGCCTTCGATCATGGCGAACCTCGAAACGATCCAAGGCTGGAGAGGACAGTAGAGCATGGGCTCGACGACGCAGTTCCTCAACCGGCAAGGCGTCATGGCCCCGGCACAGACCTTCGACACGGGGCCGATGCAGGTCGCGCCGATCGTCAACTTCGGCCAGGGCGTCAAGACGCCTGCCTCGTTGCGCGACCTTCGGCTCTTCATCGCGTCGAACGTAGCAGGGGTCATGCAGGTCTGGCAGGCCCAGGACTTCGCGACTCTCAACACCTTCCCGACGCCCCCGGCTGGGCGCGTGGCGGTCACCACGATCGCATACGGCCCAGGAGCTGGGCTCGTGCAGACGATCCAAGTATCAGCTCCATACGTCCGGCTGAAGTACACCAACGGTGGCGGCGCGGCGCTCTTCGCCGATATGTGGGCAGCGGTGACGGAGGACTGAGCGATGCCACTCCAGACAGGACCATGCTCTTGGGCGGTGAAGGAGCTTCTCGTAGGTGGGTCGGGAGCCGGAAGAGTCTTCTCGACCGGCGGGCAGCTCTTCTTCTCTGACGCAATCACGCTCCCGGTGAGCCTCAACGCTCTCTCGGGCGGCGTCGTCGGTTCCAACACGCTTCAGGACTCCTACGACAACGTCGGCGGCGGCGGTCCGGCTGGAGCCGGTCGCTTCATCCTCGCCGACAACGGCGCGGTACAGATCACGAAGTCGAGCGTCGATGCGAACAACGCCTTCGAGGCGATCGTCTCGGCAGGGACCGGGGCGGCGATCTCGGCGACGGGGTTCGAGGAGTTCAGCGTCCCCTTCGCGGTCCCTGCGGTCGCCCCGGCTGGGCAGGCTCGATGGTACACCGATGGCGTGAACCTTCTGCTCTCGGTGAACGGCGGCGCCTACGCGGCGATCGGCACCGGGACCGGCGGCGGATCGCTCGGCGACGGCTACAACACCGCGACGACCGGCGTCGCTCTCTCGGGCCTCGGGCGCACGATCCTTGCGAACGCGGGCGCGGTCCACATCGACAAGACGAGCGTGGACGCGAACAACGCCTTCGAGGTTCTCGTCGCCGGAGGCACCGGGCTCGCCGCTCAGTTCTCGGGCGCCTCCGTCTCCTGCCCCGACGCCTTCTTCCCGGCGTGCGAGCGGTTCGGGCTCTTCGCTCTCACGCTGGCGGCACAATGCTCGGCGTTCGGCACGGGTGCAGCCGCCAACGGGACGGAGTCCACGGCGATCGGACGCAGCGCGTCGGCCACGACCTTCTGCACCGCGATCGGCGCGAACGCGGACGCGGGGATCGCGATCGAGTCCACCGCAGTCGGCAGGCTGGCACAGGCGTGGGGTGCCAACTCCGTCGCTCTCGGCAACAACGCAGCCGCCACCGGCGCGAACGCGACGGCGCTCGGGAAGGGATCGGGCTGTACCTTCGCGGACTGCGTCGCGGTCGGTCACATCGCGGGGGGCGGTGCGATCCGGTGCGTCGCCGTGGGCGCTCTCGCTTCCACGAGCTTCTCGGGCGATACGTCGGTCGGCTACCAAGCTCTCGCGAGCGGCGGCGACTGCGTCGCGGTCGGGCGGCAGGCGAACGCGATCAACCCGCGCTCCGTCGCAATCGGCGGCGGCGCGGTTGGGAGTGGGATCGACTGCATCTCGATCGGTATGGCGACCGGAGTCGGAGGCAACGGGTCCAGCGCCGTCGGGCGTGGCTCGACCGACGGCGGTGAACAAGACGCCTGCATCCTCGGCTCGTTCAACACCATCACCGCAGCCGCCACGCGCCCGATCTGCATCGGCACGGGGATCACGTTCACCGCCGCCGCCATCATGACGGTCGCAATCGGGAACAACGGGCTCCTCCCCGGCGGCGGCAACTGCGTCGCGATCGGCTCTCCGGTCACCATCTCCGGCATCGTCACGAACTCGGTCGCGATCGGACGCGGAGCGTCGATCGGCGGTAGTTCCTCGGTCGCGATCGGAGACACCGCAGGCGTCGGCCTCGGCGGCGGCTGCGTCTCGATCGGAGCAGGCACGAACGCGAACCAGCTTTCGACCGTCGTCGGCGCGGGCGCCACGGGCGGCGGCGGTCCGAACGCCAACTGCTGCGCTTTCGGTAACGGCGCGACGGTGACCGGCAACGCCGCCATCGCGATCGGCTCTCCATCGAGTGCCTTGAGCAACAACTCCACCGCGATCGGGGACTCCGCGATCGTCAACGCCGGAACGCCCAACTCTATCGCGATCGGCTCTGGAGCGACCGTGGCCGCTGCCATCCTCGGCGGCGTGATCGCGATCGGTTTTGCGACGGTTGGCGGCGCTCCAGGCGCGACGGCTGTCGGCAACGGCGCGAACGCGAGCGGGCTCAACTCTGTGTCTCTCGGCATCAGCGCGGTCACGACGGGGTTGAACGGGGTCGCTCTCGGCGCGAACGCGAGCGACGGCGGCTTCGCCAACAGCGTGGCGCTCGGGCAGGGTGCCACTTGCACGGCGGCGAACCAGTTCGTCTGCGGTAGCGGCTCCTCCTTCGCGAACGTCGTCCGGTTCCTCGGCAACACGGCGGCGAACCTCGGAAGTGTCTTCGAGTTCACCGATGGTTCCTTGCAGCCCGTGAGCGCGGTGACGGAGTGCAGGCTCCGCTACTTCAACGGCACGGGCCTTCAGGTGAGCTACAGCGGCGCCGCCTACGTCACGCTCGCCACGGGCGGCGCGGCCACGCTCCAGAGCGCCTACGTCGGCGGGAATACGATCGACATCACGGCAGGGGCTCGCCCGGTCACGATCACGAATACGGGCGGCTTCCTCTCCAGCCTGCTCTCGGTGACGGGCAGCGCGGCAGTCGTCACGACGGTCGTGTCCTTCTCTGGATCAGGCGGATCTCCTGGCTTCACTCTCGGGGTTTCTTCGACCGGCGCCACCGGGTCGGCGGTCCACTTCCAGACGACGGGCGCGGTGAACCCCGATCCGGTGGTACTCGCGACCGCTGCGGGCGCCGCTGCGACCGGCGTCATATTCCGAGGCCGGAGCATCGGTGGCAGCACGGCTTGCGCGATCCTCGAAGGGACCAACGGCGCGACGGCTGCGGTGAGCGCGGCGGGCGAGTTCCGCCTTCGATACAACAGCGTCACTCCCACTCTGGAGGTGAGCTACAACGGTGCCGCCTACGTCACGCTCGGCGGTGGCGGTGGCTCGCTGAACGCTTCCTACCTCCTCGGCAACACGATCGCGATCTCGGCAGGGGCTCGCGCGGTCGCGATCTCAAACGCGGGCGCTTTCGCCTCGTCGCTCCTCACGCTCACGCAGAACGCGGGCGTCGCGACGACGACGATGACAATCTCCGGCGGCACCGGGCGCGCTCTCGACGTGACCGGCGGCACGGGGATCAGCACGACGACGGGGATCACCTCCCCCGGTGCGGGAGCGTCCTCCGAGAAGTTCGGACAGGGCTCACTCGCTGCTGGAGCCTCCAGCGTGGCGGTCGGCAACGGCTGCTCTTGCGTCGGCGTTCAGGGCGTCAACATCGGCGCCACCTCCACCATGAGCGGCACCAACGCGGTCGCGGTCGGCTTCGCGACCACGCTCACCGCAGGGGCGACCTCCTCGGTCGGCGTTGGCTTCGGCGCCACGATCACGACCGCAGACTGCGTCGGGATCGGGAACGGCGCAAGCGTCTCGGGCGCCAACTCGACCGCGATCGGCTCTGGCGTCGTCGTTGGACAAGCGGGCTCGATCGCGCTCGGACGAGCCGCGACGACGACGCTCGCCGGTCAATGCGTGATCGGTGGCTCGGGCTTCGGGATCACGCTGTTGGTCGTCGGCAACGGCGTCGCGAACGCCGCTCCGGCGGGCTTCACGCTGAAGTCCACGGCAGGGACCGGCGCGGTCAACGGCTCGACGCTCACGATCTCACCCGGCGACGCCGGAGCAATCGGCAACCGCTCGGGCGCCTGCATCATCGCGACGCGCACGGCTGGTGGGGCTCTCGGAGCCTTCCAGAACCAGATCGTCGCGACGGGCGGGGTCGGCGGCTTCGGGCGCCTCGCACTCGGGCGCAACGTCGCGAGCGAGACGCTCGGGTCGGGCGTTGAGGTGCAGGGAACGAGCTTCGGCGTCTCGACGGTCATCACGACTGCCGCGAACCCCTATGTCGTCACCGACGACGACTTCTGCATCCTCTACGGGACGGTGGGCGGCGCGATCACGTTGCTCTCGCCGGTCGGGCGCACGGGGCGTATCGTCATGATCCGGCACAACGCGGGCGCGGGTAACGTCACGATCACCCCTGCCGCTGGTCTGATCGACGGCGCCGCAACCCTCGTCTTGACCTCGGTCGCCGCCAACGACTCCGCGATCCTCGTCTCGGACGGCGCGAACTGGTGGCAGTTGGCTCACTCGTGAGGACATGACATGGCGAGCCCCTTCAACCTGACGACCTACACGGCGAGCGAGTTCGTGAAGCTCGTCCTCGTGGCGATCTCCTTCGGCGACCACGAAGTGAACGCCATCAGGTTCGAGATGCTGCGCGCCATGTTTGAGGCCGCAGGGGATCAGGAGATGGCGGATCGCTTCGCCGCGCTGCGTGACTCGGAGCAGGCTTTCGTGGACGCCGCCACGAGCGAGCAGCAGGACTGCCTGAAGCTCTTCCTCGAGGACCAGGGGGAAGATGTTCCGCCGGGGGCGGATGTGGTCGTTGAGAAGGATGCGGCAGGAAGCCCGACCGCCCTCTCGTGGTGAGAAGAGTCTTCTCGGAGGAGTAGCGATGCCGATTCAAGTCGGACCTTGCACCTGGATGGTCAACACGCTCCTCGTCGGGCAGCAGGGCGTCGGCCTGTTCACCTCCGGCGGTCAGCTCTTCTTTCAGGACACCATCGTCCCGCCGATCTCCCTCTCGGCGCTTGGCGGCGGTGGACCCGCAGGCTCCTTGCAAGCCGCCTACGCGATCGGGGCGACGATCGCGGTCAACGCGATCCAGGGCTCTGTCGCGCTCTCGAACGTCGCGGCAGCGGCGATCTCACCCCTCACGGTGACGCAGGGCGCAGGCGTCGCGAACCCGGCGATCACGGCGACCAGCGGGGCCACGTCGGCGATCCGCGCCATCGCAGCGGTTCCGGCGCAGTCCGCGATCAACACCGATGGGATCACATCCCCTGGTGCCGGAGCCCTCTCCGAGAGGTTCGGCGGTGGCGCTCTCGCCGCAGGAGCGAACGCCGTCGTCGTCGGCATGGGCTCCTCTGCCGCAGGCGCGAACTGCGTGGTCATCGGGCAGGGGCGCTCGGCTGCCGCTGCAAACACGAACTGCGTGCTGGTCGGCAACGGAACGGCTGTCGGCGCCGCCACGACCGCGAGCGTCTGCGTCGGCCCCTCGGCGTCCGCGACCGGAGGCAACGCCTGCACCGCTGTCGGGCAGAACGCGACCGTCACCGCGACGGGCGGTACGGGGATCGGGGCAAACTGTGCCTGCACCGGGGTCAGCGGCGTCACGATCGGAGCGAGCGCGAGCATCATCGGAGGTGCAACGAACGCAGTCGCGGTCGGAACCCTTGCGAGCGTCAACACCGCCAACGACGGGACGGCGATCGGCGCGAGCGCGACGGTCCGTGGAGTCGGCGGCACGGCGATCGGACAGGGAGCAATCTCGGGGATTCTCGCCGGTCAGAACTCCTGCACGGCGGTCGGTGCAAGCTCTCTGGCGAGCGTCATCAACTCCTCTTCCTTCGGCTTCGGTGCGAGCGCGGCAGGTTCCGACTCCACGGCGATCGGCAGTTTGTCCTCCGCGAGCGCGGGCGGCTCGACTGCTCTTGGGCGTATCGCGAACGCGAGCGGCAACGTCACCGTAGCCCTCGGTGCTGGTTCCAGCGCCTCTGCGACGAGTGCCATCGCGATCGGGTTCGGCGCGACCGTGTCGGCGACCGACTCGATCGCGATCGGGCGTACTGCTTCCTGCGTCGGCCTCGGGAACGACGCCATCGCGATCGGACTCAGCTCCTCCGTCACGGCGTCGCTCTCCATCGCGATCGGAGACACCGCCGTCGTCAACGAGACGAACTCGATCATGATCGGCTCCGGCAACGGAGCGATCGGAGCAGGCGCGCAGCGAGCGATCGTGATCGGGCCGTTGAACCCGGCGCTCGGAGCTGGAAACACTTCGGTCATCATCATCGGCTCTTCGACCACCGTGGACCCAGCGTCGTCGCAGAGCGTGATGCTCGGCGTCGGGACCGCATTCGGCGCAGGCAACGACCAGACCGCGATCGGGTTCGCCTGTTCGACAGGAGGGGCACAGGCGACCTCGGTCGGGGCGCAGTCCGCTGCGGTCGGGGCGAACTGCACGTCGATCGGAGCCGGAGCCACCTCCGACTTCGACTCGCTGGCGGTCGGCAAGGACTCGAACGCTTCGCCCATCGCTGGCTTCCGTTGCACGGCGATCGGGACGAACGCCATCGCGTCGGTCATCGGCGGCGGCTCGATCGCCCTCGGCGCTCTCGCAACCGTGACCGCCGCGAACCAGTTCATGTGCGGCGCGGTCGTCCAGCCGATCAACGTCGTCCGCTTCCAGGGTGACACGGCGGCGAATCTCGGAAGCGTCTTCGAGTTCACGAACGGGACGGCACAACCCGTCTCGGCGCTCGCGGAGTGCCGCCTTCGCTACAACGCGGGCGCACCGGCTATGGAGGTGAGCTACAACGGGAACCCCTACGTCACGATCTCGACGGGCGGGGCTGCGACGACGCTTCAGACCGCCTACAACGCCGGTCCTGCAATCGCGCTCTCCGGCGCGGTCGGCGGCATCTCGGTCACGAACGCCGTCGCGGTCGCCGGGAACGCGATCACGATCCAGAACAACGGCGGCGGCGTCCTCGGCGGCGGGATGCTCAACCTCACGAATGTCGGGACGATCGGCGCCCCGGCGCTCCTCGTGCAAAACACCAACGTCGCGGTCAACCCGCTCGTCCTCTTCTCGGACTCGGGCGGTTTGACGGTCCTCCGCGTCACGTCGGCGGCGGGCATCGCGATCGACGCCACGGCTGGCAACATCCAGACCGCCGCAGCGAATCGCTTCGTCTCTCCAGGCGCCGGGGCGGGCTCCCAGAAGTACGGCAACGGCTCGACGGCGGCTGGTGCGGGCGGCGTCGCGCTCGGGCTCAACTGCACCGCGAGCGGGCTCAACTCCGTAGCGATCGGCAGCGGTGCGACTGCGTCCTCGGCACTCGGCGGCTGCTGCGCGGTCGGCAACGGCGCGAGCGCCATCGTGGTCAACGCCACGGCGATCGGCAACGGCGCGACGACGGGCGGTGCGGGCAGCCCCACGGCGGTCGGGCAAGCTGCCAACGCAGCCGGGGCGTCGTCGGTGGCGGTAGGATCTGGATGCACGGCGGGCGACGGAGCGACTGCGGTCGGCTTCAGCGCCAACGCCGGGAATACGGGCGTCGCGCTCGGTCAGGGTGCGACGACGGCAGGCGGGCTCGGTTCGATCGCGATCGGCAACGGTGCGACGACGCTTGCCCTGTCCAACACCTGCGTCATCGGGTCTGGCGCCTCTCCGATCAACGACTTCAGGTTCCCGAGCGGAACGGTGAAGCAGTACATGGGCTCGCCCGCTATCGCGGCTGGTCCCGCTGGAGGCTCTGGTCCGTTCATCTCGATGACGATTTCCGCCGTGGCCCCGGCTGGCGTCACGGCAGGTTGCGGCATCATCTATGTCGATGCTGCGGGTGGGCTCTCGTTCAAGGGCGCCGCCGGAACGGTCACTCCTCTGGCCCCGGCGTAGGGTATACTGCGCCCATGTCAGTCAGATTCTGGAGCAAGGATTCAAGAGGACCGAGGAGGACGAAGAAGATGATCGAGATGAAGGGCGTGACCAGGAACGTATTCGAGGTCGTGTACGCCGCGCTCAACGCGACGAAGCCGAAGGGCGACGAGTTCCTCGAGAACGCGGCGTTCCGCAAGCTCGTCAAGGAGAAGCTCGGCATCAGCAAGCTGGGCAGCGGTCCGAACGTGGACTCGCTTGGCGAGGACGGGGTGAACCTCACGCTGGAGGACTCGACCTTCCGCTACGTCGAGAAGACGTTCAAGTGGGCGCAGGACTCGGGCGAGGTCTTCATCGGAGCTGGCTCTGAGCTGGTCGCCGAGACGATCGAGGTCTTCAAGAACGCGAAGAAGCCCATGAAGGACGCGAGCGAAACAGCCCTCGAGGAGGCGAAGAGTCGCCTCCCGGCAGGGGTCTAAAACTACGGGGGCGGGAGGAAGTCCACCATGTTCCAAGACATGCGAAGGCTCACCCCTTCAGGGAGCTATAGGCTTCCGAACGCCCCCGTAGCCGTTCGGCTCGGGCTCGGACAGACGACGGTGCCGCAGGTCGGCCTGCCGCTCGACAAGATGACGTGGCTGAAGAACGCGAGCGCCTCTCCGAAGCTCGTCCCCTTCACCAAACAGCGCGGCGGCGGTGCGGTCCAGGCGACCCCCTTCGGCGGCGCAATCTCGAAGCAGCCCAACGGGTTCACGAAGGGGCCTCCAGGCGCCCCTGGAGCCCCTGGAGGTGGCCCTGGAGGCCCTGGAGGCCCTGGAGGCCCTGGAGGCCCTGGCGGGCCTCCTGGCGGGCCTCCTGGTGGCCCCTGGACGCCGCCCACGACGACTACACCCAGGATCGTGGACGACTCGCAGCAGCGGCTCTCGCCGTGGCAGCAACAGCAGCAGACGCAGTACGCCGTCCAGAACGTGAGCGTGCCGGTCACCGTGCAGGCGTCGCCGACGAGCAGCTACACGGTCGGCCCAGCTCCACAGGGCGACTACGGCCCGATGGTGCCTCCAGGCGTCGCAGACGGCATGAGCGCCTTCTTCACGAACCGCTGCGTCACGTTCCTGGTTCTCGGGGGGCTCGCGGCGTTCCTCCTCAAGAAGAGGAGCTGACCCATGCTCCAGACCGAGATGTGGCGAGCCCGCTCCATCTCGGGCGTAGGCGAGAAGAGTCTTCTCGGCGGCGGTGAGGACTACGGCGCCGCCGACATCATCGGCAACATTCTCAGCGTCGCGCGTCTTTCGCTTGAGGTCTACAAGGCGATCGACTCGGCCTCGTTGCAGCGAGAGGCTCTCAAGCTCAAGAGGCTCGGCATCGAAGCAGAGCGACAGGTCGCTTTCGAGACGCTCGCCGTCTACAAGGCTCAAGAGGAGGCTGCCCGAGCGTCGATGTCGGGAGGGATCTCCGACTACATCCTGCCGATCGCCATCGGAGCCGGAGTGATCCTGGCCCTCGGGTACATGATGACAAGGAGGCGCTGATGCCCCTCCTTGGAGAAGAGGTCTGCGTCGCAGCAAAGCTGCCGGACGACGTTGAGAGGTACTTCTTCTCGACGTACCGACCGCCGAC
>Ga0315274_10007913_pt1 | contig 15369 bp, 12 predicted proteins | sample YL17G02_20_MG_FD_203700 | JGI IMG/M metagenome (GOLD analysis project Ga0315274, IMG submission 203700) | Sediment microbial communities from Yellowstone Lake, YNP, Wyoming, USA - YL17G02_20 | ecosystem: Environmental > Aquatic > Freshwater > Lake > Sediment | place: USA: Wyoming | collected... | reverse complement strand
TGGGCGCCACGGAGTGACAGCGACATGCCAGAGCGCCGGCGATCGCAGCACCACCGTCTGTAAGAACACCGTGGCAGCAGACACCATTGAGGGCTACAAGGCGATCCTCGGCCTTCTCCCGGGACGCTACGCCGTCTGTCGGCTCGAATCCGGCGACTCGCCACCGACCTGGGCCCGCGGAGGCTTCGTCAGCCTCACCCGTACGCCCGACGAGCTTTCGGTGGTGTGCGCCGAGGAGTCCGTGCCGGCGGCGGCGCGGTGCGAGCGGGGCTGGCGCTGCCTGAAGGTGCTGGGGCCGTTGGACTTCGCGCTGACCGGAGTCCTTGCCGCCCTCGCCGCGCCGCTAGCGAAGGCGAACGTCAGCATCTTCGCCATCTCCACCTACGATACGGACTACCTGCTCCTGCCCGATGCCAGCCTTGAGCGGGCCGTCACGGCGCTCACCGGCGCGGGGCATGAGGTGACGAGTGATCCGTGATGCGTGACGCGGGCGCAGCAGGCAGCGCCCCTACGACCGGTCATGGACCACTGGTCACGCTTCACTCGTCACGCATCACGTTTCACGAATCGCGTCGAAGAAGGGCGTGCGACGCTGCTCGACGCAGGCGGCGGCAAAGAGGTACATGGCCGCCGACCAGGTCTGCCAGTCCTGGCCCTGAGGCGTGCCGTCCTGAGCGAGGAACCACTCGTTGAAGCCCCAGTCAACCCGCGCCTCGCGCGCCGGCCGCGCCAGATCGGTCAAAGCCGCCAGTTTGCGCTCGGCCAGCTCGTATTGACGAGCTGCCACCAGCGCCGCCACATAGAAGCCGCAGATGAAGGGCCAGACGCCGCCATTGTGGTAGTGACCCGGCTGCCCGTAGATGTCGTAGCGTGGGTGCCAATCGGGGTCCTTGGGTTGGATGAAGGGGAACAGGCAGGGAGGCAAGTCCAGGGCCAGATCGCCCCGCGCGCGCATGAGCGCGCATTCGGCTTCGACGTGGGCCACGATCCGCTCCGAAGTGACCCCGCTGCAAACGCCGAATAGGATCGCCATGCTGTTGCCCAGGAGGTCGAAGCGGTCGTCGTAGAGCACCTTGTAGGACCAGAGGGCGTAATAGGGACGCCGCGGCAGGGCCAGGCCTTCATGCTGGCGCCGGCCCTCGGCTTTCGCTCCCAGGATGGGGCCGTTCATTCTCGCGCCTAGCTCGCAGGCGCGCTCGTGTTGGCCAAACAGGCGCAGGTAGGCGTAGGTGATGGCATTCACGTATAGGCCAAAGCCCAGCACCCACTGCTCGTCGCGCCAATCGCTCGTCGGCTGCTGTGCCACCATCACCAAGTCTTCCGGGCACTGGTACTCCATCCAGGTGAGCGCCTTCCGCGCCGCTTCCTCGAGGAAGTCCGGCTCGCCTGTGGCCGAGCGGTAGAGGCCGAGCCCAAGCAGGAAGAGCGGCGTAGTGTCGCTGGCGCCCAGGTCGCTCGGATCGTGCGCCAGCGACGGGATGTGGCCGTGCCGAGTCTGGTTGGTGGCTAGCGCGACGAGGACGCGGCGCAGCGCCGCGACCAGCTCCTCGTCCCCACAAGTGAGGACGCCGAGGGAGGAGATCATGAGGTCGCGCGTGTAGGGCTCGGGATAGCCCCAGCCGGCAGTGCGCGGCAGGCCGGCGTAGTCGCCGCGGGCGTTGTGGCGCAGCACGTCGAGCGCCGCCGCTTTCGCGGCCCGGACGGGCGCGTCAGCAAGCGTCGTCGCTACCATTCTAGCCCCAACCTTCTCGATAGTACCTCCAGGACTCTCCTTGCTACTACCCGGTAGTCAAAGTGCTCGACGACTCGTCGCCGTCCGGCCAGGCCCATTCCGCAACGAAGCTCTGGGTCGCACATGAGCTGCTGCAGGTACACGGCGATGTCGCTGGCGCTTGCCCGGTAGTCGGCAATTCGCGGCGGGTCGAACACGACGCGCCGGCCCTCAGGATATCCCGATTCGGGCCCGAGTATGGTCTCGCTTATACGAATCTCGGTAGCCACGCCGGCAAGAAAGGCCGTCTCCCCGTGCACCAACGTGTCCAGCATGGCCATGGCGCGTATGCCGATCACGGGCTTGCCGCAAGCATTCGCCTCCACTTGCGGCATGCCGAACCCCTCCAGCCGCGAGGGCGCGGCGTAGATGTCGCAGGCGGAGAAAAGGTAGGGCATGAAGTTGCGCGAAACGATGCTCGTCACGTAGATGATCTTATCCTGGATGCCAAGCTGCGTCGCGAGCTGCATGTCCAGCTCGTTCTCGAGTGTCGTGCGCGGCTGCGGCCAGACCTTACAGACGTAGCGCCATTCCGGCACCTTGTCCCCAAGTAGGGCGAGTGCCTGCATGACCTCCAGCGCGCCTTTGGAGGCCGCGTCGCCGCCTACGGTCAGGATCATCAACTGGTGCGGCGCAACGCCCAGCATCTCTCGCACGGCGGCTACCATCGGGTCGTCCGGCGGGCGCGGCGTGAAGGCGTCGGTGTCGCAACCGACGGGAACCACCTCGATGATATCCTCACGGATGCCGTCGCGGACGTAGACTTCCTTCACCCAGTTGGAGGTCACCAGGATGAGCGGTAAGGAGTTGAGCTCATCGCGATAGTTGGCGATGTAGCCATCAGCAACGAGCCAGGGTACGGGTAGAACGCCGCACGCTCGCGGCTCGATAACCAGGTGCGGCGAGTGGCCCCAATAGCCGACGCCGATCGCGACATCCGGCTTGAACCAATGATAGTACCACTCTTTCTCCGTGTTCGAGGCGTAGTACACGGGGTGAGCGTCTACACCTAGCTCGACCAGCCCCTTGTAGAGGAGGTCGGCTTGGGTCGCCAGCCCCCCAGGCGGAGCCGGGTAGTCGTAGAGCAGCAAGATCTTCATAGCCGTCAGCGACCAGCCATCAGCAATCAGTGGCCCCCGGCCCTCGCACCTGATGGCCGAGCGCTGGTAGCTTGAAAGCCTTCCTCCTTCGGCGTCGTCCTCACCTCCCAACTGTCGGGGGCGAAGCCGTAGATCTCCGTGATAACCCTCTGCTTCTGCAGCCAGAGCGTGGGCGACAGCGGAAATCGCAGATCGGCGACCTCGACGACGCGCGGCAAGTAGCTCCCTCTCCCGTCCTCGTAGGCGAAGCGCCACAGCGACCCGGCCCGTAGCTCGCCCGATCGCCAGAGGGAGAGCACGGCGCCGCTCGTCTCTTCGTGCCGCAGGTGGCGGGTGTACTCGCCGCCTGGCCCGTGCGTCAGGATGAGGTCGAAGACCCGCGTCGGCAGCAGCGATAGGACGGTCTCGCGCACGAGTGCGCCATCCAGCGGCCGCTGCTCCGGCCCATCGTCCAGGTCCGCGATGGCGCCGCGCGCACCCAGTCGCTCCAAAGCCCGGCGGAACTTGGGCGCGCGGTCAGGGTCGCCGGCTCGGCAGAGCGCGGCGATGAACCAGTGGCAATCGTCGTGGGAAAGGATGTAACCGCCGGCCCAGAGCGTCTCGTCGTCCGGATGCGCCACGATCACGGCGGCGCTCCGCGGCCGGCCATCGGGTAGTGGGTCGCTGCTCACCTGCATTCCAGCTCGACGGTCGCTATCGCAGTCGCCGCTCATTGTAGTCCTGCCGGCCAGCAGGCTCAACAGAGGGCGCAGCCCGCCGCGGCAGCGCGGGCCACACCGGCAGGCAAGCGCCGCGCAGTCCCGAGCTTGTCTCGCACCCCGCCTTTGGTTCGACGGGCCCCAGGGCCACCTGTTGCCTTGGGGCGATAGCCCAGGCGCGGGGCAAACCGGCAGCCCGCCCGGCGGCCGGCCCCGTGCAAGGACTACTGCTCCGGCCCGGCGGGCAGGCCCCTCCTCCGCCTGCTGGTCATCTGCCCATCTCAGGACCTGGCCATCCTCCCTGGAGCCGGACTGTACCAATGGCCGGTGTATCCGGTCTTGCGTGCAGTTACTATTGCCTCGAGGGGCGGCCGAAGCCACGTCTCGACAGCGTAGGCTGCCGCCGGCCCGAGGAGCGCAATGATGTCCGAGCAGAAGTGTTGTGAAAGCCGTACCTGGACCGAGGAGATCGAAGTGGCGGGCAGCCAGCTCGTCGAGCGCGTGAAGCAGTTGATCGCCGAGGGCAACGTGCGCCGCCTGATCATCCGCACCACCGATGGAAAGCTCCACCTCGAGATCCCGCTCACTGCCGGTGTCGTGGCCGGCGGCGTGTTGACGCTGGCCGCGCCGATGCTGGCCGCGCTGGGGGCCATGGCCGCCCTGATTGCCAATGTCAGAATCGAGGTAGTGCCCGCCGGCAACGCCGTCTAGCGGGTAGCGCCTCAACTGCGAAGTGCCGGGCACCTCTGCCCGGCGCAGGCGCGCCGCGGCATCCCGGCGACACGGCGTCGCCCGGCTCACGCCAGGCGACGCCGTGAATGCTCGAGCCTGCTGCTACCAGGGGCGGTACTCGCGCACCGGCACCGGCTGCTCTAGCCCGTCAACCGGGATGTGACGGCCGTTGATCCAGTTAGCGCGCGGTGAGGCGAGAAAAACGATGACGTCTGCCACCTCCTCAGGCGTGCCCAGCCGGCCCATCGGGAAGCCGTCGCGAACGTAGGCCGCGAAGGACTCGGAGTTGCGCTGGCCGAAGCGCTCCCAACTGCCGCCCTCAAAGAGGATGGAGCCGGGCGAGACGGTGTTGACGCGGACGTTGTCGCGCACCAACTCCAACGCGATGCGCTCGGTGAGGAAGATAGTGGCGGCCTTGGAGGCGCCGTACTGCCCCGTGCCCGCGAGCTGCGGCTCCCAGCCAGAGATAGAGGCGACGTTCACGATGGCGCCACCGCCACGGCGGCGCATGTGAGGCGACACCAGAGGCGTCAGTCGTACTCCGGCGAGAGTGTTGCCCTCGAAAACCTGGCGCCACTCCTCGTCGGTCGCCTCCATCAGGTTGCCGCCCAGGCTGAAGCCTACGTTGTTGACAAGGACGTCGATTCCACCCAGTTCGCCGGCGCTGCGCCGGATGAAGCGCTCCGCCTCCTCCGGCTGCAGCACGTCTGCTTGCACGGCGCAGACGCGCGCGCCCCGCGTCGCCAGCTCCTCAGCAGCACGATGCAAACCCTTCTCGCCGCGCGCGCAGATACCCAAGTGGCAGCCTTCCTCGGCGAAAGCGCGGGCCACCCGCAAGCCGATGCCGCGCCTGCCGCCCGTGACCAGCGCCACCTTGTCGCGCAGCCTCAAGTCCACCGGCGCGCCTCCTCGCCCCTAGGACGGCCGCGCTGAGCCGCCGACAGGTTGGCGTCCTCTGCCCACGGCAAGCGCCAGCGTCACGACCACCGTCGCGAGCGCGGCGGCGACGGCGATTGTCGGCGTCGCCGCATCCTTCACGGCGATGCCCACGAGGGCCCAGGCGATCACCAACACGTAGGCCACGTCCCGACGCGTGAGCGCCACGACCGAGGTCACGGCAGCGGCCAGGACCAACATGACAATAGCCCAGACCACGGCGCTGATCCCGAAGCCATCCCAGCGGAGGAAAGCCAGGACGGCGCTGGCGTTCGCGATGGTGGCCACGGTGATCCAGCCGAGGTAGAGGCTGAAGGGAATGTGCACCAGCCACTTCACGGCTGCCGATGCGGGGGTGCGTCCGATGCCGGCGCGCAAGTAGATCACGATGAGCGAGGCCAGCAGGAGCAGCATGACGGCGATGGTGGCGACGAAAACCTCATAGTGCCAGAGGAAGATCCAGACGCTGTTTGCCAGGCAGCTCACCGCGAACCAGTAGCCGATGCGCTGAAGGCTTGGGTTGGCCCCCTGGGCGGGCAGGGCCTGGTAGATGGCGAAGGCGACCAGGCCGAGGTAAATGAGGCCCCAGATCGAGAAGACGTAGCCGGCAGGGACGAAGTACACCTGGAAGCGGTGGGAGATCTCGCCGGTCGTCTGCCCGTTGAGGGGCAGGATATTGGCGAGGGTGTTGACGGCCAGCACAATCACGACTGCGACGACGTTGACCAACTGCCTCACACCATTCCTGCTCACGGCGACCTCCTCACACGTATCACGGCGGAGTGAAAGGCGATTGCACCAGGCGGCACACGGACGGGGACGAATCCACCGGGGCGCCGGCGCGTTAGCTCAGCTTGGCGAGGAACCTGGTGGCATCACGCTCCCACTCCTGGGCCTGAACGGCTACGTCCGTCATACCGCCGGCCGCGGGACGACTCACCGTCACCGACACGTGACCACCACCACCGATGAAGGTCAAACAGCCATCGGAGTCTCGTCGTTCCGCCAAGCCGACGCCGGTCGGGCCGAAGAACTGGCTGGCGCGTGACAGCACCTCGTCGGGGCTCAGCTTCGTCTCAGCGCCCAGGTTGATCACGCTAACCTCCAAAGACAACGCTCTGTGTCGTCACTATTGTAAGGGCTCGAGGGCTCCCTGCCTACACCCGATGGTGCCTCGGCAGGAGCGCACCATCGTCGCGGGTCGGAGCATCCGGCTAGGCGCCCAGTCTCGCTCGAGTGGCCTGCCGTGCACCGACCGGGCGGGTCAGGCCAGGTAGATCAGCGCCGACCCTTCCTCGGGCATGCCGTTGAAGGTGATCCCCTCCTCCATCAGTTGGTCTCCTGTCGCCTTCCAAACGTCCCCCGAGTCCTGGTCCTCGAGGGTGTAGACGCGTTCCGCGATGAGGCCGGAGAGGCGCAGGGTGCGGCTGGCCTCGCCGCCCGGCAGACGGAAGACGAAGAACGCCGCTTCCTCAGAGTCTGGCATGACGTAGAGGAAGCCCTGCCAGCGGTCGCCACCGCCGGAGCGCAGCGGCTGAGTGCAGAGCCGGTAGAGGTCGGCGTTGCGCACGAAGCTGCGCACGCGCGTCTGGTAGACGCGCGTATGCTCGGCTAAGCGCTCGCGCACCCAGATCGGCGCCTCTGGCAGCTTGAGCGAGTAGCCCAGCCAGTTGAGCATTGACATACGCGTGTAGTAGTCGAGCTGCTGCGGCTTGAGATCGGGGTCGCGCGGGTTGAAGCGCTGTTCGGGGGCTCGCTCGTGGACACCGCGCCACTCGGCGTAGGGCCAATGCAGGCAAGCACACGGGGCCAGCATGCAGCTCGCGCCCCAGAAGAGCTGCAGGTCGTGCACGGGCCAGTCCGGGTCGCTCAGGAATGTCGCGTGTGTCTGCTCGAGAATGCCCAGGTCGATCCGCAGACCGCCGGAGGAGCAGTTCTCCAGGATCACGTCGGGGTAGTTACGGCGCACCTTCTCGAGCAGTTGGTAGTAGCCGCGGTAGTGCTCGAAAAGGCCGTCACCCAGCCCGTGGCCGTGGTCAGGTCGATTGCAGCCGGCACGCGGATCGAGGTTGAAGTCGAGCTTGATCCAGTCGACGTTGTAGTCGAGGATCAGGTGTTCCAGGATGTCGTAGGCCCACTCGCGCACGGCGGGGTTGCCCATGCACACGTAACCCAGACTCTCGCCGTCGCGCCGGGCGACGAACTCGGGGTTGGTCTGGTTGAGCTGAGCGTCGGGCCCCACTGCCTCGATCTCGCACCAGATGCCGAATTTCAGCCCCTTGTCGTGCACGTAGTCGCTGAGGGCGCGGATGCCACCGGGAAAGCGCTCGTGGTTGACCGACTCCCAGTCGCCGCGCAGGCGGCCCCAGTGCAGCCCGGGCCGGCCGAACCAGCCGGCGTCGAGCACGACGATCTCCAGCCCCATCTCCGCCGCCGCGTCGGCGTTCAGCCGCACTACCTCCTCGTTGACGTCGCAATCCTCATAGGGCCACCAGTGGTTCCACTCCACGGGCAGGGTCGAGGAGAGGATGTTGCGCGGGTACAGATAGTCTCGTCCCCAGTTGGCCAGGGCGATGGAGGAGATGTTCAAGTCGGCGCCTGTCAGCACTACAACTACGGCGGGCGTCGTCATTTGCTCGCCGGGGTTCAGCTCCTTCGAGAACTCCCAGTCGCTCAGGCCGGCGCTGATGGCGTAACCCTCCTCGTCGGGGTCGAAGCGGATGGCCCAGTTTCCCGACCAGGCGACGGAGAGGGTGATCCGGCTCTTCCCGTCGGTCAGGCTGGCATAGGGGTGGCGGCCCTGGCTGCTCCGGCCCGCTTGTGTGCCCAGGACGAGCGCTTGTTGGCCGAGCGTCGCCGTCTCGGGCTCGAACTCACCTCCCCAGCGGCCGGTGAATGAGAACACCTGCCAGCCTTCCACGGGTGCGAGGAGCCGCAAGCTGTCGGCGCGGTCGATCGTCAGAGCCTCGGTGCCGATGTTCTTCACCTCGAGCCACTGGCGGATGACAGGGTTATCCGGGTACGTTTCGCGCACCACGACTACCTGCAGCCCGAAATCGTCCTCGACGAAGACGGTCCGCTCCTGAAGGGCGCCGTCCGTGCGCTCCAGCTCCTGCACATCCGTCAGCTCCCAGTTATCCTCCTCAAGTGGCAAGAACTCCCCATCACAACTGAGCGCGGCGCTAAAGCGCAGATCGTCCTCAACAAGCACTCTCGTCCTCCATTTCCGCTCGCTGGCTATCGGCGCCACAGTACGCTAGCGCCACTGGGCGCATTCTACGGCGACATCCTTGTCCAGGTTGCCAAAGCACTTGAGGTCGCACTTCACGCACTTCACGACTTCGTAGAAGCGCCCTTCTCGCACCTTGTTCGGCCACTCCGGGTCGGCGATGAGGCCGCGCCCGACGGCGATCAAGTCGGCGCGCCCCAGATTGAGCGCCTCGAGCGCCCGCTCGACATTGTCCATCTCGTTGACGCCGATCACGGGCACGCCGAAGCGACGGAAGGGAGCGGCCAGGTCGGCCGGCACCTGGTCGCTGGCGGGCGAGATGTCCAAGATGTCAACGCCGGCCCCAACCAACCGCTCGGCCAGGCCCAGGCTCTCCTCGACGCCGTACTCGACGCCGACGGGCGTGTGGCGATAGAGCAGGATGCGATCGTTCCCCAGCCCGTGCCGCGTCGCGGCGACTACTTCGAGCGCCATCCGCGCGCGGTTTTCGAGCGAGCCGCCGTACTCATCCTGCCGTTTGTTCTGGCGTGGCGAGAAGAACTGGTTGAGCAAGTAGCCGTGCGCGCCGTGCGGTTCGACACCGTCGAAGCCGGCCGCGACGCAGGTGCGCGCCGCCAACTCGTAGGCGTCAAGCATACGCGCGATGCCCGCGGTGTCTAGCTGAGCCGGGTGGGCCGTCCAGCCGCGCCTGGTGGGGAAGAGTTGGATGGCGGCGAGGGCGCCGCCCTCGTGGATGGCCCCCACCAGCGGGCGCAGGGTCTCAGCGGTAAGCTCGCTGCCGAAGAGGTCGACTGCCGTGGCCTCGACGATGACCAGGGCCACGCCGCCGCGCGCTCGGACGCCGTACCACTCGACGCCGTCGGCCGTCGTCAGCCCACGAAGCACGACCATCGGGGGCATGACGATGCGATTGCGCAGGGTCATACCCTTGACCGTCAGAGCCCTGAACAGAGGGCTAACATCAAGTGACATCACTGCTCCTCATACTCGAAAGACGAGCGCCGGAAGAGCCGCATCTGCCGGTAGCATAGCCCCTTGTGGGCGTCGCTCCCCTGCGTTCGAGCGCGACGGCCACAGCTAGGCCTTGCGCACTACGCCGCAGGGCCCAGACTACCGGTCTCGACGTTTTCACAGTGCCTCCCGCAGCCTCTCCATCGCCAACCGTGGGCTGGTCAGCAGCGGCACCGGCAGCGACTGGAGGTCCTCCGGGCGCAGCGCCTGCGCCGCCGAGGCCTGCGCCACGACGAGCACGTCGCAGCCTGCGGCCAGCTCGCTCAGCGCCTGGCGCACCATCGCGTCGTGCTCGTCGCGCCGCCCGGCACGCAGCGCGGCCATCGCCTCGGCGCGCAGCGCCATGATCACCTCCACCGGCCTGCCGCTCTCCTCGGCCACCTGGCGCACCAAGCCACCCACCGAGTCCAGCGTCGCCAGCACGGTGGAGAAGACGCCGATGCGAGTGCCCAGCTCCAGCGCCTTCTCGACCATAGGCCGGTCCACCTTGTAGATGGGCACGCGCAGGAGCGGCGCCACCAGATCCACAGCCGGGCTCATGGCCGAGCAGGTGAGCAGGATGGCGTCGGCACCATCCTCCTGGGCACGTGCCGCCAGCTCGACCACTCGCAGGCACATCGCAGGCGTGATCTTGCCCTCGGCTATGATACTCAGAAGCAGCCCCTCGTCCACCACGTGGAAGACGACAATGTCCGGTAGCAGTTCCTTCGCCAGCGCCCCGAACGAGCCGGCCAAGGAGGCGACGGTGTGGATCATGGCTAAGGTCTTGGGCATTCGTCGCTCCTGTGGCTCACGGTTTCACCGCAGAGAGCGCGGAGGGCGCGGAGATGATTTCGGGGGACGCAAAGACATAGGCTTTCTCTCATAGGGGCCTCCCGCGTACTCTCGCTAAGTGATCTCTGTGCTCTCCGCAGTGAACACCGTCTCCCGCGACTGGATGCGTGCCTCGTCCAGCTCCATGCCGATGCCGGGTGCGCTCGGCAGCGCCACCTCGCCGCCCACAGGCTCGATCCTCTGCTTGAGGAAGAACTGGTTGACCTGGTTCCACTTGATGAGATACTCGAGCAGCGGGCAGGTGGTGGGCGGCTGGGAGGCTATGAGGTGTACCGTCGCCGGCACGGAATGGCCGTGCGGGACTACCACGAGGTCGTAGGCTGAGGCCAGGGCGCAGATCTTGACCATCTCCGTGATGCCACCGGCCCAGTAGGGGTCCGGCTGCAGCACGTCGGCGGCGCCCGCGTCCATGAGCGCCTTTAGGCCCCACCGGGTGTACTCGTGCTCACCGGTAGCGATCGGCACGGGGGAGCGGCGCCGGATCTCGGCGCACTGCTCGATCTTGTCCGGCAGCAGCGGCTCCTCGAGCCAGCGCGGCTGGTATTCTTCCAGGCGGCGCGCCATCTGGATAGTGTAGGGCACATCCCAGCTCATCCAGCAGTCGAGCATGATGTCCACGTCCGGCCCAACGGCGTCGCGCAGCGTGCCCGCCAACTCCAGGTTGCGGGCGATGCCTTCGCGGCCGTCCAGCGGCCCATGGCGGAAGAACCATTTGCTGGCCTTGTAGCCCTGCTTGGCGATGGCCTGCGCGCGCTCGCGCACGCGTTCGGGCTCCAACGAGTAGCCGAGGGCGCTGGCGTAGGCGGGGATGCGCTCGCGCGTCGGGCCGCCGAGGAGCCGGTAGACGGGCACACCGGCCCACTTGCCCTTCAGGTCCCACAGGGCGCAGTCCACGGCGCTGATGGCCTGCATCACCACGCCCTTGCGCCCGTGCACCATGGCGCGGTAGAGCCGGTCCCAGATGCGCTCCGTGGCCAGGGGATCGTGCCCCGGGAGCAGCGGCGCCAACTGTCGCCCAATGACGTAAGCCTGGTCATCAGGAATAGGCCCGCCCAGGCCACTCACACCTTCGTCGCTCGTAATCTCAACGAAGTGTTGACGCATGCGGTAGTGCCCGGGGGCCAGCGCCTCGTGCCGGTCGGGTCTCTCGCACTTATGCTCGGGGTAGATGTCCATGGGGCGGATAAGTCGCTCCTCCCAGAACTCCCCCTCGTGCTCCATCACGCCTTCGACTGCGAATACGCGCACAGCAGCGATCTTCACGCCTCGCCTCCTACCAAACGGAACCTAGCTGAAGGTCTGGGTAGGCCGGGCGGACAGAGACGTCCGCCCCTACCATCGGGTGGCGCCCACCTACGAGGTGATCATGAAAGCGCGCAGGGGCGCCGCTTGGCGCGCCGGGCAGCCACGGCAATCCGTTCAGTCCGTTCGAGAATCCGTGGCTAGTCCCCGGTCGCGACTTCTGCCGGCCAACCCTCGAGCGCTTCGCGCAGCAGCTCTCGCACCTTGGGGGCGGCCTGCTCGACGAACAGACGCGCCAGCATGGCCCCGTGATCGGGAGTCGCCTCCTTGGCGTTCTCGCTGCAACCGTCGCGCTTCCAGGAGAGAGCACCCTCGGGCAGGCGCAAGACGTCGACGAGATCGGGCCGGAAGTGCATCATGAGCGACGTCTCGTTCTTGCCGGCGTGGTCGCCGCCCTGCACCTGCACCCAGGAAGCGGGCTCGTAGTCGGTAATCGCCAACACCCTGGGGTAGCTGTGTTCGCCGGTGAAGCGAGTGACCGCCTCGCGAAGCGTGTCCACATGCTTGTTGCCGTAGTGCCCCATGATGAGCACGATGACCTTGAAACCCTCCTCGTAGAGGTTCCCCAGGAATTCGAGAGCATACTGGAAGACCAATTCCTTCGAATGCTCGAAGGTGTGTCCGAAGCGCGCCCAGGGCTTCATCGTCTGGTAGCCGCAATAGACCGGCGGCAGCACGACGCCGCCCGTCTCCTGGCACAGCTCGAGCGTCATCTCATAGGCCTTGAGCGTGTCCAGCCCCACGGGGTTCTGCACGCCGTGCCATTCCAGCGATCCCCAGACGAGGTAGGCAATCGGGGTCTCGCGCACGACGGCGTTGATCTCTCGTGGCTTCATCTCTTCGTACTTCATTGTCCCCTCTGTGCCTCTGTGTCTAGCATGAAAATGCGTTCCGGCCGGGTAGCGTAGCCCCTTGTGGGCGTCGTAGCCCCAACGAGCCCTGGGGGACGACGGGCACAAGGCCCTAGACTACCTGGCGTTTTCATCAACAGTGGCGCCCCATCAGGGGCATGGATAACTCTGTGGTTCGCCGCTACTCATAGAACAGCGTCGCCTTCAAGCTCTTGCGGTCACCCGGCAAGCGCACGAGGTTGCGCGCCGCGTCGAACTCCCCCCAGGCCTCCTCATCCACCCACACCCGCTGCAGGCTGCGACCGTCAGGGTGGCGCAGATGCAGCTCGATGCTCGCCGGCTGACGCCGCGCCTCGAGCGCGATCTCTACGGCTACTTGCTCCTCCGTGAGCGAGGGCGCGATGCGCACGGAGAGCGGGCCGAAGTTGGTCGCCGCGCCGTCCACTCGCACCTCCTCGCCCGGCTCCAGCCAGGAGACCGGGAATCCGAGGCCGAGGTGCAGCACGTCGCCTATCTCGTAGACGAGCGCGCGGCGAAGAGAACAGAGAAGGCCGCACTCATCGGGCGTCTTGTAGTTCGGGCCGACGCCGTGCCCAGGCTCTACTACCGGGTGCTCCGTGGAGCAGAGGACGTCGCGGTAGAGGTTGAGCCCCACATCGTTGAAGAGTGAGCGCACGGCATGGCGCGACTGGCCGCGGCGCAGGTAGGTGACGATGTTGTTGAGCAGGTTGGCCTGCACCGTGACGCCGCCGCGGCTGAACCAGTAGCGCTCCACGTCAGTCGCCCAGCCGTAGGCCCAACTGACGAAGAGGTTGTCCTCCAGATCCTTCAGGATCCAAGTGACCTCCATCTCGAGCGGGTCGAGCACACGGCCGTCCTCCAGATGCAGCGGCCCATAGCCGGTCTCTCGGATCCAGCCGTAGTCGCGGCCACGCAGGCCGGTGCGCGGAGGGATGTGGGGCACATAGGTGCCGTCCCGCAAGCGCACCACCGGAGAGTTGACCCGCGCCCTGGTCACGGCGGCGCGAATGTCGTCCCGGTAATCGGCCGCGTCGCCGGCGATGCGCCCGGCCTCCGGGTGACCGATATCCGCCAGCACTTCGGCGGTGGCCCTCATGCCACCGTGAGCATGGGCATTGACGGCGAACCAGTGCAGCCACTCCGGGTTGTCCTCCAGGTGCCCCACCGGCAGCAGCCCGTACTCGAGCACCCTCCGTCCGGACTCGTCGAGGCGCCTGGTGGCCTGCCGCTCGCGGGTAACGAAGTCGCAGGCGGCGATCAGGTTGGGCACCACTCGCTCCAGCCAGGCGCGGTCGCCGCTGAGCCGGTAGTGATCGGCCAGGCATTCGAGGATGAAACCGTGGTCGAGGTTGTAGGAGAAGTGGCGGCCGATGAACTCACCGTTGTACACGTCCAGCGCCTGCAGCGTCCCCTCTTTGCTCTGGAAGTTGCCGTCTAGCGGCTGGAGGCCCTGCGTGGCGATGAACGTCTCCAGGTACTTCTCGGCTCGTTCGTGATAGCCGCAGTAGTCGAGGTAGCGGATCTGCAGGCAGGCCTCGTTGCCGCAAGCGCCGTAGTTCCAGGTGCCGGCGGGCACGATGTAGTAGCCGGAGCCGGGATCGCGGTCGACCGAGATGGCGACGTGCGTCCGCACGGCGCGGAAGAAGTCGGCCAGGATGCCGTCAGGTAGCGCCAGGCTCGCCCCCGAGTCGACGTAGCCGCGCCAGTAGCCGCGCACCGCCTGCAAGCGGTCGTCGAAGTCCAGGCTGGCGAGCGTTTGCCACTCCTCGGGCTTGGTCAGGGTGGCGAAGGGAATGCGGTAGACGATGGCGCACGTACCGCCCTCCTCCAGGTTGGCCTCGTAGAGCAGCGAGTTGCTCGCCGCCACGCTGCCGCTCTTGGGATTGCCACTGTGCTCCAGCTCCGGCAGGCTCTCGCTGGCCGGCGGCGTGAAGGCTATGTCGGCGCTGTTCGCGAGCCGTAGGCAGCCGCCGCGCGCCGTCTCAACCTGGGCTCTTAGCCGTTTCTCGGGATAGCACTGGGTCTTCCAGCCGCGCTTGACCGGCCGATCCGGCACGAGACGCCCCAGGGCAACGAGGTTGTCGCCCTCTAACGACAGTTGCTCGCCCGGCCACACATTGAGCCACAGCCGCGCCGTCTTGGCGCCGTCGGTAGCATTGCGGGCGGCGATGCGGGCGAAGAGCACCATGTCCTCGTCGCCGCGCAGGTCGAAGGCTCCCCGCGGCATCTCTCTCAGCGGGGCGACGAAGGCGACCTGGGTGTACTCGATGTCGCGGTCGCACCAGCGAGTGGTGACGATCGGCAGGTAGTCCTCCTCGATCGTCTGCTCGGCCGCTCCTGCCCGCTCGCGCCAGTCAACCGGGTCGCCGGTGCCGAAGTTGTAGCGTATCTGTCGATGCGGCCAGAGCAGACGCGCCGTGTCCCGTCCGGCTACCTTGAGTGCTCGCTTGTCGAGAACGACGTTGCCGTTGTAGCGCACGGCAAATTCCTGCCGCGCTCCTTCCATGCTCAGTGGCAGGTAGCGTCCAAAGGGCGACTGCTTGGTGACGTCAAGCGGCGGGATTTCGGCGAAGGCGCGCGCCAAGGTCTGCTCCGGCTCATCGAGCACCCGATCGTAGAGGGAGGGCGACTGCGCCGCGCGTTCGAGCAGCGATCTCCAGTCCGGCTTCTCGCCGGCGAACACGGCCATCACCCCCAGGTCTGGCACGAAAACCGACCTGCCCGGCGCGACGTCGGCGACGTGGAAGGAGAAGCTGGCGGGCCCGTTGAGCAGCGTCACTATCGTCCGCTGAGGGCTCTCCGGGCCGAGAGCCTTCCCATCCGCGCCCGCGGCGAAGCAGACGTCGAGACGGATGCCCTTCAATCCGTCCGCGTCGAGTGCCTC
>Ga0315274_10007912_pt1 | contig 15369 bp, 11 predicted proteins | sample YL17G02_20_MG_FD_203700 | JGI IMG/M metagenome (GOLD analysis project Ga0315274, IMG submission 203700) | Sediment microbial communities from Yellowstone Lake, YNP, Wyoming, USA - YL17G02_20 | ecosystem: Environmental > Aquatic > Freshwater > Lake > Sediment | place: USA: Wyoming | collected... | reverse complement strand
AGGGGGGCGCGAGCTAAGGCTCAAAGCTCGCCCCCCTGCTCGTTTTACTTCGCTGCGGAGCCCCCAAAACACCTCACAATCACCCACACGACTCCGAGTTGACCGCTTTTGTTCTTCTCGGAATTCCGGGGTCAACGGTTGGAAGCGGCCAGAGGTGTTGGGAAGGCGGTGGGTTGCTCGCCCCAGCGTTCGGAGAGTGCGTCCGGTTTCACCGGCGCTTTGTTCGGGGCACGCACGTCAGGAGTCTGCGGCGGAGGTGGTGCGACGCCAACCATAGCGGTGCTTCAAGCACACGCAGTCCAAACGCTGGCGCGACCTCGGAGCCATCACTCCGAAGCGGCGGTGTGGGGACACACCACCCTACCCCAAAACGGGACCGCCAACGTCGGGATGCACCGCGACAAGGCTTGACGAACCAGGCTTTTCCCCGGAGTTTCGGCCAGAACCTGATGAGCAGTCGGCGCGAGATTCCTCGAACGGTTGCAGTCGTGCCCCGCGTGCGAGACGCTGTCTGCGATTCTGCCGGCCGGAGTTCTCCCCTCCTTCCGACCGGCGTCCTGCTTCTGAGTTTTCTGTTCAGCACCGCCGTGTCGGCAGCCGATGCGAAGGTCGCGTCGAACGCGCCCGGCGCAGTCGGGCTGGATTCCGATCCGCACCTGGTGGGCTGGTGGAAGTTTGACGAGGCTTCGGGCAAGCGCGCCGCGGATTCCTCGAAGCACAGCCACGACGGGACGCTGGAAGGCAGCTTGTCGTTCGACACGCATTCGGCACCCGGCCGGAGCGGGAAGGCCGTGCGACTGGAAGGAAACAACGATTGCATCCGGATGGCCGGGTTCAAGGGAGTCATCGGCACCCAACCGCGCACCGTCGCCGCCTGGATCAAAACCCCGGCCGGCGAAGGGGACCTCACGACGTGGGGGACCAACGATCATGGCCAGATGTGGATCTTCGGCCATATCCGGGGCCGGATCGGGGTCACCCCCAAGGGCGGGTATCTTTACATGAAGGCCGGGACGGACGATGACGCATGGCACCATGTGGCGGTCGTGGTGCGCGAGGCCTCGCCCCCGAACCTGCATGACGACGTGAAACTCTTCCGGGATGGCGAACTGGCGGAGATCGACGACATCGGCCTGTTGGACCTCTGGCCGATTGAAACCGGCGACCAGCAGGACGTGTGCGTGGGCCGGCGTTTCAAGGGCCTGATCGACGACCTCCGCATCTACGACCGAGCGTTGTCGGAAGACGAGGTCAAGGCTTTGTTCAAACTGGAGGGCGATCGCCCGTTACCGCAAGCGAAATAGAAAGGACCAGCCATGAAGAACCCGCGAGTCACCCGACGTGAGTTTGTGCGAGACACCGCGATGGCCGCGGCCGGCGCGGTGGCGGGAGCCGCCAGCTTCGCCGCGCCCAGCGCCCGCGCCGCCGACGGCAAGCCCGTCGACACCTCCAAGATTCTCAACTACAACCCGAACATGGAATACCGCCGGCAGGGCAAGACCGGCCTGATGATCTCGGCGGTCTGCCTCGGAGGCCATTCGCGGAACAACGACCAGGAACGCGCGGAGGTCATCAGCCGGTGCATTGACCTCGGGATCAACTACATCGACGCCTGTTGGGACAACGAGGTGAAGCGCGATGCCAAGGCCCTGAAGGGCCGGCGCGACAAGATGTATCTGGGCCTTTCGCACGGCGCGAAGGAAGTGCGCAATGAGGAGTACCGCACCGCGAAGAAGCTCATGGAATCGCTCGATGAACTGCTCAAGGACTCGGAGCAGGACTACACCGATTTGTGGCGCATCACCTGCATGGAGCCCGGCGGCCGGCACACGTTCGACACCGCCTGCGAGATCGTGGACGCGCTCGCGAAGGCGAAGCAGCAAGGCAAGGCCCGCTACATCGGCTTCTCCACCCACGACCGCCGGTGGATCAAGTTCATGATCGAGTTCTTCCCGCAGGTCGATGTGGTCTGTTTCCCCTTTACCACCATGAGCAAGGCGGCGCCGAAGGATAGCGTGTTCGAGTCACTGAAGAAGTGCGACGTGGGCGCCTTCGGCATCAAGCCCTTCGCCGCGGGAACCTTGTTCACCGGGGATCGGGACGAAGACTACAAGCGTGCCCGCCTGGCGATTCGCTACATCCTCCGCAGCAACACCGTCATTCCCATCCCCGGCCTGCACACGGTCGCCGAGGTGGACAACACGGCCAAGGCCGTGATGGAGCGCCGACAGCTCGATGTGAAGGAGGAGGCCGAGATTCAGAGCCTGAATGAGCAGATGCTGGCCAGTCTCCCCGGTCACTATGGATGGCTGCGGGACTGGCAGCACGTCTGAGCGCCGTCGCTTTCACCTCCCACCCGCTGAGAAGCACAACGGATGAGAGACTGTCTGGTTGACGTTGTCCTGGCCGCGCTGGCCGCGGCCGGACCGCTTTTGGGTCAGGCCAAGGCAGAAGACTGTTCCACGAACAACACGCCGCCTCAGAGCTCCTCGGCCGTGGCCACCAACACGCCCCTGGCCAAGGTCGAGAAGCCGTTGCTCCTGAGCACCGATGCCGAACCGTTGCTGCTCCTCGACGACGAGCCGGCCACGAACGCGCCCGCCGGCACCGCCGACAACAGCCGCTGCCAGGTTTGTCATCTCAACTTCATGACCGAGCGGTTGACGGTGGGTCACGCGCGGACGAACATCGGCTGCGCCACGTGCCACGGACCGAGCGACGCTCACATCGCCGACGAATCCTGGGCCTCCGGGGGCAACGGCACGCCCCCGGATAAGATGTTCACTCGCTACCAGATCTACCACGCCTGCCTGGCCTGCCATAATGGGGAGCAGGTCTTCGCGAAGGTGGAGAAACACCAGCCGTTCTGGTGGTCGATCGCCAGCCAGGAAAGGGTCTGCACTGATTGCCACGGCCAACACCGCATGGTGAAACGCCGGTGTAAGTGGAAGTAGCTGTGCAGCCCGACGGCGAGCGGGAGGAATAGCTCAGCCCGGAGGGCCGCCGGTCGGACCGCCGGGGGCGGCGGGCGCTGAAGGGTTGCTCCCGACCGCGGGCGACGCCGTGGACCACTCCTCGATGAGGCGGTAAGTGACTGCCAGCAGCGTGGGACCGAGGAACACCCCGACCACGCCGAACGCCAGCGCGCCGCCGATCACGCCAAAGAAAATCACGATGAACGGCATCTGGCTGCCCTGGCTGATCAGCCACGGCTTCACGATGTTGTCCACACTGCTCACCCCCATTCCCCAGATGAACATGAAAATCGCCCAGCCCGTCGATCCCTGCGTGTAGAGCCAGATGACGGCGGGAATCCAAACCAACGGCGGTCCCACCGGGACCGGAGAAAGGAAGAACGTGAGCAGGCCCAGCAGCGCCGCCCCCGGCACCCCGGCGATGACGAATCCGATCGCCGCCATGACGCCCTGAACCAGCGCGGTGCCCAGGATGCCATACACGACGCCGCGCACCGTTCGGCCCGCCACCTCCAACAGATGTTTGCCGCGTTCACCGGCGATGCGGGCCACGCCGGTCGTCAGGCGGTCCGCCACGGCGGCGCCGTCGCGGAAGATGAAGAATGCCAGAAACACACTGAGGACCACCTCCACCACGCCGCGCCCGATGGCGAGGCCCGCCCCGAGCATGACGGTCCTGGCCGAGATCACGAGGGTCTTCAGGGATTTCACCAGTCTCGATTCCTGTTCGGTCGGGGGCGGCTGGGCCTGAGCCAACGGCTCCTGGGGCGAGTCGGTTGCCACCGCGACAAGGTTGGTCACCAAGAAGGACGGGTCATCCACCACTGCCGGCTTCAGTTCACGCATCAGCCTGGCGGCGTCGGCGGCGAATTCCGTCCAGTAGTTCTTGGCCTGGCGGCCGACGAACGGGATCTTCTCGAGCCAGGCCGGGGGCTTCGGAGGGCCCGCTTCCATCCACTTGCGGGTGGCGCTGGCCAACGCCCGAGCATCGTCCGCGATGCCAGCACCAATCACCACCACCGGCACCACCAGCACCAAGGCGATGCTCAGCGTGGTGAGCAGCGCCGCCAGCGTGCGGCGCCCCCCCAGCCATCGGGTCAACCGGCGCTGCACCGGCCAGAGGCAGAAGCACAGGACCACCGCCCAAAGAACGGCGGACACGAAGGGCTTCAGGACGGTCACGCACCCAATCAGCAGGAGGCACAAGGCGGCCCAGCCCAACAACTGATCAAGCCGCAGGGTGCGGGGCGTTGGGCGATTGTCCTTCATGTCAACCGATGAGTTCATAAACCACGTGACAGTCGAGGTAGCGCAGATTGCTGTCAAGCCGCGCCGTGGAAGGGCAGGCGAGCTGAAGCTGCGTGTGTTACAGCACGGGCGCGGGCGGCGAGTTCCCAACTCCGTCCTTCCGTCGCCAGCTCACAATTTCCTTTAACCTAACGGACGGAGAGGCGTAGATTCCGCCCACACCGAAAAGAGATTCGTCTATGCGTAATCCCCTTCTGACCCCCAGCGGCGACTCCCCGCGATGGTGATCGGTCTGGCTTGGTCTCTGGCCGTTCCCACCACGACAGCCGCCGTCTCTTGGATCAACCCTGACGGGGGGAACTGGAGCACGGCCACCAACTGGAGCAGCGGCACCGTGCCGATCGCGGCCGACGACGTCCTCATCACCTTGGGCGGCACCTATACCGTCAACCTGGACGTCGGGGCTACCATCAACAGCCTGACCCTGGGAGGAACAACGGGAGCACAAACCTTGGCGAACTCGGCGCAGACGCTCTCGCTGGCAAGCGCGAGCACCGTGGAAGCCCGTGGCGTGCTCGCCTGGGGTGGCGGCACACTCGCCGGCGGTGGGTTGCTGACGGTGAACGGGCGGATCCAGTTCGGCGCAGGCGCCTGGTACGGCGCTGTCAGCGTGGCGGCCGGCGGTCTTCTGGAGATGACGGAGGCCGCGGAAAAGGGTCTCGCCGCGACGCTGCAGAACGACGGCCGGATCACCTGGTCAGGCACGGGCAACCTGGTCATGGCCTACGGCTGGCTCGACAACCGCCCCGGCGGGACGTTCGAGATTCACAATGATCAGATGATCACCTGGGGAGGCGGTGCTCCGGTGTTCAGCAACACCGGTTTCTTCCGCAAACTCGGCGGCAGTGGGGCGACGATTGTTCAGAACATCACGTTCGACAACACCGGCACAGTGGACATCCAGACCGGTGCGGTGCTCTTTGCCTGCCCCTACACGCAGACGGGCGGCCAACTCAATCTCGGCCTCAACAGCCTCACCAACTTCGGTCGGGTCCAGTTCGCAGGGATAGCGCCGCTGACCGGCACGCTGGGCGCCAACCTCAACGGCGGTTACCGTCCTCGCGCCGGCGACGCGTTCGCGGTCGTGACCTACCCGGCCCGGGCCGGCGCTTTCGACGGCTTCGACCTGCCCTCAGTCGCCGCGTGGGTGACCAATGACACGATCTACAGCGCTACCGATGTCACGTTGACGGTGTTGAACGCCCGGCCTGTTCTGGCGGTAATTGGCGACCGCAACCTGAACGAGGAAACTCCACTGAACGTGCCGTCAACCGTAGATCACCCGGATCTCAATCAGACCGTGACGTATAGTCTGACCCAAGCGCCGGCCGGCGCTCAGCTAGACAGTGCGACCGGCGTCTTCAGTTGGACGCCGGGTGAAGCACAGGGACCAAGCACCAACACCGGCACCGTCCAAGTCACCGACCATGGCGTCCCGTCCCTGAGCGACTCGCAAACCTTCACCGTGATCGTGCGGGAGGTGAACCGGTCACCGCAGTGGACCGCGCCCGCGTCCCTGGCGACCGATGAACTCGTCCTCCTGCAAGTACCCAGCGTGGCAACCGACCTGGACCTCCCCACCAACACCCTTAGCTTCACCCTGCTCTCGGGACCGGCCGGCGCCACCGTCGATCCCAACTCTGGACGCCTCACCTGGACCCCCATCGAGAGCCAGGGACCAGGCAACTACACGAACATCGTCAGGGTTACCGACAATGGAGAGCCGCCTCTGAGCATCACGAACCAACTGGCCGTGACGGTTCGTGAAGTGAACACGCCGCCCGCGTTGACCGTCCCAGGCGCGCAGGTCCTGGACGAGCTCACGACCCTGACGGTTACCAACACGGTTCTGGATGCCGACCTGCCGGTCAACGCGCTTACGTTCAGCCTGGTGTCAGCCCCGACAGGAGCACAGATCAACCCGAGCACCGGCGTGATCACCTGGACCCCGACCGAGGCACAAGGCCCGACCAACACGACCATCCGCGTGCAAGTAACCGACAACGGCACACCGCAGATGAGCGACACCCGGGAGTTCACGGTCACGGTTCGGGAAGTCAACCTCCCGCCCGTCCTGGCCGCGATTCCCAATCAGACGATTCTCGAAGGTTTCAGCCTGGTCCTCACGAATGTCGTCACCGATCCCGACCTGCCGGCCAATATTTTGACCTTCAGCCTGGTCGCCCCGCCGGCCGGCTTTGCCATCGATCCGATCCAAGGGATTCTCACCTGGATCCCGTTGCTGGGCCAGGTCCCCAGCACCAACCGCATTACCGTGCGCGTGATCGACAACGGAGTCCCGACGCATTCCGACGAGCAGTCCTTTGCGGCCGCGGTCGTGCCGGTACCCTCGCTGCGGCTCGCCACCGACGGCGACGAAGTGAGGATCTACTGGCCGGGTGCGGCGCCGGGATTCGTGCTTCAAGGCGCCGCCGATCTGCAGCCGCCGATTGACTGGAGCGACGTGACGAACGCCGTGGGGCAGATTGGCGATGACCGCGTGGTGACGAACCGAGCGGCTGACAGCCCACAGTTCTTCCGGCTCAAGCGGCCGTAGCCCTCAACCGAAGTGGCGGAGCCCGGTCGGCCTCAAATTGGGCCGCAACTTTTTCCGGGGTTTCGGGGTTCTTGGGGCATGTCCGCGCCTCGCGCCTGCGGAAATTGTATTCCGCAGTCCTTTCGGTACGGTTATGCTCCGGCCCTCGTTCCGTGGAACGACGCGCCACCGGGCTCGGCGAAACTCCGGATGAAGCGATGAAAACAGGCAAGCGTCGGCGACTCCTGATCGCGCTGGGTGTGGTGGGGCTGTTACTGGCGGGCGGCGGATGGCTGATCGTGAAGGCGCTGAGCCAGCCCAAGCCGATCCCGCCCGAGAAAATCGTCCGGGTCGAGCGCGCAGACATCGCCCGGTCGGTGGTGGCCGTCGGCCAGGTGGAACCGCTCTCCAAGGTGGAGGTCAAGTCCAAGGCCAATGGCATCATCCAGGCGCTGTTGGTGGACGTGGGCGACGACGTGACGGAGGGTCAGATTCTGGCGGAATTGGACAAGGAGAACCTGCAGGCGCAGGTTCGCGAGGCCAAGGCCACCCTGGACGGTGAGAAGGCGAACCTGCAGGTCGCCACTTCGGCCGAGGCGAAGGCGCGGATCGAGGCGGCCAATCCGGAGCTGGAATTTGCACGCCGCGTCCTGGAGCGGATCCAGTCGCTGTTCGAGCAAAAGGTCGCCTCGCAGCAGGCGCTGGACGATGCCCAGGAGTCCTACGAAGTGGCCCAGAACCGGCGACAACTCCTGCAGGCCGCTGCGGAAAGCGCCGCGGCCATGGTCCTGCAGGCGCAAGCCCGGATGGCCGCCGCCCAGGCCGCGCTCGATCGCGCCGACGAGAACCTCCGCTACGCCAGCATTCGTTCGCCCATCCGCGGCGTGGTCCTGGCCCGGCCCACGGAACTGGGAGACGCGGTTTCTTCGATCCTGAACCTCGGCAGCGCCGCCACGCTGATCATGACTCTGGGCGACATGAGCAGCGTCTATGTCAAAGGTGAGGTGGACGAAGCCGATGTCGGCAAGATCCGTGTCGGCCTGCCCGTGCGCACGACCGTCGAGTCTTTCCCCGGCGAATCGTTCGCGGGCACCGTCACGCGGATTGCGCCGATCGGCAAGGAGGTGAACAACGTCACCACGTTCGAAGTCCGCGTCTCGATCGCCAATCCCGAAGGCCGGTTGCGGGTCAACATGAGCGCCAACGCCGAGATCGTCCTCGAGGAACACCAGGGCGTCCTCATCATCCCCGAGGCCGCCCTCGTGTATGACCGGGGCACCAACACCTCGGTCCAGCTTCGGGATGAGCGCGCGCCGGTCGGCTTCCGCAAGGTGGCGGTCCGGACGGGCATCTCCAACGGGCAGCGGACCGAAGTCCTCGAAGGCGTCGCCGAAACCGACCACGTGGTGTTGCCATGACGTGGCTGTGGGAAATCCTGGTCCAGACCGCCCGGACCGTCTGGGCCCACAAGTTGCGTAGCGCGTTGACGATGTTTGGCATCGCCTGGGGCATCGCCGCCATCATCTTCATGATGGCAATCGGCGATGGCTTCAAGATCGGCTACCGCAACATGCTCTATGTGCTCGGGACGGACGTGGTGATCGTTTGGGGTGGTCGCACCACCCACCAGGCGGGCGACCAACGGGCTGGTCGGCCGATCTATCTCCGCTACGAGGACGTGGCGGCGATCCGGGAAGAGTGCTACCTGATCGCTCACGTGACCCCCGAACTGGACCGCTCGCTTAACGTCACCAGCCCGCACAACTCCGGTCTGTTCTCCACCCACGGTATCGCGCCGGTTTATCAACAGATCCGCTCGATGGACCTCGCGGCCGGACGGCGCATCTCGGAGAGCGATTTTGAGGAATGTCGCCCGGTGTGCGTCCTCGGTGAACAGGTCCGAAAGCAACTGTTTGCCGACCGCCAGGCGGTGGGTGCCGAGGTGCGCATCCTGGACATCCCGTTCACCGTCATCGGCGAGCTGAAGCCGAAGGACCAGAACAATTCCTACAATGGCCTCGACGGGGAGAAGATCCTGATTCCCTATACGACGATGGCCCGCCATTTCCCCGACCCGCGACCGTTCGTGGGCGAGGGCGCCCTCGACAACATCATCTTCTGCCCCGTCTCGGCGGAGGTCCACAAAGAGGCGGTGCGCCAAGTCAAGACCCTGCTCGGCCGGCGACACAGCTTCAACCCCACCGACCGGGGGGCACTCTGGATGTGGGACACGGTGGAGACCGCCCAGATGGTGAACCGGGTGTACGACTCGATGCAGATCTTTCTGGCGTTCGTGGCCGTGATCACCCTGGGTCTGGGCGGGATTGGCGTCATGAACATCATGCTCATCTCCGTGGCGGAACGGACCCGCGAGATCGGGATCAAACAGGCCATCGGCGCGCCGCCGCAGCGGATCCTGGCCGAGTTCCTCCTCGAAGCCCTCGCCCTGACTCTGACGAGCGGAGTGGCCGGCGTGGTGTTCGCCCTGGCGATCTGTTCGCTCGTGAACCAACTGCCGTTGCCGACCATGTTCGCAGGCTTGCCGGTCACGCGTGCGACCGCCCTGCTGGCCTTCGGCACGCTGGCGTTGGTGGGGGTGCTGTCGGCAATCTATCCGGCCCGGCGCGCGTCCCGACTCACGCCGGTCGAGGCGCTGCGTTACGAATGATCTGGCACGTTTTCAGCGAAGCTCTCAACGCGCTGAGCCACTACAAGCTGCGCTCGGCGCTCACCATGCTGAGCGTCATCTGGGGGGTCGCCTCGCTGATGCTCCTCCTGTCCTATGGCCAGGGATTCGGACTCGCCCTGACCAGAGCCTTCGACCAAATCGGCAAGGACCTGATCGTCATCTTCCCGGGCCAGACGAGCCTGCAAGCCGGGGGCGAGCGCTCGGGTCGAAGGATTCTGCTGGAGCTTGACGACGTGCAGGCGATCCGCGAAGGCGTGCCAACGGTCGAGGCGATCTCGCCGGAGGTGCGGCGGTTTCTGCCGGTGAGCCTGGGCTATCGGGTGCGGGATTACAGCATCGCGGGCGTCTATGCCGCCTTCGAACGCATCCGCGGCACGGAGCTGGACACCGGCCGGTTTCTCTCCGAGGACGACGTGCTGCACCGGCGCCGGGTCGCGGTGATTGGCGCCACGCTCAAGACCGAGCTGTTCAGCGGCCGGCCCGCGGTCGGCAGCGAGGTCAAGATCAACGGCGTCCGCTTCGCCGTCATCGGTGTCCTGAAGAAGAAGACCCAGATCACCAACTACAACATGCCGGATGACATGACCGCCTTCGTGCCCTACACGAGCCTCTCCACGCTCATGGACATCCGTTACCTGAACAACATCGTGGTCCTGCCCGTCAGCAACCGGTTCCGCGACCGCCTGATTCCCGACCTCCGGGCCGCCCTGGCTCGCGCCCACAACTTCAACGTGCGCGATGAGCGGGCGGTGGAGATTCTCGACTGGAACAAATTCCGGGGGTTGGTCGAGAACCTGAGCCTCGGGCTTAACCTGCTGCTGACCATTATCGGGGCTTTGACCCTCAGCATCGGCGCAGTGGGGGTCATGAACATCATGCTGGTTTCCGTGACCGAGCGGACGCGGGAGATTGGCGTGCTCAAAGCGCTCGGCGCTCGAAGGCGTCATATCCTCGCCCAGATTCTCCTCGAGGGCACGACGCTCACCGCCGCGGGCGGACTGGGGGGATTCCTGCTGGCCGCCGGGATCACGCGACTCATCGGCTCCCTGCCGCTGCTGGGTCCCCTGTTCGAAGACACCTCGGGGCAGGGCGACGTCCACCTGGGCATCTCTTTCTCGGCGCTGCTGATCTCCAGCGGGGTCCTGATCGCGGTGGGGCTGGTTTCCGGACTGATCCCGGCCATCCGCGCGGCGCGCCTGGATCCCGTTCAGGCCATCCGCAGCGAATAGGGAGTGTTCGTCGCTACAAACATGCCGCTCCTGACGGAGCTGCGGACAGGTCACATCCGTTGCGCAGGCATTGGCGCCCGGAATCCGTGTAAGGAGCAGCGGTTTACCGGGGCCTTGGGTGTGGGCGAAGCCAAGACCGCCTGCGCAACGCACCCGGCCGCGACCAGCCGAAAGCTCTCAAGCGCCCGCAGTCTCCCGCGACGGCGGGACTGGCGCGAGTTCCATGACGCTCAACCGAAGGATCATCTCACGGAAATCCGTGAACAACCGAGCAGCCCCCGCACCCGCCCCGCGACGCCGGCTGGCTCAGCCTTCGCTCGTCCCTCGCTCCGGCCCGATCCGGCCGGCTTCGCTCCGCTCCTCTTTTCCGTTCGTCACTCGACACTCGCCGTTCGTACTTCACCTGACCTGGGGGCCAGAACCACCCGGAAGCCGAGGTTGATGCGCCGGTACGACGGGTGGGAGTCGCGGCGGTAGGCGGAGCGGCAGCGCCCGCCGGAGCGGCGCCAGCAGCCGCCGCGCAGCACCCGGGGCTGGCCCTGTTCAGGCCCGGTCGGGTCGGTAACAGGCCCCTTCGGATACTCGGCATACCAGTCCTGGCACCACTCCCACACGTTGCCGTGCATGTCATACAGGCCCCACTTGTTGGCCCTCTTCAGCCCCACGGGGTGGGTCTTCCCAGCGCTGTTCTTGTCGTACCAAGTGTATTCTCCGAGTTCGGCTTCCTCGTCGCCAAAACAGAACCGGCTGCTGCTCTCCGCCCGGCAGGCGTATTCCCATTCCGCCTCGGTGGGCAGTCGGAGGTCACTCTCACTTGCCCCACTGGTTTCCTTCATTCGCTCCCGCAGTTTCACGCAAAAAGCCGCGGCCTCATTCCAGTCCACACCCTCGACCGGTGCTTGCGGGCCGGACTTCTGGAAGTGGCTCGGATTCTGTCCGCTCAGAGCCTCATACTGGGCTTGGGTGACCGGGTACTTGCCCATCCAGAACCCTCGGCTCAAGGTGACTTCAGCCTGTCCCTCCTCGCCCTCTCCCATCATGAAAGAGCCCGGCGGAACCCACACAAACTCCATTTTCAGGGCGTCATTGATCCTCTGGGCGAACGGCAGTCCTTCGACGGGCTGGGTGAGACTGACGCCCGCCAGATTCGCTCCCTGGAGCCGGGCGTTACGCAAATTGGCCCGGTCGAGTCTGGCATAGGAAAGGTCCGCGCCGGAAAGATCGGTCTCGGAAAGGTCGGAGTCCTGGAGATTGAGCGCCTTCAGATCGAACCGCGCCAGATTCAATCCTCGCAGGACCAACGGCTTGTCCGGGCAAGTTTTGGCACGACCATCCAGGACAAACCGGATAACCTTCTCGGAAGCGGACGGGGGCACGAAGATCTGGTTTCTGGCCGCGGAGGTTTCCAGCAATCGTTGGGCGACAAGAAACTCCTGGATGGAGAAGTGAGAGAATCGATAGTCTCCCTGAGCATTGCAGTTGAGAAGCGAGCGACCGCCGAACTCGATCTGGGTGAGATGTTCCAGTTCGGGATGCGCCTTCATCCACTTATTGAGGCTCGCTTTGCTCAGGAACCGCGCCCCGTGGGTCTGCATCTCTTCGGCCACCAGGAGGCAGGCACCGTAGAGAGACTGCGCCGTGATGTCCGGTCGGCCCTGTTTGCGAAGTTTGACCTGTTCGCGGTCGAGCCAAGCCTGGATCAGGGCCTTATACACGGCGTATTCGTTCCAGTCCGTGATGGTGGACTCGACCAGGTCTTCGATGTGGGCCAGGAGCATGGGCCGGCAGCGAAGGTCTTTCATTTTGGCGACCAGCCCGCGCGCCTCCTCCCGTTTGGTCTTCGCTTGGAACCAGTGGAACCAGGTTCCGGGATACCGCTTCTCGATATACTCCTGCACCTGGCCATCGTCGAAGAGTGAGAGGAAGATCATCGGACAGGTGAACCCGCCCAGCTTTACGCGGCCTGGGTTGCCAAAAGAATCCGTGCCCGTCTCAGGAAAGAACTGCGTGCGGCAGGAAATGATGACCCGCCGGAAGCGGCTGGTGTGGGTGAGGATCTCCAACAACCGCTCCTGAATCTTGCCCCAGGCCCCGCGGTCTTCGTCCAGCGCGTCAAGCAACAGCACGGTATCACCGGCGGCGGAGATGCCCTTCACGCGGTCCAGGGTGTCCGGGCTCAGCTTGAGAAGTTCGCAACGGTGGCGCTTCGGCCAGAAACTCGTCAGGTGGCTCAGCTTGAGCATGACCAGGAGGGAGGTCTTGCCCATCCCGGCGTCCGAAAGGATGAACATCTGGTTTCTACCGCCGCCCGTCACCGCATAGTCACCCTCGAGGAAATCATTGATGGTCTTGAAGACCGGGCTCTTGACCGCCGACCTGGGTTCTTGATCCTCCAAATGGTCCGCCGGGTTGTGCTGCTGGCAGTTGGGCTCCACGTAATAGCGGGCCAGGTCGTAGGGATCAGGGAACTCATTCTTGATCCGCTGAAGTTCCTGCTCGCGTTCTCCGCGGATGGACTTGAGTTCTGCCCACAGAGGCTTGAGCCATGACGAAGAGATATAGGATGTGACCGGCTCCGGCATAACGGTGGAGCATAGGCGAAACGACGTGGCTCAGGCAAGCACACGGGAAAGCAGACAGGCCCGGAGCCTTCGGCGCGGCACGTCCGTGCCGCCCTACTCACACCGGGCCTGTGGTTGCGGTCTTCGTCGCCGGACCGTCTCCGGCAAACAGGAACCTCTCCGGGTCAGTTCCACGCGTCATCCGACGCCGGAATTGAGCTGGGGGCCAGAACCACCCGGAAGCCGAGGTTGTTGTTCCGGTTCGACGGGTGGTTGTCGTTGCGGTAGGCGGAGCGGCAGTTCTCGCCGGAGTTGTTCCAGCAGCCGCCGCGCAGCACCCGGTTCTGGCCCTATTGAGAGAGGTCCCCAAAACGTTCCAACGGGAAAACGCTGAACAGAGAAACCACGGATTACGCGGATGGCGCGGATAAGAGGAGGCCGCGTCGGCTCGCGACCCAGGCGCGGGTTCCCGGGCGGCAATTCCCTGGCAGGCTTCCTCAGTTTCTTCATCCGTGTCATCCGTGGTTCTCGTCGCGTTTACCGCGCACCACTCGCTTCCATTTCAGTGCGGCCTCCTTGAAGCTGAGGAGCAGAGCCACCTCCAGGCCGGTGATGTTCAGGTAGCCGAGCATCTGCGCGATGTGCGTCTCGTTAAACGCGCTCACGACCTTCGGGTCGACAACCACCTTGCCGTCCACGATGAGGTCCGGCACAAGTTTGCCGATGAAGTGACCGCGGTAGTGGACCGGATACTCGTGCTGCTGCTCGACCGTGTGCCCCCGCGCCACCACTTCGATGACCAGGGCGTTCTCGTACAGCTTCTCGTCCAACCCGGGTCTGAGTCCGTTCAACACCGCCATCGCCGCACCGATGATGTCTTTCGTGGTTTCTTCGTGTTTCATCGTCTGATCCGTGTCATCCGTGTCATCCGTGTCATCCGTGTCATCCGTGGTTCAAGCGGCGGTTTCTGCCTGGATGAGCTTCCCCCGCAAATCCCGGCTGTCGGCCTGTTGGGCGAAGGCGAACAAGGCGCCGAGGCGCTGCTGCATTTCCAGTTCCGTCCACTGGCCGCGCCGAAACTCATCCTGATAGCAGCGGTATTTGCGGACCAGCCGTTTCTTCGAGTGGGCATCCAGCCGCAGGCCGCCCGGACACACGCGGAAGCCCAGAAAGCTCAGGCCCGTTTCGACCCGGTGAACCGGGGTCCGCTCCTTGAGCCGCAGCGCCAGGTGATCCTGGAGAAAGGCCTCCAACTCTTTCCGCAGTGCCAGGAGCCGGTCCCGATCCGCATCCCACAGAACGAAGTCGTCCATGTAGCGCACGTAGGCGCCACAGCGGCGGGTCTCGGTGACCAAGCGATCGAGCGGATTCAGATAGAAATTGGCGAAGTGCTGCGAGGTGAGATTGCCAATCGGCAGCCCTTTACCCGGCTGGGTCTGGTAGGTGTCCAACAGCCGGCGGAAGAGCAGCAGCAGCCCGACGTCTTTGAACCGGCCTGCCAGCAGGCGCAGGAGAATCGTGTGATCCACCGAATCGAAATACTTCCGGATGTCCAGTTTCAGGAAATACCGGTGCCAGCGGCAGTTCTGCTGGGCGGCGGCGAGCGCCGCCGTCTGTCCCCTGCCCTTCCGGCAGGCGTAGCTGTGGTGAATCAGGCCTCGCTCGAACACCGGCTCACACGGCCCCATGATGGCGTGGTGCAGCACGCGCTCGCGAAACGACGCCGCGCAGATCAGCCGCTCCTTCGGGTCGCGGATGCGAAAGTAGTGGTAATCCCCCAGCGGCACGTCGCCGCGCCGGAGGCCCTCGGCCATTTCCTCGAGGTGCCGCTCAAGGTCCCGGCTGAAGGCGACGACCTCGGCCTGACCCCGCTTGCCGCGGGCCGCCTGGCAAAAGGCGCGTTGGAGATTGGCCAACTCCGCAATCGGCTCCAGCAGATGGCCGGCTCGTTTCATCGCCCTTTCCCAGCACCTCGTCCCCGATCGGGTCGGGTGCCGGGGATTGCGCCCCGGCACCCTCCCACACCACCGGACGTGCGGTTTTCCGCATCCGGCGGTTGAACGCAGCCACC
>Ga0315274_10007911_pt1 | contig 15369 bp, 16 predicted proteins | sample YL17G02_20_MG_FD_203700 | JGI IMG/M metagenome (GOLD analysis project Ga0315274, IMG submission 203700) | Sediment microbial communities from Yellowstone Lake, YNP, Wyoming, USA - YL17G02_20 | ecosystem: Environmental > Aquatic > Freshwater > Lake > Sediment | place: USA: Wyoming | collected... | reverse complement strand
GAGGACGCCTCCAAAGAGCTGGCAGCAAGGCCTGTTGAGGATGGAGGATCGTCTCAAGACCCTGAAAGACAGAGAGAGAACCGCCAAGAATCTGCAGCAGAAACAAGCGAGACGGGAGCGCGTCAGAGAGCTTGAGCTGCGGATCAGGCTGAGGAAGGAGACGAAGGACTATAATCTAGGCACTTCCTTGAAGAGCTACATAGATCCGAGGGTCTACAAGGAATGGTCCAAGAAAGTCGACTTCGACTGGAAGAACTACTACAGCAAAACCCTCCAGAAGAAGTTCACTTGGGCCGAAGACAGCTGAGAAAGATCTGGAACAGCCAGCCCTCTATGATGTAGATGGTCAATGACATCCCTGAGTCATCGGTGACAGAATGCGAACATGTTTTCCTTCCTTTTTCCTCCCGTCTTACCCCTTTTCAACTGGGTTTCGTAAGCCTTATAACAGGAGACGGCATGGTCCTACGCCAACTTTCATTTAGAGGTCATTAGGATGTACGAGATTAGGTGGCATGGAAGAGCCGGGCAGGGAGTCATGACTGTGAGCAGACTCCTCGCCTATGCCGCTCTCCTAGAGGGGAAGCACGTCCAGGCTTTCCCACACTTCGGGCCGGAACGCATAGGTGCACCCATGGCCGGGTACACGCGAATCTCCGACGATCCCATACAGGTCCATGACCAGATCTACAATCCTGACATGGTTGTGGTCCTAGATGACACGGTTCCAAGGATAGTGAACGTTGTCGACGGACTGAAGCCGTCTGGAAAGCTCCTCCTGAACTCGAAGGAGGACCCGTCAGTCTTCAAGAGTAGGATGAACGTTGCGGCTAGGTTCTACACAGTCGATGCTGAAAGGATCTCATTCGACATCCTGGGTAATGCCCGCGCTTTCAACACGGCTATGGTAGGGGGCCTGCTAAAGGCTGAGCCCCTCGTCAGCCATGAGACCATGAGCCGCGTCCTCCGGGAACGGTTCGGCAAGGACGTCGGCGAGAAGAACGTCGAGATCCTGATGATGGGCAGTAAGGGAGTGAAGGAAGCATGAGCGAGAAGAGCCTCGGAGAGAAGATGAAATTACCTTGGCGAGACATGCCTCCGGGCGGAGTCATGACCGTCCCAGGAGCTTCCGCCGAGTATCGTACCGGCGACTGGAGGATCCAGAGGAAGCCAGTCATCAACCACCAGAAATGCGTGATGTGCCTCATGTGCTGGATATTCTGTCCTGACGTTTCGATACTGAGGACCGATAAGACAGTCGAAGTCGATTACTACCACTGCAAGGGCTGTGGCGTATGCGCCAACGAATGCCCAGTTAAAGCCATTGACATGGTGGAGGAGTAGAAGTATGCCCATAACAGTAGTCAGAAGAGAATTCTATACACCTAAGGCGCCCCCATTCGCGCCAAAGATGATGCCATACAAGGGTGAAGGCATGACCGTTGACCAATCTCAAGAGGTCGTGGGGAACACGGGCGACGAGGCGATAGCCTTAGCCGCGAAGCAAAGCCGTGTCGCAGTCGTCCCAGCCTACCCGATAACCCCTCAGACCATAATAGTTGAGCGCTTCAGCGAGTACATCGCAAACGGTGAGGTCGACACCGAGTTCATATGCGTAGAGTCAGAGCACAGCGCTCTATCCGCCTGCATCGGGAGCAGCGTATGTGGCGTCAGAGTCTTCACAGCGACGGCTAGCCAAGGGTTAGCCCTGATGCATGAGGCCCTATTCGCCGCCTCGGGACTCCGGTGCCCAATAGTGATGGCCGTAGCAAACAGGGCGCTCTCAGCACCCATCAATATTCACGGTGACCATTCAGACATGATGGCGTCCAGGGACTGCGGATGGGTTCAGATCTTCGTCGAGAATGTTCAGGAGGCCTACGATTGGACGATCATGGCCTTCAAGATAGCTGAAGACGCCAATGTCGAGCTGCCCGTCACGGTTAACATAGACGGCTTCACCCTAACGCACTGCATGATGGACCTCCAAGTCCTGAAGGATGAGGAAGTAGCCAAGTTCGTGGGCACGAGGAAGGCCGAGCTCAAGCTCGACCCGAGGAAACCGATCAGCTATGGCAGCCTCGCCCTACCGGAGTACTACCTCGAGATCAAGCGTCAACAGGTAGAGGCCCTTGAGAACGCGCATCCCGCCACAGAGAAGGTACTCGACGAGTACGCGTCCATGACTGGCAGAAGATACGGTCTTGTAGAGACCTATGCGACGGAAGATGCCGAGGCAGCCATCCTCTGTCTTGGAAGCGCAGCGGGAACGGCCCGCGAGGCGGTTGACCGCCTACGGCAGCAGGGAAAGAAGGTTGGGTCGATAAAATTATGGCTCTACCGGCCGCTGCCCGTGGAGGAGCTCCTTTGCGCGACGGAAGGATTGAAATCGCTGGTGGTCCTAGACCGTTCAATAAGCTTCGGAGCACCCTTCAACCCAGTCTGCAGCGACGTGACAGTAGTACTCCACCAGGCCGGACGCGATACGAAGGTCATGAACGCGGTCATGGGAATAGGAGGAAGAGACATTAGTGTCCAAGACTTGGCGGGAGAACTCGACAAGGCTTTGGAGGCTGCTAGGACAGGCGAGGTTCAGGCGCCTGTCACATACGTGGGGGTGAGAGAGTAATGGTCGTAAGCCTAAAGGAACTAACACTCGAGGAAGGATTCGCACCCGGTCACAGGCTCTGCCCTGGTTGCGGCCCAGCTATGGCAACCAGAATGGCCCTCAAGGCGGAGCGTGGGCGCCCCATAATCGTGTCGAACGCGACGGGCTGCGTAGAGGTCTCGTCAACCCTCTTCCCGTATACTGCCTGGCGGATCCCCTATGTGCATAGCTTGTTCGAGAATGCAGCCGCTACTGCAAGTGGCGTCGAAGCCGCCTACAAATGGATGCTTAGGAACAAGGAGACCGACCAGCCTGTGGACGTCATCGCTCTCGGCGGCGATGGAGGCACCTTCGACATCGGGTTACAGGCTCTCTCAGGAGCCCTCGAGAGAAGACACGACTTCCTCTACATATGCTACGACAACGAGGCCTACATGAATACCGGCATCCAACGCAGTGGCGCCACTCCCCGAGGAGCATCAACCACGACCAGCCCAGCAGGCACCGTGATACCGGGTAAAAGAGGCCCAAAGAAAGACCTTATTGCCATAGCTATGGGCCACCACATAGACTACGCGGCTACAGCCACAGTCGGATTCCCCAATGATTACATCACGAAAGTTAGGAAGGCTCTGGAGGTCGATGGACCAGCTGTCGTCCACGTCCTGGCACCATGTCCACTAGGCTGGAGAGCAAATCCGAGAGACACAGTCCGCCTAGCAAAACTGGCTGTACAGACAACCATCTGGCCGCTATACGAGGTGGAGAAGGGAGAGTACAAGCTAAACATGAAGATAGCTCAGCCCGCTCCGATCGAGGAGTACATGAAGCTCCAAGGACGGTTCGGCCACCTGATGAACCCCAACAGGAAGGACGAGTTAGAAGCCATAAGACAGGATGTACAAGCCAACTGGCAACGCATCCTCAGACTCTGCGGACAAGGCCAAGCATAGAAACCTTACTATCTCACCCTTCCCCCACCTTTCCTCCGGCCAGCGGCTTTTTCACCCGCAAGTCACATAACAGATTCTCTAGACCAAGCCACTAGCCATCAACTGCCAGTCCACACGTTAGTGCCCTCTATTGGGATGACCAAAACACTTCGGAAGTGTGGACTGGGAGTTGACAAGCACTTAGTCAGTCAACGCTGTGAATGGTAGACAAGGAGCGCGCGCCTTAGAGCCAAGCATATCAAGGGAGAGAAAGAAGAAAGGTTGCTTGGCTCATGAAATATAGGTCATCTTCCGGGCCTCTCTCTCCAGAGATCCCTTGGTAAGGCTCTCCATCTCTTTCTGAACCTCCTCCATTCTCTTGAAGACGCTCATGGCCTTCAGGATCTCCTTGTCCAGCGGCTCAAGGTCGAGAGACACGCCCAAAAGCCTCTGAAGGACCGTGACCACTCGCTTGGCCGAACCTGGGTCAGGCAGATGGCCAATCGTCTCCCCGAGAATACATGCCGCTTCCAGCCCCATCAGCTTAGCCATCCCCGACGTCACGCCAGCCAAGCCGACAATAGGGTTCCCGAGGGGACTGGGCTCCGCCCCTGCAGACACAAGCATGTCCAGGATCCTCCTCCCTGTCGCAAGACACACGGCCTTCGGCTCGCTCTCTCCGCCGCCTCCCCTACTACTGAAGCCTCCGACAGAGATAACAGATTTCACGCCTAGGCCCCTTGCATAACAGAGGATCTTCTCCACGACCTCGAATTGGCCTTCTAGGCTCTGAGCCTGACTATCACTAGTACAGAAGACAAGGTCGCTGCCGTTAGGGTTCCCGTTCTGGTAGTACCTGAACTGGGCTCTGGGGAGCCTTATCCCGCCCCCACGCGTTGTTATCACGTGATAGGGGAAATAGGGGGAGTAGAGCTCGGCCAACCGCTTCGCCTTAAGCTGCCTGGCCATGTAGGTAACCGTTATTTTCCCTACGTACCCTAGGCCTGGGAAGCCCGCCAAGAGCACTGGTTCCCTGAGGACTACGCGTGCAGCCTCCCTCACACTGGTATCCAGACCATCACTCCTCCTTGGGCCTTCTACGGAGCCGCGAATACCGGTCCTCCGGCGAGAACTTTGCTGGGTGAGGGATTGCGAGGCCTTCTCCGCATGCCGGGCACTTGTCCGCGTCGAGAGTATATCTCCCGCAGACGGTGCATCTCCTGAGGAGGAACTTCACCAAAAGTAGTCTTACCTCATCATTCTTGCCCGTCTTTACGGGTGAACTTGCCCTCCCCACCGTGGGAAGTCATCGTCTCAACAGCTGCCTGAACAGCGTTGTCCAGTATCCTCTCTGCCTGCTTGAAGTTCTCGGCCACTACCTCTATCCTGTATCGCGGCGGTCCAACTGTGTAGATCTCAACCTGCGCGTTCTTCGGCTTGCGGACGCTCAATGCCTTTTGAAAGGCTTCATGAAGAGTCTCCACTCCTTTCGAGCCGTTACTCATCAGTTGGAGCGTGCCCCGTATCTGGACCCTATGTATCCGTATCCTCGATTTGGCGACGTCTTCAAGCGCCTGCGCCCACTCGGGAGGAACGCCGGCCTTTATGAGTGGCTCCTGGCCATCCACGAGAACTCGTTCCAGGCCCTTGTAGATATTACCGAACTTTTCTTCGATTACCGTTCCGACTTTCTGGTATGCTTCATCCGGGCTTATCTTGATCTTCTCGGCGGCCATGTCGAGGAGTCTTCTTCCCCGGTTCTCCTGCTTCCAGTCGAGAAGCTTGTCCTTCTTCTCCCTTTCACTGACCCGCCTCAGTGATAGGTCAACATGCATCTTCTGGGGGTCAGTGCGGAGAACCTTCAGAACCGTCTTCTGGCCTTCCCTTATGTGTTCACCAATGTTTCTTACCCAGCCACTGGACACTTCGGAGATGTGGAGGAGGCCCTCCACATTATTATACTCGTCCAGGGTAACATATGAGCCGTAGGGCACTATGCGGACCACAGTGCCGACGACTAGCTCTCCGATTTCAGGAAGAACTTGGGCCTGTTCTGAAGTCACTATACAGCCTCTCCGAGAAACGTCTATGCCTCGGCCTCTACTCCAGCTCCTCTATGATCTCGCCCCGGAACTTTGCCACCCCACCCATAGGCTCAGCCAGGAGCCCGTCGCAGACGTTACACTTTACGGTAGAGGAGGCCTTTTCAAAGGTAATCTGCTCATTACCGCAGTCCGGGCATCTCACTCTGATAAATTTGCTACGGGGCCTCGGAATCAGCTCAGACCATCTTGATGACGTTTATTTGCACCCCTTATGCCGCAATGTCAAGCTTCCGCAGGCGCCCAAAGGTCCTCTCCAACTTATAGCTGCATTTGGCACATCTGAGAAGGAGAGTTGCCTTCCTCGTGGTCTTCGCGGTCTTTCTCTGCCTCGGGTCCCTCTGTCCACCGTACCCCTTACGTTTGCGGATCAGTGATCTCCTGTTGCCCGCGGCCATCGGCCTGTCGTGGCCCTTTCTGTACTGTGACAGGCTATGCTCTGTATGCTGCTTGCACTTGGGGCAGTAGGTCGACAGCGTCTTAGGCGCCTTCATTCAGCTTCGACCCTTAAGGCAATACCTCTCTTAATTAAACTTTCAGCGTTCTCCTCTGGCAGGGTCGCCACGTCCTCGGTCTTGAATGGGCCGTAGACCTGTGCGTTGGCCCCCACGATGGCTGGAATGTTCTGCAGGAACCTCACCATAGTCTTCTTTGGCCGACGATCGGCAACCGGGTTTTTTCCGCGCGGAGTCCGGCCGCCGAGTACTGCCTTGAGGAGGCTGTCGAGGTCGCTTCTTGCCGAGTCCAAGTGGGCTGCCATTTCCTCTTCTTCAGAGGTTAGAAGTTCCAAGCTTGGCTGTTCACTGGCGAGAGTTGCTCTGAAGAGTTTCCTGAAGCGGAGCTCTGCCAACCCAGTTAGAAGCCTGTCCGTTCTATCCTGTTGTTGGGTGAGAAGCTGGGCGTGGAGGCTCTCATCGTCAAGCATCTGCACTTCATCCTTCTGGGCGCGGATAAGGGCGCTCGCCTCCTTGTAGAACCCTTTGCCAAGGGGCTGGAGCTCACTGTGGTCCTGCTCCTTCTTCCAAGCTTCGTAAAGGGTCCTATAATCCAACAGGCGGCACCCGCGTTCAGAGCGGTTATGTGATAGCCTACTGTGCTGGAATTCACTAGTTCCGGATATTAATCATTTAGTAAGTCTTGGTCTAGAACAGGCTTCGCCACTCTTTTGCAGAGAAGAAAGAGGGCAGCCGCTAACGGAAGTTCTGCTTCTTCGTTGGTGTATGGGCCAAATGTCTGGTCGCCAATCCGAAAAGCGTGACAGTCGTCGATGGACACTCGCAGCACTCCCTCATTGAAGGCAACGGCGTCCTCTAGAGGATCGAACCTGTCAAGAGCTCTGGGCAGGAGCAGCACGGCCTTGAGGCCAGTCTTGCCGTGGAGTGTGAGTGGGAGCCGGATCAGCCGATGGATATCTGTTGTGACAACGGTGTCGATAATGGATGACTGCTTGAGGATCTCCTGTGAGGCCAGTGCTCTCCACGATCCCATGTCGACACTTCTCATAGGCCGCGATTTGGTCGTACCCCATGATTCGAGTATCTTGTCTCTGTTCTCGGTTAATGCTTTGGCAGCTTTGGCAGATACTCCGTCTATCTTTTTGAACTCCTTAGGCGATGACACTGCTGAAAGAGCGTCAAAGACGCCTTTGGCGATGCGGCCATCCCACCCATAGCTGTCGGGCTCAGGCCCTGGGCCTGAGTTTCGGTCAGTATCGGCTAGGCCGTGGAACTCGAGTTTAAGGCCCAGTCCAGTGATGTAGTCTGATATCTCTCTGCGTGCGCCTTGGTCGAGCTGTCTGACCTCAGGTTCTTCTATGTGAACGTGGTAACCTCTCTGCCCACTGAAGCAGATCACTGTCTCCTCTGGGGGGAATCCGAAGTCTGATATTAGGAAGTCCAGGAGTTTCTGGGTCTCCATTTTTGCAGCGTCAAGGCATTTTTCGCAGGGCCAAGTTTCGGTCCTGAACTTGGCTCCTCCGCAATTGGCGCAGGTGCCTGGTTTGTCTCCTCGCCCGGATCTGCTGCAGTTGTCGCATGTCCAGTAGTCATGTTCTTGTTTGCATGGCGTGTCTAGGTGGTCGGAGTCAATGTCGAAGATTAGGTCTGCTCCGAGCCATCCCTTCTTCTCCATGGGCATTGTCGGGTGCGTGTAGTAGGCGGAGGAGTAATAGACGTCGCCTGGCACGTATTCTTGGAGGAACTCGTGGAGTTCTCGCTGGGTTGTGAAACTCTTGTGGCGTACCATCATCTTTTCTCTGGAGAGGAGGAACCCGAATTCCCGTTGGTCCATGGCAGAGGGCGGCTTGATCTCTAGGTGGTGTTTCGCATAGTACTCGGCGAACAGGGTCCGCGCGACGTCCTGGTCTGCCATGCTATTCACCGCCTTGGGATAGGACCCGTGCCTTCTGTTGGTAGTACGTGAGGGGGTGCCAGATGCGTTGGCAGAGGTCATCCGGGGCTTGGCACAGGTTATGGGTTCTGAGGGTGCCGCATTTTGGGGGGTTGTATCTTGTTCCCGATCCTCTCTGGCCCGCGATGTGTTCCACTTGGTAGCGTGTCAGGGACTCGCTGAAGTCGGAGACTGAGGTGTACAACTTAACCAGGTCGTCAGTCTTGACGCCGATGGTTAGGAGGAAAGATGTGAGTGCCAGCCTCCCCATGTGAGGTAGGTGCTTGCCGGCTGTGAGGTCACCATATAGTGCGCGCATACAGGGGGGGTAAGCTGCTGGGACGATGTTCCCTGGGAGTTTCTCGGATCTGAGGCTCTCCTTCCTCTGTGCGAGGGTTTGCCTCAGGCCTTCGACGCGACTGGCCAGCTTCGGCGCGACATGTGTCAGGTCAGGCTTCGGACTCTGCTCCAGGTTTCTCTCGATTCTGATCTTGACCTCCTCGCTCATGAGGCGGGCGAACTCAGCCTTTTCGAGGAATACCCATCCCAAATTCATCCTCCTGTTTACGAGTTTCCAGTGGTCATCATGGAATCCTGAGGCGTTTCTGAGGTAGTCAATGAAGCGGATGCTAAGCATGTTAGTGGTTCCATGTTTGCTCGTCTGTTTCTGGACGCGCCATTGGAGGCTTGTCTCAGCTATGTCGAGGAGCCTTGTATCGTCTTCCTGGGAGAGGAGGCTGTCTATTCTCTTGGCCTCAGATAGAGCGTAGCGTCTGCGGAGGAAGTCGTCGTCGATACTGGCTACGAGGGCAGCTGCGACTGGGTAACTCAGTATTTCCACCTCGGCCACGGAGGAAACGTTGCCTATGGGGCTGACTATGGCGTCTGCTAGGGCTTGTCGTATGCGCTCCTCCGCCCTGTCAACGATGGCCAGGTACTCCGGTGAGTCAAGTTCCTCGAGTCTGAGGTCGAGTGACTTCACGTATGCGGAGGCTTGCCTGGTGAAAGGGTATTTAGCGTATACTTGCTGAGAAGCCTGCATCTGGACCACGGCGGGCGGCCCATCGGTGTTGCTTGGAGGCATGTGGAAGCGAGTATATATAGTCTTGTTACTTCACGGTATTCGCCTGGAGTTTAGGAATGCCTTTTCCAAGGGTAAAGGACTACCACAAGCCTGGTCAGCCACTTGTCCCGAATGCCTACGGCGTCTTCTACGCGATGGTGAGCGTCTGTTACTGGTTCATCCTCAGCTTCTTGGGCTCGTCAATACCATGGCTTCGTGTCTACTCGGACGACGCCCTAGCTCTGGCGACGTCGGTTCTGTTTGGGAGCACGATGGGCCTGATCGATGACATGATCGATCTGAGGTGGCGGTACAAGGCGGTTCTCCCAGTCTTCGCCTCGCTGCCCTATATTGCCCTCGGGGTCCCGAGCCGTACCTCGGTCCAGGTCCCGTTTATTGGGCTGGTCCAGTTAAACGTCCTATTTTTCTACCTGTTGGTCCCGGTGATTGTGACGGTCACGACTAACACGTATAACCAGTTGGGTGGGCTTAACGGGTTAGAGTCATTGTCGGGACTGATCGTGTTGGCCGGGTTGTCGCTGGCGGCTCAGAACTTCATGTTGACCGCTGTGCCGCTGCTTTGTCTCGCCTGGCTGGGGTACTTGGGCTTCACTGGTAAGGCGTTTGTAGGAAATGTTGGTACGTTCTCGATTGGTTTGACGCTGGCTATCTTCTCGGTGCTAATGGATGTTAAGATGGTCCTTCTGATCTGTCTGGTCCCGTTTGTATTGAACTCGGTTATGATACTCTTCTCGAACTACTTGATGGGGGAGAGGGCTGATACCCTCTTGGACAATGATGGGCGCTTGTACAGCAGTCACATCCGGAGTCTGAGGACTATGATACTGCATGATAATCCCATGGGTGAGCGTAGGGTCGTCTTTATTCTCTGTGGATTGGTGGCTATGTCTACTGGGGCAGCGTTGGTTATCCAATGGCTGTTCTAGTCGATGTCTCACTGGCATGTGCCCGGACGATCGAGGGAGGATGATAATCTGAGATGATGGGGGGCTTGTTTCTACTTGCACACTAGCATTGGTGGTAATGCTCTCTTGTGGTTGGAGATCCTGTGTCGCCGGATGACCTCCATGATTGTTGTGAGGGGAACTCCTGCTTGCTCGCTCACCTCCTCTGAGGGGAGCCTATAATCGAATAGGCCGACCAGTACCGGGTCGAGCTGGTCGTAGTCCAGAGGTATCTCATCGGTTGCCTTGTGGCCCGGGTAGAGCTGTGGGCTGCTCGGCTTGTAGGCTATTGAACGTGGCACCCCCAGGTACTCGGCTAATGCCCTCACCTGGGTCTTGTAGAGGTGGGCGATAGCGAGAAAGTCCACTCCCCCGTCGCCATGCTTAGTGAAGAAGCCTATCAGTGATTCGCTCCGGTCTCCGGTCCCGGCCACGAGGAAGTTGTTCCTGTTCGCGTAGTAGTAGAGCATTATCATTCGGCTTCGAGCCCGTATATTGGCACTGGGGCCCCGGCACCCGGGATCTTGGGGGTTGATGCCCAGGCTCTTGAAGAAGCACTGGGTGACGGCCTCTATGCTCACATGCTCGGTCCTGATCCCGAGCTGGTCCGCATGGCTCTCAGCGTCTCGAATATCCTCAGCGGGAGTGAAGGAAGTTGGGAGTAGGACTCCGATGACCTTCTCCTTCCCAAGGGCTCGGACGCACAGTGCTGCTGTGAGGCTACTGTCGACTCCCCCGCTCAGACCAACGACGACGCCTCCTGCCTTCGCCTCTTCGACCTTCGACAGGATGAAACCCGTTATTTCCGTGATTGTCTTCGGATAGTCAAGCGCCGGTACCCTGAGACTACTCTTTGACAGCCTCGCGACCCTCCCTAGAGGCTCTTTCAACGTTCATGTTGACCAGGATCATGATGTCGTTGACGTTTGTCCCTGTGGGGCCAGTCAATATTGCGTCGCCTAAGGCTGAGAAGAAGCTGCTTGAGTCATTGCTGGCAAGGCTTGTTAACGGATTCAGGCCCTTCTTAGCCGCTCTGCTCAGAGTGTAGCCGTCGACTATTGCTCCCGCATAATCACTCAACCCGTCCACCCCATCGGTGCCAACTGATACAAGGGCGACGCCGTCTATTCCTCTGATTCTGAGGCTGGCACTTAGAGCAAGCTCTTGGTTCCTACCACCTTTTCCCTTTCCCATTACTGTCACTGTCGTCTCGCCTCCTGCTAGGACTGCTCCGTACTTGCTGAGATGTGACCCGCTGAACTGCGTTTCTCTGGCCAAACCCGCGAGGACAGTGCCTACGTGGCGGGCTTCTCCCTCGATGAAAGTACCTAGGAATAGGGGCTTAAGCCCTATCGAGTCCGCCTTCTTTCTTGCCGCGTTGAGGGCTACTCGGTTGTTGCCTAGGACTATGTTGTGGATCTTCTGCAACCTGGGGTCGCCAGGCTTCGGCGACTCAGGCCTTAATCCTTTCAACCCCTCCTCAAGGCAGTTCCGAACAGTGGAAGGGATGGATTCCCATACACCGTAGCGGTTGAGTATCTCTATGGCGTCCTGGTAAGTCGTGGGGTCTGGTACTGTGGGACCGGAGGCGATGCTGGCCACCGGGTCGCCGACTATGTCTGAGAGTATCAGCGTCACAAGAGATGCTGGGTAGGCTGCTGCTGCCAGACGACCTCCCTTCACCGCGCTGATGTGTTTCCTGACGGCGTTGACCTCCTCTATCGTAGCGCCACATTTGAGGAGTAGATCAGTCGTCGTCTTCTTTTCTGCCAGGGTGATGCCTTCCTGAGGAAGTGGGAAGAGGGCGGACCCGCCTCCTGATAGGAGGAAGAAAATGAGGGTCCTATCATCAAGGCCTTTCAGGAGTGCGACTATGCCCTTCGCGCCTTCGAGTCCGCCTTCGTCAGGGATGGGGTGCCCTGCCTCCTGAAGCTTTATCCTGGAGGTTTTGAAGCTGCTGGCGGTTCCCTTCGGGACGTTGACGATGCCTGTCTCTATGCTCTCTCCAAATTGTTCCTCAAGAGCTTCAGCCATTGCGCCACTGGCCTTACCGGCGCCGGCCACGATGATCCTATCATACCTTGACAAGTCGATGGTGAGGTCGCGGACTGTCAGTGTATCGCCTTTATGTCTGACATTGTTACGGATCAGGTTCCTTGGGTCAACGGCGGATATGGCCGCGTCCACTAGCTCGAGGACGGTTTTCCTCGCCTCGGCGGAGAGAGGAGACGTGGCGTTGCCTACTATCCTGTTGAGGTTCTTTATGACGGTCAATGTGATGCCTCTAATCAGCTATCGGATGAAGCCGCAGAAGGTTAAAAATCTACGTTAGGTAAGGAACTGACTCGCCGACAAAGTGGAATGGGGCCATCCGTCCTTGACAACTCGGGCATCATAATATGCTAGGTCAGAAAGAAGGGATGAGGATGCAAGCGCTTTGGAATACGGCTGAAAAAAGGGCTCAAATCGTCTTCAAGATCCTTGAAGAGCACTATCCTCATGCGGGTGTTGCCCTCGAGTTTGAGAATCCACTAGAGATCCTGATTGCCACAATTCTCTCAGCTCAATGCACGGACGCCAGGGTGAATATGGTCACCAAGCTCCTCTTCAAGAAGTATAACACCGTCGAGGATTATGCTAACGCTGATCGCATGGAGCTGGAGACAGATATTCGACCGACGGGTTTCTACCACAACAAGGCTAGGTATATCCAGGCTGCGAGCAGAATGATAATCGAGGAGTATGGGGGAAAGGTCCCAAGCAGGATGGATGATCTGCTGCGACTGCCGGGTGTCGCCAGGAAGACGGCCAACATAGTTCTATCCAATGGATTTGGGATGGTTGAGGGAATAGCCGTCGATACACATGTCAAGCGAGTGTCCCAGCGACTCGGTCTGACAGCGAACACTGACCCCAACAAGATCGAAAAAGACCTCATGAAGGTCGTTGCACGAGAAGAGTGGTTTCCAGCGAACTATCTCCTTATAGAACTTGGACGTAATATCTGTGTGGCTCGAATCCCCTACTGCGTGAAGTGTCCTCTGAACAAGATATGCCCCTCTGCTTTCAGACTCGGCGAAAGGAAGCCGATGGAGACCAGTTCGAAGGGACGCTCGCACCAGTGATGACACCGTGGAACGATAGCGGCTCTTCTCACCAAGGTTGTTTGAAGCGGGTATAGATTGATTAGCTCGGAGCGCAGCAATCGCCTCACTGTGTATGGAGCATGATCTTGGATTGAAATTTGGCATGAATATTTCCGGCGTCTTTCGGAGGGACCTGGGCTTCCCTCTCAGTCTTTTCAGTGAGATAGCGGTCCTCTCAGAGGAGCTTGGTTACGACGGTTACTTCATCCCTGACCACTACAACCAGCCACGGACAGACGATTGTGCTGAACCTTTCACGACCCTAGCCTATATTGCAGCTAAGACGGATAGGATAAGGTTGGGCACCATAGTCAACCCGGTCCCACGATATTTTCCGCCCCAACTCGCGAAGATAATTGCGCATCTGGATCATCTGAGCGGGGGCCGGATGATACCCAGCTTCGGCGCAGGGTGGAACCCACACGAGTTCCTTACCTATTCTCCTCAGCAAACATGGGACAATCCGAGGACGAGGGTGGCGCAGACCATTGAGGGAACGAGGCTCATCCTCAAGATGTGGACCGAGGACAAAGTGAGCTTCAGCGGTACATACTACTCCGTAAAGGACGCGGTCCTGGAGCCCAAGCCTTTGCAGAAGCCTCACCCGCCTCTCTGGTCGGGTGGCTCGGGGGAGCACATGCTACGAATGACTGCCAAGTACTTCGACGGCTGGATACCTGGGAACTGGACGTGGACGAACTCTGGAGACCGAAATGCTGAGAACTATACGGAGGCAGTGCAGAGACTGCGAGGATATCTCCGCGAATATGGTAGAGACGAGAGCAGCTTCACCTTCGGAGTCCAGGGAGGCGTAACGGACCCGCCGGAGCTGGTTGAGGCCTATAGGAAAGCCGGCTGCAACTACTACGTTGCGTTCATCGGCGACTACACTCCAGCGCAGGGTTACCCCTTCAGCTTCCATCCAGAACAATACCCTGGCCTCACAAGGAAGTTCGCAGAAGAAGTTGTGTCTTCCTTCACCTAGAGCGCGCGCTATGTGGGCTTGGCTTCCTTAGTCCTGATCCCAAGAATCCTCGCTGGGTTCGCGATCATCAGGCAAGGATGCCGAGACCTTGGAGGACCTGACAGGAACGGCATAGTTCTCCTGATGACGATTCCCCGCAAATGGCGCATGTTCGATAAGTGCCATCCATTCTGAGGACAAGGGGACTCAGCTTGTCAACGGCTCCACGGACATTGAACTTCATCCCTGGATGTTTCGCTTCAATCGCGTCGAGGAACCTCCTCACATCATTGCGTATGGACGAGCCCGCATATGGGCAGAGGACCGACTGATGGCGTATCTCTTTGAGGTAGGCGTACAGTGCGACTTCCCGCTCCGGGATAGTCGAGAAAGGCTTTGCCCTTCTGATGAATCCTTCCACCCGTCCGTGACTCCGCCCAACATGGCTTATGTCGCCTCTGAGTAGGCTCATCAGGAATGACTGAGCTTCGTCATCCAGATTGTGGCCCGTGACCAGTACTGTCGCGCCGTGACTCTTCGCCGCCACGTTGAGGGCTTTTCGTCTTAGAATCCCACAGAATGCGCAGACTGATGATTCGCCCTTGGCACTCGCCGCTTCGGCAATCTGGTCCAAGTCGCGGCCGTACAGGTCTCTGAAAGTCAGGACATGGTGCTCGACTCCGAGGTTCCCTGTGTTTTCAGTTGCTATCTCGAGTGCCTCGGCCCTATAGTCCTTTATGCCCTCGTCGATGCTGACCGCCAACAGTCCTGCCTTTGGGAACGCCCTCTCAATCTTTGTGAGAACGTGAAGGAGAGAGACGCTGTCCTTCCCACCCGATACGGCCACTGCTATCCTGTCCGTAGGCCTGAGGAGTCGTCTGCGGACTATGTGGTCTCTCACCCTGTTCTCGAAAGCCCTGGGGTAGCAGGATCTACAGTAGGCTTGGCCAGAGTAGGGCTGGCGAAAGAAGGCATCTCCCCCACAGAGAGAACATTTGGTAGCAGGCTGCGACATTATTCGTCGGCTAGATGGGGGTTATACCGTACCTTAAAAAGCTCAGAACCATGTTCGAGCCCAGTAAACTCAGAGAGAAGATGTTCAGCGCTATCCGGACTATGCGTGAGCCATGTTTGAGCCTGCCAATGATGATGTTGGACACGAAGCCTTCGCCATCCAGGGGATAGAGCGGCAGCATGTTGA
>Ga0315274_10007910_pt1 | contig 15370 bp, 13 predicted proteins | sample YL17G02_20_MG_FD_203700 | JGI IMG/M metagenome (GOLD analysis project Ga0315274, IMG submission 203700) | Sediment microbial communities from Yellowstone Lake, YNP, Wyoming, USA - YL17G02_20 | ecosystem: Environmental > Aquatic > Freshwater > Lake > Sediment | place: USA: Wyoming | collected... | reverse complement strand
GGAGGTAGCGGATAAAGCTCGCCGGTTCAAGGCTCCTTAAGATCGCCAGCGTGAATGGCACGAGATAGAGCAGCCCGGCTCCGGTGAGCAACAAGGTCAGGTCAACACTCCACCAATTCCAAATGGGATGGCTTTTGGCTGCGCGGGCGATGGCTATCGCGGCCAGGGACGCAATAATTCCGGCGAGGTATATGCCTACGGCTCCCCAAAGCCAAGGGTCGCGCCGACGGTAGCCCACTACGCGAGGAGTGAAAGTCTGGGCTGCAAGTTGGGTGGCGACCAGGGTTGCCGTGACCAGAAGTGCCAAGATGGTTGCTAAGGTCTGAGCAATGGCGGAAAGGAGATAAAACCGGTTTGAGCCATCACCAACATCCCCGAGATACAGGTGAACCTTTCCAGAGAGGCATGCAACGAATAGAGAAAGGAATACCAGAACAATCGCAAACGTGTACCAATGCTCGAAACGCAAATCGCGCACTCGGCTCGACAGGTGTTGTAGTGGCTTAGTCATTTAGAAAAGCTGGCACGGGAGTGATTGCTTTTCTGAGGCGCGACGCCCGGCCCGTGTTTACTAATCCAGTATCCCCGCGCCGTTTTTTATCGCTGCGTTACCATTCCCGTATACATCTACAAGGGGGGCAATGCAAGGGGCAAACGGACGGGAGGTGGCAGATGGTAGGCGGTAGGTGGGAAACGAAGAAGTCAGGAGTCAGAAGCCAGAAGTGAGAAGATCGGGCCCTGAACGCTGATTGCTGATGGCTGATAGCTGAGTGCCGGAAGCTGGTCACTTACCAATCCAGCCGCTGCAATCCTTTGATCAAGTCGAAATGCCGGTCCTGGCTTAAGAGGGGAAGGGTGTGTTGGCGGCACAAGGCGGCAATCCAGGCGTCGTTACTGGGAATCCTGGTGCGCGCCGCTTTGAGTTGGACGCGCAGCCCGGCAAACCACTGGGCGGTATCCTCATCGACCTCGAGCACACGGCAGGCGGCAACCATCTCCTCCAGCCAGCGCTCGTACTCCCGCTTGTGCCGGGACTGGGCAATTCCGAAGCGGTACTCGCCCAGGACGATGACGGGAATGGCCACCTGACGGGCGCGCGCAAACTTCTTCGCCGCACCCGGCGCTCCTTCGGCAATGGCGGAGAGGGCGTGGGTGTCGAGGATCAAGCCCACTCCTCCGGCTCGATTCTCTCAAACTCCCGCTCGATCAAGGTGCTGATTCGGGCTGTCTCGCGGCGCAAGTGACGAAGCTTACCAGTCAGTGCGCTCCTCGCCTTTTCCCGGCCCGGAGATTTCGATTCCAGTTTCTCCGCCACCGCCTCACTGACAAACTGCCGCAACGGGATCCTGTGTTCAGCCGCCTTCGCCTTGGCGCGGCGGAAGATCGCGTCGGGAATCTCCAGCGTCGTTTTCATGGCCTGATGTTCCCATATTTATGGGAAGAGAGCAATGGGAAGCAAAGACCGTTCACGGTCGACCGTCGATGGAGAGGAGTCACCAGTCGACAGTTGACAGTTCCCAGTTGACAGTCAGGAGGAATTACATGGCGATCCCGCCCTGCGGGATCGCCGCTACGATGTGAGCCCTCACCTGTCCGTCAACTGACGGACCACCCTCTCCCACGGGGAGAGGGTTGGAGGAAAACATGGCGATGTGAGCCGCGACGCGGCTCGGTCCACAATCCAAAATTCCCAATCCAAAATCAAAAATCGGCAACGCGTTGACTTATCTTTTCCCGCGACGGTAGAATGAAGCATCCCTTGTTCGGCTGCGTCGGGGTGTTTGGGATGGAGGAAGGGTAATGTTTTCGGATGAGAACCGGAGTCCCTCGCTCGAGGCAGGGACTGCGGAAGAGCAACCCCTCGAACCGACCGAACCGATGGCGAACGCAACTGAAACCGAAGAAATCAGCCGCTTGGTGGACGAGCCAGCCCTCGAAGCCATTCCGAACCCGAGGGAATCCAGCGAAATCACGAACCTGTTCGAGAGCGCGGAAGAGCAACCCACCGAACCAATCGAACCCATTCCGAGCCCGACGGAAACTGCAGAAATCAGCCACCTGCTCGACAGCATGGAAACGGCTGCCAGCTTCACGCCGGGGGAGATTGTCCAGGCCACGGTGGTCAAGCTGACGGACACCGAGGTGGTCGTGGACGTGGGCCTGAAGTGCGAAGGCGCCATCCCGCGGGCGGAATTCGTGGGTGAAGACGGCCAGGTGACCGTTCAGCCCGGCGAGGTGATCCCGGTCTGGATCGAGCGCTACAACGAGAAGGAAGGAACCGTCACCGTCTCCTACCAGAAGGCGGCGCGGCGCAAGGTCTGGGACGACATCGAGCGCGCCGTCGTGGAGCAGACCACGCTGCACGGGCGCGTGGTGGCGCGCATCAAGGGCGGGCTGACGGTGGACATCGGGATTCCCGCCTTCCTTCCCGGCTCGCAGGCGGACCTGCGGGCGCACTCCGACCTGGACGCGCTGGTGGGCCAGGAGATTCTCTGCAAGATTATCAAGCTCAACCGCAAGCGGAACAACGCCGTCGTCAGCCGTCGCGCGGCGCTGGAAGAAGAACTGGCCCACCGCAAGGCGCGGCTGGCGGAACAGCTCCGCGAAGGCGCCGTGCTGGAGGGCCGGGTCAAGAACCTGACCGACTACGGCGTGTTCGTGGACCTGGGCGGGATGGACGGCTTGCTGCATATCACCGACCTCGCTTGGGGACGCGTCGCGCATCCTTCGGAAGTTGTACAGACCGGCCAGGAGATCAAAGTTAAGGTTCTGAGGTTCGACCCGGAGAAAGGCCGCGTCTCCCTGGGACTGAAACAGCTCTCGCCGGACCCGTGGGAACACGTGGCGGCAACTTATCACGCGGGCGACAAGGTCAGCGGGCGCGTGGTGGGCATCGTCGATTACGGGGTGTTTGTCGAGCTCGAGCCCGGGATCGAAGGGTTGGTTCACGCCTCGGAGATGTGTTGGAGCAAGCGGCTCAAGCACCCGTCGAAGATCGTGAATGTGGGCGACCGCGTGGACGTGGCGGTGCTCGAGGTGAACGGAGCCCAGCGCCGCGTCTCACTCAGCCTGAAGCAGACCCTTCCCGACCCGTGGACCACCCTGGCCAGCCGCTATGAAGTGGGCGCGGTGGTGGAAGGCTGGGTTCGTAATCTGACCGAGTTCGGAGCGTTCGTCGAAATCGAAGAAGGCGTGGATGGGTTGATCCATCTCTCCAACCTCTCCTGGGCCAAGGACGTCAAGCATCCCTCCGAAGTTCTGAAGAAGGGTCAGAAAGTTGAAGTCGCCATCCTCGGCCTCGATTCCGCCAAACGGCGGGTCTCGCTCGGGCTGAAGCAGCTCCAGGCGGACGTCTGGGGAGAATTCTTCACGCGCGCGCAGGTGGGCGACGTCGTCGAGGGCACGGTTTCGCGCGTGGCGTCGTTCGGAGCGTTCATTGAAATCGAGGACGGAATCGAGGGCCTGTGCCACAGCTCCGAGGTGGTCAGCGACCACGGCGGCAGCGGCCCTGGTGGGCTCGAGGTGGGACGCGAGCACAGCTTCCGCATTCTGCGGCTCAACCCTGCGGAGAAGAAAATCGGCTTGACCATGAAAGGCGTCGAGCAGCGGCCGGCTTCACCGGCGGCGAAGAAAGCCGCGACGGCGCCAGCCGATTCCGCCGCAGAACCGGCCGCGCCCGACCGCGCCGAGCCGTCTTCCTCGCCCGCGGCGGAGAAGGCGGAGACGGCGTCGGCGGCAGGTTAAGCAAGTTCTGCTGGCGTCACATTGGAAACGGTGATAAAACCGACAAGCTTCGGACGGGTTGCGCAGCGGGGCGGAACAGTCCGGACCGACAGAAAACGAATCCGGCAAGGGGAGTGAAACATGACGAAAGCTGACTTGATCGAGAATGTCTCGCGGGCAGTCGAGATGAGTCGCAAAGACTCCGAGACCATCGTCGAGACGATCTTCGAGAGCATCGTGAAGAGTCTGCGCGCTGGCGACAAGATCGAAATTCGCGGCTTTGGGAGTTTTCGCACCCGCCAGCGCAATTCGCGCGTCGGGCGCAATCCCAAGACGGGCGCGCGCGTGGACGTGCCTGCCAAGAAGATTCCCTTCTTCAAGCCCAGCAAGGAATTGAAAGACCTCGTCAACGCCGGTGAGGCCACGGCGCCGGCTTCGCCTCCCGCCGCGACGCCGCCCGAGCCAGCCCCGCCCGCCTAGCGGGGATGCACCGCCCTCCGCGGCGCCACATCTATGGATACCCTGTGGAGTCCCTGGCGATTCCGCTACGTGAGCGAGGGGACGAAATCCGACCGCTGCGTTTTCTGCGACAAGGCCGCGGGCGACCCGGTTCGCGACCGCGAGCAGCTTATTCTCTATCGCGGCCGCGCCAACTTCGTCATCCTCAATCTTTATCCTTACACCACCGGCCACACCATGATCGCGCCTTACGCCCACGTGGCCAAGCTCACCGACCTCGAGGCGGGAACTCTCGGCGAAATGATGGAGCTGGCGCAGAAGCTCCAGGCCGCCCTCGAAACCGCCTACCACCCCGAAGGTTACAACCTGGGGATGAATCTCGGCCGATGCGCCGGCGCCGGCGTGGCCGATCACCTGCATTTCCACGTGCTTCCGCGCTGGACCGGCGATGCCAATTTCATGACCGTCATCGGCGAGACGCGCGTCCAACCCGAAGACCTCCTGACGACTTACGACAAACTCGCCGGCGTGTTTCGCGGTTGAGAGAATGTCCGAAGGAATGGCGATTCTTGCGGAAAAGTCGAGGCGTGCGCGGGCACGCCGCAAGGTTTTCTATTTGGCGCGTTTTGTCCGCTCGAAGGTGTCTTCGGCTTCCGACTTCTCTCCCGTCGCCGGGGCATCCAGGCGGGCCGCCACCCCCTGAACGCGTTGATGGAAGCCTCCACCACCGTTGCGCTGTTCGACGCGCACCGGCCGGGCGACAAAGCGCAGGGCGACGTCGCCACGATGAGTGATCTCATCCGGCATCACGACTTCCAACTCGACGGGCTGGTCCGGAGGGATCGGCGCCGGCGTGACAAAGTAGATCCCCGACCGCGAGAGGTCCTGGGCCATCCCCGTCCCTTTGCGCGCGGCGTGGCCGGGACCTCCCACCTCGAATCGCAAAGGCAGTTCGAGCTGGTAGCGATGTTCGCGGCGGCGCTCGGAGCGTTCCGAGAACGCCGTTTCCCCGCCCTCGCTCCAGGGCAGGGTGAACTCCAATCCCTCAGCACCCCCTGTCACGCGGGGGAACTCCTGTCTTGCCTTCTCCACCATGCCATCCACGAACACGTCGTCGTTGTCCGGGTCATGGTGGGTGAGGATCAACTGTCTCACGTTGCACTCGCGGGCGATCCGAGCCCCTTCCAGCCAACTGCTGTGCCCCCAACCGCGCTTGTCGCCGATCAATTGCTCGGGAGTGTACTGGGCGTCGTAGACGAGGACGTCCGCCCCGCTGGCAAACTCCCGTATGGTACGATCGTGAAAAGACGAGCCCGGTTCGGTATCCGTGGCGAAGACGAATGACGAACCCTCCGCGTCGATCCGGTAGGCCACGCATTCCTGCGGGTGATTCAGCGCCGCGGAACTGATAATGGCGCCATTCAAATCGATGGGGCGTTCGTCGAGATCAAAAAAATGGCGCACCGCGCCCATGGCGCTCATATCCACGGGGAAATAGGGATTGACCATCTGGCCTTCCACCGCGCCCTTCAGCTCGAGCCCTTTGCGCAGGACGGAGTGGAACAAGAAAGCGTTGCCTTTCTTGTAGAGCGGCGGGAAGAAAGGAATCCCCTGAATGTGGTCCCAGTGGAAATGCGTCATGAACACGTAGCCGTGGATGGGGTGCTCTCCGAACTCGCGCAGAAGGCTCTTCCCCAGGGAACGCATACCACTTCCGCAGTCCAGGATGATGAGCGTGCCGTTGCCAAGCCGCACTTCGACACAAGTCGTGTTACCGCCGTAACGCGAGTTGCGGCGTTCAGGGGTCGGGGTGGATCCCCTGACTCCCCAGAACTTGATCTTCATTTCCTACCGCCTTGGTTTCCCCCTGCGGGCAAGTCGAACCACCATTACTAACAGCATCCCCAATGCCACTCCACACGCCCGGCCTGGCCAGCTCGGCATCAAACTTATGCTTAGCGTAGCAGACTTTAAATCGACTGTCCATCCTACTATTCCTTTAGTAACAACCGGGTTATCATCAGGCTGAAGTCGAAAGAGTTTGGTTGTCGCTTCCGGTTATTTGTTGACCCTCCTTTCCACCGCCGCTTAGAATCCCTTTAGGGCCGAGGCAGGAATGCATCTTCCACATTCGGTGCTTTTCGATCCGAGCTTAGGGGATGACCTCCTGGCAAAGTCCATCCCATCAAGAGCGGCGGTTTTCGCACTTTTCCTGAAGGCGGAGGATGGTTCGCCGGCTCCGCCCTACATGGGCCGCACCACTGACCTCCGGCGCCGCCTCCTGCGCCTGCTGGGAAAGCCGCGCGGAATCTCCAAGCTATTGAATTTGCGGGAGGCGACGCGACAGATCGAATACCAGTGCGTGGGGTCGGCGCTCGAAGCTCAGTGGTTGCTTTACCTGCTCAACAAAGTCCATCACCCGACCCTTTATCGCCAGCGTTTGCGGCTGAAAGCCCCTGCCCTGTTGAAAGTGAATCTTCGCAACCGCTATCCGCGTTGCTACCCCACACGCCGGATTTCGAATGACGGGTCGCTTTATTACGGGCCTTTTCCCTCGCGGCTCGCGGCGGAGCGGTTTGCGTCCGAATTCCTCGACTTGTTCAAGATGCGCCGCTGCGTGGAAGATCTGGTGCCCGACCCTTCCCATCCCGGTTGCATCTATTCCCAGATGCGCATGTGCCTCGCGCCCTGCTTCGCGGGATGCAGCGATGACGATTACCAGCAGGAAGTCTCGCGCGTTACCGCCTTCCTGGATGCGGACGGCCCATCGTTCGTCCATAGCCTTGAGGCCGAGCGGGCCAAGGCTTCGGAGGGGTTGGAATACGAGGAGGCCGCGAAGCTCCACCGCCGTCTGGAAAGAGTGCACGAGGTCCTGCGGCAAAAACCCGGCCTGGTTCACAACCTGCGGGACCTTCACGCCATCATCATCGAGCGCGGCGCGGAGCCGAAAAGCGTGCTCTTCTTCCGCGTCCGGGCCGGCGAGCTGCGTGGACCGGTCAATCTTTCTCTGGATGAAAACGTCCCCTCGCCCATCCCCCTGGACCAAAAGCTCCACCAGTTGCTCGACCCGTTGGCGGAACGGGATGAGCCGCTCCCCGAACGCCCCTCGTGGGAACACCTGAGTTTGCTGGCGCGCTGGTACTACAGCAGCTTCCGCCAGGGTGAGCTCCTGATGCTCCCGGCTAATCAGGCTATTCCCCACGCACGCCTCATCCGCCTTTGCCGCAAAGTCCTGGCGACTAACCTGTAGCGGCGGTGTCCTCACCGCCGCCCGCCACCCCGGCGCGCGCAGAGCACCGCTCCGGACCGGATTCGCCGTCAGAGGCCGCCGCACAAACCCTGCAGAAGTACTTGACAGGCGCGACCCAGGGTATTAGGTCCACGAGTTTTGAAATTGAACCACCACCCTGTTCCGCACCGGTTTGACTGGCATCGAGCGAGACTCTAGAATGATTCAGGAGCCAATTCTCGATGGCCAAGATACAGACGCTGGGGCTTTCGGACGACGGAAAGAAGCGGTCGTCCGAGCCTGCTTCGCCGCTCCAGGAGCCAACGACCCCGGCAGCGCAAGCACCTTCGACTTCCCGGGCGGAGACTCCTCTCCAGTCCCCGATCGAAACGGGGCAGGCGCCGACTGGCGCACCAGAGATGCCCGATGACACTCTCCGGCCCCCGATCGAATCGGGGCAGGCGCCGACCGGTGCTACAGCGGTGTCGGAGACTGTGATCAACCCCGAGGCAGCATCTCAGCCCGCTCCTCCGCCTCCCCCTCCACCGCCGGCCGTGCCGCGCGTGCGCGGTTACAGGGTCTTTGGCCAATTCGTGTTTCTAATCCTGGTACTGTTGTCTGCCGGCCTTGGCGCGCTGGGCGGGCTGGTGTTCGTGTACTCCTCGAGCCTGCCGCAGGTCCGCCAGCTCATGGAATATCGTCCCGACGTGATGACGGAACTCTACGCCGACGACGGCACGCCCATCGGCAGTTTTGCGCTCGAGCGGCGAGTGATCGTCACCTATGACCAGATCCCCAAGGTGCTCAAGGATGCTGTCCTTTCCATCGAAGACCGGCATTTCGAAAGTCACTGGGGCGTGGACATTATCCGCGTCTTGCGCGCTGCCATCACCGACCTGCTAGAGTGGCGCCGCGCGCAAGGCGCCAGCACCCTGACCATGCAGCTCAGCCGCAAGCTCTTTTTCACCCCCAAAAAGAGCTTCCGGCGAAAATTCCAGGAAGTCCTCATCGCCATCCAGATCGAGCGCCACTTTACCAAGCCGCAGATTTTCACCCTTTACTGCAACCAGATCGAACTCGGCCATGGAAACTTCGGATTCGCGGCGGCCGCGCAATTCTATTTTGGCAAGCGCCTGGACCAGCTCACCCTGCCGGAGGCGGCCCTGCTGGCGGGTCTGCCGCGAACTCCCACGGGCTATTCGCCACTCATCTATCCCGAGCGCGCCCGCCAGCGCCGGAACATGGTTCTGGCCGCCATGCTCGAGAATGGAAAGATTAACGAAGAACAGTTCCGCCAGGCGCGCGCCACACCCCTCAACTTGAACATCCAGCGATGGACCAACAACGTCGCTCCTTACTTCGTTGAGGACGCCAGGCTGTTCCTGGAGAAGAAATATGGGGAGGAGGCGGTTCACGAAAGAGGCTTGAGGGTGTACACCACGCTCGACGTGCGCTTGCAACGCCTCGCCGAGCAAGCAGTTTTCAACGGCCTGCACGCCTACGACCAGCGCCATGGCTGGCGAGGCCCCGAAGGAAACATCATCAAGGACCCTCCGACTCTGTCCAGCGGGCTGCTCGCCACGCTCGAGACTTACACTCACCCCGATTGGAGAAAACCGCTCGCGGCGGGAGTTCGGATTCATGGCTTGGTGATTGATGTGAAGGGGGAGTACGCGCTGGTCCGCTTTGGCGACTTGAACGCCCGCGTCACACGGCCGGATCTTGCCTGGACCGGAAAGACCTCGCCCTTGGAGGTGTTTACCTCCGGCGACATCGACCTATTCCAAATCAAAGAAATCAAAGGCCCCACGATGCGCGTGACCCTCGACCAGCACCCGCAGGCCCAGGGAGCGCTCGTGGCGCTCGAGAACTCCACCGGCGCCATCAAGGCCATGGTGGGAGGCTACGACTTCGACGAAAGCAAATTCAATCGCGCCCGGCAGGCAGAGCGGCAGTCCGGGTCCTCGTTCAAGGTCTATGTCTATGCCGCCACCCTGCTGGACGGCGCCAGCCCCTTCGACACGATTCTGGATGCTCCGGTCAGCTTCCCGTCCGCCTCGGGCGTATGGTCGCCGCACAACTACGACAACAAGTACGAGGGAACGATCACCCTGCTGCACGCCCTGGCGGAATCACGCAACATCCCCGCCGTGCGCCTGCTGAGCCGCGTCGGGGTGGACAAGGTGATCAAGCTGTGCCGCCGGTTCGGCATCACCTCGCGGCTGGTTCCCAACCTTCCCTTGGCGCTCGGCGCCTCCGACCTCACGCTGCTGGAGCACGCTTCGGCCTTCACAGCTTTCCCGGAGGACGGTGTCCATGTCTCGCCGCGCATGATCCTGCGCGTGACCAACTACGACGGGCGCGTCATCGACGATTTCCCGCCCGAGGTCACCGACGTCCTCCCGGCTCCCATCGCGCGTCTCGAGACTTCCATGCTGCGCGAAGTGTTCATGAATGGAACCGCCACGCGCGCCAAACCCCTGGCGCAGAAATATCCTCTGGCCGGAAAGACCGGAACCACCAACGACTTCGCCGATGCCTGGTTTATTGGCTTCTCCCCTTCCCTCACCAGCGGTGTCTGGGTGGGTTACGACGACCATCGTTCGCTCGGGCCCAAGGAGGAAGGCGCGAAAGCGGCTCTACCTATCTGGATGGAGTTTATGGAGGAGGCGCTGAAAGATCAGCCCGCCGAGGATTTTGCGCATTCGCCTTTATTGAAGGACCCCGAACAGGTGAAAGAGATCCTCGCCAGCGCTGATACGGAACGACTGCTGGCCGAGCACGCCGCAGCCAATACGCCTGCAGGCGAGACAACCGGGGCCACGGGCAAACCCGATTCCCTGGCTCCCAAGGGGCCGTCCGATACCAGCCCGAAGACGCCAGGCTCGTCATCGGTCGGGGCACCGCCCACGTCGAAACCCTCGCCAAGTCCCACGTCGCGACAGGCTCCCCCCTCCTCCAAAGAAGGCACTCCTTCCCCCGCGGCCGGTGCCTCGAAACCTGCGCCTCCTCCCGCGCCTGCATCCGGCCGGGCGTCGGGCACACAACCGCGTTAAACTCGCGCAGAATCCCTTCAAATGACCGCAGGAATAGAGTTGGTGAGCGTTGCAGACGCCAAGCTCAATTTTCTTGCCGGCGGAACTGGTCCCAGCCCGCAGGGTGAAGAGTCTGCTTCATTCCATCGGCCCGGAAGAGCACCAGTTTCTTTGAAGCCCCAATCCCGCCGATCCAGTGAAGTGAAACGCCCCGAAACCGACGAGGAACTTTGTGGGCTTTGTGGCGTGGAACAGTAAAGAGCAATTGGTAGTCTTCGCCGCCATGGAGCGCGAGAGCTAGTGGATCCCAATCTCCCTCGCGGCGCGAGGCGGAGTCGAGGGGCTTCGGAATCAATTCTTCACCGATCCAGGCTCCCACGCCACTGGCATCGCAGAGATGGCTGAGATCGGTGGAGAGTCCGTCGCTTACGTCGATCGCCGCCGAGGCTATTCGCTCTTGAGAGAGAAACCGCCCCAAGGCGCATTGCGGCTCCGGGTAGAGATGGGCTCGAATTGCCTCCGCAGACGATTGGGATTCCCTTCCCCGGTGCTTCGGTGACTTGAGCAGGCGCAGCCCCAAAGCGGATAGCCCCAGTCGCCCGCTCACAAAGATCTGGTCGCCGGGGCGTGCACCCGAGCGGCGAAGCGCCCTGCCGGGAGCGACTTCACCAGCAAGGATGACGTCGATCAGGGCCTTGCCACGTGTGACTGCCGTGTCTCCACCGACCACTGCCACACCAAATCGCTTCGCCAGAGCTGAAAACGCAGAATAGAAATCTCTAATCCAAGCACGAGTCGTTCGCTCTGAGAGGGCAAGCGAAAGCAATGCAAACCGCGGCCTTCCCCCCATCGCCGCAATGTCGCTGAGGGACCGGGCGAGAGCATGATGACCAACGGATTGCGGCGGGTGGAGCGCGCGCGTGAAATGAACGTCTTCAATGAACAGGTCGGTAGTCAAGACCAAGTTGCGGTCCGCAGCCACAGCCACCAACGCCGCATCGTCACCAATGCCAAGCTTGATCCTGCCCCGCGCCCTCGGGGTTACTTTTTGTAGCCAGCGAACAAATTGTCGCTCGTTTCGAAACATCACGTATCCTGTTGAATCCCAAATATGTTACAGCATAATCGTGAAGACTTATGGCTCCCTGATTAGCGAGATTTACTATTCCTTTGCGGCAGAAGCTATGAAACAGGGAGCCAATCATGAATTAATAGTCTGATCAGACTATTTATAGCCGGCGTTTCTTGAGTTCCTCTGAGCGGCGCGCAAGGCACGCCTTATTTGCTTGACAAATGTTGCAATCCTAAATAGCATGCCGCTCGCACTCCTTAATGATCGCCGTTATCGACCCATATCTTCGCAGGTTCTCTGGCTCATAGGCACGGAGCTTGTGAGGACAAGTAACAACCTTTTGGCGGTGAAAAATGGAAAGGAAGTTCTATACCTTCCTAGTCTTCCCCGGCGCGCACGGCAGAGTCCACAAGGTGCGGATGCCATTCTATATTGTTCACATGATTCTGGCCTTCAGTGTAGTCGGAATCATGACGGTGGCGGCGCTTGCCAGCAGTTACGCCAGGATGCTGTTGAAAGTTTCCAATTACAACAATCTGCGGACTGAGCGCGAGGCCCTCAAAACCCAGTACCGCACGCTGGAAACCGTCGTTACCCAGACCAATGCCAAGTTGGGCTCGTTGCAATCGCTGGCGGCTGAGGTGGCATTGACCTACGGTTTCGGCGAACCGCACCGGCCCCGGCTGTCCCAGGCCGTCCTCACTTTGGCTACTCAAAGCAATTCCAGCGTGGAATCCAGCTACAACGCATCGCTTTACGCCTTCACCCTAATGAAGGCCGCCGCCTCTCATTCTCCCACGGATTGGATCGCCCAGGGTCTTGTTTCTGACCCACGCTTGGACCGCACTTCGCTCCCTTCGGCTTGGCCCGTCCATGGCCAGATTACGGCCGGGTTCGGCCAGCGGATGGATCCGTTGAGCGGGGAGGGCGCATTCCATGCCGGGCTGGATATTTCCGCTCCGTACGACACCCGAGTGGAGGCCTCCGGGGACGGAATTGTTTTCAGCGCCAGCCCCGATTCGGATTACGGCAACGCCATCCTGATCGACCACGGCTACGGCCTTACTACCAAGTACGGCCACTTGAGCAAGATCTTCGTTGTGGTTGGCCAGGAGGTGAAGCGCGGCCAAATCATCGGGGCGGTAGGAATGACCGGCAGGACAACCGGGCCCCACTTGCACTACGAAGTTCACGTTAACGAAACACCTGTCAATCCGGCTCGCTACCTGCGCGGCTAATGTTGCATTCCGTCGGAAATGGTCGGCGACAATGAGATTCCCTGTCCGGCGCCTCGCGGCGCAAGGGTTGAGGCATGTGGCGGGGGCGAGCGCGGATTGCCGGCTTGCACCTGAGGTGTTCAGGGAGCGCGGATGTGGACGTGGCAGGGAGGACCTATCGATTCTTACCGGGCTGGAAATCCCAAAAAGAATTTTCCTTGCAATTCTTCTTCCGTCCGCATAGAATTGTAGGTTTGTAACGGCTGGCGTAGCTCAGCTGGTAGAGCATCTGATTTGTAATCAGAGGGTCGGGGGTTCGATTCCCTTCGCCAGCTCCAGAGTTGGCCGACGCAGCCGGAAGCAAACGCCAGCGAGCCAGGATTCGGGAGCGGATTCTCTAAGGTCTTTTTGCACTCACCCAACCGAGGGCGAAGGGGTGTCCTCGTGTCTAACCGCAGGCGCGAATCCCCTGGCTCCGCGATGTGCCACCGACGAGGCGAAGAAGAGGGAGTCTTCGTCATATCAGGTGGGGCGGCAGACGGCGAGTTTTGATCACAAACGGACAGGTGGCCGAGCGGTCAATGGCAGCAGGCTGTAAACCTGCCGCTCCTTGCGAGCTACGGGGGTTCGAATCCTCCCCTGTCCACCAGAAAGACAGTGACCAGCGACGAGTGGCGAGTGACAAGCGAGAAACGCAGAGGCATTGCTCGTCACTGTTCACTCGTCACTGTAATTGAGGGGGCGGGAGTAACTCAGTGGTAGAGTCACAGCCTTCCAAGCTGTTGGTCGCGGGTTCGATTCCCGTCTCCCGCTCCATAAAAGCAGTGACCAATGACGAGTGACAAGCAAACTAAACCAAACTGCGGCGCTGGCTCGTCCCTTGTCACTCGTCACTTGTCACTGCTCTTGGGGGCCGATGTAGCTCAGTTGGTAGAGCACGTCCTTGGTAAGGACGGGGTCAGCGGTTCAATCCCGCTCATCGGCTCCAGAGATTCTTGCAGCACAAAATGCTCCTGTTGAGGCGAAGCGACGATGGCGAAGGAAAAATTTGATCGTTCGAAGCCGCACATGAACGTGGGGACGATTGGGCACATCGACCACGGGAAGACGACCTTGACGGCGGCGATCACCAAGGTGCTGGCGAAGGACAACCCCAAGGTGAAGTTCCGGGCGTTCGATTCGATCGACAACGCGCCGGAGGAGAAGGCGCGGGGGATCACGATCGCGATTGCGCACGTCGAGTACGAGACCAAGAACCGTCACTACGCGCACGTGGATTGTCCGGGGCACGCCGACTACATCAAGAACATGATCACCGGGGCGGCGCAGATGGACGGAGCGATCTTGGTGGTGGCGGCGACGGACGGGCCGATGCCGCAGACGCGCGAGCACGTGCTGCTGGCGCGGCAGGTGAACGTGCCGTTCATCGTGGTGTACATGAACAAGTGCGACGCGGTGGAAGATCCGGAGCTGCTCGACCTGGTGGAAATGGAAGTGCGGGAGTTGCTCACGAAGTACAAGTTTCCGGGGGACAAGCTGCCGGTGATTCGGGGCTCGGCGCTGAAGGCGCTGGAAGGGGACGCGACCTGGGAGAAGTCGATTCACGAATTGATGGACGCGGTGGACAGCTACATTCCGCTGCCGCCGCGTGAAATTGACAAGCCGTTCCTGATGCCGGTGGAAGATATTTTCTCGATCTCCGGGCGCGGCACGGTGGTCACGGGGCGCGTGGAACGCGGCAAGGTGAAGATCCAGGAAGAGATTGAGATTGTGGGCTTGCGGCCGGAGCCGTTCAAGCGCGTGGTGACGGGCGTCGAGATGTTCAAGAAGTTGCTGGACGAAGGGCAGGCGGGGGACAACATCGGAGTGCTGCTGCGCGGCACGGAGAAGGACGACGTGGAGCGCGGCATGGTGCTGGCGAAGCCGGGCTCGATTACGCCGCACACCAAGTTCAAGGCGGAGACTTACATTTTGACGAAGGAAGAGGGCGGGCGGCACACGCCGTTCTTCAAAGGCTACCGGCCGCAGTTCTATTTCCGGACGACGGACGTGACGGGGGTGGCGGAGTTGCCGGCGGGAACGGAAATGGTGATGCCGGGAGATAACGTGTCGCTGGAGATTGAGTTGATTACGCCCATCGCCATGGAAAAGGGTTTGCGCTTCGCCATCCGCGAGGGCGGCCATACCGTCGGCGCCGGCACCGTGACGGAAGTCATCGCGTAGTGGGCATGTGGAACATCGTTAATAAGAGCGACGAAGAACTGCTTGCCGGCATCGACCGCGCCGAGGTGGCGCAACAGGTACTCGTTCACGAGCAGGAGCTTATTAGAAGAGGACTCCTCAAGCTAAACGAATCATCTGGACGACTTGAGGCCTCGACCAAGACCCTGGTCGGATTAACTAGAGCCTTGTTGGTACTAACCGCGCTGCTCCTATTGCTCACGGGGGTTCTGACTTGGTTCACAATTAGGCTTGCCGCGAGATAGGGAGATTTGGGACTGGCAAATGCGCGAAATCATTACATTGCAGTGCGGCGATTGTAAGAATCGCAATTACACAACGACGAAGAACAAGAAGAAGAACCAGGACCGGCTGGAGCTGAAGAAGTTCTGCCCGTCGTGCCGCCACCACACGG
>Ga0315274_10007909_pt1 | contig 15370 bp, 12 predicted proteins | sample YL17G02_20_MG_FD_203700 | JGI IMG/M metagenome (GOLD analysis project Ga0315274, IMG submission 203700) | Sediment microbial communities from Yellowstone Lake, YNP, Wyoming, USA - YL17G02_20 | ecosystem: Environmental > Aquatic > Freshwater > Lake > Sediment | place: USA: Wyoming | collected... | reverse complement strand
CAAGTGAACGACCCCGCGTCGTCGCTTCGCTCCGATCCGGCGGGTGGCCGCTTTCAATCGGAATGGCCGGCCGCTTTCCTTCGGAACGCGTGGCCGCTTTCATCGGAATGCGCATCGGACGGCTTGCGGAGTTCGCGGACAGCAACGTTTCCTCAAGGAATGCGAATGTCCAAACCCTCCGTCCAACGGGCGCGCGCATAGCGGACCCGATTTCCTCTCTGCTTAGCAAGTCTCTTGTGCTCCAGTAACCGGCCCAATCGGCCCAGTTGGCCCAACTCGGTCCATGATCGCACAGGGCAGCTCCCGTTGAAGCTGGGCGCGGGCCGGCGCCGTCGGCGTTTGGCGTACGCTCGGTCAGCGTGACGGCGCCGCGCTGGAGCACCGGCCGGTCACTCCGAGTCGGGGAGGTGGTCCGAATCGTCGGCGAGATGGCAGTCCACTAGCCGCAGGTCCCATTCGTCGACAGGCCCGTGATGGATGTACCTATCCCGCACCACGCCCAGCCCGGGCGCGAACCAGAGTTCACTCGTGCCCCCCAGTGACTGATACCGGAGCAGGTACACCTCGTTCCGCGGCTTCCCCAGCAGCACCTCGGGCGGCGCCTTGCCCACCACCCACTGGTAGTAGCCATCTTCCCGCAGCGGGGAGCGCGAGTCGGTGTACCGCAGACCGTCGCGCAATGGCAGCACCAGAAAGGGGGGCCGATCGGTTGCCAGTTCCCGGAGTTGCTGCAAGGTGGCTGTGAGCCGTCCGTCTTTGCCTCTAATCCGCTCCATCGGCCCGACCCCGAGGTCCCACACGCGATTTCCATCGATAAGATAGGCGAAGTCCTGAGGGGCGTCGGCGCGGAGAACAAGCGGCGGGTAGGGACAGGGATCGAGTGGAGTGGTCGTGCGTGTTGCCCAGGCAAGTCGGGCCCCATCCGCCAGCTCGTCGGTCCCGGTGATCTCAACCCGTACCTCCACCTCGCAGGAGATCGGCGAGCCGTTCTCGCCCGCCACGCGGACGCGCTCCCCCTTGGTCTCGTCGAAGTACTCAACAGGTCCTGTGCGCGCGACGCCCCGGTAGACCCAGCAGTTGCCCTGGGCTACCGGGAAGTCCCCTGCATTACCTGACGGGCTCGCAGACGGGATGCCCTGTACCGCCATCGCCAGAGCCAACGCTACTGCGGTCACCAACACCTGACTCCTCCGTGTCAGACGCGCCACCATGCGTCGCCAGCGAAGCGCGCCGAGTCGGCCTCCGGCATCCACGCTCTTGTCGTAGAAGGCACTCCCGGGGACAACGACCGCCCGGCCGGCTAGACCTGGTCTATTCGCGTGTCCCGCTGACGTCGCCGATATGCCACTGGACCTGAGACCAGGAGGGCTGGCGCCAGAGAACGAACGAGCCCTTGATAGTGCGGTAGTGGCCCACTATCCTCGCACCGGTGATGGCGAACGCCTCAGTCACTCCGGCCTCCACCGTCCGCTCACCGGAGAGAGTGAGGGTGCGGGCGTCAGGGCGGGCCCAGTAACCCTCCGTGCCCCAGGCGGTGCAGTACCAGTGACCGTCTTCCAGAAGCACGAGCTCGTAGCTCTGTTCTGGCTGGCTGCCCCCGTCGAACTGGAGCGTGATCTCCCATGTCCCGGCCATCGGATTCTGCCCGTTCGACGCGGCCAGCAGCGGGAAGGCTGCACCGGCCAGCACGACCACTACTGTCACAACGATCCATCGCCCCGACATCTCTGTCCTCCTTGGATCACCGTCTATCGGTGACGATCAGGGCGCGAGAGCAAAGGCTCTCGCGACATACACAGCCATCTGGTCTCTGGTCACCATCCGCTCCGGATGGTATAGGCCGTCCTCGTAGCCGCTCACCACGCCATGCTCGACGCAATACTCGACGTGCTTCCATGCCCAAAAGTCGGTTGGCACGTCCGGGAAGTCGCGGGGGTCGGAAGGGAGGTAACCGGCCAGCGCCGCCTCACCGTTGGGAGCAACCAGAGCGCGGGCGACATAGACCGCCATCTGATCCCGCGTCACCTCGAGATCAGGCTTGTAGTCACCCTCGGGGTATCCCTCGACAACACCCTGGCTGACGCAGAACTGGATGTACTTTCGCGCCCAGTGATCGCAGTCCACGTCCGTGAACACCTGCGTCGAGCAGCCGGGGTCAGGTACGCTCGCATCCCCATCCGCAATCGCACGCGCGATGTAGACGGCCATCTGATCGCGGCCTACCGGGAGTTCGGGATGGTAGGTGCCGTCGGGATAGCCAGCGACGATCTCAGCGCGCACCAGCTCGTATATGTGTGGCCTGGCCCAGAAGTCCCATGGAAGGTCAGAGAAGCCAACCAGTACTGGGGCAGCGACCTGAGTTGGGCCGGAGGCGTACTGAAGAGTGAGCCGGGCCTCGTACCAGCCGGCAGGGGCGAGGCGGCCGTCTGCGTCTCGACCGTCCCACGTCACCTCGCTCTCGCCTACGGGAAACAGCTGCTCCGGCTTGACAATCAGATACTCTGTCCCTTTGCGGTACACCGCGACCGATGCAGGAGTGCTGCGGTCAACATGGCTAACAAGCGAGGTTGTCTCCCCAGCCCCCGGCGCAAACTCGGGAGGCACCGCGACAATACCCGGGGTCATGGCCACCATCCCGGCGTCGGCTAGGAGTTCGGCATTCATGGTGGAGAAGACGCAGTCTTCCAGGGGCGCTGGCAGGTATAGCGTGAACCCGGATAGGGACCCGTCTTGGGCTATCGCGTACGGGCCTGCGTCGCCGCTAGCCCAGCCGCCCGGCCCCTGGGTGTACCACCTCACGTATTGCTCATCGGAGTTGGCGACTACCTCAGCCTGCCACCCGGCGGGTGATAAGACCGAGGTGGGAAGGGGCGAACTGGGCGTGAAGTCCAGCTGCAGTTCCCAGACGGCGGCACTAGCACTGTTGCTGAGAGTGAAGTCGTAGCGGATCTCCGAGTCGATCTCGGCCGCCCCATAAGTAAGGTTCGTGCTCTCCCCCTGGATAACGTCTCCGGCCGCGGCAAGGGCTCCGCTCGCCTGTACGCGGAGCGTCCCCGCTGGGCCAGGAGTGGCGGTGAAGATCAACGCAGGCGTGTTGGTCCTCACGTATACGCACCAGTAACTCGCGTCCCGGAAGATCTTTATGAGTTCGTAGAACGACAGGGCTTTGGACAGCGCCGCAATCCACCGGCTGTCTGGTAGCTTGTAGTTAGGGTTGCCCGTGGCCTCTTGCCAATAAACCTCGATAGCCTTGCCCAGTGCTTGGCGTTCCCAGTCGTTGGTCACCAGCTCGCTCAAGTCCCAAGCAGCCACGAGAACGGCTCCTGGAAGCTGGGCGGCCGATGGCCAGGGCGTGAAATGCTCAAGCGCATTCCTCACGGGTGCCAGGTGAGCGAATGCGTCGTACGTCTCGAGCAATGTCGTGGGCGAGAGGTCGGGGAGGTCCGGGTCGACGATCCCCGCCACGCCGGCCGTGATGTCCCACAGGGTCAGCCCGACAGCGGTGGCGTCCATTGTTGCATAGAACGTTGCGGTCTCCCCCGCGTTCTGGAAGGTGGCGCCGTAGGCCGGGCCACCCAAGGGCGAGAAACGGCCGGATGGGGGGAATGCCGCGAGCGTGGCCGCGAGGCTGCCATCAGCCATGGGTTGGACTTCCGCTCCTTCGGAGTAGGTGTAGCTGGCTGCAGGCCAGAGGTTCATTGGGCCGTCCGCCACCAGCCAGTGGTGAATCCACGTGGTCATGGAGAGCCGCTCCTCCAAGGGCGGCCCCAGGTGCAGCAGATCAGCATCGGCGGACAGGATGCCGTAGCTGCCGCTGTAGTCGATCCAGACCCCTGTCGGGTCTCCGGGGCCCGGTGGTGGCTGATCGTGGGTCACCGGGAGGGACCGCATCACGGTCATCGCTCTTCCCGTAGAGTCATATGCCAGTGCGGTGACGTCCAGGGTATCGCCCTCCGCCCACGCTGCAAGCGAGCCACTGATGGTCGCCTCCCAGTTCGATCCATTCCAGATCAAGGGGATCGCCGGCTGGGAGCGCGTGAGGCCGGCTATCTGTAGCTCCACTCGTGCGGCTCCGCGTGTGTTCACAGTGACCAACACATCGGTTCCCGAAGACAGGGAATCCGGGGTGAAGACGACATCATCGATAATGGGAGTCGCGCTAACGATCACGATGTTACTGGCAACCGGCGCAACCCCAGTGGCGAATAGTGTCGCCTGGTTCGGGATGTTGTCTCCGGGGAGCGCCTCGACACTGACGTTGACTGTCACAGACACGCTCCTGGAAGCGCCTGCATCGAGTGTGCCCAGAAACCAGGTGACGGTTCCCGACCCCGGGTCATAGCTCCCCCCGTCGGTGGCGCTCACGAAAGTAAGAAGTGGATCGAGTTGGTCGGTGAGCGTCGTCGATGTAGCGGCTGCAGTGCCGGCATTGGAGCAGCTCATGGTGAAGGTGACCGGCGACCCCGGCCCGACCACCTGTTGATCGGCGGACTTGCTGATCACTAGTGTGGGCGACCCGGTGATGATCACCAGGTGCACCACTTGGTTGTGGCTTGTATCGGCAACCCAGCAGGAGCCGTCGCTGGGGTTCGCAGATATGGAATAGGGTTGGTTGAACCCCCCGCTCCGCGATAGTTCTGTTCCGCTAGCAGAGACATGCACCACCTGGTCGACGCCAGTATCTGCCACCCACCAGGAGTCGTCACTGGAGTTCACGGAGACGCAATAGGGGTTGCCGAATCCCCCGCTCCGCGACAGTTCCACCCCGCTCGCAGATACGTGCACCACACTGTAGTTCCCGTGGTCCGCCACCCAGCAGGAGCCGTCACTGGAGTTCACGGAGACGCAATAAGGGTTGTCGAATCCCCCGCTCCGCGACAGTTCCACCCCGCTCGCAGATACGTGTACCACCTGGTCGTTCCAGTTGTCTGACACCCAGCAGGAGCCGTCGCTGGAATTCACCGAGACGGAATTGGGGCGATAGAACCTGTTGCCCCGCCACAGTTCCGTCCCGCTCGCAGAGACGTGCACCACTTGGTCATAGAGGCGGTTTGCCACCCAGCAGGAGCCGTCGCTGGAATTCACTGAGACAGCGAAAGGCTCGGTGAAGCCCCCTCCACGCCACAGTTCAGTACCGTCTGCGCCCACGTGCACGACTTGATCATACCCCATGTCGGCCACCCAGCAGGAGCCGTCGCTGGAATTGACCGAGACGGACACGGGCAGGAAGAAGCCCCCTCCACGCCACAGTAGAGTACCGTCTGAGTCCAGGTGCGCGACTCGACTACGACCATACTCGGCCACCCAGCAGGAGCCGTCGCTGGAATTCACCGAGACGGAGTAGGGCGAAATGAAGCCTCCCCCACGCCAGGCCTCGACGACGGTCTCGCTGAAGGCCGGCCGAGCGAGAAGACAGGAAACGATCGGAACCAGTATCAGCCAGAATCGCGCCTTCATCCCAGACCTCCACGGCCATGTTGCGGGTGGCCTGTGCCGCCCCCCTCACCGAACCAGCGCGGTGACTCAGGAAAGCTAATCGTGCCGTTCGTTTCGGCAACAGAGCGCTTGTGCCCTGCCGCTGGTTGGTTGGGTTCCTCAAGCAGCCAAGCCTTTCGCCCCGTTCTACCAGCGCCCAACTCTATCCGGTACCTTCCCTCCAACGCCTCCGGCGTCCGGTTCAGCACTGTCGGGTCCGCTACTCCGACCTTCCGCTCCTCCTCCGTCGCCAGTCGCTCGACGAACGGCGTGAGCACGTGAACGCACCGCGGGTGGAACGGCGGGCTGCCTCCGATGGCGCTGATCGGCGGGTAGACCGGGTGCGGCTCAGGGCCGATACTGACGATGACGTTCTCGTAGTAGATGCAGAAGTCAGCGGCATGGTGGGCCGATACCTGGGCGAGCTGAATGCCGTGCTCGCGGAGTCGGTTGATGGTTCCCTGCGTCATCGCCTCCCGCGTCGTGGTCCGAGCGACCATCTCCGAGTAGCGGTCGAGGTCCCAGGCCCGGCCCTTCCGATCGAAGAAGACGGGCCTACCCTCGCGTAGCAATCGTTCCCTGATCTGCCGGCTCACCTCGATGCGCGCCTTGCCCTCGACGAAGCCCTGCGCGACCGCCAGCATCTCCTCCCGCCGGAGCATCTCCCGCTCGCGGCGGGGGAGGTTGATGTAGCGCGGTGAAGGTCTTTATCGTCCTCGCGTTTCGTGGTATACTCTCACTGGACAAGCGAGCCCCTGGCCCGCAGTGGTGGGGGAAGAGTCGGCGGATATCAGCCGGCGTCTGAGTCGAGATAGAGGGTCGCTCCCTCGAGTCTGGACCCAGGGGCCGGCTTTGTCTTTGGCCGAGGCAATGGCAATGGATCAGGCGCCAGCACACGCAGCAACCAGCCTGCTCACACCCGCTCGAAGGCGGTCAAAGGGGCGCCTTCCGGCCTGCGAGAGCGGCTTCCTATCGTCGCGCAAGCAGGCCTGTCGCGCGGAGTCTCGCGCGGCCGTATCGCGCGACGGTTCCTCTCAGGCCCAGAGGCCGTCGTCAAGCGACACAGGGGTGAACGCGCATGACTGAACAGACACAGGAAGCAGGCGCACCCAACACGTCCAGCAGCACAACCTGCGCGGCCTTGACTGCAAGCGGCCAGCCGTGTCGGGCGCTCCCGCTGTCAGGCCAGCCGTTTTGCCTCTTCCACAGCCAGCAGGCAGAGGCGAAACGGATCATGGCCGATGCGCGTCGCGCGGGCGGATTGGCGCGGCTGGCCTCGTTGAAACCCACGGGATTGGTGGTCAAGCTGGGCACACCCCAGGAGTGCAAGGAGACCGCCCGCCAGGCGCTGCAGCTGATGCTGGATGGCAAGCTGGACCGTCCCCGCTGCGACTCCACGGTCAACGGCTGCGCCAAGCTGCTGGAGAGCTTCGCCCTGGGGGAGTTGCAGGCCCAGATCGACGTCATCAAGGCCGACCTGAAGGTGGTGAAGGACGATGGCAATACGAACGCGAGCTAGGGCCAAGATCGAAGAGGACATCGCCGCCCTCGCCAAAGAGGTGAGCGAGCTGAGGCGCAAGCGTGGCGCGGGGCTGCCGGACGTGGACACACTCGTGGGGTTCATCGTGGCTGTGTTCGAGCATCCAGGTCGCAGCGGGGAGGTGGCAGGTGCGGTGGACGACCGTGGGCTCGGGGCGATGGCGGAGGCGGTGGCTGAACTGCAGATCGCGCCCGCGGCGGAGTCGCTTAGGGCAGCTGTGGCCATAGTATTCCAGGCAGCGGGAAGGGTGGACTACCCCGCCTACAAGCGGGAGTCAGAGGCACTGAGGGAGGCGCTGCTTGCGCTGCTGGAGGCACGGGCAGGGAAGTGGCGGAATCGCTCTGAGGCGCGAGACATCTATCCATCCTCCTGGCAAAGCAAGCTCGATCCGGTGGAGCACGTTCGCGCCGTCGTGCCCAAGCTCACTCGCTGGGAGGTGCTGGCGTGGTCGGGCAAAGCGCTGGCCTGCGCAGTTGAGGATGTGTGGCGGTGGCAGCTCTGGCAGATGGGCTGGCGAGAGCACCAGGAGGACGTCTACCGGCGCGGCCACTCGTCTGAGCCGATGTGGCAGAGCGAGATCGCCGAGCATACGTTGCCTGAGGAAGAAGCGGTGATCGTGGACAGCTGGCCGATCCCGCCGGACGAGCAGTGGCCGGATCGCAATACCAGGGAGTTCACACTTCCCCGCCTGCGCAAGTGGCAGGCACAGCAGGGAGCAGTCAACGGAGTCAGCGACCAGGAGCAGCAGAGATGACATCACAGCAGGTCTCAGCAAGCACGATCAAGGCATTGACGATGGAGCAGCGGGCGATCAGCACGCTGCTCCCCCATCCTCGAAACTACCGCCGCCACCCGGAGCACCAGCTCGCCATCCTGCGCGAGAGCCTGCGGGTACACGGCCAGCAGAAGCCGGTGGTGATCACCCCAGACGGCACGATTCTGGCCGGCCACGGATTGGTGGAGGCGGCGAAGCTGGAGGGGTGGGAGACCATCGCCTGCCACGTCTACGACGGCCCCTATCCCGATGCTTTCGTCGTCCTCGACAACAGGGCCTCGGATCTGGCGGAGGATGACGAAGCGGCGCTCGCCCAGCTGCTGCGCGAGCTGGAGGCGCAGGACCAACTCAACGCAGCGGGCTGGGAACAGGACGATCTCCACGAGCTGCTGTTACGCCTGGAGGCGGAAGAGAAGAGCGGCCGGGAAGAGACCTTCGACGCCGACCAGGCAATGGCGGAGGCCGAGCAGCAGCAGGGCCCTACGCGCGTGCAGCCCGGCGAGGTGTGGCAGTTGGGCCGGCACCGGCTGCTATGCGGCGATGCGACCGACCCGTCGAACTGGGCCCGCCTCATGCAGGGCGAAGTTGCCCATGCCATCATCACCGACCCGCCCTATGCCATCAACTACCTCGGCGGAAGGGCGGCGCAGGAAGAACGCATCGGGGCCAAGCGCCGAGGTGCCGAGGGACAGGAAGGCGACGCCTACTGGGATGACCTGACCGATGACGAGTACCGTCACCTCCTCATCGAAAGCCTGGGCCTGGCCCACCAGCACTCCGATGACAAGGCGCCGTTGTACCTGTGGTTCGCGAGTTCGCACCTGCGGGATGTGCTCGACTGCATGTCAGAGACGGGCTGGCAGGAGCGCAATCTGCTGGTGTGGGTGAAGAACAACGGCGCGGGTGCCCTCTTCGCCCAGTACAAGCACTGGTATGAGCCCTGCTTCTATGCGTTCAAGCAGGGCCAGGCACCCCGCTGGCACGGCTCCACCAATGAGCGCACGGTGTGGGAGCACGACAAGCCCACCGTCAACGATCTTCATCCCACAATGAAGCCCCTCGCGTTGATCGAGCGCTCCATCTCTAATGCCACCGAGCTAGGCCAGCTTGTGGTCGACCCGTTCCTGGGATCGGGCACCGCCATCGTCGCCGCGGAGAGAACCGGACGGCGCTGCTATGGCTTTGACCTGGACCCGCGTTACTGTTCGGTCATAGTGGAGCGTTGGGAGGCATTCAGTGGCCTGAGCGCGGAGAGGATCGATGGCTGAGTGGCGCCCCTGGCAACAGATGGAGGGAGAGTCCTCCCGTCCCTACTCCGCCTTCCGCGTCTACCGCAGCCTCGGGCCGGAGCGCAGCTTGACCGGGGCGGTGCGCCACTATCTGACTGCCCCCACCGACGCAGGTGCGAGAACCCAGCGGCGTCAGCAGCGGCGGTTCCAGACCCAGCAGCGCCCGCGCCGCTATCTGCGAGCGGTCCGCAACCAATGGAGGCGGTGGGCCTCCCGGTGGCAGTGGGAGGAGCGATGCCAGGCCTACGACGAGTTCCGGGAGGCAGAGCAGCAGCAAGAAGCCGACTGGGCGGCGGCGGAGGCAGCTATTGCGGAGGCGGAGGAGAACGAGCGCCAGCGCCGGCTGTGCAGAGAGCAGGCGCGGCTGGCCCGCACGGTGGGCCAAGACCTGTTGACCCAGGTCCTTCAGGGCATCGAGGCAGGAGAGCTGCAGCAGATCTCGCTGCCGGAGCTGCTGCCGCACCTGCACGCGATGGGCGAGCTCCTTGAGGTGGGGCAGCGACTGGAGTTCGGGCTGGAACTGGAGCGGAGGCTGGCACAGTTGGAGCGGGCGCTGCACTTGGGGGAGGGAAGATGACAGAAGCGCAAGGGGGTCGGGAAGCGGGACCAACCCTGTCGCCTGGGCAGTTGGCGCAGGCCCTCCGCGAGCGCGCTCCCCAGCGCTACCTCATGATGGAGCGCTACGGCCCAGACGGCGAGATCCTGGCGGCATGCGAACGCGGCCCCTCAGGGGCGCTCCCGCGCGTGCGTCTGCCCGAAGATGAACAGACATGAGAGGCAAGAAAGGCACCGAATGGGGCTTGACCTAGTGAGAGTAGGGGCGCGTCCGGGAGCGGGGTGGTGGTAGGAGCGCGGCGTGCAGGGCGTTGGCCTAACACAGCACGTGCTATCACTCATGCTGGTAGCTCACTCAGGACGGCCCTGCAGGCGCTCGACACGCGCATCCGGTCTTGCACACCAGCGATCACCGCGGGATCTGTACATCGCGAACGGTGTTGGCTCGGCAGTTCAACATGCAGCGGCTTCCGCAATCCGCTTCCTCATCAGCCGTGCAAGAGTCCTGTAGTCTGCAATTGTCGCTCGTCCTCTTGCTACTACTGGACGCCAATCCTGTTGAAAGAGCACAGCCAGAGCATCGTCAGGAAGGCAGGAGGGCAACATCCGTTCTGCGGGTGGTCCATAGATAGGTCGTGCGAAGGGGTCCCATGGAGCCGAGGGGGGTATGATGAGAAGCACTCGAAGCGGATCACCTCGGTTCACAAGCTGTTCGAGCTCCCACAACAGGCCCTCTGAGCTCCCCATGACCAGGCAAGTGAAATGAGACAAGCCCATGAGCCGTACCACCTCATCTTGCCATTGGTCGTCAGTGACGTACTCGCGAACTGCTCCGAGGGCCGGCAATCGCTCGCCGGGCGCGCCGATCGCGACGACAGGTGCAACATCGCTCAGTCCTTTGCAGAGCACCTCCTCGAATGTCCATTTACGCCGATCTGTCCAGAACGACGGCAGGAACACATGATCGGTGAGCAGGTTCATTCCAACTGATCTATCGGCATAGGAGCCAGAAGCAGGTTGGCAGTCTTGGCCAAAAGACCGCAGGTAGAGGATTGGACTTCGACAATCTGACCGAAGCACTCGCTGAACGTCCATAGCCATATGCCGGCGGGCCAGAGCGAATGTCTCAGCGCCCTTCTTCAGCAGCTGGAACCCCAGATAGGCAGCTACCGCGCCTCCCAGCCACAGCATCGCGGACGAGACCATGTCCTTGGTCTCGACCCACAGCACCAGAAGAACGGCCGCAAGCTGCCAACATGAGAAAGCTCGAAGGCCGGCTGCGATGCCTCTTAGGTTCAATCTGATGTATATCCGCTTTGAGAAGTGGGCAGTGACAGCGGGGATCGCTAGTAACAGCAGGCCGATGGCGAACCAGGTGACGAATATGGAAGCGGCCCCGACCCCGTTGACACGTCTGTAGCCTTCTCCCAACTGCGCTGAGTTCGAGAACATGCGGAGTATTCCGTAAGCAGCGTACGCAGCTCCTCGAAAGCAGACCGCGATGATGAGCAGCGTGGCGACAGCAATAGGGATTACGCCTAACCACGGAATCCGAAAACGGATGATCCCTGCCCTCAGGCGGCGTAAGACGATCTCGTCTACCTGTCCAGACACGTGTGTCCCATTCTGTTGTCCGCCTAGGCCACTCGAGTCCTGACCATCTCCCGCCCGCAGTGCATTGCTGGGTGGACCCTGTGCCGCTGTCAGATAGCACCGCCGATGACGTGAACTCCGCCGCGACGCTCACGCCGCAACGGGCGTCGTCCTATGGGATGAGATCGAACGCTCTCGCCACGTACACCGCCATCTGATCGCGCGTGACGACGATCTCGGGGTGGTAGAGCCCATCCTCGTAGCCGTTCACGACGCCGTTCTCCACACAGTACTCGACATGCTTCCATGCCCAGAAGCTCGCCGGCACATCGAGGAAGTTCCGCGGGTCGGCCGGGATGTAGTCAGCCAAGGCCGCCTCGCCTGTCGGGGCGACCAGAGAGCGGGCTACATACACCGCCATCTGATCGCGCGTGACCGTCACCCCTGGTTGGTAGGTGCCGTCTTCATAGCCCTGCACCACGCCTTCGCTCACACAGAACTGGATGTGCTTCCTAGCCCACTGATCGCAGGGCACGTCGTTGAACGGGGGCGTGTCGCAGCCGGTGTCGGGAACCATGGCATCGCCTCCGGCGATGGCGCGAGCGATGTAGACCGCCATCTGATCGCGGGTCACCGACAGTTCGGGATGGTAGAGCCCGTCAGTGTACCCCCCGACGATCCCGGCGATCTTGGTTGATTCCACCTGCCGCCAGCACCAGAAGCCGACGGGGACATCCGGGAACGTGTTATCGCGCTGGACGTAGAACAGCGTGCTGCCGGTACCGGGACAGCCTCCGAGGTCCTGCGCCCAGACTGCAAGACGATGGGGCCCCGGACCCAAGGTGATGTTGGCGGCAACGTCGAGAAAAGCGCCGCCCACAGAAGTCGTCGCGGTCACACCAGATACGGACCGGTGGTCCACCGACATCGCACCGGTCCCCGGGTCCATCCCCGCGTCGCTTCTGAAGATCGCCTCTAGGCGCACATCGGCCGCAGGGCAGAGCTGGCCCCATGCTGGTGCCATGTTCATGAGCTCCGTACCGACAGGCCCAGTTGGCGTGCAAACGATGCCTAGGGCATACTGCCCTGCCTCCGCTAGCCCAGCGGTCAAGGTGATCGAGTCTGGCCCAGTCTCCTGAACCGAAGGGGTTTCCAGCCAGGTCACCTGGGCAGGCAGCCAGTGGTACAGCCGTACCGACGGGAGATCGGATGACTGGAACCCATACCCCTGCAGCTGCTCGGCCGTCGCAGTGCTCTGGAAGTCGACGCTCCCGGGCGGGTATGCCGTTACCTGATTGCCAGTATGATCCTCTACCCGGATCAGGTGTGTGCGACCTACCAGCGTGAGCTGCGCCGCCTGGTCGGCGGCTCCGCGCTCTCTGCTTGGCGCCACCCGCGAGCACCGGTACGGCACGGCAAGGGGCACACCCGACACCGCTGGTGCTGGGAAGATCGCCTTCCCCACCTCGGTCGCAACAGAGCTGACGGCAACGATGATCCACTGGCCGAATGGACCTGCGTCCACCGTAATCGCGGTGTCCCCTTCTGGCACTTCCCCAGCACCGGGGCTGCCGACGAGGACAATCGCGCTCAGCCCCTCCTCGATCTCCTGCCATACCGTAGGAATCCAATCCGTGAAGTCGCCCCAGATCGAGTTCACGCCGCGGCCAATGATGAACCCCATCATGTCGGAGAGGCCCTCATCGCCCTGATAGGTTGGCGGCCTTGCCGGGTCCGTATAGACTATGGTCGGACGCAGCTCGCCATCTTGGACCACGCCCTCAGACAGCACGGTCTCGGCGCCGACGATGGAGCCGAAGCCGAAGCCGAGCTCGCCCCCTATCCCCGCGGTGATCTCGATACCCAGATCGATCTCGCTTGCCCGGGCAGTCACCCTGGTTGTCTGGTAGGAGGCAACCGGGACCCCTGGATGGTCGCCGGAGTACTCAAGCAGTACATCGCGCACCTCGTTGACGCCTCCAGCAAGATCAGGTGCCCCGTAGCCCAGCAGTGTCGGAGGGTCATCGAACAAGCCCGCGGCCTTCGTCTCGGCGAGGGCGGAATCGTTGGCGCTCACTGTCTCCGGCGGGATGTCGAAGCGCAAGGAATCGAGCAGCTGGTCTTCGTAGAACAGCCCATCCCCAACTGCGGTTTCGGCGGTCGCGCCGATGAAGTAGGACGTCGGCTGGCAGGTACCGTCGCTCAGCACCCCATAGGTCAGGCTGCCAACGTCTGATGTCTGTTGGACGAGCGGGACGCCTGCGCTCTTGCTGATAGCTACGGTGGCACCGATCTCGGACGCGAGTGACTCTGGCTTTTGCTCCTGGTAGAACGACAGGTCCATGCCCGCTGCGCCCAGTGCATCGTTGTTGGCAGCCCCCTTCACCAGGAATCTGCCCCCGCCCTCAGGGGCGTCGAAGCCTAGTTCCAGTTCGCCCAGTTCTACCGATGCATGGCCGACGAACTCACTGCGGATCAGGTCGCGGTAGGGCTCAGCGTCGACGAACTTGTCCGTCATCCACTGCACTATTGGGGAGCTCAGTGGGTCGAATGCCGCCGCGAGCTCAATCAGGTCAGCGAGCGCGAGCAGGGTGATGACCTTGTCTTGATAAAGGGCATCGTCGCCGCTCCCGAAGGGGTCTGGAAAGAGGTACCGCCGGCCCTGCAGGATGCCAATGCCAGCCTTGACCGCGGCTGCCTCTCCCCCGATGATGCCGAGATCGGCCGAAAGGAAATCGCCGGCTACCTCGGCCTCGAATCCTCGACGGCGCGTTAGGAACAGGCCGTCGTGTTCCAACGGGTGTTCAGGATCATCGCCGCTGTAGAAGTGGCGGAGCAGGTACTCGGCGCCAACCTTCTTCGAGCCGGTGAGGCCCAGCTTCGCCGCTGTTATCCCGACCCCGGCGACTTTGGCTTCGAGACCGGCGCTGACGCCCCCTGACTCTGTGACGGATAAGTCCCAGTAGGCATCAGGGCTCAGTGGCTTCGTGCCAGAGATGATGCTGACATCCACAACGCCGCTTGAGGCCGCATCCGCATCGGTCGCAGAGAGAGTTGCCTGGTTCGCTATCACTGTCCCTGGGGCGACCGTGTCATTGACCCGAACAGTGAGGCCGACGGTGCCCTGTGCCGCAGGGGCCAGGTCGCCTAGAGACCACGTCACCGAGCGATAGTCGGGATCGTAGACGCCCGCGGGCATGCTCTTGACATAGAGGAAGCCGGGCTCTAGCGCGTCTCCTAGATAGGCGGCGTGGGCCACGCCCGTTCCGACGTTCCTGTAGTCGAGAGTGAAGGCAACCTCCGAGCCGGGCGCAGCGCTTTGGTGCCCAGGGGACTTGCTGGTATTCAGGACAGGCTCGGGAGGCATAGCGGCTCGATCACGTACGAAGACGTCCATCCACCCATTGGTGTCGCCATACACTAGGTTCGAGGCAAACGAAGGAAACGCCACGCACCGGCCATCGGAACTTATGGCCACGCCCTCATTGCCCGACTCGGCATTCGCCTGCTCGCCAGACGTGCTAATGCTGACCAGGTCAGTAGTGCCTGTCTCTCGGTCATGCACGAAAACGTCACCCCCCGCGTACCCGTCTTCTGGGACCAGGTTGTTGGCATAAGACTGGAAGGCTACATAGCGACCATCGGCGCTGATGGCAAGGCCGGACTCACCAGAGCCACAGTCCCCCTGCTCTCCAGAGCTGCTTACGCTGACCCGTTCAGTAGTGCCTGCCAGACGGTCTCGCAGAAAGACGTCGCACGAGTCGTTTGTGTCGCCCGGTACGAGGTTGGACGCGTAGGCGTCGGATGTGAAGGCCACATAGCGCCCATCGGCGCTGATCGCAACGCGCGAATACCCAGAGAAGCCGTTCGCTTCCTCACCGGCCCCGCCGACACTCACTCGCTCAGTGGTACCTAATGACTGTCGCGTAAAGAAGTAATGAACGGATAGAGTCCCGAATGCTTGAGGAAGCTCCAGGGAAGATGGTCTCGACTTCTCACTCGCCGCGCACGACGGCCGATGTGGAGAGCCAGATCAGCCAAGTCAAGGGCGCAGAAGTTGGCCGAGTCGCCAGCCTTGAGATAGGCCCAGAGGTTCTCCACTGGGTTGAGTTCCGGAGCGTAGCCGGGCAACCACTCAACCGT
>Ga0315274_10007908_pt1 | contig 15371 bp, 8 predicted proteins | sample YL17G02_20_MG_FD_203700 | JGI IMG/M metagenome (GOLD analysis project Ga0315274, IMG submission 203700) | Sediment microbial communities from Yellowstone Lake, YNP, Wyoming, USA - YL17G02_20 | ecosystem: Environmental > Aquatic > Freshwater > Lake > Sediment | place: USA: Wyoming | collected... | reverse complement strand
GGGTTCGCGCGACGCCCGGGGCGACGGCCGAAGTGATGCATTAGACGACCGGGAAGTAAGAGCTGTTGTCGATAAAGTAGATGGCCGTCTCACTGACCTTTTCGCCCGTACACTTCTGCCAGGTATCGCGGTAAACGAGGAGTTGTGGGGCATACGTCTTTGCAAGTTCTTCAACAGAGGTGTTTCTCAGGCTGTCAGTCTTGTAATCGACAAGCACCCAGCCGTCCTCTTCCTTGAATACCATATCGATTACACCCCGCAGCAGCGTGGGAAGTGCTCTCTCGTCCTCGACCTCGATATGGAATGGGACTTCAGTAAGACGACGCTCACTTTCCTGGGACCTGCGCCATATTTCAGAGCGCGTGACCGACCGGACTGTGCCCGCTGCGGCAGGGGCAAGCCCTGCGTCGAGCCCGTACTCCGGAAGGATTGCTTCGGCGAGCCGCACCAGGTCCGCCTCCGGGTTTCTCGCGGCGAGGTCGAGGAGCGCGTGGATCACCGAGCCCCATTCCACACCGTGCTCCCCCTCTCCTGCCGTGGTGACCGCCTCGAAGAAGTCGACCCCCGACTCTACACTCGCCCCGCGGCCGGTCCCGTGCGAAAGCGCGTACTCGCGCGCACCGCGCGCATAATAGGTCAGCTCTCTCGAGGCGGAGACCCTCACCGCGATGTTCGCTTCGGCCTCGCTCACTTCTTCGGCCGACAGCGGTCGTGCCTCTGCCGTTGGGGCCGCCCGGGGTCCGGGGTCCTCGATTTCGCTGTCTTGCGGGATGTACGGCTCAAAGCAACTCCACGGGTTAAAGGACTTGCCGGAGGCGCGCTGCGTTATCACCGTCGCGGAGCCGGCCCTGGTCGCAGCTACATAGAGGAGCCGGAGCCGTTCTGCTTCCTGGAACCGTTCCTCTTTCTCCGCCAGGTCATCCCACCCGACCGGCTGGGCAACGGGGTAGAAATGACCACGGGGATCACTGCGGCCGAAAAGCATGTACCCTTTTATCTCACTTTCGGACCGGTCGACGTACAACTGCGCGGGCCAGGACCTGCCGCCCGCAGGCTCGGCCAGGAACACGACCGGGGCTTCGAGGCCTTTCACCTTGTGCAGGTTCATGACGCGCACCAGGGGCTTCTCGCTCGAGCAGACCGAAAGTGCGTCGGACTTCTGTTCGGACTCGACGAACTCGCCAAGAAGGTCCACCAGCTGCATTGTCGTCCAGACGCCGTCGCGCGCGGCCCGCAGGATTTCGATGGCCTTGGCCACCCCGCCAGCCTCGACATCGCCGCCGGGCATCGAGCTCGCCAGCACAAGGAGGCCGAGGTCTCCAGCTATCTTTTCAACCGCCGCCACGGCCGGGAGCTTCGAGAGCAGGTGTGAGTACCTCTTCATCCTGTCAAAAGCGTCGCGGAACGCCTCCGCGTCATCCTCCGGAAGCGACACAGGCACTCCGGCGTAATAGGAGAAGAAACCGCCGGCTTTCTTGAACCTGAATAACGCGGCATCGCTCACCCCGAACAGTTCGCTGCGCAGGGCACCCACAAGCGCGACCGGGTCGTCGGGCCTCACCAGCGCGTAAAGGCATTGATGGAGCAACCTGAGTTCGCTCACCCTGGAGAGGGCACTGCCGCCCGTCACCCGGTGCGGGATCCCGTACTCCTGGAGCTTGCGGGCGTAGACGTCCAGCCTTTTGGTCGTGCGTGTAAGTATCATGAAGTCGGAGTAACCGAGGCGGGCAGGAACCCCGGCGGCCGCCTGTTCAGTCGACCTTGGAGCAGTAAGGCCTGAGTCACACGCGAACCGGATGGTGCGGGCAATTCTATCGGCCTCGTACTGCACCGCATCATCTATCTTCGAGTAGGCTTTGTCACCCGGCTGGTCGTCTTTCGGGATATCGATCCTGAGCACACCCGAAAGCTCCCCGTCGAATGCGTCTTCCCGCCCGTTCTGCAAAGGTACGTAAGCCGGAGACTCTTCAGAGCTCTCGTCAGGGAACCTGTAGGCATTACCGTCCGCGAGCGCGCCTGCCTGCGGCTCGAACACACCGTTCACCCACCGGATAACCGCTGGCGTCGTGCGGAAGTTCGCCGAGAGGTACAGAAGCATGCCCCTGCGGCCCTCCGAGTCCTCGCCGAGGATTTTTTCTTTGACCCTGTTGTATGTGACGATGTCGGCCCGCCGGAACCGGTAGATGGATTGCTTCGGGTCCCCGACCACGAACAGAGAGCCCGGGCGAGGCACCGACTGGTGCCAGTCCCTTCCGGGGATCCTGGTGTCCGTATCCGCCAGCAGGAGCATCACCTCCGCCTGGATGGGGTCGGTATCCTGGAACTCGTCGACCAGGAGATGGGTAAACCGCTCACTCATGTAGCGTCTGACGTGCGGGTTCTCGCGCAGGAGGGCCGCCGCTTTCATCAACAGGTCCTGGTAGTTCAACTGACCACGCTCCCGGCGCATCTCGTCATACACCTCGCGTGCGGCGAGCATCACCCTGATAACAGGCCCGTAACGGTACTCCCGCCAGGAACGCATGAACGGCCTGACGACCGTTTCCCTGAACTCATCCCACGCGGCGAGCTCGGCCTTTGCGTCCTCACCCGTGAGGTCTCCGGTCTTCTTCCATGCTTTCTGGGTCACCTTGACTCCACTGTCGAAATGCCCCATGACCTCTACCAGCTGGATCGGGTCCCGCAGGTCTTCGTAATGCGAAACAACTCGGGGAAGTTCGCGGTACTTCGGGATGAGCGTGTCCGTCTCCGGGTCTTCTGGGAATCTCGGAAAAAGCTCCTCGATGCGGGCGAGGTACTTCTCGAGCGCGGCTACGGTCTCGTCGAGTCCATGCGGTTCGCTCCCTCCGGGCGGGACCGGCCACTCGTGCACGTCCGGGTAGTCAGCGAAAGTCGTGAACGCTCCCTCGAGGTCCCGCAGTTCTATGCCGATGGCCTCCAGGGTCGGCATGATGCCTTCAGGATCACCCACCAGGAGTCTCGCAACGAACTCCTTCCAGGCCTCCTCGCGCAGGCGCCCGTCGGTGTCTTCGTCTATCTCCTCGAAAGCGATGTCTATGCCCGCCTCGATCGGCCGCTCGGAAAGGAGGCGGCCGCAGAACGAGTGGATAGTCCCCGTGTAGCACTGGTCGATGTGCTCGAGCGCCGCCTCGAGCCTCTTTTTCTCTTCACCGTCGGCGTCCCGCGCCGCTTTCTCGAGGCAGACCCTGAACCGTGCCCTGAGCTCCGCCGCCGCCTTCCGGGTGAACGTCACCGCCGCCATGGTCTTTATGTCCGCGCACGTGCCCGTGCGCAGAAGGGCTACCATCCGGAGCGCCATGCTTGTGGTCTTGCCGGTGCCAGCAGCGGCCTCGACGAGAATGTTGCGGTCGAGCGCCGTCACTATAAGGTCGCGCTGGTCCTGGTCGGGTGGAACCCGCCCGCCGGAAACGCTTCCACCACCGCCCGCGCTCATCTTCCCCTCAGCTCCCTGAAAGGCTCAAGTGCCTCATTCATGGAATTCTCGAGCTTGCGCGTGCTCGCTTCCACGGCGGCCTCTACGTCACCCACCGCCGCCCTGTAATCGCTGTACCTGACGTCGCCGGGGTCGGTCGTATAAGGGAAGCAGCCGCTCGCGGCCATACGGCAAAGAAGGTCGAGCACCTGCTTTCCCTCCTCCAGCTGTTCTGGCCTCCATCGCCAGACCACGCGCTTGCCGTGGTGCCTCGAGTGCGGGAAGAAGTACCCGAAGGAGACCACCCTCGCGCCCGGCTGGTAGCTCGAAAGCCTCGCGGTGACCATAAGGTGGTACAGTATGTTCTGCACGCGGCGGCCGCATCGGAACGGGTCGTTCTCCCTGTCGTCGAGCCTCCTGCCGGTCTTGTAATCCCAGACTGCGAAGGTGTTCCCGTTTGTCGACGGGAGACGGTCGACGCGGTCGACTTTCCCCCGCACCATCACCACCCGCCCGCCGGGAAGCTCCAGGGGAACGAGGTCGACGCTGCAGAGGGGCGTCCTCTCGCACCCCTCTGCGGGAGTCATGCCGATAAGGGCCTCGCAGCAGAGTGGCGTGCTCTCACGGCAGTGCTCGGCCTCTTCCCTCAGAAAGATATCGACTGTCCGCTCCATCTCGCGGACCTGTCGCTCGAACACGTCGCGGGAAAGCGGGGGCACCAGCAACTTCCAATCCTCGATCTGGTCAGAGAGTATACCCCGCACGGTGTCTATATCGCGGCGGTAGTCAGGCGGCCTGCACTCCTCTATCAAGCGGCTCATGAAATCTCGGAACACCTCGTGGAGCAACTCCCCCTGCTGCAGGGGGTCGAGCCAGACGGTGGGGTCGATCTTGAACTCCTCCGGCAGCTCTATCCTGAGCACGTACTTGAAGAAGTAATCCATCGGGCAGCCGCCGAGCATCTCCAGCCTGCTAGCCGAGAGCGCGTGGGCGCCGGTCCTCGAGGGGTCGCACTCGGCGCCAGCTTCAGCAACGTACCCGTCGTACTCGGTAAACAGTTCGCTGCTCCTGGCGCGCCGCGCGTCGAGCCCCCTGCCGAGGTGGGGGAAGTGCTGCGATACGGCCATCTCCGCATCGAGTACGGGGCCTGCAGAACAGGTTCGCCACAGCCACCATTCTGCGGCGGTCGCACATCGGCCCGGGTCGTTTGGCGCGAAGGACGCCGGGTCCGAAAGCCAGCCCCAGAAATCCCCCTGGTCTCCCTCGCGGTTGCCGGAGAGAATCCGGTACGCAGCGAGAAGGGCCGGCGCCGGGAACATGTCCCGGTCGTCTGTGAGGCTGCGGGAACAGTAGCCGAGGGTAACCGTTCCGCGAAGTCGGGCGAGCAGCGCGGCGAAATCCTCCACCGTCCGGGCGAGCCGCCCGGCGCCGGTCGGCAGGTCGCCTGAGACCTTACGCCGCTCCCCATCCAGCATCAGCGGGTCCTGCCGCCCCGTCCCGGGGAAGCGCGTGTCATCGAGCCCTACTATGAAGGTATGGCCTCGACCTGAGTGCCCTCCAGCGCGGAGCGGCGCCGCAAAGATGCTGCCGGGTCGGGGTCCCTGCCCTCCGACCATTTCCGATCTCGCCAGGTCGAGCAGCCACCTCGTTACATCGAGGCCCTCCTGTTCTTCCTCGATGCAATCTGAGAGCTCGGTTATGGCGTCCAACATGCGGCCTCTGCTGTACGAGTCGAACTCGTTCACCGCGCGGGCACGCATCCGTAGAAAAGCAGCGGCCTTCTGGAGCTTGGTCCTCTGGTCATCTTCCCTTTCCGGGACACCGGAGAGAAGGTCGTCTACCAGCGACCGGACAGCGGTCCACGCATCGATCTGCCTGGCACGGCGCCCTCGCTCCGCATTGATGTCGGGCGGCTCGTCCCTGTCGTGGAGTGATTCTGCCCCCGACAGGCTCGATATAGACTCAATCTTCCTGTCCAGCGCTTCGATGTACCGCTCGCGCCCGTTCCCGATTGGGAGCGCGCCGAGCATGGCCCCCAGCCGCGCGAAGCTGGATCTCTCGCCCTCCGCCCGCGGCACCTCGAGGAGGCCGTCCTTGATCATCCTTTCAAGCGTCGCCTGCAGGTAATCTTCGGTTATCCAGGAAAGCCACCCGATGAGGGCACGGGCCGGCCGCGAGAACCTTATCGGTATGCCCTCCATGAACGTCACAGGGAGCGGTTCGTCAGGGTCGTCGCTCAAGGCCGACGCGATCTCGTATATGAGGGGCACATACGTATCACCGTCCGTGTAAAGGAGCTCGACATCGTCGAAGGGGACGCCGTCCTCGACGCACGTCCTCAAAACCTCTCGTATCTCGTTGACCTCGCCTACCGCACGGAATATCTTCGCAGTGCCGTCGCCCGAAGGGATCGGGGCACCGGCCGGTTTCCTCACCCAGCCGAGGAGCGCTGAGTCGGTCGGCGCGCACGGCGGCTCCACTCCGGGTGGGTCTACCTCCAGCACGGCCCGCTTTGCCTCCGGGACGGTATCCCAGAGTGTCAGCTCGAGGCCCTTCAGCCGCTCGATGATATCCGCTGGCGCAATAACGAGTGCATCCTCCGGAAGGCCAGACCCGTCATCGCGCAGCCTCGCTATGGCCATGCGTATGGCATCCGCATAGTCCACGAGCTTTCTCTTGCGTAACTCCTCCGTGTAAAGCTCGAGGAGCATGGCAATCTCGCTACCCTTATCCGCCACCTCGAAGTTACCGGGGTCCAGCCGACCTGGATCGACGCCGGCCAACCTCAGGTCGCGCATCGTCTGGAGCAGCTTTTCGATAAGGCCCGGCCCGGCATCCAGCGCAGAGAAATATCCGCGACCCTTCCGCCGGAGCTGGCTGAACGCGCAGTCGACAATGACCGCGGAGCGGTAGCCCCGGAGGAAGGTAACGCCCAGCCTGTCCATCTCCGGTGAGGCTATCTCGAGGACCATATGCTGCAGGGTCATAACCCGGGCGTTCACTACCGGCTGACCGGAGCGCGCCACGGTGTCGAGCCACTGGTAGCCGGTCCTGAGGTTGGGGGCGACGAGCCATTTCTCCTCGAGCAGCTTCTCGGCCGCGAGGTCTTGAAGCGAGGCAGTAAGCCTGTTCAGTCTAATCACGGTCACCTACGGGTGCGCCTCCCCTTCATCCGGCTCGATTTATCGTGGTGCTAATAGATTATATGCTGGATGTGTGACGCGAGGGGCCATGAAAAAATGACACATTAGGGGCCTGGCCCCTAATGTGTCATCTACTCGATGCGCGCGATCCTCTTGGCGAGTTCGACCTTCTCCGGGATGTCGGCAAGGCGGGATATCATGATGCGCTGGGCCTGCGGCGAACCGGCACCGTGTATACTCTCGGTCAGGTACGCAGCGGCGCCGCACCCGACCGTCATGTTCTCGATGAACTTGAGTATCTTTATGCGGTCCATGGTCGGCACGCCACCTGCGCTCTTCAGGTATTTCTCGAGGTAAGGCGCGATCTCGGCGTTCTCGAAGTCCTTCTCAGAAGGCATGGTGACGACTATACCACCCGCGATGTCCTGTAAAAGCCTCGCAATCTCGAAGGGGAACCTCGTCACGTTCAGCTTGCAGACGTTGGCGAGGAGTGTGTCCACCATGTACGCGCCCGATGGAGTGGCGGCCCCGCGCGCGCTGCACGCGATGCCGCAGCAGAAGAGGGTCTCGTTCAGGTGTATCATCTCGGTGATCTTGTCGCGCACGTGGCTTGCCCTGGCGACCCCCTGGTAGTCGGCTATGAGCTGCGCGGCGCCGATCAGGACGTCGCCGACGCCCACCTTGCACCCGCCGTAGCTCTGCCGGTGGAACGCGGCGAACCTCTCGACAACCTTGCCGCTTTCTTGGTGCTCGCCGCACATGAAGACCCTCTCGTTCGGGACGAAGACGTCGTCGAACACCACGAGCGCCTCCTGGCTGCCGTACGTCGGGTTCCCTACGTCGAGCGGGCTGTCCTCGAGCTTGCGCGTGTCGGACGGCTGGCGGCCGAGTATGAAGGTTATGCCCTTCTCGTCGGCCGGGACTGCGAAGGAGACGGCGTACTCGGCCTCGTCTTCGCGCATCGCAGTGGTTGGCATGACGAGTATCTCGTGCGAGTTCAGCGCCCCCGTCTGGTGCGCCTTCGCCCCCCGCACGAGGATGCCGTCGGGAGTGCGGTCAACCACACGGACGAAGAGGTCGGGGTCGAGCTGCTCGCCGGGGCGGAGGGCGCGGTCGCCCTTAACGTCCGTCATGGCACCCTCCACCACCAAGTTCTCGTCCTGGACGTAACGAAGGTAATCGGCAAGCCGCTCGTGGTATTCGGTGCCGTGCTTCTGGTCGCACTCGTAGGTCACCGAATAGAGCGCGTTGAAACCGTCCATGCCCACGCAGCGCTGGAAGCAGGTCGAGGTCCTCCTGCCCAGCATCCTCTGCATCAGCACCTTGTTGACCAGGTCGTCTGTGCCCTGGTGGATGTGGGTAAAGCGGCTTATCCTCTCTCCCGTCAGGTGCGACGTAGCGAAGAGGAGCTCTTCGGCCCCCGGCTCCTCGCCGGGATCGAAAGTCTCCGCGACCGCGTTAGCAGAAGGCCGAACCATCGGGTGGTCTACCGTGTCCTCTATGCGCTCTCCGAGTAGATAGACCGTTCGCGGCAGGCCGCGAAGGCTTTCAAGGTAGGCTTCGGGCGTCTTTATTTTCATCGCAAGCTCCTTACGATAAATACAGCGGATTCGGTTAAAAGTTTACACCAACGCGGTGATGTCATGACAATGAGCTGAGTCAAGGACGGCAGAGGCTTACATCGACCACCCGGCGCGCTCGCTGCATGCCCCGCGCATGTACTCATAAAGCCAGGGCTCCACCTCCGGGGTCAGGTAGAAGGTTGGGTAGAGGAGGTTCCGGCCGGGAGTTATCACTTTTTCCCTCAGGGCTATGTCGTGAAGCTCGCAGCCCGGGTAGATCCTTATACCGACCGTCACGGTGACTGCGTTCGGCTCCAGCCCGGAGACAAATTCGACGCTTTCCTCGACCGTCTGCCGTGTTTCTCCGGGACCTCCAAGCAGGAGGAAGCAGTTGAGCATGAGGCCCACCCGCTTCGCTTCCTTCACGGACTGCAGTATCTCCTCCTTTGAGAATTCCTTCCGCAGAGCGGTGAGCATGTCCTCGGAACCGCTTTCGTTCCCCAGGCTTATGAAAAAACAGCCGGCTTCCGACATGAGCCCGATAAGCTCCGGGTCGGGATTTATCGGTGTGAAACTGCAGGTCCATCTGAGCGACAGGCGTCTTTTCGCTATCTCTCTGCACAGTTCGATGCTGTAGTCGTTCGGGTAATTAAAGAGTGAGTCGGTGAATGTCGCGGTCTTTATGCCGTAGTCGTCTTCAAGCGACTGAAGCTCGTCAGCAACCGCTTCCGGTTCGCGCATCCTGATGCTTCTTCCCTCCACGAGCGGGTTCGTGCAGTAGATGCACCGCATGTGGCAGCCCCTGCGTGACTGGAGGTTGGCGACATAAGGCGGGCCGCTCCCGGGTGTCCAGTTGTACTGGCTCACCTCGAAGGAGTCTCGGTCCGGCAGGGGCATGCGCTTGAAATCGGGATAGGGCCCGGGCGGGTTGACTTTACTTTTCCCGTTGCGACGGAGGGCAAGGCCCGGGAGGTCCTGCGGGTCTTTCCCCGCGGCCAGACATTCCAGGAGCCTGACGAAGGAGACTTCCCCTTCGCCCAAGATACCTATCTCGAGGTCGAAGTACTCGAGGCACTCCAGCGGGAGGATCGTAAAACCGGCTCCGCCGAGCACGATAGGCGCGCGCGTCACAGACTTGATGCTGTCGACTATTTCCCTTACATCTGTGAGGTAGAACTCGCTGTTGTACTTGTCCTGGTTATCGATGTTGCGGACGGAGAGACCTATACAGTCGGGACGGAAGCGGCTGATTGATTCACTCAACTCGAGCAGCGGGTCGAGCGAGAACATGAGGTCGAGCCCCATGACCTCGTGTCCCGCATCCCGGGCGGCCGCCGCGACGTAGGCGATGCCAAGAGGATAAGGCACCAGGTTTTCCCTGCATCGGTTCTCGCTTATCAGCAGCACTCTCATCGTTTTTAACCTCTCTCGTATTATGTATTTTATGTATACCTCTTGCCAGCATAGACCGCTTGATGCGCTGGCGATCCATCGGGAAAGGGGTGAGATACAAAGGAGGCTGATAATAAGGCTATTGCGGGAATGGACATCCACAAGCAATATCCGGTGGCAATAGTTACCGATGAGAATGGCAACGAGATTCTGATTGGCGGGAAGCTCGCGAACGACAAGGGTGCGACCATTAACCACTAAAACGTACATTTAGGCGATTCAAAGGGAGATTCCCGCGGTGTCATACGGGAATACCTGTTTCCTGACCTGAAAGCCCTCTGTTCTACATGCTGACTATTAAGTCTTAAGGGATTTTGCCGATAAATAAACATATAGAGTGAAAAAGTATAGGTCTTTCGTGTGAACCTTATGTGCGAAGGCTGTAAGAAAGGAGGTGCGAAGATATGTCTAAAAGGAAACCGATCGTACTATTGTTAGCGATTCTACTTGCTCTCGGGCTCTTTTCCGCATCCGGCTTCTTTCAAAATGCCAAAGCCGACACTAGCGGTCAGAGCACCCCATCGGTGACGATAGCTGCAGGCGGTTCGATCACGGTTACGCCGACCGGTATGTCATATGGTTCCAGGCAGGCTGGTATCCATATCGCATACAACGAAGGCGGCGGACACACTGTTCAAGTGGAGGTCAACACCAATACGACCACTTGGGACGTAAAGTGTTCCAAGTCCCAGGACTTGACTAAAGACGCCTACACGGTTCCTTCTGCAAACTTCATCTACAGTTCAGTCTATGTTTCCGGCTCACCTGCTGATGCCGACGTCTACTCAGGTCTAGAATTCGGTACTGTTGGCTCCCCTTCCAGTGTCACGGATACTCCTACTACACCCGCTGCTGCGAGTGCCTTGAAGGTCGATGTCCGTTACGATCTGACCCTTGGCGGTACTCAGGCTGCTGCTTCCGGCTACACAGCAACTCACACCTACACTCTGACAGCCAGTTAGATTAATAGATTGTCGAGGCGGAGCAAGAAGGCCTTCAGGCCTTCTTGCTCTAATAATATAATAATGGATAATGTTATTCGTCGAAGGCGGACAAGATGACAAAGAAATCGCCCTTGAGAATTATTATTTTAACGCTGACTTTCCTGTTCTTTCTAGTACCTCTTACTACCCTGGGGGCTCAAGAGCAACCCAAAAACGAAGCGGCTGTAAAGTTTTATGTCTCTCCCCTGAAAATGGAAATGCCGGTCGCGCCCGGGGGAAGCCTGACTGAACAGGTCACCATCATAAACCAGTTTCCGACACCGTTGACCATCAGGGCTTACGTTATGGATTATGAGATCAAGATTGACAACAGCTTTGAGTTTTTTCCACCCGGTTATGAAACTTACTCTTGCGCCAATTGGATCATCCTTTCAGAACCCAATTTTACACTGGCTGGAAATGAAGAGAAGAAAGTGGCCTTGACTCTGAATGTTCCCAAAGACGCAGAACCGAGCGGCCATTACGCTGTTGTTTTTTTTGAGTCGGTAGGCAAACCACTGGGCGAGAATACGACTGGCGTCGTCACTCAAGGCCGCATAGGTACTCTGGTCCTGCAATCCTCACCGGGTGAAGCAAAGAGATCGGGCGAAATAAAGGAATTCAAAGTTCCAAAGTATGTCTGGTCGGCCCCAAAGAACTTCCTTTTCGGGGGTACTCAATCAGTAACAGGGGACATGGTATTCGAGAACAAGGGCAACGTGCATCTCAATCTGGAGTGCAAGTTCGAGATTGTGGGTGGCAATGGAAAAACCCTGTATGCTACCGACCCGCAGAGGATCACCATTCTGCCAAAGACCAAAAGGAAAATGGATTTTGAATGGGACAAGGCACCTACTTTCGGCAAGTTCAAAGCCGTCCTGAAAACATCCTTCAGCGATACAGAAAACAGCAAGACACAATATAAGACTCAGACGTTCTATATCATTCCTATCAGGGCTATCTTGATAACCCTTATCGTGATAATCCTGGTGATTGCGGCCACTATTCTGGCCTATATATTCGGGAAGAAGAGGGCCGTCAAAAAAGCGGAAGCAAAATAAGTATGGAACTACTCTCTCATTGTGGAAGAACGAAAAACTGTCTAAAGAATCTATGAGCGGTCAGAGTGAAGAAATTATTAAGATATTCTTTGGCTTCCTTCTTGATACTGGTCTTCGCCATAGCCAATCTACTTGGGATATTCCCGTTTCCCTTTAGTTTTTCAGGTAAATCTATCCCCAAAGCCTTGGCCTGCTATCAATATGCTCCTACCGGCGGTCTCTTGCAGACCGGCACTGAAGTAACAGTTAGTGCTACTAATACCGGTTCCTGGCGGGGGACCTTAGCTTCGGACGATGTCTATTGGTCTACTACTAATCTCACTAGTGGCACAGATAGGCTGGATAAAAGAATCTATATCGATGGAGTAGTCCTAAATGGCGCGAATAAATTAGTCATCACCTACGAGGGTTATGTTTCTGCTACAGGCTTAACTTATCTGGTGCAGATCTATGATAATTCAAGTAGCACCTGGCGGACCTTGAATGACTGCGGAACCACTTTATCTAGTATTTCTGACGCTACCTATACCTATGAAATCTACGATGGTTACTGGACAGTTACTACCCCGCTGGCTAACTTTATTACCACTGATTCCAACAAAAGGGTCCAGTTAAGAATCTATTCAACCGCTGCTATAATCTACGCTCGTTACCATTATTTGGATAGGATGCAGTTAGAGACAGCTGTTGATACTTATTATACCGCCGGCGGCATGACCAACACATTTGGTGGAACTGTCGGTAATGACTACACCTATACCTACAAGAGTGATGACAAAAGAATGTCGGTTACAAACAAGAGTAGTGGCTCCCCCATGGATTATTACCTTTCCTTCAAAAACGTGCAGTACTACAGCGATGCCAACGCCATCCTGGTTAATTATGAAGGCTATGTTGGTAACGCCGCTTTAACCTACAACATCAAGATATATAACTTTAATACTCCTGGCTGGGAAACCTTAAACAGTACTACCTTGTCCAATACTGGAGAAACTGCTTACCAGTTCGCCAAGTCTAACATCACCATGTCTCGATATGTGTCTGGTGGAGAAATCAGGATAGAATTCGTGACCACTACCAATAATACCCGCATTCACTACATTGACCAACTTTACGTAGTGGTGGGCAGCGTCAATACTGATACCGGCCTGTCTGAAGTGTCTTTTGGTAGTGTGGCGGGGGGGACCACTTCCACTAACACCCAGAGCCTGGATACGACCGCTGCTTCTCCTGTTACCTGGCAGCAGGCTACGGCCACTACTGCCACAGCTCCTTATGCTTATGACTGGGGCGGTACTTACGGTACTAACTATTCAGCCGCCTGTAACTTGAGTTTTCCGGTCACAGTACCCACTTCCGCGGCGGTCACCGGTGTCAGATACGCTGCTTATTTTCGTTCTAATGTCACCACCAATACCGCCGAGCTGGGGATAAAGGACTATTCTGGCCAATTTAGCTTATCAACCATTACCGGCGGCTGGACCGCAGTTGGCACTACAAACGCTCTAACCACCTATACTTATACTAATGGCATTCTTCAGACTAATCCTGAAGACTCTATAGATACTACAAACAATAGGGCTAATTTGAGACTAAGAACTTCTGTTTCCACAGCTATCGCCTCCGCAACCCGTGACTGGGACTTCGCTTTTGTCAGCATCAGGTGGACTTTGGACGCTTCTCATCCTTCATATATGTATCAGAGTTGTCCTACCGGCGGTTCCTTACAGGTCGGCAGTGAAAGAACGGTTGATGCTACTAATGTTGGTTCATGGCGGGGGGCTCTGGCTTCCGATAATATCTATTGGTCTACTGATAATAGCACCGGTGGCGGGGGACTGGATAAAAGAATCAATATCGATGGAGTAGTCCTGAACAGCGCGAATACATTAGTCATTACCTATGAAGGCTATGTTTCAAATGCCGCTTTAACTTATCTGGTGCAGATCTATGATAATTCAGGTAGCACCTGGCGGACCTTGAATGATTATGAGAACCCTTTACCCAATACCTCTGACACTACCTATACCTTTGAAATCTACAACGGCTACTGGAATTCGGGCGGTTCCCCTATCAACACCCCGCTGGCTAACTTCATTACCACTGATTCCAACAAAAGGGTCCAGTTAAGGATCTATTCAACCTACACATCCGCTACTTATTACCATCTTTTGGATAGGATGCAATTAGAGACAGCTGTTGATACTTACATGACGGCCGGCGGCATGACCAACACATTTGGCGGGAGTGTCAGCCTTACCTACAACAAGACCTATAAGGCTGATTCCCAAGCCATGTCTGTCCAAAACAACGTGCCCGGCAAACCCATGGATTTTTACTATTCCTTTAAGAACGTGGAGTACTACAGCGGGGCCAACGCCATCCTGGTTAATTTTGTAGGCGGCGCTCCAAGCGGATCTTTACACTATAATATCAAGATATATAATTTCAACACCCCCGGCTGGGAAACCTTGAACAGCACCACTTTATCCGATGCCCCATACGTTGCTTACCAGTTCGCCGTGTCTAACATCACCATGTCTCGATATGCGCAAGGTGGAGAAATCAGGGTAGGATTCGAGAGCACTACTTCCAACGATGGTTATTATCTCTACATTGACCAACTTTACGTAGTGGTGGGCAGCGTCAATACTGATACCGGCCTGTCTGAGGTGTCTTTTGGTAGTGTGGCGGGGGGGACCACTTCCACTAACACCCAGAGCCTGGATACGACCGCTGCTTCTCCTGTTACCTGGCAGCAGGCTACGGCCGCTACTGCCACAGCTCCTTATGCTTATGACTGGGGCGGTACTTACGGTACTAACTATTCAGCCGCCTGTAACTTGAGTTTTCCGGTCACAGTACCCACTTCCGCGGCGGTCACCGGTGTCAGATACGCTGCCCGTTTTCGCTCCGCGAATACCACCACCAGTGCTACCGTCGAGCTGGGGATAAAAGACTATTCTGGCCAATTTACCGGGGTAACTATTGCCGGCGGCTGGACCGACGTTGGCACTACAAACACTTCAAGCACCTATACTTATACTGATGGCATTCTTCAGACTAATCCTGAAGACTCTATAGATACTACAAACAATAGGGCTAATTTAAGACTAAGAACCTCTGCTTCCGCAACTACCGGCTCCTTAACCCGTGATTGGGACTCTGCTTTTGTCAGCATCAGGTGGATTGGAAGTCTAAGCCCTACTGGCAGTTTAACCCTCAGTGGTCAAAGTGTTACTTGGACTAATGTTAATCCCGAGAATCCACCAAACAATACTGGTAAAGGATTAACGTGTACTGTTTCATGTAATACCTCTTGGAGTGTTACTGTAACAACATCTTCAGGCGATCCTCAAGGCCAGTTGTGGTCAGCGGCTAATTCAATGGCTTACGGAGGCACTTTTAAATATACATCGACCGGAGCTGCCGGTCCTACTTATCAGGGTTCTGCTACAAGCTTTACAACCTCGGGGACGAATGTAGCCAATTACTCTACGCCGGTGACTTTCTGGCCGATAACTGTTTCCTATACCCTGGGTACGATAACCTGGACTACCTTGAAAGGCAGTTATACATCTAACCATACGTATACTTTGTTGGCTTTATGAAGTCCGCTGACGCAGGACGTTTTCACATCCTGGTTTTTTAACGGATATGATTCTCAATAGACCTTGGAAACCCAAAGGCTGTTGTACGTCCGGTTGGTGATCCTCCATCCGTTTCCTTTTACCAGC
>Ga0315274_10007907_pt1 | contig 15373 bp, 15 predicted proteins | sample YL17G02_20_MG_FD_203700 | JGI IMG/M metagenome (GOLD analysis project Ga0315274, IMG submission 203700) | Sediment microbial communities from Yellowstone Lake, YNP, Wyoming, USA - YL17G02_20 | ecosystem: Environmental > Aquatic > Freshwater > Lake > Sediment | place: USA: Wyoming | collected... | reverse complement strand
CGCCCTCTGGAAGGCGATCCAGAATGGCATCATTGATGTTGTGGCAAGCGATCATGCTCCAAAGACGAAGAAGAAAGAAGATCCTTTTTTTGAAGCACCTTACGGGTCTCCTCAGGCCGAGACAATGCTTGCTGTGACTTATGATGAAGGGGTCAATACGGGGAGGATCGGTCTGTGCAAACTGGTTCAGCTTTTTTCAGAGAATCCTGCAAAAATCTTTGGCCTCTATCCCAAGAAAGGGGTAATACAAAAAGGATCGGATGCAGACCTCATTGTCTTCGACCAGAATCAAATCCATACTATACAATATCGGACACAACATTCAGGAGCCCCTTATACGCTCTATGAAGGAAGAAGATGCCTGGGAATGCCCACTCTCTCCATGCAGAGAGGAAAGGTTCTGATCGAAGGAGGAGAGATGAAAGGAAAACCCGGTGATGGAAGGTTTCTTGCGACAACAATTAACCCCAAACTTAACCTCCCCTCCCTTGGCGGGAGGGGATGAAGCCCTCCCCTGTCAAGAGACTGTGTCGTAATCATGATGGGGGGTAGATTCCGGCGGAACAGGCAGTCAGATTCCTCAGCTTTAGAATGCGGTCGTTTAAAGTTATGGGTAATCGGCCTTCTTAGAAATGGGATTCTTTTCATGGGCTTGGAGCCCTGAAGCTAAGCGATGAAAGGTATCCGCTCTAAAGGTTCGTCACCCGACCGCCTGTCCCGTGTTTCAACGGAAGTAGTTTCTCGTTTATTGTGACACAGTCTCCAAAGGGGGAGGGGATACAGAGGGGATACAATTGAGGAGGAAATAATGGTCAGCCTTAAAGGAAAAGATATTCTTCATGGGAATCAATTTTCGAAGAAGGACATCGATGCAATCATCAAAGTGGCATCCGAGCTTGAAAAGGAATTGAAGAAAAAGGATTCCTTGAATCTGTTAAAGGGGAAGATCCTGGCCACTCTTTTCTATGAGCCCAGTACGCGTACGCGGCTATCTTTTGAAGCAGCGATGCAACGATTGGGGGGCGGGATCATCGGCATGGGCTCAGTGGAAAGCTCCTCGGTTGCAAAAGGTGAGACCTTAGCCGATACGGTGCGGACTGTCTCCCAATATGTAGATGTGATCGTTCTCCGACATCCCCGTACCGGATCTGCCAAAGAGGCGGCCGATGTTACTCCAATCCCAGTGATCAATGCAGGGGACGGGACAGGACAGCACCCCACACAGGCCCTTCTCGATATCTATACGATTAAGAAAGAGACTGGGTCTCTCAAGAATCTGACGATCGCTATGGTTGGCGATTTGAAAAATGGTCGGACCGTCCATGCCCTGGCGGAGGTCCTTTCCCTTTTCGGAGCACGGCTCTATTTTGTCTCTCCGGATAGCCTTCGGATGCCCGCAGAAATCACATCCCATTTGAAGGCGAAGAAGATTGGGTTTGTGGAAACAGAGGATATGATGGAAGCAGCTGCCGCAAGCGACCTCGTTTACATGACCCGGATTCAGAAGGAAAGGTTTTCAGACCTATCCGAATACGAAAGGGTCAAGGGCAGCTATATCATCAATGAGGAGTTTCTTAAGAGGCTAAAAAAGAAGATAACCATTCTTCACCCACTTCCCAGGGTTGACGAGATAAACCCGGAGGTGGATGCTTATCCGGGAGCGGCCTATTTCAGGCAGGTGAGAAATGGGGTTTTTATCAGAATGGCTTTACTCACCATGATTTTTGGAAAACGGTAATTCTGCCCAAGCCCTCTTACTCTATCCCTCTACCCTCGGGGAATGTGTCATAATCAATAAGAAACTACTCCCCTTGGAAGAAGGAACAGGCGGTCGGGTGACGAAACTTTAGACCTGCCTGCGCGTAGCCGCTTCGGCGAAGGCAGGGCGGAAACCTTTCATCGCTCAGCTTCGGGGTTCCAAACTCATGAAAAGAATCCCATTTCTAAGAAGGCCGATTATCCATAACTTTAAACGACCGCATTCTAAAGCTGAGGAATCTGATCCCGCCACGGCGGGTTTCCGCCGAAATTTACCCTCCCTCATGATTATGACACAGCCTCTCGGGGGAGAGGGGAGGCCTGCCTGCCGGTAGGCAGGGGTGAGGGGCTTCTTATTGATTTGGATATTGGGTGATATGAAGTCTCGTCTAACTGTTTTGGCTATCGGCGGAAACTCTTTGATCAAGGACAAGAACCACATCGCCTTGTCCTCCCAGTACGAAGCAGTCCAGGAGACCTCGAAGTACATTGCCGAGCTGATCGCAAAAGGGCTGAGCATGGTGATCACTCACGGCAATGGTCCTCAGGTAGGGTTTCTCTATAGAAGAGGGGAACTCGCCCGTCCTGAGCTTCCTCTTATTCCCTTAGATATCTGTGGAGCTGACACACAAGGGGCAATCGGGTACATGATTCAGAAAGCCCTTTTGAACGAGTTTCGAGAGAGGGGCATTGTAAAGAAGGTGACCGTCGTTGTGACTCAGACAGTTGTGGACAGGGATGATCCTTCCTTTGGGCGTCCCACAAAACCGATCGGTTCCTTTATGTCGGAGGAAGAGGCCCTCGCCAACAAGAAAGAATTCGGGTGGCAGGTTGTGGAAGATGCAGGTCGGGGTTTCAGGCGTGTCGTCCCTTCCCCCATACCGAGAGAGATCATTGAATTGGATGTGATCAAGTTATTAGTGGAAAGTGGCTACATTGTGGTCGCTGCGGGTGGAGGCGGAATTCCTGTCATAAGGAATGAGCAGGGGGATCTCGAAGGCGTTGAAGCCGTCATTGACAAAGACTTAGGATCTTCCCTTTTGGCCAGAAATCTTGGTGCAGATACTTTCATTATTTCAACGGCAATCGATAGTGTCTATTTGGACTTTGGGAAGGAGAATCAGAGACCCATCCGCCGGGGCACCCTTCCTGAAATAAGGCGGTATCTTGCGGAAGGGCATTTTAAGCCGGGATCGATGAAGCCAAAAATCGAGGCCATCATACAGTTCCTTGAAAACGGGGGTGAAAAGGCGATCATCACGACCCCGGAAAATGTTTTAAGAACAGTTAAGGGAGAGGCAGGAACGACCATTACAAATTAATCAGTTAACGGAATGAATGGGTGGGGCCGTTTTGTGGGCTCAACGATTTGCATAACCTGCGGGGGCAACCCAACATGATAGAGATTAGGGACGTTGTTCACAATTATCACAATTAGCCTTGTTTATTATCCCAGTCTTTCCTCTCTCTCGCCATAGCGGTTGATGAAGTCCTGACATTGATAGCATACTATCACGATACAAACTTGTTGTGAATATGTTTGTGAATATTGTGAACTACGTCCCGAGGGTTTATAGGATGTCCCGAATGTTTATAAAACCTGCCAGAAAACCCCAGGCTTTTAAACCTGGGGATGAATGGCGCCCGGAGCGAAGCGTAGGCAATCCGGCGAAGCCGGGTAGCCCGAAAGAAACCCTGGACTTCAGTCCAGGGAGTTTCATTTGGAGCTCTCCATAATTCCCCTGTTAGCTAAAATTTAAAAACTGGACACCTTCTAATATCCTCTCCCCGTTGGGGAGAGGACAAAGGTGAGGGGGATTTCATGGATTCCACCCTCACCCCAACCCTCTCCCGCCAGCGGAAGAGGGGGATCTATTAATCTTGATCATCTGATCCTCATATCGGGGTTAATCAGTGGGCAATGCTTGTTACAAGCGGATGAGGTGTCCACTTTTAAATTTTAAATCCGCCAAAAACTGGCCACTTTTAATTTTTAAATGACACTCTCCATAATTCCGCTTGACTTTACCGATAAATTTTTATAAAAGGTCATTGATATCCAAAGTGGAGATTGCTTCGAATGCGTCTCGCAATGACCACTGAGTTGTCATCCCAAGGGAAAAGAGGGATCTCTTTCTTAGAACTATTAAAAGCAACTCACTAAATTGCTATTTTGGACAATATGACGGGGGGACACATATGATCTTCGGGCTTGAGGAAATCGAAAAGAGGGTTTGGGAAGAGGAGAAACTCTTCCTCATGAAACAGGTTGGACTCCTGTTGATCAAGAATAATGCAATCAAATTTGGAGACTATATCTTAGCTTCTGGGAAGAAGAGTCCTTACTATATTGACCTGAGGCAAACGATCTCGAGCCCGATCACCATGGACTGGATTGCCAATTCTTTGACCCGGATCATCCTCAACGAGATCGGGAAGGATAAAATCGACAAGATATTGGGAGTACCGACAGCGGGAGTTCCTTTTGCAACGGTGGTGAGTCAGAAATTGGGCATCCCTCTCATCTACTACCGCCAGGCACGGAAGGAACACGGGGTGAGAAAGAAGGTCGAGGGAATTCTGGAGCGGAACGATCGAGTCCTTATTATTGATGACCTCATTACCACCGGTGAGAGCGTGATCGAGACAGCAGAAGTGATCAGAGATCAGGGGGGTGTGGTCAACGAACTGGCCGTACTTCTGGATAGGGAGCAAGGGGGCCAGCAGAGGCTCCGGTCATCTCGGATTGAACCGCATATCCTGTTTAGAATATCGGATGCAATGACGTGGCTTCATACCGTGGGGCTCATTGAGGATAAGATCTACGAGACCTTGAAAAAATACATCGAAGAGGAGAGTCAAACTTCCCAAACGACTCCATCATAAAGCCAACAATCGGGACGATCTATTTTATCAACGACCTGCTGGAAACATCTCCTTTTCGACACTCTTCGCAATCAGATACCGAATATAGGCGTTATATGAAATCCTTCTCTTCCTGGCAAGCATCTTGATTTTTTTTAGTACAAGAGGGTCAAATTTCAGTGTAACAGGTGTTAGTTTGGGCCTCTTGAAGATATCCCTGCTTTCTTCGAGTCCATCCCAATAATCGGTAATGGAGTAGTTTTCCCAAAATTCTATTTCTTCTTCTTGTGTCTTAAACTCCGGCAATTTTTTCATTATGATTTGCCCCTACTCTTGTAAAGCTTCCTCGTTTTTTCATCCATGTCCATCGAAGTGATAACTCTTGCAATGCCCTTGCTTTTAACCACATAGACGGTGAAAAGATACCTGCCGGCAGCCGTATAACCGAGCATATACCTTGTTCCTTTCCTCCCTTTTTTTATCCATGGTTCGTCGTCGAATGCTACATCTTCGACTTCATCCGGAGACACATTATGTCTCAGGATATGTTCAATATTGCTCTCATCCCACTCAAATTCTGTTATCTCCACAAAATTATTTTAATAAAAATGTATTGCTATTGTCAATACCTTTTTTCGGTCTGTGAGGCTTTTGCGAGGTGCTCGGCCAGGGGGGTAATTTTCATAACAGTTTGAGCGGGCCTAAAAAGTGAGGAGTGGTAAGGTGCTGTAACACCTTGACACTCAAGAGATCTTACCCTATACTCCGTCTAACACAAAGAAAATATTTTGTAACAGTTTTATTATTGATCCAGTGGTTTGCATCTTAGATCGTAAGGAGGAAATATGGGCAAGGCAACTGTTTGGTTTATGGATGCGCGGTCAAGGCGTTTCTTGGAGTCGACGGCTATAAAAGGGCGCCAGATCCTTGAGCATTCTGGGTTTCTGGACAACCTCAGGTCAGGAGAGATTGTGGCCGTAAAGACCCACATGGGTGAGGCTTACAACGTTGGCTACCTAAGACCGGTCATTGTCCGTACATTCGTGGATGCATTAAAAGAACGAGGCTGCAAGCCATTTGTCACAGATACGACCACTATGCCTTACCATCCCTGGATCAGCAGAACCTTGGCTATTGATCACTTGGAGACGGCTAACCGTAATGGATTTAATCATGCCTCCATGGGCTGTCCCATCGTCATCGCGGATGGTTGGTTGGGAACAGACGATGTGATCGTTGATCTCAAGGGTCGTGGAAACTATTTAAACAAACAGTTCGTCGCCCGGGCGATCGCCGATGCTGATGCCCTTCTCTCCGTGGCCCATTTCAAAGGCCATCCTGCCGGAGGCTACGGAGCAGCGATCAAGAACATTGGTGTTGGCTGTGCGAGCAAGCGGGGAAAGATGAACCTTCACGGTGCCCTGGCTGGTGATAAGCCTGTGATTAAGGCCGAGCTTTGTCCCGGACGAAAGTGTGAATGGTGGCAGACCTGTGAGGACTGTTGCCCGGAAGGATCGATCAAAGTAACTGAAAAAGGGTTAGAGATTGATTTGGAATCCTGTGTCTATTGTTTTGCCTGTGCGAACTTGTGTGTGAATATGGCCGGAATAAATGCGATTCAGCGGTTCGATTACTTGCCCGCTCTTGGGAGGCGCATTGCGGATTCAGCCTTGGCCACAATGATGACAAAGGAAATAGGCAAGGTGTTTTTCATCAACTATGCTATGGATATAACACCTGCTTGTGACTGTTATGGATGGACCGATACACCTTTCGTGAATGGTATTGGAGTTTTGGCCTCTCTGGATCCGGTGGCTGTGGATAAGGCCTGCATTGATATGATGAATGAGGCCCCAGGGCTGATTAACTCTGAAGCCGAAGAATTCAATGCACTGGCCCCAGGTTCGAAAAAGTTAAACCTTATCAAAGGTAAAGATATCGAGCAGCAGGTCTATGGAGGAATGGAGAATGGGTTGGGTACGGTTGAGTATGTCATTGAAAATGTTCCTCTCGACCGGAGTCAGGCAGCCATTGCAAAGTTCTACCCAGAAGGTGTAAGGGCAAAGAAGCTCAAGCCGATGTATGAGAAAAATCATCCTCTGTCTGGTCTGGATACAGCCTCCTTTGGTAAACCTACTGAGGGAGTGACTAATCCAAGGTATCCGAAGAAATAGCGAAAAGTCCTGTTGATTCTCACTTATAATAAAGAAGGTCTGGATATCTCGATGACTTACTTGAGAACAGGGGATAGGGGTTCTGCATTGGGGGAATATAAGATTCTTAGGGATTTGGATAAGGATCTGGCCAACAAGCTCTTCAATTTGATTTACGAATAAGAGGCAGTGAACTATGTATCAACAATGTGGGTAGGGCGCCCCATTTTCAGGGAAAGAGGTGAATCAAATGAGGAAAGGGAGATTCTGGTTGATTTCAGCGATGGGGTTGAGTTTTGCTTTGATGGGGGGCCTGCAAAATGTGGCCTTGGATACGAAAGCCCCGAGAATAACAAAGGAAGAACTCAAATCCATCCTCGTGGTGCACCACAGAAGTAACGCTATATTTCAAAGAGCACTTGGATAGCTTATTTTGCTGGAAATAATCGTTTCCAAACATAGTTCTATTTATGGGGTACACCACTCGGCCAACCTGATGTTGTTGTTGTGGATGTTCGCGTGGCAGAGGAATGGTTGGTTCTTAAAATAAGGGACTAAGATCCTATTCCTAAAATCGAAGGTGTTGAAATTAGGGTCAAAGAAGTTGTGGCTGCATAAATGGTCTCGGCTCTCTCAAGGAAAGAATTTATTCTTAATAAACTTCGTTATGACCACCAATATCTATTAATAAAACTTCATCTTTGCCAATAAATTTGAAGATTATGCGACAATCGTAAGCGACACTGAATGCCCAAAGCCCTTCAAGTTTTCCAGTTAACTTATGTGTTCTTAAATGATAGTTAAAAGGGTTCTTCGAAAACAATCCCATTGCTCCCCAAAATCTCTTTTTAAGCCCTGCATCATTCTTTATTTTCTTTCGATAAATCTTTTTGAAGCTTTGATCCCAAGCTATTTTAATCAATTTCCAGATCCTTATAAAGTTCTTTTACTGTTCCTTTTTTTACGGCACCTTTTCTTAAATTCGACATCGCCTTTTTAGCCCTTTCAGCAATAGCATCCCTTTTAGCCTCTATGAGTTGTTTTTCTATGATGTCAGCAACATATTCCTTATCACCCAAAGGCAATAAGCTAAAATCATTAATCACCTTATTCAACGTAACGTTGCTCATATCTCTAAGCCTCCAATTTGTTATTTAATTTATTTTACCATTTTTTTCTATCATTGTGAAGGTTCCGTACTCCTTCACTTAAGGCCCGCCTTGCGGAGGGAATCGATCAATCGATCTATCTCGGCCTGATCCTTCCATGGGAACGATCGTGGGACAAGTTTCACCGTATATTTGGGATCGATCCGAAGGACCTCAGTGATTTCCGCCCGGGCCTCCTCCATTTTCTCTATCTCCACAAACGTGGCGCCAAGGGTAAGGTGCGCAAGCACATGATTCGGCTCGCGCTGGAGCAGTTGTCTGCAAACCGCAACCGCTTCTTCATATCGCCGCGCCTTGCGAGAGGCGATGCACAAGTGACTTAAAGCACGAGGAAGAGGGATTGGACTGAGCGCCACGGCCTTTTTGAGAATCGGAATGGCTTCCTCAGTCCTGCCGGCGCTGTAAAGACAGTACCCTAGCAGGTAATATGCAGCGACGGAATTGGGCGCCAGGGCGACGGCCCGCTCGGTCTCGGCGATAGCCTTCTCGTAGTCCCGGTTTAGCAAGGCCATGTATCCGAGAGTACTGTGCGCAGTTGATGCAGAGTCGTCGAGTTGGACGGCCTTCTGGGCCAGCTCCATGGCCCGTTCCAGGGCTTCGCGGGGGTTCTTCTCGTACACTCCAAGCAGGAACTCGTTTCCGATACAGCCTGCCAACCTGCTATATGCCCGTGCATACTCAGGATCCAAGGCAATGGCTTCCTCGGCCAACTGCCTAGCCTGCGCCATGCTGGCTCGATTCATGATTTGAGTATGCACGTCTGCCTCCAGAATTTTCACATAGGCCTCGATGTTCTTCGTCCCCTTCTCGGGTAATAATTGGGTCCCAAAGCCATAAAGTGATACTTGCATGGCGGTTAGGACCTTCATGGTGATCTCATCCTGGATGGCGAAGATATCCTTCATTTCACGCTCGTAGCGCTCCGAGAAGAGATGCTTTAGGGTGGTAGCATCGATCAGTTGCACCGTGATGCGCACCCTATTTCCCTCTCGACGAACGCTCCCCTCCAGAACGTACCGCACGCCCATCTCCCGGCCCACCTGCTTCACGTCTACCGACTTACCCTTATAAATGAAACTCGAAGCCCGCGGGATGACCGAGATCGGGGGCCATTTCACGAGCGCGTTGATAATGTCCTCGCTGATCCCGTCGCTGAAAAACTCCTGCTTGGGGTCATCACTCATGTTCACGAAGGGCAGCACGGCGATAGAAGGTTTATCGGGAAGAGGAAGGGCCATTTTCTCTTTGGTGGCAACTTCCATCTTGGGAACTGGAGGAGGAGCAGGTTTTGAGACTTTTTCAAGTGATGGAGGCACTGCCTTTTCTTTAGGAATAACTTCTGTCGAAGGAGGTACAACTGTTGGGACCTTTTCAGGTTGGGGAACTACGATTTTCTCCTTAGAAGTAACCTCTTTTTGAGGAGCAGGAGTGCCGGAAAGTTTCCAAATTACAAAAGCAGCGACTACCACAATCGCAGCAACCACCAAACCTATACCAGCCCTCTGCCATTGTATTGGTTTAGGCTTTTTCTCGCCAATCACTTTACCAGCTGCCTCAGATCCCATCAAAACTCGATATACTCGCACTGGTTTTGTGATATTCTTTACGGTTTGCTCTCCAAGAAACTGATAGCCTAATCCAAGTTTGTTCTCGACTTGATCATAGGCTGTTCCAGAGATGCAGATACCTCCAGCCTCAGACAAGCTCTCTATCCGAGCTGCAATGTTGACCCCGTCACCGTAGATCCGTCCTTCCTCCTCGATCACATCCCCAAGATTAATACCGATCCGAAACTCCATCCTGCGGTTCTCTGGCAACTCTGCATTTTGAGTCTTAAGTTCTTTCTGAATCTCAACAGCACACTCAACTGCATCCACCACGCTGGCAAACTCAGCCATTAGATTATCCCCTGTAGCATCCACCACCCGACCATGGTGATGCTGAATCAGGCCAGTCATCACCTCTTTGTATGCATTCAGGGTGCGGACTGTCCCTCTCTCATCTTCCCCCATGAGGCGGCTGTAACCCTTGACATCCGCACTGAGAATGGCAGTGAGTTTACGTTTAACTTCTTGGGTGCTCATGGAATCTTCACCTTAAAAGGTTAGAGGTGGAAGGCCAGAGGTAATTAATTTATAAACTCTAATTCAGAATTGGTTTAAGAACCTTCACAAAGGCCTAAAAGCCCTCTCGAAGGCTTCATGTCGGCATCTTACTGGATTGGCTCGTTCCATTGAGATATGTTCTTTTTCTCGAATGACTCGGAAACCTAAAATCTCCAACGATTTGATCACTTTCTGTTTTGGAGCATCGATGGGAAATTTTGTCATATCACTTATATTCCAGCTTCTGCAACGAACGCTTCGAGAATAGGTGGCTCAATATCGAGAACATCTTCTCCGAAAGTTTCGATATGAAAACGGATTGCAGATTTCACGTCCGAAAGAGCTCCTTCATAAGTATCTCCTTGCCCGACTACAACGCCTTTAACACCTAATGGATAGGCCACATATCCATCAGGATGCTTTTCAACAATGATCTTAAATTGTTTCATAAAATTGACCTCCTATCTCTTCCACAAGAATAACATAGGTCTCGATTTTTTAGAAGCTAAATGCTCATCCCAATAACCACCTACAAACCTCACTTAAGGCCCGCCTTGTGCAGGACTTCATTTTCGTGCTCCACTATGGACAGGTCTCTATGAGTTCCTTGCGGAAGTTGTTCGATGCGGAATTTAGGGTTTAGTTTGAGGACTTCCGCTGCTGCAGCGCGCGCCTCCTCCTGGCGGCCGGCATAACTGTATACTGTGGTCAAGACGAGATATCCAAGGGAATCATTTGGTTCTTGCTCGATCGCTTTCTTCAGTAGAGAAATCGCCTCATCATATTGGCCCGTCTCGCGAAGCACTACCGCAAAATGACGATAGTAATTGTTAGGTGGTTTGGGATTGAGACGTATTGCCTCTCTGAATAACGGGATCGCCTCATGCCATCTTCCTGCGTAGGTCAAAATAATGGCATAAAGATTCACAATATCAGCCGAATTGGGTGCAAGAGCAAGGGCCTTTTCTCCTTCAGAAATACCCTTGTCATGCTGTCGAATCATTGCTGCATAGATATAGCCCAAGCGGATGCGAGCGTGGGGCAATAAACTATCCAGGGCGATCGCCTTTTGATATAGCTCAATAGCGCGTGTGACGGACTCTTTAGGAGATTTACTCAACCCGAGCCACATTTCCATTATGTGATAAAGGCCTAGGGTGCTGTATGCTGATGCATAGGTTGGATCGAGCGAAATGGCTTCCTCCGCACACTGCCGAGCTTTGATGACCCCTTCTTTGGTGCTCTGAAGAAGCAGCCAGTTAGCCTCCACAATCTTTAAATAGGCTTCAAGATTGTCCGTTCCTTTTCCGTAGACGCGTGCTTGCTCTCCCTCTGTCAATTTGACCTGCAGAGCTGTTACAATCTTTTTCGTGATCTCGTCTTGGATGGCCAAGATGTCTTTCATTGTTCTGTCATACCGTTCTGCCCACAGATGATGCCCTTTGAGAGCATCAATCAGCTGAGCCGTGATGCGCACGCGGTCTTCTGACTTGCGAACACTGCCTTCGAGCACATACTGGACGCCCAACTCTTCCGCCACTTGCGGCACTTTCACCACCTTACCCTTGTAAGTAAACGTGGAGTGACGCGCTATCACGAAAAGCTTTGGGGTCTTAGAAAGGGCGGTGATGATCTCCTCTGTAAGCCCATCGCTGAAGTATTCCTGCTCTTTATCCCCGCTCATGTTCACGAAAGGTAGCACGGCGATGGAGGGCTTATCAGGCAAAGGGAAGGCCATTTTCTCTTTAGAGGCAACCTCAAACTTGGGAGTAGGGGGAGTCACTGGTTTTGAGACTTTTTCGGGTGATGGAGGCGCAACTTTTTCTTTGGGGGCGACTTCTGCTGAAGGAGGAACTGTGACTGAGCGCTTCTCAGGGGATGGGACTGAGATCTTCTCTTTTGAAACAACCTCTGGTTGAGGAGCTGGGGAGATATAAAATTTCCAAATCATAACAGCAGTGATTATTACAATCACCGCGCCCACTGAACCTATAGCAACCCGCTGCCATTGTCTTGGTTTAGCTCTTCTCTCGCCAAATATCTTTCCGGCTTCTTCCGGTTGCATCAAGACTTTATACACACGGATTGGTAATGGGATATTCTTAACGGTTTGCTCACCGAGATATTCATATCCAAGGTCCAGCTTGTTTCTAACCTGATCAAAAGCCGTCCCCGAGATACAGATACCTCCTGCTTCAGACAAGCTCTCTATCCGAGCTGCAATGTTGACCCCGTCACCGTAGATCCGCCCTCCCTCTTCGATCACATCCCCGAGGTTAATACCGATCCGAAACTCCATCCTGCGATTCTCTGTAAGTTCAGCATTTCTGGTTTTAAGTTCTTTCTGAATCTCCACAGCACACTCCACTGCATCCACCACACTGGCAAACTCCGCCATTAGATTATCCCCTGTAGCATCCACCAACCGACCATGATGATGCTGAATCCGACCAGTCATCACTTCCTTGGATGCATTCAAGGTGCGGACTGTCCCTTTCTCATCTTCCCCCATGAGGCGACTGTAACCTTTGACATCCGCACTGAGAATTGCAGTGAGTTTTCGCCTAACGTCTTGAGTTGGCATGGGGTCCCTCCTTGAAGCTTATTGAGAGGAAGGGAATCAGCAATCTATACCTACACCACTGGGATTCCGATGGCGCGTTGGATAGCTTTTTCAATTTCTCGCATGAGAAAAGGATTGATCGTTCCGGCAAAAGGACCACGAATGAGAAAGGATTTATCCAGAGTTGTCACCTGTTCACACTTTGCCATCGAAGTTTCTTTAAGACCCCCCTCTCCGGCAGGCAACTCCACGTGAGTTGGAGCTGGGTGAAGAGTAGTGGAAAGTGGCACAACAATAACATCATTGGCCAAGCGATTCCTAACATCCAAAGAAACGACAAGAGCAGGACGATCCTTTATGTCAGATGGATGTCCTGGGAGTTTGACCAAGTAGATCTCTCCGCGCCGTGGATATGACATCGTCCTATTTATCCCATAGGCGTTTACCTGAACGACCTGCTATCTTTGACCATTGGCGGTCTTCCTTGCGTTCCGCCTCGGAAAGAGAATGGTAATACTCCTCTGTTTGCCGTTCAAGTTCCTCTTTCACTTGGTCATCTAACCACCTGCGGAGGGCCTCCTCCACTAACTGGCTTCGAGAGCTGGCCTCAGGAGCGTCGAGGAGTTCATCGAGCTTGCGAACTAAATCGTGGCTCAACGTCACCGTGACCTTTATCTTTGGAGAACGAGCGGTAATGGTAGGCATAAAAGCCCTCCTCTAATTCTTACTTTTGGTAAGATCATATGCCATACTGAATTATGTGTCAAGCCTTAATTTCTTCTTTCTTTCATCTTCACTTCAGCCCCGCCTTGCGCAAGGCAGCCACCTCCCGCTCTACATCGGTTTTGTTCTTGTAAGGGAGTGTCTTTGCATAAGACTCAATACTGAATTTAGGATTTATCCGGAGAACTTCTTTTGCAGCAGCGGTAGCCTCCGCATCACGACCCATCGAACTGTAACATGCTGCAAGAAAAACGTGCGCAAGTAGAAAATTTGGGTTAGCCTGCAGTGCTTTCTTCCACGTCGTTATGGATTCATCAAACTGCCCCGTCATGAAATACGCGCGACCTAATATCCAATAATCCAAGAGTTCAGGGAATGGGTTGAGCCGCATTGCCTGTTTGGAATACGAAATGCTCTCCTCCCATTTGCCCGCACAGCCTACAAGCCCCGCCAAAGCAGAATAGGCCATCGCTCCATTAGGATTGAGAGCAACAGCCCGTTCCCCTTCAGCGATGGCCTTATCATGCTGCCGCATAACAAGGTAGATACCGGCCAATAATGAATGGCCAAGATCAATCGACTCCTCCATAGCAAGAGCTTTTTGCGCCAATTCAAAAGCCCTCTGAAGGGATTTAGCAGGGGATTCACTCCATCCAAATCTCGCATCCCAAAAGTGGGTCCATCCTAAATTCACATAGGGCCATACAAACTTAGGGTCAAGGGCAATCGCTTCCTGAAATAACTGGCGAGCCGTATCATTGTCTTGTTTCGTGCTGCGCCTCATGAAACCGATTCCTTGATAATTCTTCTCTAGGGCTTTCAGGTTGTACGTCCCCCATTTTATCCAATGACGCGCCTGCTCTCCTTCTGTCAGCTCTACCCTCATGGCTTCCGTAATCTTGATCGTTATCTCATCCTGCAAAGCGAATATATCTTTAAGCTTCCGGTCGTAGTGCTCACTCCAAGTGTGACGACCAGTTATTGCATCGATAAGCTGAGCTGTGATCCGCACTCTATCACCAGACTTCTGGACACTTCCCTCCAGCACATACCGTACACCTAAATCCTCAGCCACTTTCTGAATCTTCACGGGCTTTCCCTTGTAAACGAATGTGGAGTTTCGAGCAATGACGAACAGGCGTTGGAACTTCGAGAGGCTAGTGATAATTTGCTCAGTTAACCCGTCACTGAAATAGTCTTCTTTGGGATCGGCGCTCATGTTTGTAAATGGAAGTACTGCAATGGAGGGCTTGTCGGGCAGAGGAAAAGCCATCTTTTCTTTGGAGGCAACCTCCACAGGCGGAGGGGCAGGGTGCAAGTATAAACGCCAGATCACAAAAGCAGCGGCTACTACAATTAGAATTGCTAAAACTATTAAAGCTGTTTTCTGCCATTGTCTTGGTTTAGCCTTTTTCTCGCCGATCACTCTACCTGCTGTCTCAGATCCCATCAAAACTCGATATACCCGCACTGGTTTTGTGATGTTCTTTACGATCTGCTCCCCGAGATACTCATATCCCAGAGAAAGTTTATTCTCCACATGGTCATAAGCTGTTCCAGAGATGCAGATTCCTCCAGCCTCTGACAAGCTCTCCAACCTCGCTGCTATGTTGACCCCATCACCGTAGATCCGCCCTCCCTCTTCGATCACATCCCCAAGGTTAATACCGATCCGAAACTCCATCCTGCGGTTTTCTGGAAGTTCAGCATTTCTGGTTTTAAGTTCTTTCTGAATCTCCACAGCACACTCCACCGCATCCACTACACTGGCAAACTCCGCCATTAGATTGTCCCCTGTAGCATCCACCACCCGACCATGATGATGCTGAATCAGGCCAGTCATCACTTCTTTGTATGCATTCAGGGTGCGAACGGTCCCTTTCTCATCCTCTCCCATGAGGCGGCTGTAGCCTTTGACATCTGCACTAAGGATGGCAGTAAGTTTTCGTTTAATTTCTTGTGTGGTCATAGAATCCTCTCAAAGGTTAGTTGGGGGGTTAGTTTAAAACCCTATATTTGATGATAGTCTACTAATTT
>Ga0315274_10007906_pt1 | contig 15375 bp, 11 predicted proteins | sample YL17G02_20_MG_FD_203700 | JGI IMG/M metagenome (GOLD analysis project Ga0315274, IMG submission 203700) | Sediment microbial communities from Yellowstone Lake, YNP, Wyoming, USA - YL17G02_20 | ecosystem: Environmental > Aquatic > Freshwater > Lake > Sediment | place: USA: Wyoming | collected... | reverse complement strand
TCAGCACTCGGACCGGCATGATCCGCGCCAGCCAGCTCATGCCGGCGACACCGACGCCGTTGTTGGTCGCTGCGGCGGCAATGCCGGCCACATGCGTGCCATGCCCGTGCAGATCGTGAGGATTGGTGTCGTTGTCCACATAGTCGTATCCAGCCACGATCTTGGTGGCCAGATCCGGGTGTGTCTCGTCGATGCCAGAGTCGAGGATCGCGATCACTACGGTTGTTGTTCCGGTGATGATATCCCAGGCGGCAGGTGACTGCATGCGGGTATGCGCCCACTGGTTGCCATAGTAGGGGTCGTTGGGCGAGACAAAGGCATGGTACACATAGTTGGGCTCGGCGTATTCCACATCCGGATTGGCCTGTAGCCGCTCGATGAGCACCAGTTCGTGTCCCTGCGGCACCCGCCACAGTTGTACCGGGCTGTTGTACAGGGAACGTACATAGGCCGCATCATAGCGGGCCGGCGCGCTTGCCACCGTGTTGGCCAGCACGCCTGCCCGGAACCTCACCAGCACCTCGCCAGCGATGAACGGGTTGGATGCAATCTTGGATTGCGGCCCTGCTGGTCCCTGGGCTGTCACCGACCCAGGCCCCGCGGTCGTCAGGCTCACCACGAGCCAGATGGCGATCCAAGACAGATGTACCCATCCGCGTCGAGTTCGGCGCATGTTCATGTTTGTCCTTGGCCTCCTATTGAGATTCTACGGAGGAGAGTACTCCTCTCCACAGATAACCCGCCGGACACTCACGGGCACTGGCCGGTAGACCGCCAGTCTGGAGCCAGGTTATCGACCTTGCTCTCGGTGACACGGGTGACCCCGGTGCCGTCGCGCCGCATGCGGAAAACCCCATAGTTCCCGTCGGCGGCGGTATACGAGACATAGAGCAGCCATTCTGAGCCGCAGAACCATGCCGGCTCGAAATCATCGGCGTAGCGAGATTGGGTGAGGTTCACCGGGTCAGAGCCGTCGGCATGCATGACCCAGATGTCAGACTGGTCGTCCATCTGGGTCACAAAGGCAATCCATTCGCGGTCGGGGGACCAGGCAGGCTCATACTCGTCGCGCTTGCTGCGGGTGAGCTGCGCGAGCTTGGACGTTGCCAGGTCCAGCACAAACAGGTCCGCGTCGCCACGGCGGCGCGACATAAAGAGCAGGCGGGTGCCGTCGGGCGACCAGGACGGAGAAAAGTCGGTAGCCGGGTCGTTGGTCAGGCGTACCAGGTCCGTGCCGTCGGCCTGCACGGCATAGATCTCCCAGTTTCCGTCGCGATAGGAGGAAAAGGCCACCTGCTTGCCATCCGGCGACCAGGCCGGCTGCCAATCCGCGGCCCGATGCTGCGACAGGTTGACGATCGCCGCATCCCCAGCACCCTGGACGACAGCGGCCAGGTCCATCACATACACCTCTCGTTCGCCGCTGCGGTACGAAGCAAAGACCAGTTTCCGACCGTCGGGAGACCACCGGGGCGTCAGATCGTCGGAGGTGGTTTGGGTCAGCCTCTGCCGCTCGCCGGTCAGCGAGCTCATCGTGTACATCTGCCATGGCGCGTCGCGGTTCGAGCGAGACATCAACGCCAGGTCATGTCCGGGCAGGGCGACGGGCGGCGTCGGGACGGAGGTGGCCATAGGCGCAAGAGTCGCCATGGCCACCGCCTGGGTCACCTGGACGGTGGCTCTGGGCGATGGGGTGGCAGGAGCGTCCTTCGAGGTTGGGTACGATCTTGAGGCACGCAGCAGCATAGGCAGGATCAAGACGGCCCCAACCACCACCAGGCCTGCGACAATGGCCCACCGGGTCCAGCGCTCTGCAAGCGACTGGCCCAGCGCTCCCAGGTTGCCGAGCATGCCTTGCCAGCAAAGCCGCCAGGGCCGGCGGCGAAACACCTGCTCCGGCGGGCGGTGGCGTGCTACCCACAGCCGGAAGAGCTCCAATGTAAAGCGGTAGCTATTCGCTCCCAGCCTCTCCAGCAGGCGGCGCTGAATGAGGCGATCCAGGGTGGCATTGACCTCTGACAGGGCGAGCAGGGTCCCGTGTCGGGTACACGATTTCTGAACGTCATAGGAGGTAGCGATCCCGCCATGTCCCTTGAGCGCACCAAACGCTGATAACACGTACTGCTCGCCGCTGGGCAGGCTCTCCCAGGCATCGACGAACTCGGTCTGTGGGGCGTCAAAGAAGGAAGGAAGGGCCTCTTCGACATCGGAGGGGGTCAAGGGAGAATGCTGGGCGCAACAATCGAGGAGGACCCGGCAGAACAACCGGATGTAGTGGGGCTGGTTGCTGGTGATCTCGAGGATGCGACGCACAGCCCACGGATCGATCTGCGTCTGCGGTGTGACCAGGGCCCTGACCAGTGACTCGGCTGCGTCGCTGTCCAACGGGCCCAGGGTCACAGCCGGCGCAACCCGCGGAGCCGAGTGCAGCGGAGTTGAGTACAACTCTGGCAGCACCGCCGCCAGCCGCTCTCGCCCCTGGGCAGCCAGGACCACAGGCGAAGCCGAGCCGATCACCACCGACAGCCAGCCCGAGGAAGCCCGCTCTGCGTTGTCGACGAGGAGCAGCAACTGCCGACGGTCAAGCTGGACATTGACGGTGCGCAGGTAAGCATGCCAGGCTGCGGCGGAATCCTGGGCAAAGGGCACTGCATCGGGAGGCGGGGTGCGCATGCGGGTCTGCTCGCGCACGCTACGCCCGATCTCGCCAGCGATCTGCAAGAGCGGCGACACGGTGCTCCAGCCTCCCGCTTTGCCCGCGTCCAGGTAGATGGCCAGGTAGCCATCGGGGGGGTGCTGCAGCACATGGCGCAGCAACACGGTCTTGCCGGCGCGGCGTGGGCCATAGATCACCAGCACACGCTGTCCCAGGGCAAGCTGCTCGGTCAGCCAGGCAATCTCGACATCGCGTCCCCAGAAACCGGGCAGGTCACCGGGGGTTGGGTTGATGGAATCCGTTTGCGCCGTCATGCAATGCCCTTGTCCACGATCGCCACCAGAACGGACGAGCCGCTCATCAGCTTCCACGTGGTCCGGAATGTCAGCCCCAGCTCCGCCAGGTGCGGGCGTAGATCGGGGAGCGGCTCCCGCTGTCCGGTGATGCGATACAGCCACTCCATGAACCGCCGCCACGGGCCAATGGCCTGCAGGTGGGCCCCGATCACCACCACAGCCCTGCCGACGGGGCCCAGCACACGCGCTATCTCGCGGAAGGTGTCTGGCTGGACGATAAACTCGGCAGGGAAGGTGCAGACCACAGTGTCAAAGGAGGCATCTGCAAACGGCATCTGCTGGGCTTGCCCCTGCGCCAGAAGCACGGGCCTGGCCGCCAAGCGCAGCTTGCGCCGCGCGATGTGGGCCATGCCGGCCGACCGATCGAGGCCGATCGGTCGATAGCCATGGTCGTACAGGTCAAGCAGCAGGTTGCCGGTGCCAAAAGCCAACTCGAGGATGCGGGTGCCGCGCAGCTCGTCCAGCGCAGCGCGCTGCCAATTGCGCCACAACCCCAGGGAGACGACCCGACTGACGCCATCGTACGCCCATGCCAGGGGGTTGTAGAGCACCCAGAGGGCCAGGCGGATGGCCCGCAGCCACGCAGTTCTCAGCACAGGTCCGTACTCCGTTCAGCGCTCAACCAGGACATCCCGCAGGACATCGGGATAGTTGGTGATGATGCCATCCACGCCCAGGTCGCGCATGTGGCGCATATCGTCCGCCGCGTTCACGGTCCACACGTTGACCCGCTGCCGCCATCGCCGTGCCCGAGACAGATACCCGGTATTGACCCGGTCCAGGTGAGGATGCCAGGCCGTGAGCGGCGCATAGAACCAGTGGATCAGGAGCGGCAGAAAACCAGGCCCCGCGCTGCCGTACAGAAAGCCCAGCGGAATGCGGGGGTTCATCCGGTGTACCCGGCGCAGGCTGGAAGGCGAGAAGGAAGACACGATCACCCGCTCGACCATGTTATAGTCCTCGATCAGGCGGACGACCTCGGCTTCTTGCTCCATCGGATGGTAGCCTGCTTCCACCTTGATCTCGACGTTGACCAGCAGGTGCTGTGCCAGTGCCGCAAAAACCTGCTCCAGCGTCGGGATGGGCTCGCCAGCGAAGCGGGGATCGAACCAACCCCCGGCATCCAGGGATTGGAGTTGAGCGGCTGTCATCTGGTGGACGCGGCCCGAGCCATCGGTGGTTTCATCGACGGTGTCATTGTGGATGACCACGGCCTGGCCGTCAGCCGACAGGTGCACGTCCAACTCGATGCCGTCGGCTCCCATCTCGGCGGCCAGCGAAAAGGCGGCCATGGTGTTCTGGGGCGCATGGCCGCTGGCTCCCCGATGCGCCAGGTTGAGGATTGGCTCACTGTGAGACTGCTGCCGGTCGCTTGCCATACGACCCTCACAGCTCCACAAAGTAGGACGCACAGGACTGGTCGATCAACTCCCTGCTCATGCTCGGTGCGACGTTCATGAAATGGGCAATATCTACGATCTGATCCAGGATGTCGCGTGGATGGCAGGCACGCAGCTCCAGATGTTTTTTCTGATAGTGCTCCTTGAGCAGGTAGACCAGCCCCTGTTCATCGTAGGGCACTTTGCGGTTCTTGCACATGCGGATGAACAGCTCGCGGTACTCGTCCAGGTTGGGGTTTCCCACAAAGATCTTGTGTCGGATGCGGCGCAGGAAAGCCTCATCGACTAGGTCTCTGGGCTTCAGGTTGGTCGAGAACACGATCAGCACGTCAAAGGGGACCTCGATCTTGCTTCCGGTATGGAGGGTCAGATAGTCGGCCTTTTTCTCCAGGGGGACGATCCAGCGGTTCAACAGGTCGGCAGGGCGGACCATCTGCCGGCCAAAGTCGTCGATGAGGAACATGCCGCCGTTGGCTTTGACCTGATACGGAGCCTGGTAGTTTTTCGAGGTTTCGCTGTAGGTCAGGTCGAGCGTCTCCAGGGTGAGCTCGCCTCCCACGACGACCAGAGGCCGCCGGATCTTGATCCACCGGCGGTCCACGACACGCGAAGCGCCTTCGTCTATGCTGACCGGGACGTGGTTCATCCGGTCAAAGACCTTGATTAACTGACCTTCGACCACGATGGCATGGGGGATATGGATGGAGCCTCGCATAACCAGGAAGCCAATCGCCTCAGCGATGGAGGTTTTGCCGTTTCCGGGAGGGCCGAACAAAAAGATCGAGCGCGCCGAGTTGGCCGCCGGCCCGATCTGGTCGAACGTCCGCGGGTTGATCACCAGGTGTGACAAGGCCTGTCGCAGCTCGCGCTGATGGACGATGACTTGCTGCAAAGCCTGTTGGCGCATCGCCTTGGTGTACTGATCGAGGGTCACAGGCGCCGGGCCCACGTACATGTCTCGCTCCAGCACCTCACGCGCCTTGTTGCTCCCGCGCTCCGAGATCGAGTACTGGTAGCTCGACTCGCCGATGCCTCCGCGTCCCCTCACCTCGCAGAACTGCTCGCGCTTGAGGAACTCCATCACCGGCTCCAGCACACCGGTAAAGGGCAACCGGATCACTTCGGTGATATCGAATCCAGAGACGCCGCTGCCGCGGTAGTACAGGAACTTGAGAACCAGGTCGGCAAGAAAACCGAGGGATAGGCCGGTTTCCTCGATGGAGCGGACTACCGGGACCTCGAACCCTGAACTCTCTACATTAGCCGACGATGGGCTTTCCATGCGACCTCCACAACCAGACCGTTCAACCGTCAATCAGGATCATGAGCGGGCAGCCAGAACTCGCTCCACCTGCTGCACCAGCTCCTGAACTACAAACGGCTTGACAATATAGCCCACGTATTGACCCGCGTGCCTGGCCGTTGCTTGCTCATCCTCCAGGTAGTGGCGCGCGGTCAGCATCACTACCGGGGTCTTGCTCAGCCGTTCGTCAGCCCGGATCCGCTCCAACACTTCCCAGCCGTCCATGCCATCCATCATGATGTCGAGCAGCACCAGATCGGCCTGCTGTTCGCGCAGCAGTTCGAGGCCAGCCGGGCCGCTGGTGGCCGCCAGGACAACGTATCCGTGCCTGGCCAGGACCAGCTCGCCCAGGGCGATCATCTCTTCGTCGTCCTCGATCATCACAATGCGTTCCCCAGCCATGTGTGCTCCTCTTGCAGGTTGGTACCTTTATGCTCTCCAGCGGAGACGGGCTGGGAGCAAAGACCCTCTCATGGCGTGTCGGTTCCTCTCGTGCTGCCGGCAGAGGACCATTCCCCAGCATCCGGGGAATCGGAGGGACGCTCGAAGGGAGGGTCCTGGCCAGCCAGCGGCTCATCCGGGTCAAAGAAAGCGTCGCCGAGCTCCGGGGAATAGGGCTCCCCGCCCGACTGACGGTCCCGAATCTGGGGCCAGACCACCGCCACCATCAGCACGCCTACGGCAAAGGCGATCAGCACGCCCAGCGGGCACAAATACATGCGCAGCCTGCCCGTGGCCGGCAAAGGCATGGGCAGCATCGTGGGGCTGGCCAACACCGGAACCGCCGTCAGGGTTGCTGTCGGCTGGGTTGTGGTAGTGACCTGCGCCGTAGGCGAGATTGGCAGGGTCGTTGCCGTCACCGAAGGCGTGCTGGTCGCCGTCAGGGTAGCCGTTGCCGTCATCGTGGGCGTCGCTGCGGCAGTTGGCGTCCCAGTTGCAGTGGACGTCGCCAGCACGGTTGGCGTCTGCAGCGGGCTCTCAAAAGGGGACAGGGTGCGCGTCGCTGCTGGAGTGAGGGTGACGGTGCCTGTTACCGGGCCGATGGCTGACGTCAAGGTCGGCGTAGGCAACACGCGGCGCGTCGGCGTGTAGGTGGGCTGCGGCGTGTAGGTGGGCGTCGGGGTACGCGTCGGAGTAGGAGTCGTCGTCATCGTCAGCGTGGGAGTGGTAGTGGCGAAACTGACCTGGACGGTCAGCACCTTTTCGTTGTCGCCACACCGGTTGCGGCCCACCAGGGTATACACCGTGGTCTGGCTCAACTGCACTGTCCGTGCCGAGACAGCGGGCACCGACTCGCCGTTCAGGAACACCTTGTCCGCCCCAGATACGTCCCAGAACAGGGTTGTTGTTCCTCCGCGCACGATGGCGCGCGGCGCGGCATCGAATTCGTTGATCGTCGCCAGAGGACACACTGTGGCCGTGGGCGTGGGCGTGAACGTGGGGCCAACCACAGTGATATTGCTCTTGGCCTGCACGGATCCGCCTGGGTTCTGCGCCCGTAAGGTGTAGACGTGGTTATCGGTCGGGTAGATGACCCGCGAATCTTCCAGTGGCACCAGCTCACCATCCAGGTACACGCTCACAGACTGGCCGTAGACCTGCCAGCGCAGGGTCACCGAGCTCCCTCGGGGTACAGACTCGGATTCCGGAGTAAAGAAATAGATGGTCGGCGGCGGAAAAGCGGTGGGCGACGGCGGATTGGTCGGCGTCGGCGGAGTCGTGGGCGTGGGCGACGGCGTGTACACCTCCAGAATCTGGAACGAGATCGCGCCCGCGTTGTTCGTCTCCCCATTGCTGCAGAGGCTTTCGTCTACCCCGTCGAGAGCGTCAATGATCACCGAGAGGTTATGCCAGCCGGCGAAAGCGTTGGTTCCGGAGACGGTAAAGTGGGCTATGATTGGTGTCGCACCGGGTTCCAGGCCTGCGGTAGCCGCAAAGGCTTGCACATCCGGAGACGGCGGAGGGTAAGGTGGGACGACAGGAGGGGGGACGCGATCCACGTACAGGAAGGCCCAACTGCCGGCCGTTCCGGTCACGATGCCAGCATTGATGATCTCGACGTGGATATTATATGACTGTCCCACGCCCGGCGGATTGGGCTCGACGCTGATGTTTTGGATTTGCAGATCAGGCCCGGCCGTGCATGGCTGATTCTGGAACGAGGGTGGGCGCCAGGCAGCTGCCTGCCGGGCTTCGACATGGCCCTGATAGCTTAGGTTGACGCCGATCCAGGCTATGCAGACCAGGGCACTCACCACCCAGAATGACCGTTTATGGCGCATGAAGGCTCCATGGAGAGCGGATGAATGACTGTATTATACCACAGATCGGGGGAAACCCAAAGGGTAAACAGCGCCTCAGGCCAGGCCGGATGGTTGACAACCGCTGGTTTGTGTGCTACCCTTACCCTATGGTGGCAGTATCACGGTGCAAAGGAGCAGAGCAATGAACGATGTCAACGTACTGCAGGTGCCTCAAGACATCCTGGACTCGGCTCGCCTGACTCTATCAGAGTTGAAGGTGGAGATCGCCATCTATCTCTACTCGCAGAGACGACTGTCAATTGGCAAGGCCCGTGAATTGGCGGGGATGTCTTTGTGGGAATTTCGCCAGTTGCTGGCCTCTCGCCGCATCCCACCCCACTATGACCTGAGCGATCTGGACGAGGATGTCACCACGCTACGTGAGATGGGACAGCTATGATCGTCGTCAGCAACACCTCGCCGTTGACCAACCTGGCTGCGATCGAGCAGTTTGATCTGTTGCACAGCCTGTATAGCCGATTGCACATCGCGCAGGGCGTGTGGGCCGAGTTGAACACCAGCGGCAAGTGTTGGCCTGGCTGCAACGAGGTTGCTGGAGCAGGCTGGGTCAAACGACATACAGTCCGCAACCAGGAACTGGTTACGGCACTAAGGCGCGACCTGGATCGGGGAGAAGCGGAGACAATATAACGAATTCGCTACTTGATGTCGATCCTCCTCAGGGGAACCTCAGCGCGGCCCAGGCGGGCGATCCGCTCGTCGAGTGGGGGCAGGGCACGGGCGGTAAAGGCATCGTACAGGCCCAGGGCCAGTTCGATCTCGCCGCGGGCGTCGGCAGGCACGGACAGCAGGTGCACGTCGGTCACCTGCGAGCCGCGAACCCATTTGAAGGTGGGGATGGCTCCCAGCGCCGGCACGCTGTCTGACTGGATCAGGGGCATGCCGGGGCCCTCTGCGCTGACGGAAACCACGGTATCGTCCACGATCGACCGCAGGGCGAGGAAACGAAGGGTGACTCGTTCTCGCTTGCCCGCGTTCCAGGCCGGGCTGGCCTCCACCCCCACCAGGGCGATCGAGCCGCCAAAGGGCAGATAGTGCGGATCGGCGGCGGAGCGGGGCAGCGCAACCGACCCCGAGCCCACGATCCCCCACACGCCCCGGATCGGCAGGGCAACACCCCCACCGACCGACTCTATGCTTACCCTCAGCGCAGTGACCCCTGGGGGGACATCCAGTGCTGTGGTCACATACCCTCGCCCTGTCCAGGCCGGGACCCTTGCCTGGGCCAGCACATTCCCGCCGCCGTACAGCCGGGCGACCGCCGGGCGGTCGCCAGCCTGCCAGTGCAGGTAGACGCGGCGCTGTGCCGGCAGCGTATCGTCATAGTCCACACCCACCAACACCGGGCCGTCCGCAAAGGGACGATACAGGGGATGCAGGGTGACCGGCGGCAGCGTTGACGGCACAACCGGCACCGTGGCCAGCAGCACCGCATCGCCTCCATTGCCGGTCGTTAGCCGGTGCCAGGCGTCACCCTCCTGCCAGTAGGCACCGGCGACCAGCCGGTATGTGCCTGGAGCAGCAGTGAGGAATAGCGGGAACTCGTAGCGATCAACGAGGACCTCGCCCGGCTCGTAGGTGACAGCGGCGTCGTGCCGCTGATCGCGCTGGCCCAGCGGGGTGTTGTCCTCCCCGACCAGGTGAACAAAGGTGGAATAGGGGCGCTGCAGGGGCACCAGCGGCTGCCAGGCCAGGTCGACGGTGATGCGATCGCCGGGCCGCACTGGACTGCTGTGCACCACCTGGTAGCCCAGGAAGCGGATCAGCGATCTGGCATCGCCCTGGGAGCGGTCCGCCAGGTCAGCGTCGACGCGTACCAGGTCCGGCGGCGCATCGCGCGACGGCCCGGCATAGACGCGGAACGCCTGGCCCGCCGGGGCAAAGCGGTACGGCAGGTCCGCGTAGGTAGGGTACATGTTGGTCACGATGAGCGGACGATTGGAGGCCTCTAACTCGTGCACAATGCGCTGCGCCCACGCCTGTGGCATGGCGGTGGCTCCCTGGGGGTACAGGTACGTCACCTCCACGTCGCTGCGCTGGCCTTCCACGAGCTGCAGATAGAGAAGCGGCGTGTACCAGTGCCAGTTGGACAGGATGTGTGCCCCAGGAGGGGCATTGAGCAGCACCGACTCGGCATAGGCACGAGCCGAGCGGTCGCCGTGCAGTTGGACATAGCCGGACAGGTTGGCATAGCCGAGCGCCAGGACCGGCCACAGGACAACGGCCACGAGCAGCGCACGTACCCCTGTAGGGGCAGGCCCACGTGTCCGACCCGGCATATTCGCCTGCCTTATGCTGTGTGTCTGCCCCACCAATGACACCGCATAACCCATGCACAACGCCATGGGCACATAGGCTGGCATCATGTACTCGACCGACTGGGGAGCGCGATAGGTGGCAACGGTGAACGCCATAGTGGCCCACATCCCCCCCAGCAGGACCGCCACCTTGGGTTTTCGCCAGGCCAGGCCTATCCAGCCCAAGATGGCCAAGACCAGCAATGGCAGGCCAAACTGGAAGGCCAGGATGTTGCCGACCACGCGGAAGCGCTCCCACAATACGCGGTCCCACACCAGGAAGGCAAACATGTCGCCGCCAAAGCCTTTCCCCAACAGGTGATCGATCACCCGCTGGGCGTCAACCAGCTCGCCGGTGCCAAAGGGCGCGCCGGTAATCGCTCGGACGACGATGTAGAGGTCGGCCAGGAACGGGAGCAGGAAGGCCAGCAGGTAGCGGGGCCAGGTGCGCAGCCGTCGGAGCAGGCCGGGGTCGTGCCACAGGATCGTTGCGCCACAGACAGGGAGCCAGAAGGCCAGCGAGCCATGGTGCGAGATGCCAAAGCCCAGCGATACGGCCAGTCCGGTCAACGCCCGGATGCCCTCGCGCGAACCTGCTGGCGCAAGGAGGAAGCGGACCAGGCAGTCGCAGCTCAGGGCAGCCAAGAGGACGGTCAGGGCGCGGATGTTGACAGTCGTGCTCTGCGCCCAAAAGGTGGTGGAAAAGCCCAACGCGGCCGCAGCGACGATCCCGGCCCAAGGTGTGCCACCGATCCGGCGTGCCGTCTGCCCGACCGCGACCAGGGTCAAGGCTCCGGTCACCGCTCCCATCAGGTTGACGCGCCAGGCGACCTCGCCCAGCGGCAGCAGGGAGAACCCTTTGGCCAGCAGGGTAAAGAGGGCATACCCGGGCGGGTGGGCCACGCCCAGCAGCGGCCCGACGATCTGAAACTCGCCGCTGTCGGCCGGCAGGATGGTCGGGGCCAGCGTGCCCACATAGAGGGCCAGGGCGGCCAGGAACACCAGACCATCGATGACGAGCATGGGGCACCGCCGGCCTTCCAGGTTCCGGGCCAGCCAGGCCACCGCCGCCACCAGCGCCAGGCCACAAGCCACCGCGGGCGCAGGCACGGGCCACAGGGCATAGAGCCAGCACAGCCACAGCGGCGTCCAGGAGATGCTTGTGCGGAAGAGGAACGCCCCAGCCAGGCACACAACCGCCGCTGCGCCGCCCCACCATGGGCGTGGGGGAACAGCTTCTATGCTGGCACGCAGCGCCAGGGCGGCTACCCCGCCGCCGGCGAGGAGCCAGTCCCAACGCGCCAGGCAGCGCCCCACCCAGCGAACCGGGTGCCAGTGCCGCGTGCGCTCCGTTTCGCCGTCCTGTTGGCTGTCCACGCCAGACGCCATATGATGCTACTCTCTCGAGGCCAACTGGCAGCGAACAAAGAGCCAGGGCGCCACCCAGCCCGCGGTCAGGCCGACCAGGCCATAGCGCAGGCCACGCAGACCCATCTCGAATGCCCAGCCGAGGCCACGGCCCAGGGACGCAGACAGGGTGCTCAGCGCCAGGTAGACGGCCAGGACCAGGGCAAGCCCCAGGCCGGCGCGCAAGATGCGTCGCCACCACTCTCCCTCCACCCGGAAACGGGTGGTCTGGCCCTCGAGCAGGTAACCAATGCCCAGGCCCATCATCGCTCCCAACGCCGCAGTTGTGTCTTTCCTGGGATGCGCTGCCCACAGCACCAGCGGCACCAACATGGCCAAAGCCCATCGCCATCCCAGGGCGCGCCTGGACAGCCAGGCTTGCACGCGAGGGGCTGCCACAAGCCAGGCGGCCAGGTATACGATGCCAATCGCCACCCCGGCGAGCACGTCTTGGGGCAAGTGCACGCCCAGGTACAGGCGTGAGAAGCTGATGAGAACGATCAGGGTCACTGCTATGGCCCAGAACCATGTGCGGCCGAGGCGGGCTGCCAGGTAGCCCCAGGCCGTAGCAGCTACCTGAGCATGAGTGCTCGGGAACGAAGGGGAGGTCTCATGGCGCAGGGGCATCAGACGCCCAACGATGCCGGCTCGCTGCCACACGCCCTCCAGGGCCGGATCATCGGGCCGAGGGATGAGCCAGATGTCCTTGAGCCAGAGGTTGAGTGTGGCGGCGGAGAGGTAGGCAAAGGACGCCACCTGCCCCACCCCTTTGTTCACGCACCAGTAGACCAGGCACACGATGACCAAGTAGCCAAATTCACTGCCGATGTCGGTGATCAGCGAGAACAGGACATCCAGCAGGCCAGTGCGCAGCCCTTCAATGGCCAGCAGGACCTGATAACCCCAGGGCAGGAGTTCCCATAGAAGCTGCCCCATGCGCTCCCTCCGTTCCCGGACGATGCCATTGAGGACAAGCGGGGCGCACCCTGCACGACGCCATCCGGCCAGTGAACCCTGGGCCATTATATCATCGCCCACATGAACCGGCAACTGATGGCGCAAGCGCGCGTTGGCGCGCGCTTGCGCCATCAGTTGACCCCTCCCCAAGACGATGCTATAATCGCTTTCGTCGAATAGCACGTTAGTGGACCCCTGCCGCCGGGCTGGCGCCAGAGCATGCGGACCGGCAAGCTCCATCTCCGCATGCGTCTGGCCAGGCGGACATCGGATCGCAGGAGGACTAGCATGAAGTACCAAGTGCAGCGATTGTTCGTACCTTTGGCCTGGGCTGGGTTTGCCCTGGCACTGCTGGCACTGCTGTTGGGCGCGCCCGATGCTCCAGTGTGGGCCGGTCCGCCCGCCAGCGTGCCCATGCCGCGGCCGGCCTCGCAGGCAGCGCTGGGCATCTCGAACTGGAATACCCTCGTGTGGGACACCTACGACGGCACCTATTCCACCACCTACTCGATTCCCGTCACCATCACGGGCAGTGGACCGGCAGACTATCAGTGGGGACGGGTGATCTCGAGCAGCAATAGCTTCTCCGACACCCTGTGGTGCGTCCAGGGCGGCCTGGGCGCCTCGTTGGTGGCTGGAATCGACCCGTACACAGACAATGTGACGACGACGGTCACCTACGGGCCGATGGCTTTCAGGAACGTCGCCTCGACCGAGCTGTCGTTTTCAGCCTGGATCTCGGTGGCCAACGGCGATGGCCTGGAGTGGGGGTACTCTACCGACGGGCAATCCTTCACCTTTGTCCCGGTCACTGGTGACGGCATTCCTACCAGCGCTGGAGAAGCGGTCGCCCCCGCCGCCATGGGCCAGTGGTACACCACCACCTTGACCAGCGCGACCTCGGGTAACCTGGCCAGCCTGTTGGGCAAGGATCTGGTCTACCTGGCCTTTCGCTTTCACAGCAACGGCGATGGCCTGGTGGACCAGGGCGTCTTTTTGGACAACGTGCGCGTCCGGGTGCAATACCAGACCACCCTGTACATGTCCATGGCCTTCCGGAACTGGTTCCAGCCGATCACCTACCGGGACAACTTTAGCAACTGGGACAGCGGCTGGCCCTACGGCGGCATCCGGCAGGAGAGCTCGAGTGCCTTTGTGGCCGACGAGCCGGAAGGGACCATTGTGGACATTGGCCAGGAAGGCTTTAACCCCTTTGTAGCCCTGGAGTATAGCCTAGGGTATGTGAAGGACCCCGACTACCCGGCCGAGAGCCGCTACCACATCTGGGTCCGGGACAATGGCGACCACGTATTTCTGACCGGGCCGGCGCAGACGTTGCAGAACTTTGACTTTCAGGCGTATGCGCGCCTGTGGACGACGGATATGCCGGCAGAGTGGGGAGATGAGTTTGGGATCCTGCTCAGCCCCACGCCGATCAACCCCTTTGCCCCGCATGGACATGGGGTCTATACCTTCCAGATCCGGCTTAAGCGATCGGACTCTGGGACACCGGAATGGCTGGTCAAGAAATGGGACATCAACGACGCGTTTTCGCATCCCGGGACCGAGCTGAAACGGGGCATACAGACCGACCGGATTGTCCAGACGCCCAAGTTCTTTAACCTCATGCGCATCGAACGCAACGGCAACAAGCTCCGGTTCGAGGTGACCAGGGAGGGCATGGCCTGGAAGGAAGTGTACAACATCACCGACAACTCGCTACCAGACCGGCTGTACATCGGCTTTTTCGCCGCACACACCGGCAAGTATTCCTACAACATGGAGTACCATTTCGACAACGTGTATCTGTACTCGTATCCCCGGTGATCCCAGGATTGACGCTTGATGTGAAAAGCCGGACCGTGACCGAATCCCAGGAGAGCCTATGGCAATCGAGTATCCGGACCTGATGAACGATGTCACCGACGCACGGGTGCGCTATGAGAGCGACATCGTGCAGTACCTGGCCGGGTTTGTGCCGGGAATGGCCCCTGCCGGACAGGTGACCTCGCTCTCCCTGGCGCTGCAGAGCGTCGTCGACCTGCCAGCAGATGTGACCATCCACCTCGAGTTGCCCCGTGCCTCGGGCAAGCTCAAGAACTTGCCTGGGCCCCAGTTCCGGATCTTCCAGCCGGACATGCGCCTGACGCTGGGAAACGGCGAAGTGGCGCAGTTGACCATCCCCGTTCACGTTCAGCCGCAGGTCCCGCCTGGCGAATACGCGTTTGCGCTCCGCGTGCGCTCCGGAGGCAAGAGGCCAGGTGGACGCTGTCGTCCGGAGCATGGCGAGAACCGGCTGGGAGGCATCCGGATCCGTTACCTGCAAGGCCTTGGGATCACCCAGTTTGCCTCATGCGGGTTCGAGAGCCGGAAAGCCGACCAACAGGTGGTGCTGCTGGCAGTCGAGGAACCGGGAGAACCAGCACAGGATGTTGACCTCAAGCCGCAGTTCCAATCGGTGTGGACGCGCAAAGACTGGGAGGCGGTCCCTGCAGCTCGGCGCGAGGTCAACGACCGACGAGTGTACCTAATGTCCGACCTGACGGCAGAGGCACTCTATCTGCCCTTCATGAAAGAGACCCAGTCGATTTTCACGCAGAGTGACGTGCAGTTGCATGTCGCCGAAGCGATGTTCCTAGCCAAGATCCTCACGTATACGGTGACGTACCTGATGA
>Ga0315274_10007905_pt1 | contig 15375 bp, 17 predicted proteins | sample YL17G02_20_MG_FD_203700 | JGI IMG/M metagenome (GOLD analysis project Ga0315274, IMG submission 203700) | Sediment microbial communities from Yellowstone Lake, YNP, Wyoming, USA - YL17G02_20 | ecosystem: Environmental > Aquatic > Freshwater > Lake > Sediment | place: USA: Wyoming | collected... | reverse complement strand
TACTGTCCGCTGCGCTCATAAATACCAATAGTACCATGAGCTTCAACAGCGGTACCTTCCTGCAAGTGAAGCTGCATTTCCTTCCGGAAATAACTTTTCCATACCACACAGCGGATGGAAGCCGTCTCATCTTTGAGGGTGAAATACACATGTCCCGAAGTGGGAAGTGTTAAATTGCTGATTTCACCTCTCAACCACACATCGCTTAAGAGCGGGTCATTTTCCATCAATTCCCGCAAGTGGCGGGTGACCTCGGTGACAGTTAGAATGGCGGGGAAAAGTGCATCAAACAGTTCAGACTGCTGCATAGATATAGCTTACACTGGAGCATTTGAGCTGTCAATTGAGTTTTCATGATTTCAAAATTAAAAGAGAAAAACACTTATAATACAGCCAACTTTCATTTATGGAGAGAGCATGGATCATCTCTGGTCGCCTTGGCGCATGAACTACATTTCCCGCGGTGAAAAACCGGATGGCTGCATTTTTTGCAATGCCTGCGCCTGTCAGGATGGTGAGGAAAATCTGGTAGTGCGGCGCGGCAAGTTGGCTTTTGTGATCCTCAACCGCTACCCCTATACCAGCGGGCATATCATGGTGGTGCCTTTTGCCCACCAACCTTCGTTGGTCAGTCTGGATATTCCCACCCTGATAGAGATCATGCAATTAATCAATGAGGGATTGCACACGATTGAAAAGATTTATCAGCCGCAAGGATTTAATGTGGGCGCCAACATCGGCTCCATGGCTGGTGCGGGTGTGGCTGATCATGTGCATTTCCATGTAGTCCCGCGCTGGGGTGGCGACACCAACTTTATGACCACAGTGGGCGCGACGCGTGTCCTGCCGGAAGAATTGAGCCAAACTTTTCAACGTCTGAAAGATGGCTGGCTCTCCAGTTAATTCATTTTCCGAATGCTTTTTTTCTATTAAGACCGACTGATGAACACGATCGTTTCTTCATCCGCGAGTTGATTACCCGCCGCTGGAAAGCAGAAGCCGTGATAGTGCATGGAGAAATTTTTTATCCGGCTGAACTGCCAGGCTTTGTGGCAGAACATGACCATGAGATACTAGGACTGATAACCTACCAGATTAAGAATAATCAGTGTGAGGTCATTACTCTCGATAGTCTAAAGGAAGATCAGGGAATTGGTACTCAGTTGATAGAAGCAGTAAAAACCAAGGCGGTGAAAACCGGCTGCCCTCGGATTTGGGTGATTACAACCAACGATAATTTACCAGCGCTTGGTTTTTATCAGAAGCGTGGATTTAAGATCAAGGAAATTGCTATTAATGCGGTTGAAAAATCCCGGATTTTGAAACCTTCCATCCCTCTAACTGGATACGAAGGTATCCCAATCCGCGATGAGATCGAACTGGAAATGAGTTTGTCCGGATGAACCCTTTTTTACGTTTAGCCGCCTTTATTGCCCGCATCCTACCTCAACCACTGAAGCAATGGCTTTACCACATCCAGCCGCTAGCCAAATGGCTGCGTAGAAAGCTCAATAAAGCTGCGCCTAAGGGGCTGACTGAGATCAAAGTGGCATCCGGCGAGATAGCCGGAATGAAGCTGTTGATCAATCTGCAAACCGAAAAAGACTATTGGCTGGGAACCTATGAACCGGAGCTGCAAAATGCAGCGTATAAGTTCGTTCGACCCGGGATGGTCATTTATGATGTGGGGGCAAATATCGGTTACATCAGTTTGATGATGGCTCGTTTGAGCGGCTCGAGTGGACAGATTTTTTCCTTTGAGGCTCTGCCGACCAATGTGCAGCGTTTACAGAATAATATTGCCTTGAATCAGATGGAGTCAATTATCAGGGTGATTCCCAAAGCTGTTATAGATTCATCCCGCCCGGTGAGTTTTCTGGCCCACTCCTCATCGTCAATGGGCAAAGCCCGCGGATCAGCCGGTCGCGGGGAACATTATGAATATGAAATAAAGGTTGCCGGGCTTGCCCTGGATGATTTTGTTTTTTCAGAGGGCAACCCTGCACCCGCTCTAATTAAAATGGATATTGAAGGTGGTGAGATTCTGGCTGTAAAAGGGATGCAGCGCTTATTAAAGGAAAAACATCCATTGTTGTTGGTTGAACTGCATGGGGAAGAAGCTGCCGAGGCGATGTGGCTGGCATTATCCCATGCTGGTTATGAGATCCTGAAAATGGAAAAGGGGTATAAAAGCATCCGTTCTTTGGATCAACTGGGATGGAAAGCGTATATCATCGCAAAATAATCTGTCAACTAATAAAAAGAGACCAACTCCATAGTTGAGCCGGTCTCTTTATCTTGTAATAATTCATCCTCTTAAGCAGCCGGGGTGGGTTCTTCCGGAACGACGATCATCATGATAATGTATGCCAGGAAAGTACTTCCCCCAGCAATCAAACCCAGAACGAACAAAAGCCGTACGAGGGTTGGGTCAATGCCAATATAGCTAGCCAGACCGCCGCAAACACCAGCGATCATGCGGTCTTTCTTTGATCTGTATAAACGTTTAATTTCATCGGACATGATATAACTCCTTTTTTGATTTCACATTCATCTACGCAATTAATCCTCTTTGGTTGCTCACCAATTATTCAAACGTTTCACTTAAGGAATGGATGATAAATTAACAGTATTTTTATTATCGATGGTTTGTAGATTTTATTAAATTTTTATAGTGAATTTAGTAATAGGCACACCAGCGGATTACCAGCAAATAATTGGTGGGGAATCTCGAGGTATCGCTTTCATAGGTTTTCCTTGCCAGTCATTATGTTCCCGCTTATGATTACATTTTTATTCCCTGATGTTAGGAAAAACTATTGAAAAATAAACTGGGCATATTTTTACGAATTGCAATTCTTATCCTGATTGCCGTGTGGAGCTACATCTGGACAACAGGCATGATGGACGCACTTTTTGCTTATCGCTCTCCTCTTCAGCATACTACCCCTCAAGCCGGTGACCCATTGGGCACGCAAGTGACCCGTAAAGTTGTGCTGGTGATTGTGGACGCATTGCGGGAAGACACCTCCTTAAAATCGGATGTAATGCCCAATTTAAACTTGCTGCGCCAAAAGGGCGCATGGGCTACAATGCACAGCCAACCGCCCTCTTTTTCTCAACCGGGTTACAGCACCATCCTGACTGGCGCATGGCCGGAGATTAATGACAGTCCGGTGATTAATGTGGATACCTCGGAGATTCAAACATTCACCCAGGATGATATTTTTAGCGCCGCTAAGCGGGCTGGGTTCAAAACCGCCATCTCTGCCTTTGATTGGTTTGGCCAACTCTTGCCAGCCAAAGCAGTTGATAAGATTTTCTACACCCCATTGGAAGACCAGCAGGCAGATCTTGATGTGATGTCTGCCGTTACACCCTGGTTATCTGCTGACCATTATCAATTGATTCTCATCCACTTAGACCAAGTCGACTACGCTGGCCACCACGAAGGTGGCCCTCTTGACCCGCGTTGGGATGCGGCTGCCAAACGCGTAGATGGCATGCTTGGTGATGTTTTAGCCAGGCTGGATCTAAATTTGGATACACTGTTAGTAATCAGCGACCACGGCCAAATAGACCGTGGTGGTCACGGCGGGCAGGATGCAATTGTCCTCATTGAGCCCTTTGTACTGGCTGGCCGCGGGGTAAAACCCGGTCATTACGGCAATATGCAAATGGTGGACGTGGCTCCTACGCTTGCTGCTCTGTTAGGTATCAGCCTTCCGGCATCTGCTCAGGGTAAAGTGCTCACCGATATGCTCACCCTCACTCCGGATCAGCAGGTAGTAATCGCTAAAACAGAAGCCGTTCAGCAAACCCAATTAGTCAACGCATACCGCTCAGCCGTGGCGCCGTATCAAACGAATCTCTCTTCCATTGAATCCATCCGCTCCTCGCGGCTAAATAGCGAGCGTCTCCCGCGTATTTTGATCGCATTTCTCTTATTTTTCGCACCATTGGCATATTTATTTATATCGAAACGGAAGCGTGCAATAATTCCCCTGTTGAATGGTGCTTTGGTTTACATCGCCATATTCAACCTGCACTTTATTCTCATCGATGAGCGCACATATTCATTAAGCTCCATGGGCGGTACCAATGAAGCCATCACCTATTTTGGCATATCTACCGCGATTGCCATGTTGGTTGCCTGCATAGTTGTTATCTTCGGGCAAAAACTCTTTTCGCAGGAATCCGGTGTAGTGCTTAAATCGCTATTAGATTTTTCCCTCCTGACCATCTTTCTCCTTTTTATTCCAGTCTTGTTTAGTTTTGCACTCAATGGCTGGAAAGCGATCTGGGCGCTGCCAGAGTTCAATAGTGTAATGTTCGCTTTTATCAATACTCTTCAGATCTTGTTTGTGGCCGTTTTGGGAATTGTGCTGGCCGGTGTGCTGAACCTGGTGATTTTTTTCAGACATAAAATCACAAGAACCAAACCAATCTAAATGCCAGACAATGGATAAGAAATATCCACCCACCAAATTAATAATTTGAGATTTTCTGCGTCCTTTTATTGATTTACTCTAATGCTATAATTAATTCCACGAATCATATTTATTAAATCCAATTAAAATTAAGGAGGTAATTATGAAAGGTAATGACAAAGTAATTGCAAAAATGAACGACCTGCTTTCCGACGAACTCACCGCTGTCAGCCAATACATGGTGCATTCCGAAATGTGCGCCAATTGGGGTTTCAACAAGCTGGCAGACGCCATCGAAAAGCGCGCCATTGATGAAATGAAACATGCCGAAATGCACATCGGCCGCATTCTCTTTTTGGAAGGCACGCCCATCGTCAGCCATCTGAAAGAAATCTGTATTGGAGCCGAAGTGGAACCGCAGCTTAAGAATGACCATGCGGCCGAGGACGGCGCGGTCAAATCCTATAACGACGGCATCAAATTATGCGTCGAGCTGGGAGATAACGGCACGCGTGAAATGCTCGAATCCATTCTAAAAGATGAAGAACGCCATATCGATTGGATTGAAGCCCAGATGGATCAGATCAAGAGAATGGGTGTTCAAAATTACCTGGTCGAACAAATTTGATACTACTTCTCCGTTAAAATCAAAAGCCGGGCAAAACCCGGCTTTTTGTTTTACCTTATATTTTTTTCTTCAATTCTTTTCCCCACTTGCTAATCTTATTCCACTCACGCATGTCACTGGTGTTGTACTGTTTGGTGATGCTTTCCTTCATTGCACTTAGGATGGCTTTAATAATGAAATTTTGGCGTTCGTAATCCTCCCCCTCGGTTATCACTCCGCCAGCAAACAGGCCAATATCTACGGGATTGAGGTCCTCCATACCAACCAAGGCTTTGTTCAACCAGCCCAGGGTTTCTACCCGGTTCTGCTCGTTGTCTTCGAATATATTGGAGCAAACCACAAAATAAGCCAACTTTTTGCTTTTCAGAGGGTCATGGAAACGCCGCAGGAATTTATTAAAATCACCCACGGTTCGGCTGGCATGAATGGAGGTACCCAGCACCACCGCAGCGTAATCATTGATATCAGTTACCCGGCCTGCTCTCAGCACATCTACCGTTGTGTTTTTGTCAGCCAGCTCCTTTGAGATGGCATCCGCCACACCCCTGGTCGTGCCTGCCCAGGTGGCATAAGCGACTAAAATTTTTCTCGACATTTCCATTCATCCTCTATTTATCAGTATTTTAAAAGCCAGGTATTTTACCCTATATTAATTATTTTTTTGAGGGGGAAGCACTTATCTCAAAGCATTGTAATGGTCGATTCATTTACTATCCCGATTTATCTCAATAGCTCTTCTAAAACTTTTTTTATCATGCCCGCATCTGCTTTGCCACCCATTTTTTTCATCACCTGACCGGTGAACCAGCCCATCAATCCCTGCTTACCGCTTTTATAATTGGCGGTTTCATTGGTGCTTTCAGCAATCACCTGCTCACAAATTTCGCGGATGGCGCTGTCATCACTAATTTTAGCCAATCCCAGTTGTTGTACCAAATCCAGTGGGGATTTGCCGCTCTCTTCAATCTTTTGTAACAAGTCCTTGCCCGTATTAATATTTATTTTGCCTTCATCAATCAATTTGAGCAATTCAGCCAGATATTGAGGAGTTAGTTTTAATTGGTTAGCATTAATCCCCAAATCATTGAGAATGCGTAACACATCATTCATCAACCAGTTGGATACCCTCTTGGGTTCTCCACCATAAATTCTTACCGCCTGTTCAAAATAATCTGATAGATTGCGTTCGTTGGTGAGAATATCAGCATCATATTCAGGCAGTCCATATTCTTGAGTGAAACGCATACGTTTATCCAATGGCAATTCCGGTAAATTGGCCAGGATTTTTTGTTTCCATTCATTAGTGATTTCCAAAGGAAGCAAATCTGGTTCACGGAAGTAGCGGTAATCCGCCTCAGTCTCCTTGGAACGCATTTTACGCAGCACGCCGCGGGTTTCATCCCATTCCAGAGTCCAGGCCTGGATGGCATTCCCCGTTTCCACTTCCCGGATCTGGCGTTCAATTTCTTTTTTAATTGCCTCACGCAGAGCATCAATGGAATTTATATTCTTAATTTCGGTTTTCTGGTTTAATTTAGTTTCATCTTTCAAGCGGATGGACACATTGGCATCACAGCGCAGATTCCCCTTCTCCATGTCGGCTTCAGAAATCCCCAGCCAGCGCAGTAGTTGGCGCAGGCGGATCAAATATTGGGCAGCCTCATCCGCAGAGCGTATATCCGGTTCAGTGACCATTTCCACCAAAGGAATTCCGCAACGGTTGAAATCCACTAGGCGGGTAGTGCCTTGATTAATCGTCTTGCCAGCATCTTCTTCAATATGCAGCTTGGTGATGTTTACTTTGCGAACATATCCCTTGCCTAGTGGATCCGCACTGACAGGGACAGGCAATTTCATATTTCCACCTCTGGCAATTGGCATGTCAAACTGAGAAATCTGGTACCCTTTGGGTAAATCAGGGTAAAAATAATTTTTACGGTCAAAATGGGAAATCGGTTGGATTTGAGCGTCCATGGCTTCCGCCAGCAGAACCGCTTTTTCCACCACCAGGCGATTTAAAACAGGTAGAACTCCAGGCAATCCGCTGCAAACCGGGCAAATATTGCTATTGGGCGATGCTCCCCATGAATCCGTCTTGCAGGCGCAAAAGATCTTGGTTTGGGTGTTGAGCTGGATATGGGTTTCCAGTCCTATAATAGCTTCGTAGTCAGACATTGTTGTACCTAAATCCATTAAGAAAGAATTTTTAGCTTTTGCTTACGCCACTCTTCCCCGGCACTTGCCATCTCATAGGCATGGCCGATTTGCAACAGGAGGGCTTCTGAGAAATCCGCACCCAGCAGTTGAATCCCAATAGGCAAGCCCTCATGATCAAATCCAGCGGGCAAGGAAATACCCGGAATGCCAGCATGGTTGGCGGGTACAGTAAGCTGGTCGGCATATTGCATTAGTACCGAATCACCATAAACCGCCTTCATGGGAAAAGCGGTAGTTGGGGTGGTGGGGGTAAGCAGCGCATCCAAATGATATTTCCCCTGCGGATCAAAAACGGCATCAAAATCATAGCGGATCATCGCACGTACCTTCAGCGCTCGCTGGTAATACTGCTCGGAGTACTGTGCCGCTGATACATACATACCCATCAGAATGCGCAGCTTGGGTTGCAGACCAAATGCCTCCCCTCGCGAACGGCGGTACATCTCATTTAAGTCCGCCACATTGGTTTTAGTACGGTAGCCATATTTCACTCCATCATAGCGGTGTAAATTGGAAGCCGCTTCCACACGGCTGATGACAAAATAAGCGGGGATCCCGTATCGGGTATTGGGCATGGGCACGTTCTCAATAATCTCTGCGCCCATTTCCTTCAGCAGTTTGGCTGCCTGTAATACCGATTGCTCTATCTCTTGCGGGAGGCTTTTTTCTCCATATTCACTCGTCTCGGGATCAGGAAAAATGATGCGAAAATAATCAGGGGAAAGACCGATGCGCAAACCTTTGACACCTTTTTCCAGATTTGCCAGATAATCCGGTACCACTTCTCGCGAAGAAGTGGCATCCCGTATATCAGCGCCGACAATAGTATTTAACATGAGAGCGGCATCCTTAACGTTGCGCGCTACTGGTCCAGGGCAATCCAGGGATGAACCAAAGGCGATCAGCCCATAACGCGAGACCCGCCCGTAAGTTGGCTTTAGACCTACCACACCACAAAAAGCCGCTGGTTGGCGGATGGAACCGGCGGTATCAGTGCCCAGTGAGAAGGGCGCTTCACCGGCTGCCACCGATACCGCGCTCCCTCCTGAAGAACCTCCTGGAACACGTTCGGTGTTCCATGGGTTGCGGGGGCTGGGCTGGAAAGCGGAGGATTCATTGGAAGAACCATAAGTAAATTCATCCAAATTGACCTTGCCCAACATCACCGCACCGGCATTGATCATTCGCTCAACAGGCGTGGCAGTATAAGGTGCAGTGAAATTTGCTAATATACGTGATCCGGCTGTAGAAGGAGTATCCTTGACGCAGAAAATGTCTTTCACTGTAAAAGGGATACCTGCCAATGGTCCGGGATCTTTACCTTCTTTAATTTGTTCATCAATCTGCCTCGCCTGTGTGCGAGCTTTTTCAGCGGTTAAAGTGATAAATGCATGAATATATTTTGAATCTTCATTGGTTCCAGGGTCTTTTTCCAGAGAACCGGGTCGGCCGTCTACAGCGGCAACCCGCTTAAGAGCAGATTCCACAACTTCCGCCGCTGTTACCTTGCGTTGATGAATTAATTGGATTAAGTCAAAGGCTGAAAAATCACAGAGTTCCATGGCTTATTCCAGCGTGGTGTGGGGAATATCTGGCACTGCGAATTGATTATTCTCGGATCGCGGCGCTTGACCAATAATATCAGCCGAATTGGGAAAGGGCTGCCATTGATCATCCCGTAAATCCAGAGGTGTGTTTTTGGGGTATGTGACTCCATGAACGGAAATGCTCAGACCATCTGGTATTGGAATAGCCTCTAATTCATGGATGGATTGCAATTGGTGATTCAGTTCCCGCCGCAAATATTCTGCCTGCTTTTCATCCAATTGCAGTGCTGCCAGTTTGATCAGGTGTTCAAACACCTGCGGCGTAATTTGCTCACGAGCCTTGGGCTTATTCGCCATTTAATATCCTTAATGCTTTTTTACCTTGAAAACCAATTCTGTCAGTATAACCAAGAATGGATGACTGTCAAGCGACTTATCAACCGAGTGCTATAATTTTTCAGAATTATTATGCCAATTTTTCTTGAATCCTTTTTTAATTCCCACATTCAAAAATGGCGGCGGATTATATTATTTCTTTTACTCGCCGCTGTTTCCATTTTTGGCTGGCTGCGTATGGCAGAGACCATTAAGGTTTATTACTACCTGATCCAACTGGGTATAAACCCCTACCCGCTTTATTTTATAATTTCAGGCGGTTTGATTGGCATAATCTTTTTAATCGCATGGATCACTCGGCTCACAAAACCTTTCTGGTCCACAAAATTCATTCATCTTTGCATTATTTTTCTTGGGATTCTATTTTTGATAGAAAATATGGTCTTGAGCATAAATCCGTCAGGTATTTTTTCAATGGTTATAGAATTTATATTAATCATTGCCATTTATTTATTGCCCGAGAAATCATCAGAGAGCCTAAAACAAAATGAAAAATGACCACTTTCAGGAAACTGAAATTAAATTCCTAATTACTAATTTAGTAGAATTTGAAAAACGGCTTAAAGACAATGGAGCGGTGTTACATCGCGCACGTACACACGAATTGAATTTACGTTTCGATACTCCAGATAAGTTGCTAACGAGACAATTTCAGGTACTAAGATTGCGCCAGGACCAGTCGGTGCACCTCACCTACAAAGGTCCGGCTGATCCATCCAGCGAAGTGAGTGTTCGTCAGGAAATTGAATTTGAAGTAAGCGATCTGGCTTCAGCCCGCCAGTTCCTTGAGGCGCTGGGGTATCAAGTGACCATAACCTATGAAAAATACCGCACCACATATCACTTAGGAAATACTGAAATAGTGCTGGATGAGCTGCCATTTGGGAATTTCGTTGAAATAGAAGGTCCGGATCTTCCTTCCATAAAGAATATTGCGAATAATCTGAAATTGGAATGGAAGGATCGCATTAAATTGAGTTATTTAGCAATTTTTTATCAATTGAAAGAAAAATTCAACCTGACCGCTTCTAATCTTCTTTTTAGTGAGTTGAAAAATTGTAAATATTCAATAGATGAATTATTCCCAGGGATTAAAAATGGCGAATAAATGGACCTATCTCTCCCCTCACTTCGATGATGTCGCATTATCTGTTGGCGGGTTAGTCTGGGAGCAAGTGCAGCAGGGTGACCAAGTGGAAGTGTGGACCATTTGTGCCGGAAATGCCCCCCAAGATAAACCTTTATCCCTTTTTGCCAAAATTTTACATTCCATTTGGAAGCTGGGGGATGATGTTCCCAACCTGCGCGCGCAGGAGGATGAGAATGCCTGCCGCCGCCTGGGAGCTGTCCATCGGCGTTTCCCCTGGCCAGATTGTATCTACCGCTACAATCCCACCACCAATCAGCCATTTGTTAGATTTCAACGAGACCTATTTAAACCTTATACACAGATTGAATATAATCTCCTGATGGAGATATTCAAAACGGTTACCGTACCCCAAGGTTCACAAGTGGTTGCTCCACTGGGGGTTGGCAATCACCGTGACCATACACTCATTCGTGCAATAGCTGAACATCTTTATGGCGCTGTCTGGCATTACATTGATTACCCCTATGCAGTTCAGGAAGATTTCAAACCGGCTGACTTTATCCTTCAATCAACAGAAAAGATAATTCAACCAATTTCTTCACAAGGATTAATCGCCTGGAAAGAGGCCATTGCCTGCCATCATTCCCAGATAGCCCTGTTCTGGAAAAGTGAACAAGAAATGTATACTGCCATAGACGCCTACTCAGAGAAAATGCAAAAAGGGTTTTTAGATACGTACCTTTGGAAATTTTAATTCATATTTAAAAGACATAACCTGATATTTTCTTTAATAAAATCACTATTAAGATATTAGTGTTTTTATTATCTCCAAAGGAGATTTTTTCATCTACCTCATTGGGCGGGGATATCAGTGGCAGTTTCAATTTGGTTCCTTATATTCGCCAGTTCATCCCAGATAACCTTCGGTGCCAACTTTTTAATAAAGTCATAGACCTCGGCTGAATCTGTTTTATCCTTTTCAATCATTAGAGTATCGTTTGGGATAGAGAATGTTTTACCATCAGCATTGATTTGCAATTCACTTGAAGAGCCCCCTATCAAAGGTTGCCTTTTCACCCACTCTATTCGCAACATGTTCTTGGTCAATATCAATTGATAAAGCTGGTTTATTTTCTCTGAGAGCACAGTAAAAGTGGTCACTGATGGTGTAGGCGCGCCATTCCCAGCGTAACTCTGCTGAAAGATGAATTGACCAGTACCATCCGATTCAAGGATAATTTCATAGGAATAGTGATACTTGGGTGGTAAAGAGCCGGTATCCCAGTGATAAGTGATTTTTAAATCATCCGGGCGATTAACCAGGGGTTTTTTGGTTGGCTCGGGTTCCTGGCATGCAAGCGCCAATATTCCCAAAATCATAATTATCGGAAAAGCTGCCCACATTTTCATATTAACTCCATGAACACTCAAATGCGATTTTATTCTATTCGCAATAAGGAAATATTTCAAATTGAATATGTTTTCTTCTGAAATATTCTTCTCTTATGATTTCTAAGGGAGGATGGTAAAGCAATCATCGATCTAACAATCTACTTTTTAAAAGAGAAATGATTCAAGAAAAACGCATTCAACTATCTAGGTTAGGATATTCGCAGTTGCTTTTAAGCTCTTGTAGTTCGGTCTGCATTTCTTAATTATACAATCCTGATTATCTCCAGATCCACTTCGACTATTCTTAAAGGCGACCCACTTTGAATTTTAATTTTGCCCCTCGAATTTTCTTGACAGTCATTTTTGTCAGTGCTATAGTCCAACCTTATCATGTCTATCATTATTACAGGGATGCATCCAAAGAGGTAAGTTTGCCACACAAGTATGACATTATTATTATCGGTGGGGGTGTTGTGGGCTGTATGCTGGCGCGCACTTTATCCCGCTATCAACTGGATATTCTTCTTATCGAAAAAGAATCGGATATCGGTTCGGGCACCAGTGCTGCAAACACTGCTCTGATCCATCCGGGATACGATCCACATCCAGGTTCGCTTAAGGCCAAAATGAATGTGGCTGCCAATCCATTGTGGGATAACCTGGCTGCCGAACTTAATTTTGATTTTAAACGCTCCGGTGATTATGTGGTGGCAATTGGTCCTGATGAATTGCCCAAACTGGACTTGTTGTTGCAGCAGGGTAAACAGAACGGTGTGCCAGGCATGCGCTTCATTTCCTCTGAAGAAATGCGGAGGCGAGAACCACTTATTAATCCTGAGGTGAGCGGCGCCATTTTCGCTGTCACCGGCGGAATATGCGACCCTTTTATGGTGACACTGGCCGTTGGTGAAAATGCCATCCAAAATGGTGCAAAGATCCTTCTTGAAACCAGTTTTAAGGATTTTATTTTTGAGGGCACGCGCATCATTGGCATAAAAACAAACCATGGTGAATTTCTCTCCCGCTGGGTGATCAATTCAGCTGGTTTGTTCTCTGATGAAGTCATGCATAAGGCCAGTGTGCGCCCCGAATTTAAGATTACCCCGCGCCGCGGAGAATATTTCATCCTGGATGGCGCAGATATGACCATTAATAGCGTCTACTTCCCGGTTCCAAGCGCTATTAGCAAAGGCATTTTGGTCACCACCACTGTGCACGGTAATACGCTACTCGGCCCAAATGTCCAGGAAATTGAAGACAAAAATGACCTTTCCAATACCAGTAGCGGATTGCAGGAAGTGCTGGATGGCGCATTAAAATTAGTCCCTTCCATCAAACCGCACAGCATTATTGCCACTTTTGCGGGTCTGCGGGCCGGCGGAAATGCGCCCTGCCAGACGCCCGGAGTGAATTACCAGCATGATTTTGTGATTGAAATCCCACAGTTAGTGCCGGGGTTGGTCAACTTGGGCGGTATTGAATCACCCGGCTTTACTTCCGCACCTGCCATTGCATTGCAGGTGATTGAATTGATGAAGGATGCAGGTGAAAAATTTAAAGAAAAGAAAGGTTGGAATCCAATCCGGCTTTCGCGTCCACAATTTCGTCACCTAAATAATCAACAGCGTCAGGTAATCATAGAAAAGGATAGCCGCTATGGGCGCGTCGTCTGCCGTTGTGAAAATATCACCGAAGGGGAAATTGTGGCTGAAATCCACGGTCTCATTCCCGCCCGCACTTACGATGCCATTAAACGCCGCACCTGGCTCGGCACAGGCCGTTGTCAGGGTGGCTTCGATATGCCGCGTGTAACCGCCATCCTGGCGCGCGAATTGGGTATTTCACCTCTGCAAGTCACAAAAAAAGGTGGCGCATCGGTCTTTCTAACCCGCCAGACCAAACAGGTGGAGGTGGACGATGCCCTTTAAATCTTATGATGTGGTTGTCATTGGGAGCGGTCCAGGGGGCTTGGCGGCTGCCATTGCAGCAAAAAAACAAGGGGCGGATAAAGTCTTGGTAATAGAAAGAGATCTGGAGTTAGGCGGTATTCTTTTACAGTGCATTCATAATGGCTTTGGGGTGGAGATATTCAAAGAAGACTTGCCCGGACCCAGCTATGCTCAGCGTTTTATTGATGAAATACTATTGCTCAAGGTGGATACACTCTTGGATACAATGGTGTTGGATATCACCCCTGAACGCAAAATTTTCGCCACCAATAAATTGCTGGGTATCATTGAAATCCAGGCTAAAGCCATTGTGCTGGCCATGGGCTGCCGTGAACGAACCCGCGCGCAGGTACGTCTGCCAGGTTCCCGCCCGGCCGGAGTTTACAGCGCCGGTACCGCCCAGCGCTGGGTGAATGTGGAAGGATACATGCCCGGAAAAAGTTTTGTGGTCCTGGGCTCAGGCGATATTGGCATGATCATGGCTCGCCGCCTTACTTTCGAAGGTGCCAAGGTGGAACGCGTGCTGGAAATTATGCCTTACCTTTCGGGCCTGATGCGTAACTACGTGCAATGTCTGCTGGATTACGATATCCGGCTCCAGCTTCAACATACAGTGAAACGAATTATTGGCAATTCCCGCGTGAAAGCTATTGAATCTGTTCAGGTGGATGAGAAATGGCAGCCCATCCCAGGAACAGAAGAAATCATTCCCTGCGATACACTGCTTCTCTCGGTCGGTCTGATTCCGGAAAACGAATTATCCCGCAAAGCGGGCGTTCTGATTGATCCAATAACGGGTGGACCTTATGTGGATAATGAGTTTCAAACAAATATCAAAGGTATCTTCAGTGCAGGAAATGTTGTCCATGTGTACGACCTGGTGGATTGGGTGACTGAAGCCGGTTATATCGCAGGTAAAGCTGCTTCTGTTTACGCACAAGGGTCATCTCCTGCAAAGAGAGAGATGATCTCAATGAAAGCCGGCAGCAATGTCCGCTACGTGGTTCCGCACAAAATCGATAAAACCAGAGTGGCGCAAGAAGAGATGCGTTTGCAGTTGCGCGCAACCACTCCTATCGAAAAGCCAGTTTGGGTAGAAGTTACAGATGGTAAAAACCTTATCACCCGCCGCGGACTTCTCTATGCCCGACCGGGGGAAATGGTAACTGTATCTCTAAAACCCAATCAATATGACATTGTACAAAAAGCACAAGAACTGGTCATTAATATTTCACCACGTTAAAAGTAATAAAATTAGATAATCAACTCATGAATGAAGAAACTAAAATTATCTGTGTAGCCTGCCCCAAAGGCTGCCGTTTACGGATCAACCGCGAAGGTGAAACCATTGTAGTCTCAGAACAGAGCTGCAAACGCGGCGAACAATATGCTGTCCAGGAGATGACTGACCCGCGCCGTATGGTCGCTTCCACCGTAAGGATCCAAAGCAATTCGCATTCCCTGTTGCCTGTTTACACTTCCGCTCCTATTCCCAAAGGAAAGATTCAGCCTCTTCTTAAGGAGTTAAGAAAAATCAATCTCAGGGCTCCGGTGAAAATGGGTCAGGTAGTTCTCAAGGATGCGCTGGGAACAGGCATTGATGTGTTTGCCAGTCGTGATATTAATTAATGCAATAAAAACGGGACTCGTCTGAGTCCCGTTTTTTGAATCTGGATTATCCAGGAGAAGGTGTGCGAGTCTTTGTAGGAGTTGGCTTCACATGCAG
>Ga0315274_10007904_pt1 | contig 15375 bp, 9 predicted proteins | sample YL17G02_20_MG_FD_203700 | JGI IMG/M metagenome (GOLD analysis project Ga0315274, IMG submission 203700) | Sediment microbial communities from Yellowstone Lake, YNP, Wyoming, USA - YL17G02_20 | ecosystem: Environmental > Aquatic > Freshwater > Lake > Sediment | place: USA: Wyoming | collected... | reverse complement strand
AAAACAAAGCCAATTTCTGAAAAGGCCAAATGAGCGGAACCCCTTATAATACAAAGGCATACGCAAATTTATGCGTCTACAGGCCTGGCAAAAGCAAAGCCAATCAAAGCCAATTTCCCTCCCACCAAAGTCGGGTAAGCTGTGCACTGGTCACGGCGGCCGGCCAATAAAATGACGTTCATCCGGTTAATGCGTAGCCGGAATACCATCACGACTCGAAATCGCAAAGCGAAGAAGGCGATGGCAGAACGACCTGTTCCTGAACAGATCGTGACGGAATTATCGAACTATGTTGCTACGCTTCCAGATGGTCAGGAATTGCTGTTTGCGGACAGATTCTCTCCGAAGAAATGGGCGAAGATACGCAGCAAGGCAGGATTGCCCAATCTGAAGTTCCACGATCTGAGGAAAACGTTTGCATCGCTTCTGGCCCAGCGAGGTGTGTCGACAGCAGTGACTCAAAGGCTCTTGGAGCATTCCACGCCCCAGCTTACGAATCAGGTCTACACGAATGTTGACCCGGTTCTGCGCCAGGCAATCAACTTGTTGCCTGTGGGGGAGTGGTTGTGAAGAGTACTCGACAGCTTTCAGAGCTATGAAGCCCTCGGACTCTCCTGGCTCAGAATATAAATCACGCGCGAGTATGTTTTGTGCGGGCGAGTGACTAGAATCGCTGAAATCAGATGATCGACCGACGGATTTTAGGCTGCAAAACATGCAGGGACTATGATGAGACCTTAGTATTTGTCTGAGGATCTGCGTCATTTTTGCGTCAGTCGCAAGTGGTAAACAACTTGTCATTCCCTGTGCGTCAAGCAAGCCTGGGAAAGGAGGATGTTAAGACAGACTTTACCTGTCAAGCGGCGGTCGGACAGCCTCGTAGCGGTTGAATTCGCAGGAAACTGGTCGATTCTTAGAGGTGCTGCGAGTGTGATCATGGGCGCTTCTTGTTGCGACTTGCTGTTGAGGAAAAAGAGTCCGCAGTGATGAGGGACGGAAAACCTACGCGAATGGTCGTGTTGATGCTGGTAGGATGGCTGGGTCATCTGGCAGGAGCGGCTTGGCGGGCTCTTGAAGTTCTATCGGAGGGCCGCCTAATGGATGGGATGAATAAGTTGACGGTTCACGGTCAACAGCAGCCTTTACAGCACCATCAAGCCCGGTTCCTGAAGCGGTTTGATTAGCCTGTGGGCTCATTTATTTGTCGTGCCGTTCACGAAAAACTGCTGCATCACGGGCCCCACGCTCTCATAGGTTTTGCTTTGTTCGTATTCGTTCCCCCACACGATATTATCTTTGTCATGCACCAGCCGGTGCTCTTTCGTGAGAGTCACGGTAACGGTCACCGTCCCGCCTGTCCCGTCTGACGTGCCTGTTATCAGCCCGGTGTCGGCGTTGATGCTCATCCAGCTCGGTTTTTGCGTGAGCGAAAACTTCAGAGGTTTGATCTTCCAGAATCTGGCTCCGGGTTTCGGCTTAGCGGCATTCCTTCTGGTGAGATCGCCTAGGGAACGAATGACCCTGACTTGATAGCTATAAGGCTGGCCCGCAGGCGCGCTGGTGACGGGTGCGCTGTAGATGAACGGCCGGGGCGCTTCGGCATAATCCGAATCCCCGCTTCTTTTGTCCCTGGCGTCCACCGCCACGACGCGGTAGTAGGCCTTGTTGGCATTCGGAAGAGCGTTGCCGACTCTGACCACATCCAGTGAAGTGCCTGTGACTTCAGCCACGAAGTTGGCCGGAAAAGGGTTGGCGAGCTCTTCTGTGTCGCCTAGCTTGACCTCGTAGGGATTGTCATGGACCGTGAAGCCTTTCTCATCGCTGCCATATATTCTGTACTTAACGGGTGGCCTTCCTACAGGATTGGCGCTCCATGTCAATGTACCTATTCCGGTGTCAGGATTGTGTTTGATCACCACGTCCAGGGGATAGGCTGGCCCCTGCGCCGTGAAACTCCAGGTACTGCTCCACGGCCCCCAGACGCCGTTTGAATCCTTTGCTTTGACGTGCCAGTAATAGGTTGTGCCATGTGTCAAGAGGCCGGGGCGCGGAAGCGTGTAGCAGGCCTTGCCTTTGTCTGGCGTTTTGGAAATGTATTTGTCGAAATTGGGAGACATGGGCCATCTCATGTCGGGACGGTCCGAAAGCTGGAAATGATAATCTGTGATAGCGTCGCCATCTGGGTCCGTGGCGGCGTTCCACTGGAACACCACATCTGTGCCGTCGCTCTCGCCGCCGTTGGCCGGATAGACGGGAGATTCGGGCGCTTTCGGAGGGCGTGTCTTCGACCTTTCGACCCAGGTATGCGTGATCCTCAGATTCCTGGCGGCGTTTGCGCCGGTCTTGTCGTCCGTGTGCTCCAAGTACGTGAAACTGTTGTTTCCCACGGTCATGGACGGCATGGCCAGAGGCGCCATCTGGATGTCGTTCTTGATGTTGATGGCGCTCAAGGAAGCTTTGCCCGTCAAGGTGCATCTGAGCCAGTAGTCGTACGCGTCGGCTGTGCGGCCTTTGAACTTGCCGTCAAACTCGGCCAGCGTCGTCAGCGGCGTGTAAACGGTCTTCCTCCAGTCTTTCGGATCCAGGAAACCAATCTCGAAAGCATATCCGTCGCCCGAGGCGGAAAGGGCGCCTCCGATGAATTGATAAGGCACTTTCATATGCCAAAGGACGATGCCCGTACCCCCCTCCGTGGCCGTGAGGACACCGTCTTTGTTGGTGATGTTCGTCACGGTCGCTCCGGCCCGCCACTGCGAATAGTTATGGAAGTCCGGAGCGTATTCCCAGAGGCCGTTACAGATCGTATCTGGAACTATCGGGGGATGTCCCGCCATGTCGCCGTGATATTTCACCGGAGTCTCGTGCCCCCACCTCCATTCAATGGCTTCGTGCGGACGCAGGACCATGCCCATATTCCACCAGGCCCAGCCGTCGAGTTGCACTGTCGTCTTCCCCTCCCATGTGTAATACTGCGCGTAGTCCTCATTATTCTTGAGAGGATTCATGGGACTCATGATTCCATACTGATGAACGCGTTTTATCAGGTCGTGGTCCCGGACCAAATCCAACTCGTTGGCGAGGGTGTGATTGTCCCGCATGAGCATGAAAGTGGCCATGTCCCCGTCAAGCGTGTTGTACTTGCCGTCGAAGAAAACCTGCGGAACGACATGGCCAGGGCAATGACTGAATATGCAATCACGCATTCCGACTTTGTCGAGCAGGTCCGATATGCACAACGTGCTGTTTCCGCAGGTGTTGAAACCAAATACGCTGAGCGCCTGCGAAACGTCGCCCTGCGCCGTGTTGTCCCCATTGCCTTTGTGGTAGCGATGGGTGATGTAGAAATAGAAAATCGCGAGGGCCTTTTCCCTTTCGGCTGATAGTACCTCCACAACCGAGTCCGCTATAGTCTGCTGGGAGAAGAAGTCAATGGGGCCTATTTTCAGCCACGGGTTTATCACCTTTGCCTCGCCGACGTTCTCCATGCGTATCGAACGGTTTGACTCCCAAGTCTGCTCGTATGGCTCCCATACGCCGGGAAGCGTAGTGCACATCTTTCCGTCCATCGTGCCGCCCTGCGTGATGTTGTAGGTGAAAGGCGAGGTGGTGACGTCCTGGACGTGGCGTTTAGGAATGTCCGTGGGGTCGGTGTCGGACGCCCATGGCTCGAACGCCCCCTTCGACTGGGGGATAGGACAAACAGCCGAAAAAACCACCATGCACGCGACTAGTCTAAACGCTTTCAGCATAATTGGACTACTTTAGAGGAAAGGCTGTGCAAAGTCCAGATGCTCTTTCGATCAACATTGAATCGGCTGAAGCCGACCGGCTGAACTTGCGACTGCGCAGCGATTCAGGGTCTCCTACCCGCCCCGGATATCGCCGGCGGGTGCCGCGGATAGTCTATGTGGCCCCTGGGCATATGAACACTCACTGTCACGGTGTTGACTTTCCGTTGAGGCCGGGTAAGATTTGTAGCTGCCGGGGCAGCAGTGCTTCGGTGCTCCGCGTAGCATCCGAGCCTGCCGTAGGAGCCCGAGACAACTGACACAAGCAGGTTCTGCGTTCTCGCCAATAATGACGCGGTCATTCAGAATGCCCGAGGCGCAAAACATCCTGCATTGTTCATTTAGAAAGGCATCCTGTGAAATGCCAAAGTAGACTATGGAGTCCTGTAAACTTCTGGACGCCGGACAGCCCTGCCTCGCAGCTTGCTTTGGCTATGCTGCTGGCAACATTCTGCCTCGCCGTGCCTGGTTCGGCATTGGCGCAGGGCCAAACGAGCGCGGTGTTGCCGCCGGGAGTCAAAGCGGTATGGGACCTGGCCAAGGCTTATCGCGAGACCACGCCCACTCGGGAACGGCTCTGCATCAACGGGCTGTGGCGCTGGCAACCGGCGGCAGAGAATGCCCGCGAAGTGCCGACTGGGGCTTGGGGTTACTACAAGGTGCCCGCCTGCTGGCCCGGGATCCAGGATTATTTGCAGAGCGACTACCAGACGCTCTACACTCATCCGAGTTGGAAGGACACGAAGCTCGGCGATGTCAAAAGCGCATGGTACGAACGCACGATCACTATCCCGCAGGATTGGACGGGGCGGCGGATCTCCTTGGAGGTCGAGTACCTCAATTCCTACGCGATCGTGTATGTGGATGGACGCCAGGCAGGCCAGCTCCGCTTCCCGGCGGGTCAGGTGGACTTATCGGGGGTGGTTCGTCCGGGAGCGACGCATGTTCTGAGCCTGCTGGTTGTGGCCATGCCGCTCAAAGCCGTCATGGAGTCATACAACGACACCAACACCGCCAGAGAGCGGCAGGGCAAAGTCGAACGCCGTGGTCTCTGCGGCGACGTCTGGTTAATCAGCGAACCGGAAGGGGCGCGGCTTGGGACGGTGAAGATCGACACCTCGTTTCGCCGGAGCGAGGTTACGTTCCGGGCCGGGGTCAAGGGACTGGCTGCTGGGAGCCGCTATAAGCTGCAGGCCCGCATCATGGAGCAGGGCCGGCAAATCACGGAGTTCACCGGCCCCACCTTCGCGGGCGTCGAGGTAACGAATGGTTATGCGACGTTCACAGCATCCTGGAAGCCGCCGAAGCTCTGGGACATCCACACGCCCGAGAACCAATACGATGCCCAGGTGTCACTTCTCGGCGCGGCAGGCCGGGCGGTGGACACCGCTGCACCGGTTCGCTTCGGGTTCCGGGAGTTTTGGACCCAAGGCCGCGATTTCTATCTCAACGGAACTCGATTGTTCCTGTCACTCGTGCCGCTGGACAACGCCCAGGTGGGAGCGGCGCTGGCGACTTACGCCGGAGCCAGGGAGAGTTTGCTGCGCTTGAAGAGTTTTGGGATCAACTTCGTTTACACCCACAATTACGGCTGCGAACCCGGCGCGCATCTGAGCTTTGCAGAAATTCTGCGCGCCGCCGATGACACGGGGATGCTGGTCGCTTTGTCGCAGCCGCACTTCAGCGCCTATGATTGGAAAAGCCCGAACGCGGATCAAACCAACGGCTACGCCACCCATGCGGCGTTCTACGCGGGGGTGGCAGGCAATCATCCGTCCGTGGTGTGCTACGCCATGAGCCATAATGCCACCGGCTACAACGAGGACGTAAACCCGCTGATGATCGACGGGCTTGGCGATCCGCGGGACCAGTGGGCGGCCCGCAATGCCGCGCTCGCGTTGCGCTGTGAAGCCATCGTCAAGCGCCTGGACCCCACGCGAATAGTCTATCACCACTCCTCCGGCAATCTCAGCGCCATGTACACCCTCAACTTCTATCCAAACTTTGTCCCCATTCAAGAGCTGGACGACTGGTTCGAGCACTGGTCGAGCGTGGGGATCAAACCATTGCTTCTGGTCGAATACGGCGCGCCGTTTGGCTGGGACTGGACCATGTATCGCGGTTGGTATAATGGCCAGCGCGAGTTCGGCAGTGCCGCGGTGCCGTGGGAATATTGCCTGGCGGAATGGAACGCGCAGTTCCTGGGCGATGCGGCTTACCAGATCAGCGACCGGGAAAAACGCAATGTGCGCTGGGAAGCGCAGCAGTTTCGCAAAGGCCAACCGTGGAAGCGATGGGATTACCCCTATCCTGTCGGCGATGGGCGGTTGGACGAAATGCAGCCGGTCCAAGCCGCCTACACGGCCGATAACTGGCGCGCCTTTCGCACTTGGGGCCTCTCGGGCAACTCCCCCTGGGAGCATGACCGCTTTTGGAGGTTGCGCGACGGTTTCCAGCCTCGGCGCCGGGACTTTCCGGTGGATTGGGACAACATCCAGCAGCCTGGTTACAGCCCGGATTTCATTGACCACACCTACGCCCGATTTGACCTGGCTTACGAGCGGTCCGACTGGATTGCGTCGCCGACGGCCCAATCGCTGGTTCGCAATAATCTGCCGCTGCTGGCCTGGATTTCCGGCAAGCCGGAGCATTTCACCACCAAGGACCACACCTTCTATTCTGGCGAAACCGTCCAGAAGCAGCTCATTGTGATCAACAACACACGCCTGACAGTCACCGGCGATGCATCATGGACGTGCGACATCCGGCCAGCGGTCAAGGGGAACAAACGGGTGGTCATACCGACCGGCGACCAGGTCCGCGTCCCGCTGGACGTTAAGCTGCCGAGCGATCTTGCGCCGGGTAACTACCGAATCAGCGCGAGCTTCAAGTCCAGCACCGGGCAAAGCCAGGAAGACTCCTTCACATTGCAGGTGATTCCGCGCTCCACCCCGCCCCGCCTAGCCTTGAAGATCGCCCTCTTTGATCCGCCGGGCGAGACAACCAAATGGCTGGCAGGCCGGGGCGTCGTTTCCCAACCGGTTGATACGGATGCGGACCTTTCAAACTTCGATGTGCTACTGATCGGCAAAAAGGCCTTGACGGTGGATGGCGTGGCACCCGCGCTGAAGTGGGTGCGCGACGGTTTGAAAGTGGTCGTGTTCGAACAGACAGGCGAGGTGCTCGAAAAGCGGCTCGGATTTAGGGTTGAGGAATACGGCCTGCGACAGGTTTGGCCGCGCGTGCCGGACAGCCCCTTGCTGTCTGGCCTCAAGGCCGAAAACCTACGTGACTGGCGCGGAGCTTCTACCCTGCTGCCGCCTACCCTGGACTATGTCTTGAACCCGCGCTACAACGGCGCGCCCACTGTGCGCTGGTGCGGACTGGAAGTCACCCGGCTGTGGCGCTGCGGCAATTGGGGCAACGTTGCCTCCGTATTGATCGAGAAGCCGCTCCGGGGCGATTTCCTGCCGATCCTTGATGGCGGCTACGCCCTCCAGTATAGCCCTCTGCTCGAATACCGCGAAGGCCGCGGCCTGGTCCTTTTCTGTCAAATGGATGTGACGGGAAGGACCGAACAGGACCCGGCGGCCGAGACTTTGGCCGACAACATCCTGCGGTATGTCGAAGCGTGGCGCCCGGTTCCCCGGCGGACCGCGGTTTACGCAGGCGAACCTGCCGGCCTATCCTGGCTGAGAGCCTGTGGAGTTGAAGCTGCATCGTTCAAAGGCGAGCCGCTGAAGGCAGATCAGGTGCTGGTGGTGGGACCCGGCGGGGGCCGGAAATTGGCAGCGCACGTTGCAGCCACAACTGAATGGGTTAAAGCAGGCGGCCGAGTTTTGGCCCTTGGCCTGACCCAATCGGAGGCTAACTCCTTCCTGCCCGCGCAGGTCATCATGCAGCCAGCAGAACACATTGCCGCAACCTTCCCACCTTTCAGCGCCCAATCGCTGTTGGCCGGGGTGGCGCCGGCCGATGTACACAACCGAGACCCACGCACGCTGCCGCTGGTAAGCGGAGGCGCAACGGTCTACGGGGACGGAGTGTTAGCATCTACTGGCAATGTCGTCTTTTGCCAGCTCCCGCCGTTCCAGGTGAGCAAGGGAATGGGGGCGCTGAGCTCGATCGAACTGGTCGATGACCACACGGGCAAGGGCAAGAAGAGCGCTCTCGTCTCGATGGGCAGCCTGGTCAATGCCCAGTTTGGGCAGAAGCTCACGGCGGGCTCAGCCGGCAAGACCTACACCTTTGACGCCCGCCTGAAGGCCGTCGGCGGCCCGGCTGTTTTGCGCCTCGAGGTAGAGCGTGCGGGCCGTCCCTGGGATCGGGCGGCACGCGGACCGGACAGCACCGTCAACCCCGGCGTTTGGACTGACCTGCACCTTACATTCGCCGTGGATAAAGAGTATCCCGAAGGCTGGCAAGCTTACCTGAACGCCTCGGGTGAAGGTGCCCAGTTTCAGGCGGACCGGATGCGCCTCTACGAGGGGACTTACATTGCGAATGGCAACGAAGATGGCACCCCAATCCAGACCGCGGACCGCAATATGTTTAAGAACGCGAACTTCGAGGCGGGCTTGACATCGTGGTTCTTCATCCACGGCCCGGAGCAATTCAACCTGCGCCGCACATTTGGCCGCACCTCGTTTGCCGTGAGTCGCCTGCTGGCAAACCTCGGCGTTTCCGGCTCGACACCACTGCTGGAGCGGTTCGGCGATCCTGTGAGTGTTTCCGAGGGTCCATCCGTTTTGAAGAATGGTGATTTCAGCATCGATGCAAACGGGGATGGGCTGGCCGACGGATGGGAGTGCAGCGTCAAGAGCGGGTCGTGTACGCGGGAAGCCGTGGCGGGGCCGGGCTCTGGTTGGGCCCAGGTCATCAACATTCCGCCCGTCGCGGCCGGTGACAAGCCACCCGAACTTATGATTGCCCAACATGGTTTCCCAATCTGTGACGCCCAATGGTACCAATTGTCATTGCGGACGAGAGCCGAGGGTCTGAGCGCGAATAACGTCACCTGGACGGTACAAGACACAGCCAATTGGCAAGCCCTTTTCGACTATAACAACTTCGCCCCCAAAGCCGAATGGCAGTCGCTCAGCTTCATCGTCCAAGCCAAAAACACGGTAGCCAGGGGCACGAAGTTCCAAATATGGTTCACCGGCACCGGCAAGCTGTGGCTGGCTGATGTGCGCCTTGAGCCGGTCCAGGATCCAACGGCCGGCCGGTGTCTTGAAGGCCTCTACCTGACCCGGCCAACCGAGTGGGATGACCCTTATCGCTTTTTCGGATGGTGATTACTTGGTGACGCTGCATCTCGAACGATAGGCCCTGTGACTTGGGAACGACCGTGGACGACCGAGACTGAATTGGAGCACCTCAGCCCGAGCTGTGGAATAACAGAGAGGAAGAACATGAAACTGCGATTTCCGGTTCAACATCCCATTCTAAAAACCATAGCTGCAATCTTCATCCTGGCCATGTCCGCCAGGGCCCAGGAAGCCGGCGTTCTGCTTGAAAACCGGGCGCTGCGTGCCGAGCTGAACCTTTCGAGCGGAGCCATAACTCTCCTCGATAAGCAAACCGGCGTGAGCTGGGAACTCGGCGCCCCGGAGGCCATGTTTAACACCGGCAGAGTGGGTGCGCTTCCACCTCTGCGGGTCATTCATCGTGACCGACGAACGCTCCACTACCGGCGCGATGGCATCGGGGAGTTCGCCTTGAGTCTTTTGGCTGATCCACCCAGGGTGGACTACTCGGCCGTTCCTGAAGGTGAGGTTAAAGAACTGCGCCTGCTCAGCAAGGCCCTTCCGGTTGGGCGGCGTGACATTGCGGTCGTGCTGGTCGTACGGAGAGCGCTGAACAATCCATGCGGACGAATTAATTATGAGAATGATCCCGAAAACGCATCACGAACTAAACCGCTTCACAAAGCGCTTTCAACCATACCAAGAGCACTGTCTGGGTCAACAAGCATCTCCCCTGGAATTCTTGGTTTATGCGTTCTTTTTTCATTCTGAGAAATTTTGCCAGGAAATAATCAACATCTTGCGATTCTAAACGCAATATGTGTTGAAAGCGTTAGTAAAGAAGAAAATCGCGAACGAGCAAAACCGGCTGTTTAAAGACTACCGCACGCCTTAAAGAATTTTTTGAAACTTTTTTCGAAACCGTGTAGCCAGTTAGCAGCGCAAGGCTTTGTATTTACAGGCTTTATCTTAATTCTTTCGGCTAAAAGATTTTGTGCAAAATTACGTAGTTACCACAATAGACAGGTTTGTCCCAAAGGTGGGAGAATACCCATGTTCTGAACAAGGGACGCCATAGCGTACGAAGCCCATTGGACGGGATTTAAGTCAGTTTGTACAGACTGATAATCATTGTTAACTGGCACCAAAGATACCTTTAGGTCATCTGTCAAGATGTGCCAAAACCAAGAAAGTGAGGATACATATGGATTTGAAAGAAGCAGTTCAGCACAAGAGATTCATTCTCGATCTTATTGAGGACCCAGACATCGCTGTTTGTAAGTACAACATTGGCAAACCTAAACAGCAGGCGGATGTGGCTAGTCTCCTGACAGAAATAGTCAGCAGACACGTGGCCAAGTTGCAGGCCGAGATAAAGGACGCTGCCGGTAAGGTCAAAGTCTCCAACTTCCTATGCCAGTTTAGCTGCAAAGCAAGATAACCGTCATCGCCCGCGCTTGCCCTGGGAGCAGGGAGCAGTTCGCCACTCGATCACGACAGGCGATGTGTTTAATATTCTGCGCTAGGAGTAAGCACTTATTCGGGAGGTCTTTCATGAAGAGTTTATATGGTCCAACTGCCATTCACTTCAACATAACTGGTGCGTGTAATAATCGCTGCATTTTTTGCGGCAATAATTCTGGACGCGTGATGCCAAACGAATTGAACCTTCCTGATATCGATGCTACCATTGACCTGCTCATTCGTGGTGGAGTGAGATACATCTGGTTCATGGGTGGTGATCCATTTATGAAGAAGGGTTTCGAGCTAGTTATTAAGAAGTGTATCGCCGCCAATATCAGAGTCGGTATTTCGACAAATGGTGTTCATTTCAGTGACTCTTCGATCGCACTCATATCCGACAATGCAGAGCTTTTCGACTTTGTGCAGGTGAGTCTTCATGCACCAGATCGAGAGAACTATTTCAGAATACACGGTGCGGACAACTTCGACAGAGTTGTGGGTAACATTGGGCGACTCAACCAAGCACGTATCAGCTATAACGTATCGTCCGTCATAGGACGGTACAACATGCAACTTGCAGCAGAGATGTATAGTCTGCTAGAACAGCTCAGCGTAAGGCGAGTCAGTTTGTCCCAGGTGTGTCAACTTGGCAGGGCCCAGCTAAACAATCATGTACATATTAGATTTGCAGATTATTTAGCAGTTCTTGAGCATTTTAATAGCTTGAATGCGTACAAAACAATGGACATTGGAACGGAGTATCGACCCATTGTCTGCGATGCGATCGCCGAAGTCTTTCCAAACATCACGTTTAGTCCAACAAATTGCTCGATGTATTCCGTCTGCCATATCGAGGCCGACGGAATGGCGATGCTGTGCCCATTTATTAGAGACGATATCAACTTGCGGGACGAATTTGTCAAGTACAGCGTTATGATACGCAATAAATCGTGTCTTGAAGACATATGGAACTCAGACTCATTTTGCGATTTTCGTGAATTTGCTCATCAGAGCAATGTGCGGAAGAGCTACTGCCAGACTTGTGCGTATCTGCAGCATGGGCGTTGTGTTCCCTGCCCATTAAATACCACCACATGTCAGGAACAAACCGCGGCTATCGAAGCATATAGATCTAGGGCCAATGTGTGATAGTGCTTGCCCGCATCATAACGCAGGCCATGCTCGATCCTGAAATGCAACTGGTACATCCCGATTTATTTTAGTATCAGTGGTTAATGAAAAATATTAATACTCTGAATAAGGCTTGATATGAATTTTCGAAGCATATTATTGGTTATAACCAGCATGCTGATCAGAAAAGGAATGTTGTATGTGCGGCAGGGAAACAGCGACTACACCGTCCGGGAGTTGCCCGGGCTGAATCACCTGTTTCAGACCTGCAGCACCGGTGCCTTCTCGGAGTACGTGAAGATCGAGGAAACCATGTCTCCCCCGGCCTTGCAGGCCGTTTCCGACTGGATCGTGGCAAGAACCAGTGTCCATAGGGAAAACACGCCGTAACGGTGGGAGCCTCACTGCGGTGATTTCCTGCTTGCCGCTGGAATCGTTATTGCTCCAGTGGTATAGTCATGCCTGTTTATCGGTAGAAAAGCCGAGCCTTTGACAAACCAGGTACGCCGGGAATGCTACATGACGAAATTTCTCAAAATGAGAATGAAGTTCTTCGAAGATCAGTCGGCCATATTTGGCATTGTGTTAGCAGGCATTCTTCTGACGCCTCAAGCACGTGTCCAAGCGAACTGGCCCGGTTTCCGCGGCCCGACCGGTCTTGGCTACACAACAGAGGAGAATCTGCCCATCACCTGGGGTGGCCCTGCCAAGGAAAACGCTCGTTGGGTTTCGCCGCTTATGGGCCAGGGGCACGCCAGTCCCATCGTCTGGGATCAGGCGGTCGTCGTCTGCACCGTCAACTGGCTGGCGAACGTTGAAGACCGCAAAAAGGTCATCCCGGAGCATCATGTCACCTGCTATCGCACGTCCGATGGAAAGCTACTCTGGGATACACTCGTACCTCCCGGACCCTGGTTACGAGATGATTTCCGCAGCGGGCCGGGCGGAGGCTACGCCGCCGCCACACCTGTCACCGATGGCAAGCTCATTTACTGTGCCTTCGCCTCATCGGTCCTGGCCGCAATTGATTTCCAGGGCAACATCGCGTGGCGAAAGCCCATTGTTCCCTACTCCTTCGACGTTACTCTGGGCAGCAGCCCGATCCTCTATGGCGACACCGTCATCCTCTTCTGCGCAATGGCAAAGAAGGAAGATTCGCGCGTCGTCGCCTTCGACAAGACCAACGGCGATATACGATGGGAGAGGAAACTCCCTCAGATGCAGTTCGGGCACAGCACGCCTGTGATTATTCAGGTGAATAACAGACCTCAGATGCTTTTGGTGGCCTCGGGCATGGAGAAGGCAGGCGATGCCCTGCAAAGTCTCGATCCGGCCAGTGGGAGACTTCTGTGGTGGTGCCGGGGCGAAGGAGACGCCTCCTCACCGGCCTACGGGCAGGGTCTCGTCTACTTTGATGATGGCCGGGGTGGCACGGGTGTAGCCGTGGATCCGACCGGTTCAGGCGATGTCTCCGACACGCATGTTCGCTGGACCATCACACAGAGAGGTGAAGCCTTGAGTTCGCCCATTGTTGTCGGCAAGTATCTGTATCGCTTGCGCACTCCGGGTTTCCTTCAGTGTTGGGAAATGGCCACTGGCAAAGAGCTTTATTCCGAACGTCTCCAGGACATATCCACTACCTGGGCCAGTCCGATTGCGGACCCCAAAGGACGTCTATTCTTCGCCAATGCCGGCAAGAGCTATGTCGTTCAGGCAGGGCCGGAGTGTCGTATCCTCGCCGTCAACGATCTTGGAGACGGCAATCACCCATCCCCTGCGGCGGCAAGAGGTAGACTTTTCCTAGTCGGAATGAAGAACATCTACTGCATCGGCACTGAGAATATCGGGACACTTGAATAGTTCTTCAGAATAGGCACGCTGATCGCTTTCAAACATCCTTTTTCTCCTGTTCCTCCAGGATTCTGACCTGCTTCTGGAGGCACTCGATGGCTTTTCAAGGAACACCTACATACCTACCATGTAGCAATTGAAGAGCCCCACCGTGATGATGTTCTTGCCGGCCTTGACCAGTGCCGCAGGCACCACGTAGTTGCGCGGTGTTTGACTTCATGCTTGCAGATGCATGGAAAAAGGCCGTTGGCTATAATCGACTTGGAATCGAAGACAACCATTTTTTCTCGCAATATATTAAGTGTGACGGAGTTATGTTAAAATCAATTTAGCTCAACCGGATAGTAGTGACCTGATATGATGATTCGCAGCACAGAGTGGCGTCAGGTTGCGACCGACGTGCCGGATGGTCAGTAGATGATGAGCCATGAGAGAAACAGGTATATTGATAAGGTTATGTCTTATCTGTCTCGTATTCCCACTGGGGGCACAGGTTACTGCACATCTGACGGTGTGGGATTTCGAGAGCGACTGCGGCAACTGGAAGCCTCGGTCCGCGACTATGATAGTCGAGCGTGTGGCGGATCTTGGGGCCACAGTTGACAGCCGGGCCTGCTTGCACGTTCGCGGCAATATGCCGGAGAATTGGAACTATGCCCTTTCGGAGACTGTCCCCCTGCAGGCGGGCCGGCTCTATCGACTCTCGGCGTGGGTGAAGGTGACCTCGGCAGGTTCCAAAACGCCGATGCCATTTCTCAAGTGTGAGTACATGGCCGCAGACCGCAATCGTGAGATGGGAAGGGCTGTTACCGATGCCTACGATGCCGCACGTCTGGGGCAGTGGCAGCATCTGACCGGAGAATTCCGCGCACCGGCCGGGACGGTCGCGTGCTGGCTCGCCTTGGAGAAAGGCACATCCGACCCGACACAGATCGACGCCTATCTGGACAACGTCATCCTCGAACCGATAGAACAGTTGACCGCTCTATCCATGTACGACCTCAATCCGCTACCTCCCACCCTGGAGAAAGTCCGCAACACACATCCCCGTCTATACCTCAATGCAGCGCGCGTCGCGGAGCTTCGTGGTGCCATCCGCACGACGCACGCTGATCTCTGGGTCGAGGTCCGGACACTGGCCAACCGGGCCGTGAGGCGAGGCGCCCCGGCCTACAGAAGAAGCGACGCCCAGAGCGGTGACGAGCAACTGTGGCAACGCGAAGTAGGCAACACCATGCCTTACTTGGCGATGGCGTATCTGATGACCGATGACAAGGCGTATCTCGATGCGGCAAAGCAGTGGGCTTTGACCTCGTGCGGCTACCCCACCTGGGGCTACGGCTCATACGATGGCAAGGACCTGGTGACAGGGCATCAACTCTTCGGCCTGGCAATTATCTACGATTGGTGCTATCACGACCTGGACGAAGCAAGCAGGCAACGCATTCGAGAGACCCTCATCAACCGTGCCTCAGCCATGTTCCAGGCAGCGGCAACGAGCAACACCTACTGGTATCACTCCTATCTGCAGAATCATCTCTGGGTCAACGTTTGCGGCTTGGGGGCGGCCGGCTTCGCCCTATTCGACGAGGCCCAAGAGGCTCGTCGATGGATCGGCCTGGCATCGGACAAGTTCCGACGCACCATGGAGGCACTCGGTCAGGATGGCGCCAGTCACGAGGGGGTCGGGTATTGGGAGTATGGGGCCGAGTACATGCTCAAGTTCATGCACCTGGCAAAGGATCTGCTGGGCGTCGATCTCTATGAAAGTGTATTAAAAGCCCGATCAACCAGGTTTGAGTCGATGGATCATCAAGTTAATCATCGCCAATTCAATCATGGCTTCACTACTGACAGGCAGCGACTCATAGTCTTTGCTCAATCGCCGGTAC
>Ga0315274_10007901_pt1 | contig 15376 bp, 3 predicted proteins | sample YL17G02_20_MG_FD_203700 | JGI IMG/M metagenome (GOLD analysis project Ga0315274, IMG submission 203700) | Sediment microbial communities from Yellowstone Lake, YNP, Wyoming, USA - YL17G02_20 | ecosystem: Environmental > Aquatic > Freshwater > Lake > Sediment | place: USA: Wyoming | collected... | reverse complement strand
AGGCCATGGATGGCAACGGCCAGGAGATCGAACGTTCGGGCCTTGACATCTGGTACGACCGGGGCTCGACAACACCTGTGGCTGGCGGCACGTTGCCGGCCGACACTACCTTGACGGCAGCGGGCGGTCCTTACTTGCTCAGCAGCAGCCTCACGATCCCTGCCGGTCGCACTCTGTCCGTTGAGCCGGGGACGACAGTCTATCTCGGCGTTGGCGTCAACCTCACAGTGGCCGACGGAGGGCGTCTGCTGGCGCAGGGTACCGAGACGCAGCAGATACGTTTTGCGAGTCCGCCCGGTTCAGGCACGAGCTGGGGCGGCATCACGATAAACGGCTCAGTCGGTTCGCCCGAGACGCGCCTGGCTTATGTCTTCCTCGAAGGCAACGGCAACACGTGCCTCGAAGTGGCCGGGGGCACACTGTATCTCGACCATGCCGGTTTTGGCACGACGACCCACCAGTACCTTTCGCTCGACGGCGCGTCGTTTGTCATCAGCGATTGCGTGTTTCCGAATCCGAGTGCCGCTTTCGAACTCGCGCATGGCACCGGCGGCGTCAAGAGCGGTGGCCGCGGTGTTTTCCTCCGCAACTTCTTCGGCGCGCCTACAGGTTATAATGACGTAATCGATTTCACCGGTGGCAATCGACCGGGCCAGCCGATTGTTCACTTCATTAACAACGTCTTCAGCGGGGCCAGTGACGACCACCTCGACCTCGACGGCACCGACGCCTGGATCGAAGGCAACATCTTCCTGCACGCGCACAAGAACGGCTCGCCCGACACCTCCAGCGGCGTGAGCGGCGGCAATGACAGCGGTCAAACCTCCGAGGTCACGATCATCGGCAACATCTTCTACGACTGCGACCAGGCCGCGATGGCCAAACAAGGCAACTTCTTCACGTTGATCAACAACACCATCGTCCACCAGACGCACCAGGGCGGCCTCGACACGGATGGGGCGGTGGTATGCGTCGCCGATGAAGGCACGACTGAGGGGCGGGGGATGTATCTGGAAGGTAACATCATCCGCGACGCCGAGAAGCTTGTCCGGAACCTGACCTCGGCCACGGTGACCTTCACTAACAATCTCATGTCCTTGCCCTGGGAGGGCCCCGGTGGCGCCAACTCGATCGACGATCCGCGGCTGCGATACATTCCGGAACTGGCGGAAACATATTTCACCTCGTGGGACCAGGCACAGGTCATGCGTGATTGGTTCAGTCTGCGGCCCGGCTCGCCCGCTCTGGGCACCGGCCCGAACGGGCGCGACCAAGGCGGCGTGATCCCGCTGGGCGCCTCGGTCTCAGGCGAACCAACCGGAACGACCAGCCAGACCGCCGCCGCCCTCGCTGTGGGCGTGGCCCGCACTGGCAGTGGTATCCCGGCGGCAGGTTGGCCAAACGGCTCCGGCTATACGCACTACAAGTGGCGGCTTGACTCCGGCGCGTGGAGCGCGGAGACGCCCGTCACTGCGCCGATCGCCATTACCGGCTTGGCGAACGGCCCGCACTACGTCGAGGTGATCGGGAAACGCGACTCGGGTTTGTACCAGGACGACCCGACGTTTGGTATGGATGCGGTCGTCACGCGCTCGCGCACCTGGACAGTGAACACGTCCCAGCAGCCGCGTGTCCGGCTCAATGAAATCCTGGCGGACAACCTTTCCGCAGTCGCGCACGGCGACGGTTATCCAGATCTGATCGAGCTCTACAATGAAGGGAGTCCGCCCGTCGATCTCTCCGGCATGGGCCTCAGTGACGACGCGACGAACCACTACCGGTTCGCCTTCCCGGCAGGCACCAGCCTGGCGGGCAACGCCTGCCTGGTGCTCTATGCCGACAATGATGATACGACGCCCGGACTGCACCTTGGCTTCGCCCTGAGCCGGACCGGCGACGCCGTCTATCTCTATGACAAGCCCGCCAGTGGCGGCGCCTTGCTGGACTCGGTCAGCTTCGGTCTGCAACTGGCTGACTTATCGATCGGCCGGTTGGCCGACGGCCAATGGGGTTTGACGAAGCCGACCTTCGGCTCAGCCAACGTGCCCCAACCCATGGGCGAACCTGCTGTTCTGCGAGTCAACGAATGGCTAACCGACGCCCAATCGCCATTCCTGAGCGACTTCATCGAGCTTTATAATCCGGATCCTCTGCCAGTCCCGCTTGGCGGCTTGTTCTTGACGGATAACCCGGTCGGTTGGCCGGAACAACACCCGATCGCCGCGCTGAGCTTCATTGCCGGCAACGGCTTTGCCGCCTTCATCGCCGATGCGCAGCCCAGCCATGGCGCGGATCATCTGAACTTTTCGTTGACATCGCAGCCAGGCATGATCGGGCTCTTCGACGCGCACACGGACCAGATCGACTGGGTCATCTATGGGTCACAGCAGGTCGATGTGTCCGAAGGTCGCAGTCCCAATGGAACTGCTGAACTGAGCTTCTTCAGCCAACCGACACCCGGCGCGGGCAATCCAGGGATTCCTGTTTCTCCCACAACCACCAACATCACCGTGGAATCAACTTATCTGATTCGCACGGGCTCGATGTGGAAGTTCAAGGACGGACGCTCTGAGGGTTCCTCCCCCGTCAGCGCCTGGCGTGGGCTCGCCTTCAACGATGGAGGTTGGGTGCTGGATCCGGCGCCTTTCTCCTACGGCAAACAACAGGAAGGCGTCATTACCGGCACGTTCCTCAACGATATGCGGAATACCTACACCTGCATTTTCCTCCGCCAGGCCTTCCTGGCCACCAACGTGTCCACGCTCACCAATGTGGTCCTTAACGCCGTGTGCGATGACGGCTATATCGTGTGGATCAACGGCTGGTTGGTCGATCATTACAACGTGGCCACCAACGCGATCACCTATAACAATACCCTGGCCAATCAAGCCGCGCCGAACCCTGCGCCCAACGTCACCACTGTCCTCACGGATCCGTCACGATACCTCGTGGAGGGGACAAACCTGATGGCGGTGCAGGTCTTTAACGTGTCCTCGACCAGCAGCGATCTGGTGTTCGATGTCGAGTTGCTCAACAGTGTTACCAACGTCACCGTCATCACAAACAACGTCGAGGTGCCGATCGTCCTCAACGAGGTCCTGGCCAATAACGTCTCACTGACCAACGCCGCCGGCGTCATTGCGGACTGGATCGAACTGTACAATCCCGGGGCCCAAGCCGTGGACCTGGCGGACAACAGCCTCACCGACGACATCGGCTTTCCGCGCAAATGGGTCTTCCCCCCAAACTCCATCATTCCGGCGCTGGGCTACCTGGTGCTCCAGTGCGATGGCGACGCACAGGTCTCCGCCAGAAACACCGGCTTCGGCCTCGAAGCCAACGGGGGCGTGGTCTATCTCTTCGCCTCGGCCAACGGTGGCAGGTTAGTGGACTCCGTCATCTATGGTTTGCAGGTCCCCGATCTGTCGATCGGCCGCGCGGGCAGCCAGGGAAGCTGGACATTGACGGAGCCGACTCCCGGCGCACCCAATGCCGCCGCGGAGTTGGGCAGCGCCGGCCTGCTCAAGATCAATGAATGGATGGCAAAGGCCGTCACCGGACCGGATTGGTTTGAGCTCTTCAATCCTGGCTCACAACCGGTGGATCTAAGCGGACTGGGTCTGACCGTCGATCTGAACAATCCAACTCTGTCGCCTGTTCCGCCGCTCTCATTCATCGGCACCGGGGCGAACGCCTATAAGAAGTTCATTGCCGACAAGACCCCCGCCCAGGGCGCCAACCATGTCAATTTCAAGCTCAGCGCCAAAGGCAGCTCGCTGGGGCTGTTCACGGCGAATGCAGTGTTGGTTGATGCGGTCACCTTCGGCCCACAGACCGACGGCGTATCGCAAGGACGTCTGCCTGACGGCGCAACCACGATCGTGGATTTCCCCACAACCGCGACGCCGGGCGAGAGCAATTACCAGCCGATCCCCAGCGTGGTGATCAACGAGGTGCTCACCCACACGGATCCGCCGCTGGAAGACGCGATCGAGTTCTATAATCCGACGGCGACCAGCCAACCGGTGGGCGGCTGGTACGTCAGCAATACGCAACATGATTTCCGAAAATACCGGATTTTAGACGGCACGGTGGTACCGGCTCAGGGGTACTTGGTGCTCTACGAGTACCAGTTTGAGGGCGGGCCGGGAACGCTCGTGCCGTTCACGTTCAACTCCGCGCATGGCGACGAAGCCTGGTTATCGGCCACGGATACCGCGGGCAACCTGACCGGCTTGCGGGCCAAAGCCGACTTCGGGCCAGCGGCTAATGGCGTTTCGTTCGGACGCTACGCCACGAGTGTCGGCGTGGACTTCGTCGCCCTGAGTCGTCCAACCTTCGGCACGAACGATCCCGCGGCGCTCGAGCAATTCCGCGCGGGCAAGGGCGCCGCCAACGCGTATCCCCTGGTGGGGCCGGTGGTCATCAACGAAATCATGTACCATCCGCCGGATGTGGGTGGCACCAACGCCGTGGACAACACGCGGGATGAGTTCATCGAGTTGCTCAACCTGACAGCCGGGACGCAGCCCTTGTTCGATCCCGCTATCCCCACCAATGCCTGGAAGCTCGGTGGCGGCGTGGACTATACCTTCCCGACGGACGTGGCGCTGCCGGGGGGCGGGTTCCTGCTCCTGGTGAGCTTCGATCCGGTGGCCGACACCAACCAGTTGGCCGCCTTCCGAACCGCGTATGCGGTCCCTGAAGGTGTCCCGATCTACGGGCCCTATAGCGGCAAACTCAACAACGGCGGCAACAGCGTCGAACTCTATAAACCGGATCTGCCCCAGCAGCCACCGCATCCCGACGCAGGCTTCGTCCCGTATCTGCTGGTTGATCGGATCAATTACTCCAATCTAACGCCCTGGCCGACCAATGCCGACGGCACCGGCCTTTCCCTCCAACGCCGTGTCGCGTCGGAATATGGCAACGACCCGGTCAACTGTCAGGCCGGGGCGCCGACGGCTGGTTGGGCCAATCTCTCTGGAGGGCCCATGAGGATCAAGTCGGTGGAATTGCGCGCCGGCCAGGTAGTCATCCGGTTCACCGTGGAAGCGGGCTGGACTTACACCGTTCAGTGTCAGACTGCCCTTGGGAACGGCGCCTGGCAAAAGCTGGCTGATGTCCCCGCGCAGGCAACCACCCGGACATTGGAAGTGCTCGACGCTAATGCCAGCGCCGGAGGTGAGCGCTTCTACCGCCTGGTGACACCGGCACAACCGTAGGTCGCGGCTGCACCCTCCGTAACCCTGGAGCGACGGAGTAACGACGATGATAACACAACGCACTCGAACTCGGATCTGGCGGTATTCGCGGGGTTGAATATGCCGTTCCTGGGTCATGTCCAAGCAATCACTTAACCTGATGACCTCGAGATTTCTGGCCTTTTGTACGCTGCTGGGTGCGCTCGGCAGCGGCGTGGTGGCGTGCAGCGCCAATGACCTCCAGATCACCGAGTTCATGGCCGCCAACACCAAGACCCTCCGCGACCAGGACCGCGCCTGGTCCGATTGGATCGAGATCCATAACGCCGGATCAAATGACGTGAGCCTGGCGGGGTGGTGCTTGACAGACTCCGCCGAACAACCCGCCAAGTGGCGGTTCCCCGCGACCAACCTCGCCGCCAACGGCTACCTGGTCGTCTTCGCCTCCGGCAAGGATCGCGCGGTCCCCGGGGCGGAGTTGCACACCAGCTTCAGCCTGGACCCGGATGGCGAGTATCTGGCATTGGTCCAACCCGATGGCTTGACGGTCGCGTGCGAGTTTGCGCCGAAATACCCGGAGCAATTCGCGGACATTTCCTACGGGCTGTACGACAGCGGTTATGCCTACTTCGCCAAACCGACCCCGGGAGCGGCCAACGGAACGGGCTTGGCTGAAGTTGTCGGCGATACCAAGTTCAGTCAGGACCGCGGTTTCTACGACACGCCTTTTGACGTGACCATCACCTGCGAAACGCCGGGCGCCACGATCCGCTACACGACCAACGGCACGTCGCCCTCGGCCACCAATGGCATTTTCTACACCGGCCCAATCACGGTCGGCGCCACGACCGTCCTCCGCGCGGCCGCCTTCAAAGACGGTTGCCTCCCGTCCAACGCGGACACGCAGAGCTACATCCTCCTGGACGACGTGATCCGCCAGTCGCCGACCGGGCAGCCACCGCCCGGCTGGCCGAGCAGTTGGGGGTCAAACACGCGCGATTACGGGATGGATCCGGACGTGGTCAACAGCCCGCTGTACCGCGGCACGATCAAGGACGACCTGAAGACGATCCCCTCCTTTTCAATCGTGATGAACTTGAATGACCTGTTCAACCCTTCCACCGGCATCTACGCGAACGCGAGTCAACAGGGCATCGCCTGGGAACGGCCCTGCTCGTTGGAGTTGATCTACCCTGACGGCCGCAAAGGTTTCCAGAGCAACGCCGGTCTGCGCATCCGCGGTGGCTACAGCCGCAGCACCGCCAATCCCAAGCATGCCTTCCGCGTCTTTTTCCGCCAGAAATACGGCAACCCCAAGCTGAAGTTCCCCATGTTTGGCCCCACCGGCGCCGACAGCTTCGACGGCTTTGATATCCGGACGTTCCAGAATTATTCGTGGAGCTTCGATGGGGATTCCCGGGGCGTCTTCATCCGGGACATGTTCTCGCGCGATACCCAATTGGCCATGGGCCAGCCGGCGACGCGCGGCGACTACTACCACCTGTACATCGATGGCCAATATTGGGGCCTGTACAACACCGAGGAACGGCCCGAAGCCTCCTATGCCGCCTCGTACTTCGGCGACAACAAGGAGGACTACGATGTCATCAAGGTCGAAGCCGGCCCATACTCGATCGTCGCCACGGACGGCAACATGCTCGCCTGGACGCGCCTCTACAATCTCTGCAAAGCCGGCGTCACCAACGACGCCGTTTACTTCCGGCTGCAAGGCAGGAATCCCGACGGCACCCGAAATCCGGATTACGAGAACCTGCTCGATATGGACAACCTCGTCGATTACATGCTCGTCATCGAATACGGCGGCAACCTTGATGCGCCGATCTCCAATTTCCTGGGCAATAACAATCCGAACAACTGGTACGGCATCCGGAACCGCACCGGCACCGACGGCTTCCGGTTCTTTGCCCATGACTCCGAACACACCCTGCTCAACGTGAATGAGAATCGCATGGGGCCTTACCCGGCCGGCAACTCTTCCGTCGTTTACAGCAGCCCGCAGTGGATCTGGCAGAAACTCTGGACCAACACCGAGTTCCGCATCCTGGCGGCCGACCACATCCAGCGCCACTTCTTCAACGGCGGCGTCCTGACGCCCGAAGCCTGCACCGCGCGTTTCCTGGCCCGAACGAACGAGATCGACCGCGCCGTCGTCGGCGAGTCGGCGCGCTGGGGCGACGCGAAGCGGCATCCGCCGCTGACGCGTGACAACGAATGGCTCGCCGAAGTCAACCGCATCGTTAAGACCTACTTCCCGCAGCGCTCGGCCATCGCGCTAAATCAGCTCAAAAGCAAGGGACTCTATCCCAACGTCGAGGCACCGTCCTTCAACCAGCAGGGCGGAAACATACCCGTCGGCTTCAGCCTGACCATGACCGCGCCGGCCGGCACGATTTACTACACGCTCAACGGGACCGATCCACGCCGGCTCGGCGGGGTGGTGGCGGACAGCGCCCTGGTTTACTCCCAGCCCGTCACACTCAATCAAAGTGTGCAGGTCAAATCGCGCGTGCTCGTCGAGACGAACTGGAGCGCCTTGAATGAGGCGACGTTCACCGTGATCCAAACGTTCACCAACCTGCTGGTGACCGAAGTGATGTACCACCCCGCGCCCGAGGGCGCCATCGATGGCGACCAATTCGAGTTCGTCGAGCTGAAGAGCGCGTCGCCCACCAGCCTGGACTTGAGCGGCGTTCACTTCACCAGCGGAATCGACTACACGTTCCCCTTGGGCACAGTCCTGGCGCCGAGCCAATTCGTGGTGCTCGTGCGCAACGCCACCAACTTCACCGGCCGATATCCAGGCGTGCCGATCGACGGCGTTTACAGGGGCTCGCTGGCCAACAACGGCGAAAAGCTCGCCCTGGCCCATGCCGCCGGCACCGAGATCGTCTCCTTCTCGTACGGGACCAAGCCGCCGTGGCCGGCTGCGGCTGACGGCGTGGGCTTCTCACTGGCGCCGGCCAATCCTAACCTGAATCCCGACCCGAACGATCCGGCGAACTGGCGTGCCAGCGCGCACGTCGGTGGCTCACCGGGCACGGACGATCCATCGGTGGACATCCCGACGGTGTTCATCAACGAGATCCTCACCCACACCGACCTGCCCCAACTGGACGCCATCGAACTGCACAATCCCACGGCCAAAGCTGCCGACATCAGCTACTGGTATCTGACCGACAGCCGCACGACGCCCGCAAAATTCCGTATCCCGGCGGGGACGGTAATTCCGGCGGGCGGCTACCGGGTTTTCACCGAAGCTGATTTCAATCCGACGCCGGGCGTCGAACCCAGCTTCCGGCTCAACTCCCACGGCGAGGAGGTCTATCTGTACTCCGCCGACGCCGGCGGGAATCTCACCGGCTACAGCCACGGCTTCAGCTACGGGGCGGCTCAGAACGGCGTGACGTTCGGTCGCTACCTCACCAGTACCAGCGAAGCCCAGTACCCGCCGCAACTGCTCAATACGCTGCGCGCACGCAACTCCGGCCCGCGCATCGGCCCCGTCGTCATCAACGAAATCCATTACCATCCCTCGCCGGCCGATAGCGAGTTCGTCGAGCTCAAGAACATCACCGGTGATCCGGTGAAGCTCTACGACCCCGCGGTGCCCACTAATACCTGGAAACTCAATGGCGCCGGCTTCGTCTTTCCGCCAGGCATCGAAGCGCCCGCTCACGGATTGCTGCTGGTGGTGGGCAGCGACCCGGCCGCGTTCCGGTCCAGATACGGTGTGCCGGCCGCAGTGCCGGTGCTCGGCCCGTTCGCCGGCGGGCTCCAGGACAACGGCGAACAGTTGGAACTGGTCCGTCCCGACTCGCCCGACGTTGGCACCAACGGCGTCGTGTACGTACCCTGCATCGCCGTGGACGTGGTGCGCTACAACGACAAGGCGCCCTGGCCAACCAACGCGGCTGGAGGCGGCGCCTCGCTCGAACGCCTCAACGCCGCGGCCTATGGCAATGACCCCATCAACTGGCGCGCCAGCTTCGGCCCTCCATCACCGGGCCTGGACAACGACGGCAATCGCCCACCGCGAGTGAATGCCGGCATGGACCTTGCCCTCCAATCAACCACCTTCCCCGTGCACGCTGACCTGGCCGGCACGGCCACCGACGATGGCCTGCCCAACCCGCCAGGCCGCCTGACGACGGCTTGGAGCCAGGTTAGCGGACCGGGCAACGTGACCTTTGACAACCCCACCCAGCTCGACACGACTGCGAGTTTTCCCGGCGTGGGCACTTACGTCTTGCGCTTGACCGCCAGCGACGGCGAATTGCAGGCGAGCGCCCAGTTGACGGCCACGGTGCAGCGCCCGCCGGCCCAGGCCACCTTCCTGCCCGCGGGTTCGGTTTGGAAATACCTGGACGACGGCTCCGACCAGGGCACGGCTTGGCGCGAAGTTGGTTTCGACGATAGCGCCTGGCAATCCGGCAAGGCGCAGCTCGGCTACGGCGATAAGGACGAGGCCACCGTCGTCGGCTACGGTCCCGATTCAAACAACAAGTATATCACCACTTACTTCCGGCGCGCCTTCCAGGTAACGAACGCCGAAGCGGTCAGCGCCCTCACGGTGACGCTACTGCGGGACGACGGCGGCGTGGTTTATCTGAACGGCACGGAGATCTTTCGCAGCAACATGCCGGAAGGGGACATCACGTCCGCCACCTTGGCCAGCGCAGTGGTCAGCGGCGCGGATGAGACCACGACCTTCTTTGAGCAAACTGTCGATCCCGCTCTGTTGGTTGAAGGAACGAACGTGCTGGCCGTTGAGATACACCAACAGAATGTCGCCAGCACCGACATTAGTTTTGACTTGGAGCTTGCCGGCTTGTCCTCTCCACCAAACCAGGCCCCCACAGTCGCGGCCGGCGATGATCAGATAGTCACCTTGCCGGCCGACGCCGCCCTGCATGGCAGCGTCACGGACGACGGCTTGCCCATGCCTCCCGGAGTTCCGGCCATCTCCTGGTCCAAAATCAGCGGGCCGGCCGATGTCTCTTTCGCCGACGCCGGTCGGGCCGTGACCGTCGCCGTCTTCTCCGAACCTGGTACTTTCGTCCTGCGTCTAACGGCAGCGGATGGCGAGTTCGCCACGCACGATGACGTCACCATCACGGTCCAAGGGGAGGGTTTGACGAGTTGGAAGACGAAACACTTCACCGCGGCCGAACTGAACGATCCTGCCATTAGCGGGGACAACGCCGATCCCGACGGTGACACCTTCAGCAACCTGCAAGAGTATATTGCCGGGACCGATCCCCGTGACGGCCAGAGCTATCTCAAGGTCGAGGCCATGGAACGGGACGGCGCTCCCGGAAGCGGAGTCCGGGTTCGTTTTCAGGCCGTCGCCGGCCGAAGCTACAGCCTCCTGTACCGCGAGGCAATGGGCAGCGGATCGTGGCTGCGGCTCAGAGACGTGCCGCCGCCAGACTCTTCACAGGTCGTCGAGGTCCCGGATGACAGCGCGGACAGTCAGACCACCCGGTACTATCGCATCGTGACCCCCATGCAGCCGTGATCGCCGGTTGCCGCCAACAGAACAACACTATGAGAGTCGGGATACTAACACGAGGTGAGGTGGCCGAATTGGATCGCGCTCAACGCCTGGGCTTTCAATCCATCGAATGGGTGGCTTTTGATCAGAGTCCGGCCGCAGCGTCCGATGGTAACTGGCGGGCCTATGCCGGCCAGATCGCTGCCGCTGCCCAAGCGCGCGACATCCGCATTTCGGCCGTCGCGGCGCTCTACCGAAACCCGCTGGACCCACGGCAGACCGAACGGGCGCGGGCGCTGTTCACGCGGGCCGTCGAAGTCGCCGCGCACATCCACGTCCGCACGGTCGCGGGTTTCGCAGGGGCCGTGATTGAGACCCAACTCAACGAGCGCGGCGGCAACCTCGTCTATCGCGCGTTCGAGGATTACCTGCCGCAAGTGCTCGCGTTCTGGGAACCGCTCGCCCGCTTCGCCGCCGACAAAGGCGTGCGGCTTGCCTTTGAACACTGCCCGCAGGGGGCCTGGCACTTGCCGGTCATGGGCTACAATTTCTTCGGCCGACCTGCACTCTGGGAGATGTTTTTTCACGAGACGAAATGCGCCAACATCGGTCTCGAATGGGATCCAAGCCATCTGATCTGCCAGTTCATTGACCCGATCGCCAACATCCACAAGTTCGGAGCGCGCATCTTCCACGTCCACGCCAAAGATGCCTTCATCAACCGCCGCCTGCTCGAAGAATACGGCATCTGCCACCCCGGCGTGGCCGAGCACCGCATGCCCGGACTTGGCCAGGCCAATTGGGCCGAGATCATCCACGCCCTGTTGCGCGCGGGCTACGATTCGGACCTCAATATCGAAGGCTGGCACGATCCGGTGTTCCGGGACTGGGAAGAGCCGCCGGCTCCAGAGCCGTCTCCCTCCGCCTCAAAAACTATGGCCGGTCGGAAGCTCGAAGAAGCCGGCCTGCTCATCGCCAAGCGAACGCTCGAACCCTACACTGCTGGAACCGAGTAAGAGCCGACACCAGGCAAGAAGTCAGCCGGAGTCGGTTGACCCGGTGCGGCGCCTCGCTCGAGCCCGTGAAGCTCGTGGTGCAAGGACCCGGCGCGTTTCAGATCAAGTGTTGGAAGGGCATGCAGTTCGAGGTCCAGGCCACGACCGATTTCGGGACCTGGGCCCGGCTGGTCACCGTGACGAACCTTACTGGGAGCCACAGGCCACTAGCCCGCCGCCATTGAATTAAGAGGTACCTGCTCCTTCTTACTCGTAATCTTAATCTTAATCTTAATCTTAAGATTATGAAACCGGCGGACAGATTGCGGGCGATGCCCAACTCAACGGTAGCAGGCCGCTGGCCTGTCCCGGATGTTGCATTGGGGCACGCCCTGGCGTACGCATCGTTTCGCCACGCAGCGTCGGAAGTAACCCCGCGTGAGGGCACGCGGCCTGCAAGGCAGTCACCTACCGTCCTGTAGGCCGGGGCCCCTGACCCGGCGGCGTGGACTGACGGCACTCTGCAGGATTGCGCACTCTGTGCACCACCAGAGATCACGCTGAGGGTTCATGGTGGAGCATTGAGGGCCGTTATAGGCAGAACCACGGGAGCGCCGTCACTTTGTCGTGCAACTGGAGCGGGGCTTCGCAGCGGCAGACGAGGTAGCCGCGCTTGGCCTGCTTCGGGCAGAGCATCTCTGCCTTGGCGGTTTTGGGTTGAGGAGTTTTCCCACCTTCCCCGGAACGTCGAGCCCCAACCTGGCGCGCATCGCGTCGGAATGAACGGAAGTCTTGCGCAGGTGGGCGAGGTGAACATCAATCACGTTGTCCAGCGGCGTGGCCCGCGAACTGATCCTTGGCCCTTTCACTTTGAAGGACATGGTCGTCGCTGCCATGTAATTATACGTGCAATCCCGCAACTGTCCACCAGAGCCCAACCCGCCCGCCGCAGCCACACCGCACCCAGACCGACACGCGCCCGGATTGGTTGGAGCGCCGTCGGACTTTGGACGGTGAAGCGACCTGAAGGTCGCGCTCCGGCACCAGAGCCACGGACTGCCTGCGCTCACTGATTGACTAATCGTCGCGCCAGAATCCGCTTGACACCCGAAGCCCCAACTTCTATTAGCGGCCACGGAGTAACGAAGAAACTCGAGGTGGGGGAATAAGCCGGAGGATTGCAGCCCGTTGCCGTGCGTCCTGTCGCGTCTTGTCCCGCTCGCCTCGAGCCAAACAGGAGTACCAGGACAGGAAAGGAAGGAATTATGGCAATGGCATTCGTCGTCAATTGTCGGCAGGTGGCTGCGTCTGTATTCACCCCTCGGGGCCGGTCTTTAATGATCTTCAGCGTGGTGGCGTTATTAGGCTCGAAAGACACGTTGCCAGCGCAACACTGCGAGCTTTACCCAATCGCTCTGGCCGCGCAGAGCTTGATGGACGTGGCCGATGGAACCGTCCTGACCGACCTGCGCGGTGGCACCCAGCCGGGCAATTTCGGCTGGCTGACGTGGGCGGGCAGCCCCGGCACGCCCGCGCTGGTCGCCAGCTTGACCCCGCCGGGCGACAGCGGGACGTACGTCAACCCCGGCAACCCAAACGATCACCAGGTGTCGGTGGGCGACTGGGTGCCAGGCAAACCGGGCGTCGCGAACAGCAGGAACGTCCGGGACACGCTCGACGGGCTGAAGAACGTGGACCTCACCGTGCCGGTCTGGGACCGCACCCAAGGCGAGGGCAGCTATGCCGCTTACCGTGTGAGCGCGTTTGCCCGGATCCGCCTCCTGGATTACCGCTTGCCAGGCCAGGGACAGATCACGGTCCGGTTCCTGGGCTGCGTGATCTGCGGGACCCGGAACCAGGCGCCCGTTGTCAACGCCGGCGGCGACCGCACGGCCGATCTGGCCAATCCCGTCACCCTCAACGGGTCGGTCACCGACGATGGTCTGCCGGCCGGCGTGCTGGCCATGACCTGGGCGCAGGATAGCGGCCCCGGCCCCGTGACCTTCGACGCGCCGGACCGCGCGGTGACCGGCGCGGCGTTCAGCGCGCCGGGCTCCTACGTATTGCGCTTGAGCGCCAGCGACGGCGAACTGTCGGCCAGCGACGCCATCATCGTCACCGTCAACCAGCCCAATCGCCCGCCGATCGCCCACGACAGCACGCTCGTCACGGCCGAAGATGTGCCGGCCGAAGTAACGTTCACCGGCTCTGATCCAGATCAGGACGCGTTAACGTTCTTCATCGTTGACCGGCCGGTTCATGGCACCTTGAGCGGTGACGCGCCGGGTCTGCGCTACACGCCGCAAGCGGATTACTTCGGGCCGGACCGCCTCACGTTCAAGGCCAGCGACGGCAGCCTCCAGTCGGCCATGGCTACGATTACCATCACGATAACACCGGTGAACGACCCGCCGGCCGCCGATCCGCAAAGCCTGGTGGTGGACGAAGACGTCGCGCTGCCGATCATCCTCAGTGGTTCCGACCTGGAAGGGACTGAGCTGCGGTTTAGCGTTGTCACGCCGCCGGCCCACGGCGTTTTGAGTGGCACGCCGCCGAACCTGGTTTACCTCCCGGAGTCTGACTACAACGGTTCGGACAGCTTCACGTTCACCGTCAGCGACGGCCAGGTGGAATCGGCCCCGGCGGCTGTTGCCATCACCGTCAAACCGCCGCTGAATCATCCGCCGGTCGTGAAGGCCGGGCCAGACCAGGTGCTCTACCTTGCGGCCCCGCCTGCGCCTTTGCAGCCGGCCCTGGGAGCGTTCTCCGGTTCACAGGTCAAGGACACCCAGGGCACCAACTTCTGGCTCGCCTTTCCGGGCAACGTCTGGCAATACGCCTTCCCCAACTGGTACCCGCCCAGACTCTCGCTCTGGATCAGCGCCGACACCAACGCGACTGTCGGCGTCGTTATCCCCAGGTTGAGCTGGACCACCAATTTCACGGTGGCCGCCGGCTCCGGCACCTCGGTCAGCATCCCCGTGGCGGCGGAGTTGTTCCCGCACGGCATTGTCGAGAGCGGCGGCATCCAGGTCACCGCCTCCGCCGACGTGTCCGTCGTGGGATTCAGCAATAGCGAATTCATCACCGACAGCTTCCTGGCTCTGCCCACCGATGCCTTGGGTACCGACTACGCGCTCCTGTCGTATCCGGGAAACAAGTTCGACGGCGGCGGCACCGAGTTCGCCATCGTGGGCACCGAAGACGCCACCACCGTCTGGATCACGCTCACGGCCAGCGCCACTTCGTACCCCGAGGCCACACCGGGGTCGAATGGCGGCACACCGATCACCCGGTTGGCCGAAGTGCCTTACGCGATTACGCTCAACACCGGCCAAACCTATCATCTGCGCAACGCGGACTACGCGCCGGTCGATTTCACCGGCACACGTATCGCCGCCAACAAACCCATCGCCGTGTTCAGCGGACATCTCTGCGCCCGCATCCCCGCCGCCTTCGGTGGGTGCAACTTCCTCGTCGAGCAATTGCCACCGACAAGCAGTTGGGGACGGCGGTTTGTTACGCAGCCTTTGGCAGGCCGGCGCAACGGCGACACCTTCCGATTCCTGGCCCACACCAACCTCACTGAACTGCGCATCAACGGCGCCCTCGTCGCGGTCCTGAGCGCCAACGAGTGTTACGAAACCCTGCTGGCCGAACCA
>Ga0315274_10007899_pt1 | contig 15378 bp, 13 predicted proteins | sample YL17G02_20_MG_FD_203700 | JGI IMG/M metagenome (GOLD analysis project Ga0315274, IMG submission 203700) | Sediment microbial communities from Yellowstone Lake, YNP, Wyoming, USA - YL17G02_20 | ecosystem: Environmental > Aquatic > Freshwater > Lake > Sediment | place: USA: Wyoming | collected... | reverse complement strand
CATCATCCCGTTCACGGACAACTGGATACCAAAGGCGGAAAAGCGAGTCCAGAAAAAAAGCAACACCCCTCACGAATCCTTGCATTCTCCAAGAGGGGCTGAGTAGTTACCAAAAAACACTCTCTGCGCCGCAACGTTTCACCATCCATCTCAATCGAAAATCGCAAATCGAATTGCCTTGTATTGCCCGGACGGGCATTGTAGGAGACAACCGATCGGGGCTGGGAGTGGTTCGCCAATCCAAACCGAAATCCAGAGGAGGACGTTCCATGGACCGAAAGCAATTGCTTGCATCGGCGGGGGCCGCGTTGGGGCTGGCGGCGCTGGGGTCGCGGCCAGGCCGCACCGCCGAAATGAGCGAGGACGAACTGCGCAAGCTGGGCAAGACCGACCTCAAGATCGCCCTTCAGCCGGGGATGTTCCGACTGCAGATGATCGAGGCGATAGACCAGATTGCCCGCCACGGTTTTCCCGCCGTCGAGAGCCTCAGCGTGGACGCAACCCAGATTGACGCCATCCGCAAGAAACTGGACGAAACGGGCGTCGTCTGGCAGTGCATCGGCGGCGTCGGCTCGATCGGCAACCCCGCCAAATGGAAAGAAGGCCTGGGCCTGAGCGCCGAGGAAGAACACGATCAGATCGAAAAGAGGTTCCGCGAGCGGTGCGACCAGGCGAAGAGGCTCAACATCAAGCGCGTCCTCTGCCTCACCGGTCAGAAGCGGCAGGACATTCCGGCCGAGAAGCAGACCGAGCTGATCGTCAAGGGCCTCAAGCGGCTAGGCCCGATCGCACAGGAAGCGGGCGTCACGATCGTGCTCGAAATCCTCAACGTGCTGGTCAACCACCCCGGATATTTTCTGGTCTATTCGCCGCAAGGCGCCGAGATCGTAAAGGCCGTCGGCCATCCCAACGTCAAGATGCTCTACGACATCTATCACCAGCAGATCAGCGAGGGGAACCTCTGCAACAACATCAAGAAACACATTGACTGCATCGGTCACTTCCACATCGGCGACAATCCGGGCCGCCAGTATCCGGGCACGGGAGAGATCAACTACAAGAACGTCTTCCGGGCCGTTCACGAGACCAAATACGACGGCTACCTGGCGATGGAATGCGGCTATGGCGGCAAGACGCCGCTCGAGATCATGAAGATCATGCACGACCTGACGACGGTGGCGTAAGAAGCGGGTTGGAGACATTCACCAGGGCGCGGAGTTGACTGATGCCCCGAACGGAAGGTCGAATAGCACGGCTCGTGTTGCTTCTGCCGGCGGCGGCGTGCGTACTGTCGCTCGGGCTGCTCACGGACTGTGGAGAAACATTGAGTTCCCCCGAGAGAAAGGCGGCTCAGACCGCCGTAGAATTGCTCGGGTCAGCCCTCATACAGTTCTCCATGGACCTGGGCCGATACCCTACCACCCAGGAAGGATTGAACGCTTTGGTAGAGAAGCCGCAGGCCGAAGATTCGTCACGGTGGGGAGGTCCCTATCTTCGCCAGCTTCGCCAGCGCCTTCCGCTCGATCCCTGGGGCAGCCCCTATGTCTATCTCTGTCCGGGGATTCGCAATCCGAAGGGATTCGACCTGTTCAGTTGCGGGGCCGACGGCAAGGAAGGCGGCAAGGGCAAGAATCAGGACGTGTACTTTTCACCGTCGGGCCGGTGAGGAAGTCGGTCGGCGTCGCATCAACCTTCAACCGGCGGATTGCTTGAGGCGGGCAGTGTGATCCGCACCGCGACGATCCGCCGGTTGTCCATTTCAGACACCTCATAGCGGACGCCGTTGTCTTCGAACGAATCGCCCGGTTACACCCCTCTCGATGACGGACCCTGCATTTCGTCGGTCCTCTATCCGAATCGTCACCCGCCGCTCCAACTCTGCCTTTTCGACGTCGCGTTCGATTCAGTGGGATAATCGTTCTCTCATGCCGGTGTCTCAACAAGGGGACACGGATGCTTCACTCCAATGAGCCCATCAACGGACAAATCCTCGTCCATGTCCGGCCAATGGATTCCATACCCTGTTGGCGAGATCTCGAAGTTCTCTCTCTGGGCCTGAGTCGCATTGGCAAGCCGCACGGATTGCTTGGCAATGTCAATCTCATACTGCTTGTCATCAACGCACAGGAACATCGTGGTTCCCGCGAAAGAGACGCTGTGAACATCGTGCGCCTTATCCATCCTTCTTCTCCTGGAATCTGTCCCATTCCGATACGATGTAGTCGAAATGCTCGAAAATGATCTTTCGGACAGTTCTCTTGTCGGCCGGGCCCATGTTGTAGTTCTGCGCTTCGATCACACCGAACGTCTCGATATCGAGCCAGTATTTGGCCTCGGCATCTCCCTTTCGGCAATGTACGTGAATCGGCTCGTTCCGCTTGTTGGCGTAAAAGAAAAAGCGCCAGCCAAGAATCGTCAGGATTGTCGGCATACGTTTGGCCTTTTGGGCCCGAGAATGAGGCATGCGTTGCCGATCTGTTCGCGAGAACATCCAACGTGTCGCTGATTTCTGTTCGCCGAATCTGGTCCCGTGACCTCGAGACTTCGTTGTCCCTCCTTGAGCGACAAACGTAGTTTCGCCAAGACTCTGCAGATCGTCAAAGAAATTCGCTCGGTCGCCTCTGTGTGACGGTCCCGAGTTCCTATTCTGCCGGTGAGAAAGGCTCCTCGGACGGCGACAGTGTAATTCGCACCGCGACGATCCGCCGGTTGTCCATTTCAGACACCTCATAGCGAACGCCGTTGTCTTCGAACGAATCGCCCGGCTGTGGAATCCGACCGAGCATATCGTAAACGAAGCCGGCGAGCGTGTCGAACTCATCCGAAGGCAGATGGAGGCGGAGCGATTCGTTCAAATCGTCAATGTGGATGGCCGCCGAGACAAGATAGGTGCGGGGGTCGAGTGGGCGAATCGGCTCGGAAGCCTCGTCAAACTCATCGCGAATCTCGCCGACAATCTCTTCGAGCAAATCTTCGCGCGTGATCCAGCCACTGCAACCGCCGTGTTCATCCACTACGATGGCGACTTTGTGGCGGCCACGCAGGAATTCCTGAAGGAGGTCGTCGAGGCGTTTGGTTTCGGGCACATAGAACGCCTCGCGCACGTGGGCCTCGACCGGTTGATCGTCGGGCGGTTCGGCGGCCAGAATGTCGTAGATGTCCAAATAGCCCGTCAGCGCGATCATGCGGTCGCGATAGACGGGGAATCGCGAGTAGCCGCTTTGCCGGGCCAGTTCGCGCACGGCGCCGACGGTTTCGGGCAAATGGACGACGACCAGGTCCACCAGCGGCCGCATCACCTCGCGCGCGCGTGTGGCCTGCAGGTCGAAAATCCGGTGGATCATGCGGCGCTCGCCGGCTTCTTCATCGTGCGCGCTCTGCGCGGGCGGCGGCGCGGTTTCCAGCAACGATTGCCACGGCTCGACGTGGGCCAACGCTCCCGGCGGCAGATCGTTCTTCCCGCTCCAACGGCCCACGCGGCGGGCCATCCATAGCCCGGCTCGGGCAAGCGGCCCCAAAACGGTCTGTGCCCAACGCAGCGGCCAGTAGAGCCAGACGATGATCTGATCAGCGCGCGCGCGGAAGAGGCGGCGCGGAACGATCTCGCCCAGAACCAGCAGAATCGGAACGCCGGCAGCGAGAGCGAGCGCCGCCGTCCTCCAATCGGCCGGCTGGCCTTTGGCTCCCGACAGCGAAGCGAGAAAGAGCAGCAGCGCAATCAGAGCCGCGACGTTCGCCAGCGTCGAGCCGGCCAGCGATACGGCGAGGACCCGATGGGCGTTGTCGAAAAGAGCGACGGCGCGCGCCATTCGCTCGTCGCGCTCGGACGACGTGCTGTGGCGCAGCCGAGACCGGTGGATCGCCAACAGCGCCGCCGCCATTCCCGAAAACAGGCCGCTGGCCATGACCAGCATCGCAAAGGCAACGGCCCACACGACGGCTTCCCCCCCGGCGCTCATGACGGTTCCTCCGTTGTGGCGTCGCCCGCGCCCTCGCCAAGCGCCTCAATGCGTAGAATGGCCACGCGCCGGACGGCCATGCGCTCGACGGTCAGAACAAAGCCCTTCTCCGTGATCGAATCGCCGACTTCGGGAATCCGCCCCAGGCGATTAACGAAGAATCCCGAGACCGTGCGCCCCATCTCTTCGGAGAAATCGAGGCCGACCGCCTCGCGCAGCTCGGCCACGCCGGTTCGCCCGAGGACAAGCCACGCCGACGGCCCAAGGCGCCGGATCGGCTCCGGCTCGCGGCGGCCCTCCTCGGCCAGCTCGCCGACGATCTGATCGAGCAAATCCTGCATGGTCACAATGCCCGCCGTCCGGCCGAACTCATCGCAGACCACGGCCAGATGGACGCGCCGGCGCCGGAACTCGCGCAACAAATCCATCAGCCCTTTGCTCTCCGGCACCACCAGCGGCTTGCGCAAGCTTTCGTGATAGTCCGTGTCGGGATTCAGAAGAACGTCTTTCACGTGAAGCAGGCCGCGAATCTGATCGAGCGTCTCTTCATAGACCGGCACGCGATTGAACTTGAAGCGGCGCATCTGCTGGAGGATTTCACCGTGGGGCGCGGCGTCGGAGAACGCCAGAATCTTCGAGCGCGGCGTCATGATCTCGCCGACGTGGGTGGCGCCGAATTCGAACACGCCGCTGATCAGTTCGCGTTCGCCCGCCTCGAGGCCGCCGTTCAGGTGGTTCCCCGCGATCAGGGTCTTCAATTCCTCTTCGCTGCCGATCTCTCGTTCGAGCGACGCGGAGGCGGGCAACCGCAGGACGGAATTGGAGACCGCCAGAACCAGCCATCGCAGCGGGGCGACGAGAACCGTCAGCCCAACGAGCGGCCCGGCCAGGGTCATGGCCACCGTCTCGCTGAAGCAATGGCCGAGCGCGCGCGGCAGAAACTGGCCGAAAACCAGAATGGCCGCCGCGGAAAGCCCCCCTCCCACCCCTGCCCACACGATCGGTCGTCCGGGAAACAGATACGATAGCGCACCCAGCAGACAAGCCACGAGCGCGAGGTTCGCCGCGTAGCCGAGCACCAGGAGGGAGGTCAACGTTTCCTCGCGCTGAACCAGCAACGCCTTGACCGCAAACACCTCGCGGCGTCCCTGCCGTTCCAGCGCGTCCAGTTGTTCCGCCCCCAGCGAAAACAGTGCGGTCTCCGCCGCGCTGACCATCGCCGACAGCCCAAGACAGGCCAGTGCGGCCATCCCAAGCGGCCAGATCGGATAGGCCGTAGCCAGAACCATATTCGCAGTGTCTGTGTCCAAGATAAGGCAGGCTCAGCGCTTCGGAGTTTCAACTTCCGCTCGACCCTGCGTGATGCATTCACGGCAAGTCGGTTTTCAGTCGTTTCGCGTCGGGAGCCGATCCGACCGGCTTGCGCGGGTGCTTCGACGCGCCGGGCGGCGTCGCCAACGCCGTCTCGATCACCTGGTCGAGCGTGTCGGCAAACACGATTTGCATCCGACGGCGCACCTTCTCCGACAGCTCTTCGAGATCGTCCTTGTTGCTCTTCGGAATAATCACCGTGTTGATGTGCGCGCGGTGGGCCGCCAGGATTTTTTCCTTAAGACCGCCAATGCGCAACACCTTCCCGCGCAACGTAATCTCGCCGGTCATCGCCAGGTCCTGGCGGACCGGCTTCTTGCTCAGCGCCGACACCAGCGAGGTCGCCATCGCGACGCCGGCCGAGGGACCGTCCTTGGGGATCGCTCCCTCGGGGATATGGAGATGAATGTCGGTAGTCCTGTAGAAGTCGGGCGAGATGTGCAATTGCCGCGCGCGCGAGCGGATGTAACTCAGCGCCGCCTTGGCCGACTCCTGCATCACGTTGCCGAGGTTGCCCGTCAAACACAGACTGCCCTTGCCGCGCATCACCGTCGTTTCGGTGGGCAACAACTCGCCGCCGACCTCGGTCCACGCCAGGCCCGTCGCCAGGCCGATCTCGGGAGCGCGATCCAATTCCATGTCGTCGAATTTCTTTGGGCCGACCAGTCTGCGGACGAGCGTCGGCGTGATTTGGACCAGCGAGCGCTTCCGCTTTTTTCCGACCATCTCCTTGGCGATCTTGCGGCAGATGTTCGCGATCTCCCGCTCGAGGTTGCGAACGCCCGCTTCGCGCGTATAGCTGCCGATGATCAGGCGAAGCGCGGTGCGGTTGAATTGGATCAATCGCCGCGACAGGCCATGGGCCTTGATCTGCTTCGGAATCAGGAATTGCTCGGCAATGCCGAGTTTCTCGTCTTCCGTATAGCCCGACAGCCGGATGATCTCCATCCGGTCGAGCAAAGCATGGGGGATTCCCTCGACCGTGTTGGCGGTCGTGATGAACAGCACCCGCGACAGATCGAAGTCAATTTCGAGATAGTGGTCGTTGAACGCGCGGTTCTGTTCGGGGTCGAGCACTTCGAGCAGCGCCGCCGCCGGATCGCCCCGAAAATCCACGCTCATCTTGTCCACCTCGTCGAGCAGGAAGACCGGGTTCATCGAGCCGGCTTTCTTGAGCGACTGGACGATCTTGCCCGGCAGCGCGCCGACGTAGGTTCGCCGATGGCCGCGGATTTCCGCTTCGTCGCGGACGCCGCCCAGCGAGACACGCACGAATTTCCGCCCGAGCGTGCGGGCGATCGAGCGCGCCAGCGACGTCTTGCCCACGCCCGGCGGTCCGACGAAACAGAGAATCGGCCCTTTCATCTCTTCGACCAACTGGCGGACGGCCAGGAATTCGAGAATTCGCTCTTTGACCTTGGTCAGCCCGAAATGATCGGCGTCCAGGATTTTCTGCGCCCGCGCCAGGTCTATGCGGTCGCGCGTCATTCGCCCCCACGGCATGTCGAGGATCCATTCGATGTACGTGCGCGCCACGCTGCTTTCGGGCGAAAGGGGAGGCATCTTGGACAGCCGCGCCATCTCGCGCTCGACCTTCTCGCGCCCCTCCTTGCTCAGCGGCGTTTTTCCGACCCGCTCCTGAAGCTCATCCAGCTCGACTTCTTCCTCGCCCGGAATGCCCAGTTCCTTTTCGATCGCCCGCAGCTGCTCGTTGAGAAAATACTCCTTCTGCGATTTGCCGATCTGCGATTTGACCTGGATGAGAATCTTCTGCTCGATCTCCAGCAACTCGTTCTCGCGGCTCAGGAACTTCGAAAGCAGAAGCAGCTTTCGTTGCACGCTGGCGGCGCTCAAGACCAGCTGCTTCTCCGGCGGCTTCAGCTGCGAATAGTTGGCGGCGGCGTGCGCGATTTGCAGCGGGTCTTCCAGGCCTGTCATCCGAAGCGTGATCTCCTCGGGCACGCGTTCGGACAGGCGCGCATAGGTCTCGAACTGCTTCAAGACCGCCCGCGCCAACGCCTCGATTTCCTTGCCCGATTCGACGCGAACCGACAACGGCGCCACGAGGCCCTGCAGGTATGTTTCGCGCTCATAGCACTGCTCCAACCGGGCCGCATGTTTGCCTTCGACCAGAACGCGCGTCGTGTTGTCGGGCAGCCGCAGCACCTGGAGCACTTCGGCGACCGTTCCGACCGCGAACAAGTCGCGCGGCTGTGGCTCTTCGACCGCCGTGTTCTTCTGCGTCAGCAACAGGACAAGGTTCTGCGCCTCGGCCGCCCGGTCGAGCGCCGCCACCGAGCGCGGCCGTGTGACCGTGATCGGCATGACGCTCTGGGGGAACACCACCAGGTCGCGCAACGCGACAATCGGAAGCAACTGTTGTTGTGGTTTGTCCATCGCAGGGGAAACTTCGGGCGTCAACCGGCGCTGAGCCGGGGCACCTCTTCACGGTAGCTATAGGTCGGCTCGCCGTCGCCGGCGATGACGTTCTCGTCAATCGCACACTCGGAAACCTCGCTCGCTCGCGACGGCAATTCGTAGAGGAGGTTCAGCATGATCTCCTCGAGGATCGAACGCAACCCGCGCGCCCCGGTCTCGGTCTTGGTCGCCTTTTGGGCAACCGCGCGCAACGCCCGCTCCGTGAAGCGAAGTTCCACGCCCTCCATTTCGAAAAGTTTTTGATACTGGCGCACCAGGGCGTTGCGCGGCTCGGTCAGAATCGCAACCAACTCGTTCTCGCCCAGTTCGTCGAGGGTTGAAAGCACGGGCATCCGGCCTACGAACTCGGGGATCATCCCGTATTTCAACAAGTCCTGATACTTGACGTGCGACAGAATCTCGCCAACCCGGCGATCTCTTCTGCTCTTGACGTCGGCGTTGAACCCCAAGACCTTGCGCCCGATCCGCCGCTCGATGATCGCCGGCAATCCCGTGAAGGCGCCGCCGCATATAAACAGAATGTTCGTTGTGTCGAGTTGAATGTACTCCTGGTGGGGGTGCTTGCGCCCGCCCGCCGGCGGCACATTGGCCACGGTCCCCTCGAGAATCTTCAGCAGCGCCTGCTGAACGCCCTCGCCCGACACGTCGCGCGTGATCGAGACGTTCTGCGACGTCTTGGCGATCTTGTCTATCTCGTCAATATAGACAATGCCGCGCTGGGCGCGGTCGCGGTCGCCGTTGGCGTTCTGGAGAAGCCGCAAGAGAATGTTCTCGACGTCCTCGCCGACGTAGCCGGCCTGTGTCAGCGTCGTGGCGTCGGCAATGGCAAACGGAACCGACAGCACTCGCGCCAGCGTCCGCGCCAGAAGCGTTTTGCCCGAACCCGTCGGCCCGATCAGCAGGATGTTGCTCTTCTCGATCTCGAGCTCTTCGGCCAGCGTATTGTGCTGAATACGCTTGTAGTGATTGTGGACGGCGACCGACAGGATCTTCTTCGGCCGCTCCTGGCTGATCACATACTGGTCGAGCTGTTCCTTGATCTGCTTGGGCGTGGGAACCTCGCGCATCCCGTCGAAGCAAGTCTCCTCGGGCTGTGACAGCCGGTCCGAACGCAACCGTTCGTTGCACTGCTGAATGCACTCGTCACAGATATAGACGGTCGCCGCCGACTGCTTGTTGGGAAGGCCGCGGAACAGTGTTCGCACCTGATGCTGGTCACGTCCGCAGAAGGAACACCTGAGTCGCATTGACGGTCTCTCTACTTTCTCTCCCTCCACACGGGAGGGGCGGGGCTGAAGCGTCTTTCGCACACTGCCGATAGAGTTTATAAACCCAAACCGCCGCCGGTGGCAATACAAAAAACGGCCCCTTTGGACGTTTGGCTCCGGACGGGCGAATCCACCGTCCGCCCCCAAACCGGGAAGCGCCTTCAAATACGAAACCACAAACGGCGCGGATTTCGAGCGTTTTGGCAACCGGATCAGTCGTGTCTGCGCCGACTGTGGCTTCGGAGAGTTCTACTTCTTCCCCTTGCCGCCTGAGCCGACAGTGCCCAGATCGGCCCGTTTCTCGGCGATCACCCGGTCAATGATGCCGTAGTCGAGGGCCTGTGGGGCCGTCATGATGAAATCGCGGTCGGTGTCGCGTTCGATTCTCTTGATCTCCTGCCCCGTATGCTTGGCCAGAATGGCATTGAGCTCCTGTTTGACGCGCACGATCTCCCGCATCTGAATGTCTATGTCCGAGGCTTGGCCGCTCACTCCCGCGAACGGCTGATGGATGATGACGCGCGAGTGGGGAAGGGCGAACCTCTTGCCCGGCGCTCCCGCCGCCAGCAGGATGGCCGCCATCGAACCGGCCTGTCCGACGCACGTGGTGCTGACGTCGGCCTTCACGAACTGCATGGTGTCGTAGATGGCCATCCCGGCCGCCGCCGCGCCGCCTGGACTGTTGACGTAGAGATTGATGTCCTTGTCGGGATCGTCGGATTCGAGAAACAGCAACTGGGCGATGATCAGGTTGGCGACGGCGTAGTTGATCTCGGTGCCCAAAAAGACCACGCGATCCACCAGCAATCGCGAGTAGATGTCGTAGGCATAGCCGCCTCGTTCGCTTTGCTCAATCACGGTGGGGATGATGTATTGGTCACGCATCGCCAAAGCACCCTCGTTCCCTTTCAGAGTATTCCGCGCTCCGCACTCTGCATTCCGCATTCCGCATTCCGCACTCCGCGTTCGGCTCTCACTGTCCTCCCGGTGTCGCCAGCTTCGATTCCATCATCACCATCTGTTTGCTGATGTTCGCTCGCTTGAGCAGAAAATCGTCCACCAGGTCATACTTCAGGTCGTCACGGAACCGCTCCATGGCCTTCTGGGCCTCCAGGCGCGCCCGGATGGCCAGCGGGCGGCGATCCTCGACTTCCGCCTGACGCGCAATGGCGCGCTCGACGTCCTCGTCCGTGGCCGCGATCTTCTCTTTCTCGGCAATCGCTCCCTTCAGAATCACCAGGCGAATCATGCGCTCCGCGTCGCCGACATTGCGCGAGACCAGGTCCTCGACGTGCTCCTCCAATACGTCGAGACCGACGCCCAGGCGCCGGAGCCTTTCCAAGCGCTCGCGGGTGAGGTCGCGGGCCGTCTCATTCAGCAGCGTCGGCGGAATATCAAACGGGTTTCGATCAAACAGCAAGCCATACATCTTGTCGAGCGCCTGCTCGCGCACCTGTCTTTCCTCGCGCGCGTCGAGTTCCTTGCGGATTCGGTCGCGCAATTCCTGAAGCGTTTTGAAGCTGCCGATGTCCTGGGCAAATGCGTCGTTGAGTTCGGGCAGAACCTCGCGCTTCACTTCCAGAATCTTGATCGTGTAAATGTCCTCCTGGCTGACCACGACGCCGCCCACGGACTTGCGCTCGTTGGGTACGCGCGCCACGACCATCTCGCCCGCGCGCCGGCCCCGCAATTGCTCGATCACCGGTTCGGGCAGGGCGTCTTCCGGATGTCTCAGCAATAAGTCCTTTCGCTCGTCAAGTTCCGCGTTCTTGTCATCGGTGACCCGGAGGTCAACGCTCAGAGCCAGCCCCTCCTGCCACGCCGAGAGTTCGGCGGTCTGATGGGTCGCATGGCGGAGGCGCTGTTTCTCGATTTCGGCCTCGACGGTCGCCTCGTTGATCTCATGAGCGTCCACGGTGAGATCGAAACTGTCATAGCCGGTCGGCTCGATCTTCGGACGAATCTCCAGCGAAACCGCGAAGACCATGTCCTGGCCTTCGGCCACTTCGGGGTCCACGCGGTCGAATTGGCGCAAGACGCCATAGCCCTTGTCGGCGGCGATCTGTTCGAGGCTGTTGCCGAAGAGAAAATCCAGCGTATCCTGCTTCACTTCCTTGTGATAGCGGTTCTGAATCAGCTTGAGAGGGGCCTTCCCGCGCCGAAAGCCTTCGATAATGACCGTCTGGCGCAGCTCTTTGTAGAAATCCTGCGTCTTCCGGTCATATTCGGCGTACGGGACCTTGAACTTCACATCCACGATCGAGCCGGCGCGCGAAGTCGCATCCAGCAGCTCGTACGCCACGAGCTCTTTCTTCTCTTCGGTCTTGGCGGGTTCGGCTTCGACGCCGACGGCCGCCGCCGGTTCGGCGACCTCGGTGCTCACGGCGGCCGCCGAAGCGGCTTCTGCGCCCGCGGCGGCCATGTCGCCGTCCGGCGGAGCCGACGGCATCGTTTCGGCCTGCTTGTCTTGCTCGGTCAAGGGTTTCTCTCCCTCTTGCCTAAGGTCATGCTCACTTCGGCGTGGATGTCACAAAAAGCCGAGCGCCCAACCACCGAAGCGTCAAGAATTCCGCATACGATCTACAATCGGGCCGAAGATCAAGCAAAACCTGAAGCAGCGGCGCGGCAAAATGCGCCGCCGCGGCAAGAGCGGGCCGCCCCCCTGTTCTTGCTCTCCTGTCATCCGACAGCCGCGCTGTCTGTGACGATCAAAGGATGGTCAAGCAGTGGCGCGGACTCCAGTGTCCACACGACGCCGTCTTTTCGCACCCGATCGAGCGCGTACACTTGCGCGGTCAACGGATCCACGAGAACGGGATTCGAAATCCGGCCCGCCGCGTCGGTCCACCGCAACCCGACGCGAGAATCCCCAAAGCCCTTTTGAAGGTCCGCGGGGCGCCAGTAAACGTGAAGCGGGCGATTCGACCGCGCGAAGCTCGCCGCGCAGATCGCGTTGGTGTTTTCGCTCCCCTTCTCATCGCCGCCCGATTGAGAAAGCACTTTCGCCGCCTGGAGGCACAAATCGGTTCTCCGGGTTTCGGAGTCAAACAAGGCGCACACGCATTGATAGGCATCGTAGGCCGGCTTGCGCGTATAGGTGTTGCCGCGCAGGATGCCTTTGAAATTCGTCTTCCCGCTCTGACCCGACGACCAGACGTAGTTGACCATGTCCACGGTGTGGAAATACGAGGTCAGCTCGATGCCCAGTCGCAGATCGCTCAGGATTCGCCGAAGCAGCCACTTGGCCTGACGGGTCTCGTTCCAGTCGAGATCGGCCAGAGCGCCCGCCCCGCCCTTCTCTGACGGACAGCCGTTTTCACCCTGCCAGATTTCCAGACCGGGTTTGTGTTTCGCCAACATGGCGCGCAAGGCGCGGACTTCGCTCTCGTAATTGAGTTCCGGAACGGGCCGGTAGGGGTGATAGGACGCCTTGTCAATGAGGTCGCCCAGGCCCAACTCCATGCAGCGACTCAGGAAGTCGGCCCCTTTGGGCATGCCGGCGATTGCGCCGCCGACAATCACGGCTTTCGGGACGCACTTGCGGATTTCGGGGGCTGTGATCTTGACCAGCTCGACGTAGTCGGCCGCGTTGGGCTGCTTCGGCTGCCAGAAGTTGCGGATGTTGGGTTCGTTCCAGATCTCCCAGTGTTGAACGCGGCCAGCGAAATGAGCCGCGATCCTGCGCACGTAGTTGAGCCAGGCCGCGTGCGCTTCGGCCGTGAAAATCGGCGCCCAGCCGACCGCCGATTCGTGCGGAGCGTCGGGCGTGTAGAGGCGGTTGCCATAGCCGAGATTGAACCACGGCCGGATGCCGATCTTGCGCAGCGAATTGACCACGTCGTCGAGCCACGCGAAGTCGTATTCGCCTTTGGCGCGTTCGGTTCGCGCCCAGCCGGTCTGGCAGCGAGCCCACTTGACGCCCAGTTCGGCCAGGTGGCCGTAAGTTCGCTCGGGCTCAAACATCTTGCGGTCGAGGGTCTCGAATCCGATCGAAAGCGGCGAAGCGGTAATTGTGAGCGACGGTCGCGGCTTGACTCTTCCGATGGCGGGAAATCCGAAATCGGCCGGCGGCAAAGGCGGTTGAGCCGGGGCTTCTCGAAATGACGACGACCTTGCGAACGCCGCCCCTCCCGCGACGGCCCGCGCAAACGCGCGTCGGGTGAACATGCGCATCCGGGGACTCCTCGATCAGCCGGCCCGCCAGGCGCGCGCCGGATTGGGGTTGGTTCGGCAGGCGAGAACACGAAACCCTTCCTGGGTCAGGGCGCGTTCGACCTCGAATTTCCGGCCCGGACGGCACAATAGCAGGATGCTGCCGCCACCGCCCGCGCCGTTGATCATGGCCCCGATGGCGCCGTTCTTCCGCGCGATCTCTTCAATCATCTCGAAGTTGTCGGTCGTGATTTCAGGGTGGAGCGACTTTTGCGCGGTGTTGTTGACGTTCATCACTTCGGCCAGCGATGCCAGATTGCCCTTGAGCAGGGCCTTCTTGGCTTCGGCGGCCGTCGTGCGGAGTGTATCAAGCGCACGCTGCGTCTGGCTGCCTTTTCTCTTCATGCCGGCGATGACTTTGAGGTGAACATCGCTGGAAAGGTGGCGCGCGCCTTCATAGACGAGCACCCAGCGGTTCTCGAGTGCCATGCGGGTGGTCTCGGGCAGGTCAATGGGCGAGACATAGCTGTTGGGATACTCGTACATTTCGATGAACGAAATGCCGCCGTTGGCCGCCGCAATCTGGTCCTGGATGCCGCTCTGAATCTTGAGCTCGCGCGTTTCGAGACTGTGGGCGAGCCGCGCCACTTCGTGAGCGACCAGCGGCTGGTCGCACAAAACGCTCAGGCCTTTGATCATGGCGACCGAGACGGCGGCCGAGCTGCCCGTTCCGCAGCCCGCGGGGACGTCGGCCGAGATCCACACGTCGAGACCCTGGTGAATCTTCATCACTTTGAGCGCCGCGATCAGCAGGCCGTGCTGGTGAGCATAGGTGGCCTTTTCGAGGTCGGGGATTTCGACGACGTCGCCGAAGTTCTGGGCGTAGATGGTGATGCCGGGCCGGCGGCGTGTCTGGACGGTGACGCGCGCAAAGAGATCCACGGCGAAGTTGACGACGGCGCCGGTCCGGGCGAACCACGTGTCCGTCCATCCGCCAAAATCTCCCACACGGTTGCTGGCCACCGATTCGATGATCATCGTTCTCCCGTCCTCCGGCCGATGAGATGAGCGCTTCTGCCGGCCCACGCGGACGCATCCGGGACTCTTGATCTCGCCTCTTGCAGCAAGACGGATTCCAATCGGATCTCGCGCGGGAGCTGCCTGGCGGCCTGTCTCGTCACAACGACTGGATAGCGGCCCAGACGCGGGGGCGGCGATATGTTTCGATCAATACTCCGACCGAATGAACGAGCGAACCAAACGAATGGCTTCGCGGAAAAGAGGCTCTTTGGCTTCGATGTAACTGCCGAACTTCTCGATCAACATCTGCACTTCCTGGCCCGACGGACGGTAAAGCACCCAGAATTCGTCGTCCTTGAACATCGCCTTCATCCCAGCAGGCAACGTCGCATCGGCCAGCAGGTGCTGGCGCAGATCGCGTTGGTCGCTGATCCGCGTGTAGTTGGGCCGATCGCTGGCCTCGTGCGCGACCGCCGACTCGGAGACGGCCATGCCCGACAGGTCAATGCAGGACTGATACTCGCGGGGCAGTTTCGCCTTGATCCACAACAGAACCGCCTTCTTTTCGGGAATGTCGCAGTCGCGGGCCATCTTCAGCCACAGATCCAGAGAAGGCTTCACGTAGCCCTTCTCGAACTTGAACACCGCGGGACCCGACACCCCGTACCGGACACCAAACTGGTCCTGTGTGAGCGCCAGTTTCGCGCGTGATTCCGCAATACGTGATCCGAGAATGTTCTCCATGATCGGTTCCATCCCTTACCTCCCACCCCGGATATGCCACGCACTCCGGGCGGTTGCGCGAATGATGATCGGCCTTCCCTGGTCCGATCTGAACGCCGGTAACTCTACTCCGCGACGACTTTCCTGGTTTTCATTGGTCGGCGTCAAGCGAAAAGAGAGAGAAAATATCTCGATTTTCCGGCTTGCTCGCTCTTCTGCAAGCCAAGCGGCGATCGTTTCCGTTTTGGATTTCACGAGAACACCCCTGAGTCAGAGAAACGGGATGAAGACGCAGCGGCAACTATCCGGTTGTGGGGAGAGAAGAGGGCATCTCGAGCAATGTCCTGTTCCGAATTCCTCTTGACTACTCGGCGAGAAACAGGTGAAGTAGTAAGTCAGTTCTATCGGGACCTTGGGAGACAAGTTGGTTTGCGGGGAGATGACCA
>Ga0315274_10007897_pt1 | contig 15380 bp, 9 predicted proteins | sample YL17G02_20_MG_FD_203700 | JGI IMG/M metagenome (GOLD analysis project Ga0315274, IMG submission 203700) | Sediment microbial communities from Yellowstone Lake, YNP, Wyoming, USA - YL17G02_20 | ecosystem: Environmental > Aquatic > Freshwater > Lake > Sediment | place: USA: Wyoming | collected... | reverse complement strand
TGCAGAGCGATCCGGAGACCGACCCGAATCTGGCGGTCGGCCGGGCGATCATGAGGGACTACTCCAATGAGAGGGTCCTCGACCGGCTGACGATGTACGAGCGGCGGATCGAGAGCAGCCTGTACCGGACCATGAAGGAGCTGCAAAACCTGCGGCTGACGCGAAAGGCGGATGGTGGGCACAGCCCACCCTACAAGATTGGTCCCGCCGACGGCGGCGTGGCCGATGAAAGCCCCGCTTGTCAGGAGCCGATGACCGATTGTGCGAAACAAAGCCAATCTCCGGCGGCGGGTGGTGGCGACAACCCATCCCGCAAAGGAGATGACTTATCGTGTGAAACAAACCCAATTCCCGGGGGCCAAAGCGATGAAACCCCTGCTCGCGGGGATGTGGAGGCCTGTTGTGCGAAACAAAGCCAATTCCCAGAGGCCAAGATTGCTTCGTCGCTGCACTCCTCGCAATGACAGAAAAGGGTGGCTCCTCGTAATGGCGTGAAAAGGGGCGCTGCTCCCAATGATGCTCGGCGGCCGCGCGTGTCGCTGCGAGCGAGGCGAAGCCGATCGCGGCAATCTGTAGGTGCACGATCTCCAAGACACGGCAGGAGTTGCCCATGGGCTGGCCTGCGGGCACGATCTTGTGTACAATGCGGCATCGTCTGGATTCAGAAGAGAAAGTGAGGCGATGCAGCGTGGTTGAGCGGCTCCGACAGGCGTTAGAGAAATACTGGGGATACAAGGAGTTTCGGCCGTTGCAGAAAGAGGCCATGGGGCATCTGTGCAATGGCCGGGATGTCATTGTGGTCCTGCCGACCGGCGGCGGCAAGTCGCTGTGTTTTCAGGCCCCTGCCATCATCTCGCCCGGCCTTGCGGTTGTGATCTCTCCCCTGATTTCCCTAATGAAGGACCAGGTGGACGCCCTGACGGAGTGCGGCGTGCCGGCGGCACGAATCGACAGCACCCTCAGTCCGCAGGAGCGGGACGGCATCATGGAGCGAATTCGCAAGGGGCAGCTCAAGCTCCTGTACATCTCCCCGGAGCGGTTAGTGTCCGAGGGGTTCAGTGCGATGTTGCGCACGCTGACGTTGTCGTTCATCGCCGTGGACGAGGCCCATTGCATCAGCATGTGGGGGCACGACTTTCGGCCGGAATATCGCCAGCTCGGGTCTCTGCGCAAGGTCTTCCCGGGAGTGACCATCAGCGCGTACACCGCCACGGCGACCGCGCAGGTGCGCCTCGACATTGCCGAGCAGTTGCGGCTGAAAGACCCCGCCATCCTGGTCGGCTCGTTCGACCGGCCCAACCTGCTCTACAAGGTCCAGCCGCGGACCCGGATCGTCAAGCAGGTCCGCGAGGTCCTGGATCGACACAAGGGCGAGTCGGGCATTATCTACTGCATCCGCCGCCGCGATGTCGAGGAGATGTGCAGTACGCTGGTCGGACATGGCTATCGCGCGGCGCCCTATCACGCCGGCATGCCCGATGACGCCCGAAAGAAGAGCCAGGATGACTTCGTCTCGGAGAGAGTCGACACGATCGTCGCCACAATCGCGTTCGGCATGGGAATCGACAAATCGAACGTCCGGTACGTCATTCACGCCGGCATGCCCAAATCGCTGGAACACTACCAGCAGGAGAGCGGACGGGCCGGCCGGGACGGATTGGAAGCGGAATGCTGCCTGTTCTACTCGGGCGGCGACTACGGCGTCTGGAAGACGCTGCTGGGCGACATGGAGCCGCAGGCCAAGGAGATTGCCCTGGCCAAGCTGGCACGCATGTACGGCTACTGCACGGAGGGCGTCTGCCGCCGGCGCACCATTCTCGGATACTTCGGACAGCCGCCAGAGCAGCCCGACTGCGGCGGCTGTGACATCTGCCTGGGGCACGTCGATTCGATGGACGACGCCCTGGTGATTGCCCAGAAGATCCTCTCCTGCGTTCTGCGCCTGGGCCAGCGTTTCGGCGGCGGCTACACGGCCCTGGTCCTGACCGGCTCGCGCGACCAGCGCATCCTTGAGAACCGGCACGACAGCCTGAGCACGTATGGGCTGCTCGGCGAACACGACAAGCGCACCGTGCACGACTGGATCGAGCAGCTCGCGGGGCAGGGCTTCCTCGAGAAGACGGGCGAGTACAACGTCCTGTGCGTAACGCCCGAGGGCTACCGCGTGCTCAAGGGCGAAGCGACTCCCCGGCTGCTGCGCCCCACGCGAAAGCCCGAGCGGCAGCGTACGGCGAAGGTGAGCACCGAATCCTGGGAGGGCGTGGACAAGGGCTTGTTCGAGGCCTTGCGCACGTTGCGGGCCACACTTGCCCGCGAGCGAGGCGTACCAGCCTACGCGGTCTTCGGCGATGCGGCCCTGCGCGATATGGCGCGCCGCCGGCCCACGACGCTCGACCGCTTCCTCGACGTCAAAGGCGTCGGCCAGACGAAATGCAAGCAGTACGGCCGCGCCATGATCGAGAGAATCCGCGAGTACTGTGTGGAACACGCCGTCGAAATGGATGTCAAGCGACGCTATTGATGCGGGTCATGATCCAGCCACACAGACGTCCGCCATTCATTTGGAGGGTGTGACAAGCTGGTAGCTCACGAAAGCGATCTGACGGCTGTCGGGGGACCAGGAGGGAACGTTGATCGTGCCCTGGCCGCCGAAGAGCCGCGCCAGGAGTTTCGGCTTGCCGGTGGGCAGGTCCATGATCCGCAGAGCTACGTCCTTGTTGGCCGGATGGCCCTGGACGGTCTTATCGAAGGAGAGAAAGACTATGGATTTGCCGTCAGGGGACGGGTGCGGGAACCAGTCGGCGTAGTCGGCGTCAGATGTCACTTGCTCCTGGGCCGAGCCGTCGGCATTCATCCGCCAGATCTTCATGAGGCCGCTGCGCTCGGAGTTGAAGTAGATGGTCCGGCCGTCGGGTGAATACTCCGGGCCGTCGTCCAGGCCGTTGGCATCGGTCAGCCGCCGCTCCGTGCCGCCCTCGACGGGGATGGTGTAGACGTCGTATTCGCCGTTCCGCGCGGCGCAGTAGGCGAGGGTGCGTCCGTCGGGCGACCAGCCGTGCCAATAAGATGGGGCCAGGGGCGTGACCAACCGGGGCTCTCCCCCGCTGCTCGGAAGAACGTAGATGCGCGAGTCGCCCTCGTGCTGGTCGCTGATGGCCAGCCATTTGCCGTCGGCCGAGAAGCCGTGATCGTTGTTGCATTTGTTGGCGACGCCCGTATCCAGTTGCTTCGGCTCGCCGCCGCCGGCCGGGATCGTGTAGAGCCGGTCGCTGCTGTTGAACAGGAGGTAGCTGCCATCCGGCGACCAGTTCGGCGCCTCGAAATGCCGGCGGGCACGGTAGACGATCTTCCGCTCGCCCGTCTGGACCGACATTGTCTCCAGCGTACTTTCAACGACCCGATCCTCAGCTTTTGGGTTGCCCATGGTTGTCAGACCTGCCTTCGAGAAGAGGGCTGTCTCCGTTACGGAGTCGTCATGCGAGCATACGATCAATCCGGCCAGTACCGGGTCCTGCAAAATCACCGAGAGCGAGCCGACGGGCTGAAAAGGCCCCTTGTCGCGGGACATGGAGAGCGTGAAGACGTCCCCATGACGTTCGAGGCGAAGCGTGGCCGGGGCCGAAATGGGCGATTGAACCTCCTCGGTCGGCCCGTTGGCGACCCTGCGGTATTGCAGCGAGATCAGCCCGTTGCCGTGCACGACGGCATCGACGTACGCGGCGCCGGGCTCCGAATTCTGGCGAACCATCCAGCCGGCCTTGCGGTGCGGATTGCGGCCCTCGCCCCGCCACTGCACATCGGCCGTCATGGCGGCATCGCCCGAAAGCGCCCGCCAGACACAGTGGAATGCGTCCTCACTGCCCCAGAGATTCGCCCCGCCGCCCGTGACGAAGTACGTCTGCGGACCCGCATCGTACGCAACCGAGCCGGCGTGACTCACCTTGCCGACATCCGCGGACCTCTGAAAAATGCCGAGGGCTGGCGCGCCCTCCGCACTGGTATTTCCGATAGCCTTGATCTCAATATCCTTGTACCAGGCCTCGGCGGGCGGGCCGGCGTGAATCTGTACGCCGATCAGGCCCGTCTGCTCGATGGAGGCATCGGGCTCGGTGTAATCGACCGTCTGCACGCCGTTGAGCCACAGTTGCACCCGCGGCCCGACGCACCGGATGACGTATTCGTTCCACTCGCCCGGTTTGAGGATTTCGCGCAATCGCTGCGGGGCCGGCTGGGCCAGGATCTTGTTGCGTCGCGACTCATCGTAGAGGCAGCCCCAGTACTGCTGGCCCATGTCCGCCTGGTAGCCGATCATCTCGTTGTGATTGGGGATGCGCCGGCTGCGAATCTGAATCCCGGCGTTGGCGTTCGCTGGATCGCCGACCAGCTTCACCTTCAGACGCAGCTCAAAATCGCCATACGCCTTCTTGACGCACAGGAACTCATTGCGGGGCGTCACCTTGCTCAGGTTGCCCGCCACGATGGCGCCGTCCTGGACCCGGAAGCAGTCGAGATTGCCCTCCCAGCCGTCGAGGGTCTTGCCGTCAAAGAGCGAGACGGCGGCCGGCGAACCCTCCTGGAGAAACAGGTGCACGCCCTTCTTGTTCGCGCTGACGACATCCAGCAGACCATCGCCGTTCATGTCCACGACTTCGAATTGCGTGCCGATGCCGGAATCGTTGTCGATCACGTGCTGCACGAACTCGGCCTTGCCCTTCTCGGGCCGGCGAATCTCAAACCACACAAGCAGGGCAGGCTCGAAAGCGCCGGGGTCCTTGCCGTTGTGCGCGAAGTATCGCTTGCCCGTGACGAAATCCACGATCCCGTCTTCGTTAATGTCGGCCAGCCGGATGGCGTGGGTCTGCGAGAACTCCTTACTGATCAGGTGCTGCTCGAACCGCTCGCCGCCGCCGCCGGGCAGTTGCTCGAACCACCAGATCCCGTAGTTGTGGGCCGAGCTCGTAATGACGTCGTTATCCCCGTCACCGTCGATGTCGTACACGACCATGTCGGCGCAGTCGGGGCCGAAATCCACCTTGTGGAACTTCCACTGTTCCTGCGTGCGATCCTGCGGGGCCTCCCACCACCCCTGGCGCACGAGCACGTCATTGCGTCCGCCGCCGTTGATGTCGCCGACGCCGAGGCCGTGACTGAAGGCCTCGCTGCCCGGTGCTTTGGGGCCGGCAATGATATGCATGTCCCACTGCTTGTCCGGGTCCTGCGGCAGACTGAACCACGCGACGTAGCCCTCGGGCTGCACGCCCCAGATCGCCACAGGCTTGCCGTTGCCGAGCAGGTCCGCGAAGACGGGCGTCTCGTTGCACGCGCTGCGGGTGCCCGTGTGGACCTTCCAGTGTCCCGGCTGGTTCTGCGGGTTCTCGTACCACAACGAGGGCTCGCCCATCATCGTGGTGATGACCGAATCGATCCAGCCGTCGCGGTTGACGTCGCAGGCGAAATTGGCGAACGTCTTGCTGTACCCCGTGGAGCCGTCGTACTTGCCCGGGGGCTCCAGCTCGTTCATCCGCCAATCCGGGGCCGCATACCAGACCTCGCCCGCGAGGATGTCGAGCTTGCCGTCATGGTTGACGTCCCCCACCGCCACGCCCTCCGACCGGAACACCTTGTCGATCACGGTCTTGCTGAACCGGACGTCCGCCCGGCCCGGCCTGGCAACGGCGATCACGGCCAACGTGAGCACTGCCGCCGTCACTACGACATGCGACGACTTGATTCTCCTACTCATCTGCATAAACGTACCTCCGAAGTCACTATGTCAATCATGGCCCACATTCTATACGGAAATCCGGCGCATACAACGAGATTCCCGCGCCGCTGTGTTGCTCTGTGTGTCCCCTGGTATACAATGGAGGCCGCTGTCTTCGAGAGAATATAACTATGGTCCTGCTTTGGAGGTCTGCACAATGAGATCGGCACTGCTATGGGTTGCCCTTATCGCCGCCGTCGTCGCCGGCCAGGCTGGAGTCCTGTCACAGCCGCGCGGCAGCGCCGCGACAACTGCACAGCCTGCACCGGCGATTCAGACGGTCAATGCCAGTATCACACAAGTTGTCGTGATTCGGCTGCGGTACGGCGCGGACCTGCTCGACGCATTGAAGACCGCCGTCGCCGAGAAGGGCATCAGGAACGCGGTCATCCTCAGCGGCGTCGGGTCGTTGACAAGGTACCGCGTCCACGTCGTGGACAACACCACCTTCCCGCCGAAGGAGGCGTTCCCCGAAGCAGACGGTCCCCAGGACCTGCTGAACGTCAATGGCTACGTCATGGACGGCAGGGTGCACGCGCATGTCACGTTCTCCAACCAGGAGAAGGCCCTCGGAGGCCACCTGGAGCCGGGCACCAAGGTCTTCACCTTCGCGATCATCACCCTGGGCGTCCTCGACGACAAGACCAGCCTCGCCGGCTTCGACAACTGGAAGTGACAGCTATTCATCTTGCCGCAGCGCGTGCGGCTTCCAGGGCGGCCAGCAGGGGCGGGAGCTTGAGGGCTGTCTTGTAGGTCAGGACGTTCTCGCCGATGGCGGCGCCTTCGCGGAGGGAGCTTTCGGGGACGGCCAGCAGGATTCTGTGCCGGCGGAACTGGCGCAGGGTCTCCCGCTTGGCCGTAAGGTATTCCGGCGTCCAGAAGCCGACAATCTCCAGCAGCACTTCCGTGCCGTCCTCGTGGCGGAAGGTAAAATCCGGGACGAAGGTCTTCTGGCGTTCGCAGAGGATCCGGCCTTCGCGAATCAATTGCCAGCCGCCGCGTTGAGGGCCGAACTTCTCCGCGAAGGATTCCTCCAGGGCCGAGTCAAATTCCTGCGCGGGCGGCAGGTGGCTCGTGAAGCCGTCCTGGGCGGAGACGACCAGCTTCGCATGGGCCTTCCACGGCGTTTGCAGCATCGCTTCCATCGTCCATCCTTTGCAGGCCAGCAGGGCCGGCAGGAACTTGGCGAAATCCACGCCATATCGGCGCGTCTCCCGCAACACTGAGGCCGGGCCGGTAAAGGTGATCCGATACGCCGATGGCCCCACTCGCACAATCTCATGCAGCAGCCGGGCGAATTTGGCGTAGCGGACAATCGTCTTGAGGTCTTCACCGGCCGTGACTGTCACACTCTCAGCCCGGTAGAGCGACGCCTGGAGCTGGGCCACGTTGTAGCGAGATAGGAACGCGCCCGGGCTCGAATAGCCGGCGAACTCCTCGAGCGTCTGGAAGGCCATCACGTCCGTATAAAGGGCCTGCTCGATCTGGTCCCACGGTGTGCCAAGCTCTTCCGCGATTCGGGCCTTCGTCGCCTCTTCCTCATGCTCGAACAGTCGGTCCGGCTGGCGAACGAGCGGGTGAAAGCGCGCGGCCCGCGAGAAGACTTCGAGCCGCAGCTTCGCGGACCTGCCGGAAGGGTCGCTCTGATACGTGCTCGCGTCGTCCAGGAGCTTACAGAACGCCTGGATTCGGCGGACGGGGCAGTCGGGCTCATCCGCGAACACCGCCTCGATGTCCCGGTGCAGCCAGCGGCGCTGCCGGCCGACGCCCTCGTGATAGATGGCGAGCATCCGCTCGGCATGGTCCACATAGTGCCGATGCGCGTTCTGGGTCAGGCGGTCGGGGATCGCCCGGCCCGCTCTATACTCGATGATGGCGTGCTCGTTCGTAAGCATCGGTTCTTCGTCTCTTTCGCGATCGCTCGACCTCCTTCGTATCCTCGCAGACGACCTCATAGAGCGTGGCCCGGACGTTGCCGGACCGTCGCAGGACCCGGCCGAGCCGCTGGGTGGCCTGCCGCGTCGAGCCCTGCCCGCCGATCACCACCGCCACCTTGGCCTCGGGCACGTCCACGCCCTCGTCCAGCACACGGTTGGCCACAAGGACCGTGATCTGTCCCTTGGCAAACGCCTCCAGAACGGCCAGCCGTTCACGCTTGCGCGTGTGCGAAAGGATCGTCGGCACCAAGAATCGTCTCGAGACCTCGATGGCCATCGCGTTCAAGCCTGCAAAGATGAGGATCTGCTGGCCGTTGTGCAGGCGGAAGATGTCCTCCAGCACCCGCAGCTTCTCAGCGGCGCGGTCCTCGATGGATTGCTTCAGGTAGTACGCCTTCTGTGCGTGCCGGGCGCGAGGATCCTTGCCCGACTCCTTGCACAGGTCCTGCCAGGAATAGCCCGGCAGTTCCTTGCGGCGGGACGCGAGGAAGTGCCGGACCACACGGCCGCACTCGTCGTAGCTCGCCTGCTCGCTGTCGGTCAGCGCCACCGGGACTCGCACCACGTCGAAGTCGGCCAGGGTCGAGCCCTTCGCCTGCTTGAACGGCATGCGATAGACCACGGGGCCGATGAGCCAGTCGAGGTCCTTGTGCAGGCCGTCGGATCGCTCCGGCGTTGCTGTCAATCCGAGTCGCATGGGGGCCGTGCTGAGAATCGCCGCCTCCCGACGGGATTTGCCCGGCAGGTGATGCTCCTCATCGAAGATCAGCAGGCCGAAGCCCGCGCCCATCTTGTCCATGTGGATGTAGGCACTGTCGTACGTCGTGACCGTGACCGGCTTGATATCGAATAGGTTGTCGCCCACGATCCCCGCGTCATAGCCAAAGGTCGCCAGGATGCGGCGATGCCACTGATACATCAGGTCGCGCACGGGCGCCACGACCAGCGCCGCCACTTTTGTCTCGGCCATCGCCGCAAAGGCCACTTCGGTCTTGCCGGTCCCGGTCGGCATGACGATCTGTCCGCGCCGGCCCTCTCGCGTCCAGGCCGCGAGAGCCTCCTGCTGCTCCGCACGCAGCGCGGGTAAGTCCGTCTTCGGCCAGGAGACGCGAACCGGCTGTAGCGTATCATCGTGAAACCCCGACGCAAAACGCCGGCTCAGAGCCGCATGGACCACCGGATAATGAATCGCGTCGCAGCGCCACGCCCCCACTCGCGGGTCCCACGTCCAGATGGGTGAGCCCGCCGGGTCCGCAGGCAACTGCCCGCGACCCACCCCCGTCAGTAGGAGCGTCCCCCGATCGAACGACAAGGATATCTGGTTCAGTACTTTGCTGTCGATCATCGGCACATATCATAGCAATAATGGATTTCGTACGCCATGCACACCACGTGCAACTTATGCTCGACACGCGTAGGTTTCTGCCATACTATGCCGCGGCGTCCGATCCTTGTGTGAAGGGGCAGAAGAACGGATATCACGGCGGAGATGCGGCAGAGGCAGCCGCGTGCTGCTCAGTAACAGCGCCGTGAGGTTCATTCGCAGCAAGAAGGAGCTTCAGACTCTGAAGTGGGAATAGCCACCGGCCTGATCCACGTCGCCAGGGGCAGCTTTGCGGGTACTGGGCGGCGGCTTCAGTCGGGTTCGGGCCTGGTCCATCCTCGCTGGCGCGCGCGGCGAATCGTGCCGAATACAGAGCGCAGCTTGCTAAGAATGGGCAGAGACGCCCAGTTCGCCAACAGCGAGAATCCGCGATAACACGGCACGGGCACGCGCAGCAGCCGCAGAGCCTGGAGGCGCCCCCACAGTTGCCGCCTGCGCTGCAGCAGCGATTGCTGAGATCGTGGAAGCGTGCCTGCCTCCGCTCGCTCAAGCAGTACATAGCCGGCGTCCATCGCCTCGTGCAGGATCTTCCGGCCCGTGGCCGTTCTGACCAGCACGAGCGAGCGGCCGGGATCGCCCGGCTCGATCTGCCGGTACCACGGGTCCCCGCAGGACAGATCAGCCAGTTCCCCCGTGGAGTCCGGACACAGCCGGCAGCGGAATTGCGTATGCTTGCTCAGGATATCGCCCCATGCCTCTTGATAGCTCATTGAATGGTCCACGTCATTGTGGTCATTCGTTTTGACGACCATGCGGCCGGGCCAACCACAGCCGCGGTATCGCAGTTCCGCGACCTGGCCGGGCTGTACGCCGAGCTTTTCGAGGATTCGCAGGCTGCCCCGCGTGCTTGGGGTCCCCGCACAGAAGATCGAGATGGCGACGGCGATCCTGTCGGAGGTCTCGCGTCGCAAAGCCTGCCATTTCCGCACGGCCACGACGTCGCAGGGCTTGCCTGCGAACACGAATGGCGCTCCATCACCGTTGAGAAATCCAAATCCTGCGCATGGCCCGGCCGGGGCATAGCGCGAGCCGGTCCGCGTCAGGAGTTCCTCGCGATCGCGGCTGACCACCGCCACGTTGGCCAGTGGGTCCACAGCCGCGGGGCCGATGTGAAGGACCCCCTGCATTCGCGCCTTCTCGATGCAGTACAACGACAGGGTCGTCGCGATACCGCCGGAGGAGCCGAGGAAACGTATCTCCGGGTCGGCGGCATATCCCTCCCACACTTCAAGAACCGGCCCCCAGGCCCGGCGAAGTGCCGGTATGGCTGCGCTATCCACGCCTGGGGCCTCGATGTCTATGCCGGGGCATACCCTCGTGCAGTCGCCACACCGGACGCACTTGTCGCGGTCGGTCTTCGGCCGCAATCCGTCGTCCTGAGCATCCACGAGAGACAATGCGCCCTGCGGGCAAACCGAGACACAGGCCCCGCAGCCAAGACAAAGCCGCCACGAGACCACGTCGGCCACACTCTCGAAGGAATGACTCATGAGTCGATGTTTTCCAGGAGATTCAGCACTTGCTGCTTGATGGACGGGATTCGTGCCCGAAGGTGGTCGGCCGTCGTGCGGCGGCCCCTGAAGATCTCATCGACCATGGCAACGGCTTGATCCTCGCCGATGTCCCGCAAATCCAGAACGAGGCGCCCGACTCCCGCGGTCTCAAAGACCCCTTTGAATTTCTTGCTGTAGGCCAGGCCAACCGCGGGAATGCACTGCGACAGAGCCGCAATGCACGAGTGCATCCTCGTCCCGATGAAGAAATCGCACAATCCGATGATGTACTTGACCTGGCCCTGGTCGTACCGGCCGCGAGCGACGAAGAGCCTGCCGGGGTGGCTTTTCGCGAAGCGATCGTGTACGTCGAGACATGCGTTGAGGTCATTCTCCACGTTGCCACCGTAGCCGCCTGTCGGGATGACGTGAGGGACCAGCACGATCAGCGTGTGCTCTTGGGCAAGCAGATGATCCACGATTCTGTTGACCAGTTCCCTGTAATCGACCTTCAGCCCAAACTCGTTGCGGCCGGTGTAACCGCCATAGTAGATAAGGCCGCTGACATTGAGACCAACCACGATGGACTGCGGAGTGCGGACTCGCTCAAAATCCCCGAGGTTGAGATCAGGCGGCTTGCGGGGATCAAGCAGGAACGCCACGTCCGGGGCGAAGTGGACCTTGCCGTCCATCCCGGTCCCGGCCAGAAGATTCTTCACATACTCCAATCCCGCCCGGTCCCGCGAGTAGATCTCTCGGGCGCGTTTCAGGATGTAGCGGGCCATCCGGCGGGAGATCGCCCGCTGGAACGGGCCGTACGTCTGCGGAAACAGGATGAGGTCCTTCTTGAGCATCAGCGGAAGCAGCCGCGGCAGGAAACCGAGGAACAAACGCCGCATGCCGTAGAGGTCGCTGAAGCTGTCGCCGCCGGAAATATCGATGAAGGCGCTGGTATCGAGGAGCAGCCTCATCACGGGATTTCGCCGCATCGCGAGCCGTCTGACAAACCCGAACGGCAGCAGCCTCATGAGGAGACAGTAGAACGCAAGTACGCAGAAATGATGGGCCAGGAAGATGTTCTTGCAGAATCGCACCGGGACCTTGCGCAACGTCACGTCTCTGCCGGCCAATTCCAGATGATGTTCGCCCTCCTCGCGGCTACTGCCGAGCAGAATCACTTGTGCGTTCGGCCAGCGGCTCAGGATACATTTGATGCTGCTTTCCGCCAGGGCGCTGACTCCCAGATTCCCCGTGTCAAACGAGGCGCCCAACAGGCAGATACGAGCGGTGTGTTCTGGTTCTCGTTCTACCGCGTCGGCAGTCCCGCCAGACCCTTGTGGGAGGCTCTTCATTGGACCCTGATCAACCATGTACTGCCATGTGCTTTCCCGCGCCGGCACCCGCGTTCCACTGTCCCCGGCGAGGGTCGAACTCACAACCTTTGGCTCCGGAGGCCAACGCTCTATCCAATTGAGCTACGGGGACACAAATGCAACATTTAACCATATATTAGCATCAGGTTACAGTACGTCAAGTCCGGTCTATGACCGGCATTAAAACCGTTACACACGGGGCCGTCAATGGCACTGAACGTGGTGAGAGCACGATATCCTTGTTTTTTTGCCGGGATACATGCGCAGGACATGGTATAATGGAGCGCAGATCGAAAGGATGGCCCAATGAAGACGACGAGCCTCACAAGAGTGAAAGTCAGCATTCCGGCAGTTTTCGCCGTTTTGGTTGCATTGACGTTGCCCCTTCAAGGGGCGATGGACAACTGGCAGCGCAAGGACGTGGATTGGGGGGCGGGCGGCGGCAGGCGTATCAAGGGCATTCGCTACCCCAAAGACAAGCCCCTGCCCACCCGTGAAAAGCAGCAGGCTGGCGCCGGATCGATCACCAGGGACAGACTGAAGGTGGCGGCCGCCCCGGATGAGATGCTTGTGGAGGCGCCACCCGTGGATGGTTTTGTGCCCTGGATTGCCGTCTCCATCACGAAGGAGCGCAAGGCGGAATTGGAACTGGAAGCGGAGGTCGAAACATCCGTTAGAGGCAGCTATCCCACTGGCGTGAAACCGCAGACGGACTATATTATCGGCCTCTTTGACACAGGGGCCAGCGCTCACGTAATGGGTTATGCCGATGCCACACGAGCAGGGGTCTACAAGGGCCTGGTTACTTCGAACGAGACGGTTGTCACCGGCGTGACCGGATCGGTGGTCGCCTCCATCAGCTATCCATTGGCCGTGTTCCTCGACGGACTTGATGCCATCGCCCCGGATACACTCATCCTCGACCGATCCGGAATGATGGGCCAGAGCAATGTGGCCATCGTCGTCGGCCAGGACCCCGGGGATCTCCCGGACCTTCCGACAGCCATTGGAAGCCCCCTCAGTGTCTATTACACCACGCTGATCCGCAATGACCGCACCATGACGGTCCTGCGCGACGGCGAGACGTTCACGGCGCCCGAGATCGTCATGTATGAGACGGATGCCCCGGACGCCCCAAGTTTCAAGAACGTCATTCCCCTGGAACTGCGTCCGCTGGGCGGCGTCAGCGTTCAGTACATGCCCTCCCTGGACCTCGGATTCGGCGGCGACTGGGATTTCGATTTTGATGACATCCTGGGCGGGGGCGACCTCCCCTCGTCGGACTCGCCACCCGGCAGCCCGTCGATCATCATCGGCAATTCGTCTCAGAGCCTCTTTTTCGTGCACAGCGTCGATCTCTACGAGGGCCAGAAGAGCGCGCTGGATAAGAACCGCTTCATGCTGGACACTGGCGCCCAGATTACGGTGGTCGGGTCCCGGATTGCCGCGAGGCTGCAACTGGACCCGGCAAACCCTGAGTTCGAGGTCGAGGTCGAAGGCGTCACGGGTGATGTGATCATGGCGCCCGGCTACTACGTCGATGCCCTCGAGATTCCTGCCTTGGGACAGTGGTTCCGGGCCAGAGAAATCCCGGTCATCTTCCTGGACATGCCCTCGCCGGAGGGTGGCACGCTCGACGGGATCATTGGGATGAACCTGTTTGTAGACTTCAACCTGATCGTACGCGGGGGCGGGCTTTTCCTCGAGGACGATCCGGCGCTCGAGTTGCAGCGCATTGAGCCGGCAGCTCTCGAATAGAGAGTAGATCTCGCCTACTAACCCAGGGCTGGTCAAATCATCGTCTCGATCCATTTCTCACCGGCCGAATCGCCGCTTTAGGACGGGACCCATGCGAAACCTCTCCACTCGCATCCGGCTCCTGTTCATCACTTATGACGACCATCCCTGAAAGACTGCCTGTCTGCATGAGCAGCCAACGGCATTTGACATCATCAGCCAATGGAAATATCATGCCGGTATTAACCCGCAGTACCTAACCGATGCAGGATGTGTATGAGGTTCATTACTGATTTGCTGTATGTGTGTGCAGGGCTGGTATTCAGTCCCGTGGTTCTCTACCGCATGACGCGGCATAAGCGGTACCGCCGAGGCTGGGCGGAACGATTCGGCAAAGTCAGTCGCAGAAGTCCGGAGAGGAAGTGTATCTGGCTGCACGCCGTCAGCGTGGGGGAAGTCAATGCAGCACAGACGCTGATCGCGGAAATGGACAAGCAGTTCCGTGAGTTCGAGATCGTGATCAGCACGACGACGGATACCGGATTCGCCCGCGCCGAGAAGCTCTTCGGCCAAACACGGGCGGTCTTCTACTTTCCCTTTGACTTCTCTTGGGTGACGCGCCGGGCGTTTCGGCGTCTCAACCCCTCCATCTGCCTGCTGATGGAGCTGGAGGTCTGGCCCAACTTCATCTTCACGGCCCACGAACGAGGCATCCCGGTACTCGTCCTCAACGGGCGGATCAGCGACAGGAGCTTCTCGCGATACCGCAGGATCAAGGGCCTCACCCGCCGCTTCTTCGGCAAGCTCGATCTCGTCCTGGCACAGACGCAGGAGTATGCGGAGCGATTCCGCGAGTTAGGGTGCCCCGCCGACCGTGTGATCGTGACCAGCTCGCTGAAGTATGACACGGCCCAGGTGGCGGACGCGGTGGAGGGCACCGAGGCACTGGCCGGCAAGCTCAACCTCGGCGGCGAGCGATTGTGGGTGGCGGGCGGCACGGGCGATGAGGAAGAGAAGATCATCCTCGACGTGTACAGAGCGCTCATGCAGGAGGGACAATTCAACGATATCTGGTTGGCCGTCGTGCCACGGAAGCCCGAGCGGTTCAATGAAGTGGCGCAACTGATCGAGCAGGCGGGATTTCCTCTGGTCCGCTACAGCCAACTGAAGAACTCTCCTGCCCCGGCCGCGGTGAACGGTAGGCCCATCATTCTCGGCGACACCATGGGCGATCTGCGAAAGTTCTATTCGCTGGCGACGGTGATCTTCGTGGGCCGCTCGCTCGTGCCGATGGGCGGCTCGGACATGATGGAGGCGGCGGCCCTCGGCAAGTGCACGATGTTCGGCCCCCACGCCTTCAACTTCCGCCAGACGGTCGAGGCCTTGCTCGACGGAGGCGGCGCCCTTCTGGTGACGGATGCAGACGACCTGCTGGCGAAGATGAAAAAGTGCCTGTCCGAGCCGGAATATGCCGGCAAGATAGCCCGGTTGGGGCAGGCAGTGATCAGGCAAAACCAGGGAGCGACAGCCAAGACGATGGAGGCCTTGGCAAGACTGCTCCATGCGCGATAGCGGGCCGGCGGCTCGCAACAGGGATGGGCGAAGACCGTGACGATGGGACAGAATGCTCCGCAAACAAATCTCTCCCGGCGATATGACGTGGACTGGGTGAGGGTTCTGGGCATGATGACG
>Ga0315274_10007895_pt1 | contig 15381 bp, 20 predicted proteins | sample YL17G02_20_MG_FD_203700 | JGI IMG/M metagenome (GOLD analysis project Ga0315274, IMG submission 203700) | Sediment microbial communities from Yellowstone Lake, YNP, Wyoming, USA - YL17G02_20 | ecosystem: Environmental > Aquatic > Freshwater > Lake > Sediment | place: USA: Wyoming | collected... | reverse complement strand
TATTCATGGAGTGCTTAGCGAAATACAGCTATGAGATGGCTTCATTATTCAGTGTGCCGATGTTCTGCGCCATGAACCTCGTGGAGCATGGCACAAAAGAGCAGCAGAAGCAATACCTGCCGCCTTTTGTCAAAGGAGAACAGCGCTTCTCAGTGGCTATAACAGAGCCAGAGGCCGGTTCCGATGCTGCATCCGTCGCATGTATGGCGGAGGATAAAGGAGACTACTTCCTGCTTAATGGACAGAAGCAGTTCGCAACAGCAGCGCATCTGCCAGGCAACATAGTCTTTATGGCGGTGAGGACCGACAAGAACGCAAAGCCTCTCAAAAACGGCATCAGCGTATTGCTGGTACCGAACAACGTACCTGGTATCGAATGCAAGCGTCTGCCCCTCATCGTCAGGCGCGCCATCGGCACTTGCTCCATCTTCTGCGGCGACGCCAAGATCCCCAAGAAGAACCTTATCGGCAAGCTGAACGGCGGGTGGGAAGTCCTTGTCGGACATCTCGAGCTTGAGCGTCTGGCCGGCGCAGCGCCTAACGTAGGAGAGGCGCAGTGCTGCCTGGACGATGCTATAGCCTATGCCAAGCAGCGCATACAGTTCGGCAAGCCTATCAGCAAGAATCAGGGAATTTCACACATGCTGGCCGATCTCCAGGCTCAGCTTGATGCGGTGCGCCTGCTCGTATACCGCTCTGCGTGGATGATCACTAAGAAGATCCCCTGCCGCAAAGAGGTTTCCATGGCCAAACTCATGGCAGGAGAGGTTTTCTACGCAGTAGCAACCGCATCGATGCAGACCTTCGGCGGCTATTGTTTCCTTCCCGAATCTGACATCGAGCGCCACTGGAGGATGGCGAAACTGTTCACCATTGGCGGCGGCACTTCACAGATTCAGCGCAGTATCATCGCCCATGAACTGGGCCTGTAGTTTCGATACAATCGCTAACGATAAAGGCGTGTCTCACAAGGCACGCCTTTCCTTTTTCCACCAGCGATGTAGAGAAATCTACTACCGATCCTTCCGCATAAGGAACTTGTTAAACTTTGCCATCCGCCCTCAGCTTCAAACCAAAACGAAATGCAAATGATACCTTGCCCTCTTGGAGGTTTTCTTTTATAATATCTTATTGATAATAATTATCATTACCATTAACAAACGGAGGTGGGACTATGCTGCAGGCACAAAAACTGAGTGGAAGGCGTATAACCAGCCAGCGTAAATTACTGTTCGACCTGTTGACTGCGAGCGGCGGGCACATCGACGCCGGAGAGCTGTACGTAAAGGCCAGAGAGAAAGATCCGCATATCAGCCTGGCCACAGTATATCGCAACCTCAGGATGTTCAAAGGTGCCGGCCTGGTAAAAGAGTATCACTTCGCGGAGGAGCATCACCATTATGAGGTTAAAGGAAAGCGCGGCCATCAGCACCTCGTGTGTCTGGGCTGCGGCAAGGTGGTAGAGTTCGAGTCGCCGCTGGTGGGGAAGATGAAGGAAGAAACAGGCAGGGCGAACGGTTTCGATGTCACGGATGTCACGGTGTATATGGAAGGCTATTGTACCGACTGTTACGCAATTTTAAGTCTCTTGAAGGCTAAGGACTAATATGACTGAAAAGAAAAAGATATCTATCTGCGAGTTGAGGCAGGGACAATCCGCAAGGGTTGTTGAAATACTGGGAGGACATGGAATTGCGGAGCGTCTCAACTCCATGGGCATAAGGCCCGGCAAGGACATCACCAAGGTCAGTACATCATTTATGAGAGGGCCGGTGACCGTCAGCGTTGATCGCTGTCAGATCGCTATCGGCCACGGCATGGCGCAAAAAGTAATGGTCGAGGTAATCTAGTGCGCATCCTGCTCATGGGTAATCCCAACGTGGGCAAGAGCGCGCTGTTCTCCCGCATAACCGGCACCAATGCTGTCGTCTCCAATTACGCCGGAACCACAGTCGGATTCACCAGGGGCTCGATGAAGCTCGGCAACGAAGAGGTCGAGGTCATCGATGTCCCCGGAACCTACTCTCTGGAGCCCACATCCAAGGCAGAGGAGGTTGCTGCTAAGATGTTGCTAGAAGGCGATGTTGTTATAAACATCGTCGACGCCACCAACCTCGAACGCAACCTGTACCTCACGCTGGAACTGCTGGAAAAGGGCGTGCCCGTCGTCGTGGCGCTCAACATGTGGGATGACACCAGCCACAGGGGCATAACCATCGACATCGCCAAACTTGAAAGCCTGCTGGGAGTGCCCGTCGCATCGACGGTTGCGGTATCAGGCCAGGGCATCAAAGAACTGGTCGAGCGTATCCCAGAGGCGCGCTCGCCCAAACCGGCCCCGCGCACTAAGGCTGAAAGATGGGCAGCCGTAGGCGGCATCATCACAGAGGCGCAGACGCTTGCGCACCGACACCACACATGGCTTGAGCGACTTCAGGACGCTTCGTTGCAACCGAGGACCGGGATACCCATCGCTATTTTCGCGCTGGCGGCATCGTTTTTTGCGATACGCGGCGTGGGCGAGGGAATAATCCAGTACATCACCGACCCGCTGTTCCACAAATTGTGGGAACCGGTAATGATGCGGCTGAGCGATGCCCTGGGCGGGAGCGGCTTCTGGCACGATGTGCTGGTCGGCAGACTGTTAGACGGCTCGATAGATTTCTCTAAGTCTATGGGAGTGCTAACAACCGGGCTCTACATCGAGTTCGCCATAGTGTTGCCCTATATACTTATATTCTATCTGGTTCTGGGATTGATGGAGGATATCGGCTACCTTCCGCGCCTGGCGGTGCTCCTTGACAGCATCATGCACCGCCTGGGCATGCACGGATATGCCATTATCCCAAGTATGCTGGGCATGGGTTGTGCCGTGCCAGCGCTCATGGCCACCCGCATACTGGAGAGCAAACGGGAGCGGTTTATTGTAGCCACACTCATCTCTATAGCCATACCATGCGCCGCGGCTCAGGCCATGATATTTGGCCTGGTGGGAGCGGAAGGATGGCAGTATGTAGCAATTGTCTTCGGCGTCCTGTTCGCAGTCTGGCTTGTTACGGGTCTAATCCTGAACCTGAGCATCAAAGGATTCAGCCCCGAGCTGCTTATCGAGATCCCCCCGTATCGTTTGCCATCCCTGCGCGGCGTGCTTACCAAGCTCTGGATACGGGTGTGGGGATTCCTTAAAGAAGCCCTGCCGATCATCATGGGAGCAATCTTCGTCGTCAGTATCCTGTATTCACTGGGCGTCTTCGATGCCATTGCCAACTTCACCGCGCCGCTGGTGAGCGGAATCTTCGGCCTGCCCAAGGAAGCGGTTGTGGCCATTATTATCGGGTTCATGCGCAAAGACATCGCCATTGGGATGTTAGCCCCGCTCGGTCTGAGCGCTGGACAGCTTGTCATCGGCTGTGTTGTGCTGACGATGTTTTTCCCATGCGTGGCCGCCTTCGTTGTGTTTGCCAAGGAGCTAGGCTTCAAGAAGCTGCTGGCCGCCATGGTTATAATGATTATAGCTACGATAATAGTGGGCGGGTTGTTGAACTTAGTCTTGTAGTGTACACCTCGCGCGCTGTGTTTCTTAACTGCCGTCATTGACAAATCCTAATATTAACTATATTATAGTTATGAACATATGCTCATAACTCATATTTAATAAGAGGTATATATTGCCCAGACCGATTAAGTGCCGCCGCGTAGCTCATATCCCCGGTACGATCTACTTCAAACCGGCCGGCATCCCGCTTCGAGAGCTGGATGAAATCGTGGTATCTGTAGACGAGATCGAGGCCATACGGTTGAAGGACATTGAGGGGTTGGAGCAGGAACAAGGCGCCGAAAAAATGAACGTCTCCCGTCCGACTTTTCAAAGGATGCTGACCTCGGCGCGGGGAAAGATCGCAGATGCCCTGATAAACGGCAAGGCGATACGGATCGATGGCGGCAACTTCGAGATGACACAGCACCGCTTCCGCTGCGCAAAAGATGGACAGGAGTGGGAAGTACCGTCCGAGGAGACGGCATCGGGCCAGCCGCAATACTGTCCGAAATGCAATACACCGCAGGAGTCGCCGGTCGCACCGCCCTGGTGTCACGGTCACGGCCGCGGCAGAGGCCGCGGGCGGTATCGCAGGGGAAGGGATTGGTAAGAATATGATCGAAATCGATATCAACAGATGTAACGCTTGTGGATTTTGCGAAGACGCTTGTCCCACCGGGGCCATAACGACAAACGGAGACTGCGCCAAGGTCGATGCAAAGCGTTGTACAGGATGCGGTTCGTGCATTGAGGCATGTCCTAAGGGCGCAATAAAGGAAAGGACGCCGCAAAGAGCTGCAGCCGTCGCATCGGGTGTCGTATCAGACAAAGGAAGGGAGGTGAAACAAATGTACGGAAGAGGAATGTTCGGTTTAGGCCGATGGTTAGGCTACGGCATAGGCAGAAATTTTGGCAGAGGCATGGGCTTTGGATTTGGAATGGGCTTCGGCAGAGGTTTAGGCCACGGCTTCGGCCGGGGCTGGTTCGGCGTCGGATGGGGTCGAGGTAATCCGTACCCTTACTGCCGCTTCGCTCCGTGGTTGCCGCGGCGCTGGTGGGCAGGTCCTAACGCCGGATACTATGGAGCGCCGGACCCACGGTACAGCATGCCGTACAACGATCCATACGGCAACTGGATCCGGTAATCGATTCATAAAGACTATTTACAGGAGGTTTAAAATGCCAGGATTTGATGGAACAGGACCGAGGGGCATGGGCCCTATGACAGGAGGAGGCCGGGGATTCTGCAACCCATGGGGTTACGGTCGAGGCGGATGGTACGGCAGGCGAGCCGCTCGTCCGAGGTGGGGTATGGGCTACAGCGCAGGCTCAGTCATGTCATATGGAGCCCCGCAGGCATGGGCTGCTCCCTATCCCGCCCGCATGACACGGGAAGACGAGGTCGAATATCTGAAGAGCGACGCCGAGTCTTTGCGCCAGGAGTTAGAACAGATCGAAAACAGGCTTAAGGAACTAGCAAGCGAAAAATAAAATATCGGAGGTGAGTTGTGAAGATAGCATTATCGGCTAATGCTCCCGGCCTCGAAGCGGAGGTCGATCCCCGCTTTGGCAGGTGTCAGTACTTCGCAGTGGGCGACACGGCTACCATGGAGTTCGAGTTTGTCGAAAACTCCAGCATGATGGCGGGAGGCGGCGCGGGGATATCCGCGGCTCAGGGGATAGTGGATAAAGAAGTCAAAGCGGTGCTGACCGGCAACTGCGGCCCTAACGCGTATCAGGTATTTGCCGCCGCCGGGATTCAGGTTATAACCGGTGTCTCCGGAACGGTTAAGCAGGCCATTGAGGATTTCAAAGCGGGAAAGTTAAAGACCGCTTCTCAACCCAGCGTTAAAGCCCATCACGGCATGGGCGGAACAAAATAAGGAGGTGCATCATGCCTGGTGGAGATAGAACCGGACCGCCTGGTGGCGGCAGGGGAAAAGGTCGAGGTATAGGCCGCGGCACAGGCCGTGGCGGCGGACGTGGCAGGATGGGCGGGACGAGGCCGGGCGCAGGGCCCGGAGGTGACTGCGTCTGTCCCAAATGCGGAGCAACGGCGCCGCACAGCGTTGGAACTTCCTGCTCTGACATAAATTGCCCAAAATGCGGCACCCAAATGGCGAGGGGATGATGATAATCTCCGTTGCCAGCGGCAAAGGCGGCACGGGCAAGACGCTCATAGCAACCAGCCTTGCAATATCGCTTGGCAAAGATGTCCAGCTCCTCGACTGCGATGTCGAGGAGCCCAACGCCCATATATTCTTGAAACCCGAGCTCAAGAGGAGCGAGGCGGCGTCTATACCAGTGCCGCAGGTCGACGAATCGAAATGCACATACTGCCGTAAATGCGTTGAAGCTTGCGCCTTTCACGCCATCGCTGTGCTGGCCAAGCACGTACTGGTTTTCCCAGAGTTGTGTCACGGCTGCGGCGCCTGTTCCTACCTCTGCCCGGAGAATGCAATTTCCGAAGTGGATCGCCAGATCGGAGTGGTGGAAACGGGCGTCGCCGGAAATATTGATTTCGTTCATGGAAAGCTCAACATCGGCGAGGCCATGGCTCCGCCGCTGATCAGGGCGGTTAAGAAAAAGATAGACCGGAGCAAGACGGTGATAATCGATGTGCCGCCTGGGACTTCATGCCCGGTTGTGGAGTCGATAGATGGCAGCGATTATTGCCTTCTCGTGACCGAGCCAACGCCGTTCGGGCTCAACGACCTGGTGCTTGCTGTTGAGGTGGTGAGGAAACTTGGCATACCTTTCGGTATAATCATCAACCGGGCCGGCTTCGGCGATAATAAAACGGAGGAATACTGCCAAACAAACAAAATCCCGATACTCATGCGCATACCGCTCGACATTGACATTGCCCGCCAATATTCCCGCGGCGTAACACTTGTCCTTGGCATGCCCGAATGGCGCCCCAAGTTTCAACAGCTATATAACGATATCGTAAACCAGACAAGGATCAAAACATGAAGGAACTCATAGTTCTCAGCGGCAAAGGCGGCACAGGCAAGACGACCATAGTAGGGTCGTTCGCTGCGCTGGCAAAAAACAAAGTGCTCACCGACTGCGATGTCGACGCCGCGGACTTGCACCTGCTGCTGCAGCCGGAAGTAATATCGACCAACGAGTTCTGGAGCGGCAGGACCGCAACTATAGACAGAAACCGCTGCACTGAGTGTGGTCTGTGCATTGATTTATGCCGCTACGGTGCGATATCGGATGACTATGAGGTCGATCCGATATCATGCGAAGGCTGCGGTTTCTGCTATAACATATGCCCGGTAGATGCGATTGAGATGCGCGAGAACATGGCCGGTCACTGGTTCGTATCGGATACCAAATACGGGCCGCTGGTGCACGCAAAGCTTGGCATAGCCCAAGAGAACTCGGGAAAACTTGTAGCAACGGTCAGGCAGAAAGCGCGGACACTGGCAAAAGAAAAAAATATCGATTTGATCATCAGCGACGGGCCTCCGGGGATCGGCTGCCCGGTGATATCTTCGCTCTCGGGCTCGAACCTAGCCCTGCTTGTTACCGAGCCGACGCTGTCAGGCATACACGATCTCGAACGAGTGATAGGAACGTGTCAGCACTTCGGAGTGCCGGCACTGGTATGCATTAATAAATACGATATCAATAAAGAAAACTCCCGCGCTATCGATGACAATTGTAAACGCATGAATGCAGCAGTGATTTCAAAAATACCTTTCGATAACGTGGTCACCGAGGCGATGGTCCACGGAGTTCCGGTGGTTGAATATACAGACGGAGCTGTATCTAAAAAGATATCAGAGTTATGGACGCTAGCTGAAAAAATGCTATAACCGAATAAGGAGGAACAGTGCCGATTTATGACTACAGATGCCAGAATTGTGGCACAGTGAGAGAGGTCTTAGTGCGTAGATCTGACGACCACGCCAAATGCCCTGAGTGCGGAAGCGAAGCATGGATAAGCTCGTTTCGGCATCGTACCAAATAAACATGAACGCGTCGGCGCCAGGCACCACTTGCTGCGGGCGCACGGAGAGGTGCGAGGACTCGCCTTGCTCAAAAGGTCAGCAATGTCATAGACACTAGCGTAATTCTTGTATAAGGATAGATGCAATGGAATCATTCAATCTTGCTCCAACGTATTCGACAGGAGATATACCAGGAAAATGCATTAAATGTCTGGCCGAGAAAGAGCTCTTTAATTGTCTGAGGATCCTTCTGTTGGAAGGGGACAAGAACGAGGAATCATCAAAGAAATATGAGGTGCTCTTGGATTTTCTCAAATCTCCCGAGGCACAAAAATTAATAGATGAGTCTGAAAGACTGCTCTCTGAAGGTAAAGAGGTCAGTGTTAACCTGTACGTCGAATCAGGCAAGCCTAAATATACGCTCAAGATAAAATGACCTGGAAGCTGATAAACATTAGAGAATGTCACACCCTGACTATGAAGAAGTGGAGAGCTTACACTGATGAAGATTGCTGCAGTGACCGAAGACGGAGTCACCATAAGCCAACATTTCGGACTAGCGCCTTTTTACATGGTGTTTACAGTTGAAAACAGTAAAGTGACGAGCCGAGAAAAGAGACCTAAGTCAGGTCATCACGGCTCTGCCGCCTGCCATGACAATAACGCTTTTTGCGAAGGGCATAGTCATGATGCCGATGCTCAGGCAAGACATTCCGCTATGGCTCAGACCATCGATGATTGCCAGGTGCTCATCGCAGGGGGAATGGGATGGGGCGCCTTCGAGAGCCTGAAGAGCCGCAATATACAGCCAATTGTCACCGACGTTGAGAGCATCGATAAAGCGGTGAAGCGCTACGTAGCAGGCAAGCTGCCTAACCTTATGGAGCGGCTGCACTAGAAAATACCAGGATACTAGCGATTTAAAGAAAGGATACTATGCCAACACAACAAGAGATAATGAACAATCTGGAAACGATCCTCGTCCCCAGTATCACGCGCGGCTTGGTGAAAATGAACCTTGTTCGCGATGTCAGTATCACCAACGGCAAGGTCAAGGTTATACTTTCATCGGCAGCCCTTGCGCCGGGCGCTCAGGAATGGCTCGCAGACAGGATTAAAGAATCTGTAGGCGATCTGCCCAAGGTGAAGGAAGTCAACGTTGCTTTCACAGATGAAAAACCAAAGGACCTCAATGAGATAGGCAATATTATCGCCGTCATGAGCGGCAAGGGCGGTGTAGGCAAATCACTCGTATCCGGACTCACTGCCATAGCGCTGAAACGCCGGGGTTACGAAGTGGGTATCCTAGATGCCGATATCACCGGCCCTAGCATACCAAAGATGTTCGGAATCACCGACAGACCTAGAGGAAGTGATACGGGCATCCTGCCGGTTTCATCAAAATTGGGTATTCAGATAATGTCTATCAATCTGCTCCTGCCAAACCAGGATGACGCTGTTATCTGGCGCGGGCCGCTCATCGGTAAGGCGATAATCCAGTTCTGGGAGGAAACGCTCTGGGGAAAACTCGATTATTTGATAGTCGACCTGCCGCCGGGTACGGCAGACGCTCCGCTTACCGTGCTGCAGACGCTGCCGGTATCTGGCATCATCATCGTATTCACCCCGCAAGACCTGACAGCGATGGTCGTACGAAAAGCTGTAGATATGGCCCGTCAGATGAAGAAACACATCCTCGGCGTGGTGGAGAATATGAGCCACCTGTACGTGCCTGAAATAGATAAAAAGATTGAAATATTCGGCAAGAGCCGGGGAGAAGAGATGGCCAAAGCCGCCGGCGCCCCGCTGCTGGGACAGTTGCCGATCGACCCGGAACTAGCCAAGCTGTGCGACGAAGGCAATATAGAGCAATATGAAAACGATTTCATATCACAACTCAGCTGTCGTATAACTGATGCGATTTCCGGCAAAAAAGCTTAAGCGCATTGCCCTTTAAATAAGGTAACAGATCCATCGGAATAAACTAAGGAGGGAATATGAAATATGCTGTACCGTTAACGAAGGGGGTTTTCTCCTCACACTTCGGTCATTGCGAGCAGTTCGCTCTGATCGATACTGATGACAAGACTAAAACTATATTGAAAACTGAATTTCACACGCCACCGCCGCACGAGCCGGGGGTATTGCCGGCGTGGCTGGCTGAGCAGGGCGTAGAGATGGTAATCACCGGAGGCATGGGGATGCGCGCCCAGAACACTTTCACCCAGAACCGCATTAAAGTGGTAGTGGGCGCTATGGGAAGCGATCCGCAGAAGGTGGTACTGGATTATATGCAGGGCTCGCTAGCCGTCGGTGACAATGTCTGCGACCACTGAGTTGATGAAGGTTTTATATGACGGAAGAAATCGATACACCCGCAGCCAGCGCTGATGCCTGTATCTCCGTAATTTACTCAAGAACAACCATTGATCATGCTACTCACCCGCGAAACCCGGGGCCGATAGATCAGCACGACGGATACGCTGTGATAACCGGCCCCTGCAGCGATACCATGCAGATATGGCTCAGGGTCAGAAACGACCTTATCATCGCTGCCACATTTATGACCGACGGCTGCGGCCCGTCGATCGCCAGCGGCAGCGTAGCAACAGAACTAGCTACAGGAAAGAAAATCGCCGATGCAATACGGATCACCCAGGAAGATATACTAGAAGCGCTCGGCGGTTTGCCGGAGGACAGCCGGCACTGCGCTTTACTGGCAGCCAATACATTAAAAGCAGCGATAAGAGACTATATCGCGTTCAGGAATGAACCTTGGAAAAGGGCTTATAAGAAATACTGAGGTGAGTTTTCAAAAATGAGTATAATCTATGGTCCGGTGCCGTCCTGGCGGTTGGGGAGGTCGTTAGGTATAGACCTCTTGTCCACTCAGGGGAAGACGTGTTCCTTTGATTGCGTCTACTGCCAACTGGGTAAAACCGTCCATCCTGTGGCAGAGCGGAAGGAATATGTGTCGATCTCCAAGCTGGTCTCAGAACTTGAGAGGGTCAGCGAAGTACCTGCCGACTACGCCACTTTCTCCGGGGTAGGCGAGCCAACTATAGCCAGAAACCTGGGGCAGGCGATTAAGGCCGTCAAATCAATCCTGAGCTTGCCTGTGGCTGTGCTGACCAATTCCTCACTCATGCCAAGAGGAGATGTGCGTCAGGAGCTTGCACAGGCGGATGTAGTGGTGGCAAAAATAGATGTGCCCAATGAAGAGCTATTTCGCAGAATAAACAGGCCTGTTAGCGGCTTTTACCTCAATGATATCCTTCAGGGCATCACACGCTTTCGTTCGGAATTCAACGGGAGACTGGCTATCCAAATGATGTTCATCGAAGCGAATAAGGGCTGTGCACAGGAGATGGCGAGAATAGCGGAACAACTTTCGCCGGATGAGGTGCAGCTGAACACGCCGCTGCGACCCTGTGCCGCGAAACCTTTGCCGACTGAAGACATCGGCACCATACGGCAGGCATTCTCCACGCTTAAAAACGTGGTGACGGTATATGAGTCGCCAAAGCCCAACATCGCGCCGCTGAATCCGGAAGAGACGCGCCGGCGCAGGCCGGAAGAAGGGAGATAAGCTATGGAAATCAAGATCGCGACGCTAAGTGAAAACGCGGCGAACTACGGCTTCCTTGCAGAATGGGGATCGAGTATCCTGTTCGAGTCGACATCAACCAAGGCTCAGTATATAGGAGGCAAACGTGATTGAAATTACCAAAAAGCCAATATCAACAGAGCGTGTAGTTATGGAAGCGAAGACTAACAGCAGCGGCTGCGTGGTGACCTATGTCGGAGTGATTCGCGATTATTCTCAAGGTAAACCGGTTCTATCGGTGACATACGAAGACTTGAGGGGAAATGCCGAAAGTAAATTGCACGAGATTGCGGACGAAGTCAAGCAAAGGTGGCAGGTAAACAACATAGCTATATGCCACAGGATCGGTAAACTGAAGGTTGGCGAGGTTAACCTTGTCGTTGCCATAGCCTCGGCCCACCGCAGCGAAGGGTTCGGCGCTTGCCAGTACATTATCGACCAGTTTAAGCAAAAGCTGCCGACCCGGAAAACAGAAAACTATCTTGTTAAGTAAGGTACTTACCCGGAGAGTATGGTTAAGAAGGAGAGCAATCCATGGGAATACATATAACTACACTGAGCGAAAATACAGCAAACTACGGCTTCCTCGCCGAATGGGGACTCAGCATCCTGGTCGAGGTGGACGGAACGAGGATACTCATGGATACCGGCCTCAGCTTCTCAGCGGTGCACAACGCCCAGCTGATGGGGATCGATCTCGCCACAATTGACCGCATAGTGCTCAGCCACGGTCATGCCGACCATACCGGCGGATTGCGCCACGTACTGAAGATGAAGGGCGAAGTAGAAATCATAGCTCACCCTGATATATGGGACGCAAAGTATGTTCAGCGCAGCCAAGACGCATTCCAATATATCGGGATACCGTTCTCAGGGGAGGAACTGGAGAGCCGCGGCGCCCGGTTCAACCTGACAAGAGAACCTGTTCACATAACCGAACACATCCTGACGACAGGAGAGATCCCGATGACCTCTGGCTACGAGGATATCGACAAGAATCTGTTCGTCAAGAAAGACGGCGCGCTTCATCCCGATCCCGTCGCCGACGATCTGGCCCTGATTATCGACACCGACTTCGGCCTGGTCGTAATATTCGGCTGTGGCCATCACGGGATAGTGAATACGCTGCGCCACGCTCAAAAGCTGACCGGCAAGGAAATGATATATGCCGCCATCGGCGGGATTCACCTGTTCCGCGCATCGGATGAACAAATAGAGCTGACTATCGCCGAACTCAAAGAGATGGGCATTCAGAAGCTCGGGGTTTCCCACTGCACCGGGTTTAAAGCCTCGTCTCGACTGGCGCAGGAGTTCCCAGGCGTCTTCTTTCAGAACAATGCCGGCACGCGGATCACTCTGCCATAAAACTTCTTCAACTGAATACTTGTATATAAGATTAAGAGGGGAAATATGAAAACGATTGGCTTAATCGGAGGCATGAGTTGGGAATCTTCTATAGAATACTATCGAGTCATTAATCAATTGGTTGCTGGAAAGCTGGGAGGCCTCCACTCGGCTCGTGTATATCTTTATAGCCTTGATTTTGCTGAAATTGAGCGTATTCAGCGCGAAGACCGTTGGGATGATGCCGCTCTTATTCTGACGCAAGCCGGTATCGCACTGAAGCAAGGCGGAGCAGATTTTCTTCTTATATGTACCAACACTATGCATAAGGTTGCCGATATTGTAGCTCAAAAGGTCGGTTTACCACTTGTTAACATCATTGATGTAACTGGTAATGCCATTGCCGAGCACGGCCTAAATACAGTAGGGTTACTTGGTACCAAGTTCGTCATGGAGGAACAGTTTTATCGGGACAGATTGCACAAGGGATTCGGCATCAATGTCTTGGTACCACCAGAAGCGGAACGGAATATGATTCACCGAATAATCTACGAGGAACTCTGCCAGGGAAAAATGTTAGAAGATTCTCATCGAGCCTGCATAGAGATTATCAAACAGTTGCAGTCGTACGGTGCGGAAGGCGTTATTCTCGGGTGTACCGAGCTACCCTTGCTAGTACACTCCCAAGATGTTGACATACCGCTATTTGACACCGCCCATCTCCATGCTGAGGCCGCCGTCAACCTGGCGCTAGCTGAATAGTGTGAAGAGTTTTTATCTCTGCGCAATGCAGGTACACGTATCGAACTTCCTTAAGCCTCAAAGAGGTGCAGGAGATTTCTCACCTGCCGGGGTCTTAGGGGTGTCCCCTATCCTAAAATAAAATTCCTTATGACTGGGGGATAGCAGGGGGTTGATTCAGCTCGCCTCAACTCTTAATTATAAAATAAGCCTGTGCCCGTTCCTGAACAGCCAACGCTTCCTCTCCTTGAAATCGGGCATGATGGCGATGACCTCCTGCCAGAATGCACGGGAGTGGTTCAGATGCTTTATATGGGCCAACTCATGTACGATAACGTAATCGATGACGTCCTGCGGCGCCATGGCCAGACGCCAGCTGAAGCGCAAATTCCCTTTGTTGTTGCATGACCCCCATCTTCTCTCTGCACTGGTAATGCGGATTTTCTCAAAAGGAATATTGTACTGCGATGAATATTTCTGTACCCTCTCCGATATATATCTTTGCGCACATTCCCGATACCACGACACAAAAACATCGCGCGCATTCGACTGATGCTCTTTAGAAAGGACAAACTTCTTACCATCGAAGATCAGCTTTGCACCATCAGCGCCGTCGATGGACAGCGGATAGACCACCCCCAGAAACAGAAGGTTTTCCCCCTCTATAAACTTCTTCGGATCGGCTGAGACATCTGCCCTGTAGATATCTGCCCTCTTCTTCAGAATCCAGCGCCTTTTGCTGTCGATAACATTCTGTATCTGCTCAAATGAAGCCCCTTCCGGCGCCCGCACGAGGAGGCTTCCGTCCCGCTTTACTTCAACTAAAAACGTCTTCCGCTTCGAGAGTACTATCTGATCAGTATTCGTCTCTACCATATATCTCCTGTCTCTTACATATCATACCTGACCATATGTAGTGGCTACAAGGTGTTAAAGACATAACGGAACAGTCTGTTCAGCAGTTGACTGATTCCGATTTTACTGCTAACATTTGCCAACAGCCTATGAATAACCCGATCATAAATACCAAAAGCCTGGGGATCGCCTTCCTCCTTGTAGCGCTGGCCTACATCGACGCTGCAATCGCAGCCTTCCTCATCGGATGGGTCACAGGCGATAAACACCCCATCCTCATCGCTTTCACCGCCGATATCGCGGCCACGCTCACGATTTACGCCTGGGCCCGCGTATTCCGCAACGCCAGCTTCTACGACCCGTACTGGAGCGTCGCGCCCATAGCTATCGCCGTTTTCTGGGTAACAACTGCCGCAGCGACTATATCGACTTGCCGCCCGTGGATCGTCATCGCGCTTGTCTCTTTGTGGGGCCTACGCCTCACCTGGAACTGGGCTCGCGGCTGGCGCGGCCTCAAGCATGAGGACTGGCGCTATGCCGATATGAGAGAACGGCACGGTCCTAAGAAGCGTTTCTGGATTGTTGAGCTCATCGGCATCGAGCTAGTACCAACGCTGGCGGTCTTCCTCGGCTGCCTCTCGCTGTACCCGGTGCTCGCCGACTCGACGAGATCGATATGGTGGCCGGACGCCATAGCCGTGCTGGTGGCCGCTGCCGCCATCTTCATCGAGACCATGGCTGATGAGCAGATGATAGCCTTCGCCAGGACAAAACAGCCGGGCCAGATCATGAACAAAGGTCTGTGGAAATACTCGCGTCATCCCAACTACTTCGGCGAGATATCTTTCTGGTGGGGATTGTATTTCTTCGGCTTGGCCGCAAACGCCTCCTACTGGTGGACCATAGCGGGGCCGATAGCGATTACGCTGCTGTTCCTCTTCATCAGCATACCCATGATGGACAAGCGCAGCAAGGAGCGGCGGCCGAAGTATGCGGAGCATATGAAGAAGGTCTCAACACTGGTGCCGTGGAGAATTAAACGCAAAATTGGATTTATTGGTTAAGAACTGCTGCCCAATTTCCCCTCAAAAACGCCATGGGCAGACCGCAATGCTCACATAACACCTTAACGTAATTGTTCTCTAACGACTTTGAAGAATTCGTCCCTGGCCTCGCGCTCAATCCACGGCAGGTGGCCGCAGTACGGCAGCATGACATCTTGAATAGACAAGGAATTACCAAAGTGCTATTCTACTTGTGAGGTGATGCGCTATGTCGAATACTTACACTGCTGTGACAAAGTATGATGGCAAATGGTGGATCGGATGGAT
>Ga0315274_10007894_pt1 | contig 15382 bp, 10 predicted proteins | sample YL17G02_20_MG_FD_203700 | JGI IMG/M metagenome (GOLD analysis project Ga0315274, IMG submission 203700) | Sediment microbial communities from Yellowstone Lake, YNP, Wyoming, USA - YL17G02_20 | ecosystem: Environmental > Aquatic > Freshwater > Lake > Sediment | place: USA: Wyoming | collected... | reverse complement strand
TGAACAGGGACGCTTTCGGTCCGACCTGATGTTTCGCCTCAACGTGATTGAGCTGCAACTGCCGCCGTTGCGCGAGCGCGGCGAGGATATTCCATTGCTGGCGGAGTTTGTTCTGAAGCGCATCGCCCGCGAGATCAAAAAGCCGGTCAGAGGCGTCAGCGAGGAGGCGATGAGGCAGCTGGCCCGATACCCGTGGCCGGGCAACATTCGCGAGCTCAACAACTGCCTGGAGCGGGCCGTTCTGCTGGCCGACGGGCCGATTCTGGACGTGAACGACTTCGAGGTTCCTCTGGGGAAAGGCGCCGCCGAGGGTCGGGCGGCGTCGGGCGGCGAGATGGAAAGCCCCGGCCGCCTTGCGGACTTCAGCGGCCAGACGCTGGCCGCGATGGAGCGCGCCCACATTCTCGCCGCGCTGGAACGCAACGATTGGAATCAGGGACAGACCGCCCGGGCATTGGGAATTCATCGGAACACCTTGCGGAATAAGATTCACGAGTATGGTCTGAAGCGCCCAAGCGGGTGAACGCCGCTCGGCTGGAATGAAGGGGACGCATTTTACACTGCCGGCCCGTTCGTTCCTAGAAAAAGCGGGGGGCTGCCGGCAGGAGCAAGATACGCCCGAATGGAGGCAGTCCGTATGATGACGGCCAGGATTTTCGTTGCAGCCGTAATGATCTTATCCATCGCCGGGCCGGCGTTCGCGGACAATTGGCCGATGGTGCGGCACGACGTGGCTCGGTCGGGGCGGACCAGCGACGTGGTGCGAGGCCCGTACGCGAAGCGCTGGATGCGTTTCTTTCCGGGCGAGATCATGACCACGCGCATGGAGGCGATTGTGGCCGACGGGCGCGTGTTCGTCGGCACGTATTCGGGAAATCTCTACGCCCTGAACAGCGAGAGCGGGGAGACGGAATGGAAGGTCTCGGCGGGCGGTCCGATTCTCCATTCGCCGGCCGTGGCCGACGGCGCCGTATTCTTCGGGTGCGCGGATGGCTTCGTGCGGGCGGTCGAAACCGGAAGCGGGCGGCAGATCTGGAAATCGCCCGAAAAGCCCGTGTCCGGAGGCTTCGACACATCGCCGGCGGTGTTCGGTGGCGCCGTCTATCTTGGGGCGCGCAACGGAGTGTTCTACGCGATGGATGCAAAGACGGGCGAGGTGAAGTGGTCGCTGGCAACGGGCGGGCCGATTCGGACAAGCGCCGCGTGCAGCAACGGCAAGATCGTGTTCGCCTCGGACGACATGCGCGCCTATTGCGCGAACGAGAAAGGGACGTTGCTCTGGAGATCGCCCCAGCTGAACGGCCAGTCGCTGCGCGACTACTATCCGGTCGTCCTCGGCGACGCGGCGGTGTTGCGAAGCATTCCGGCAGGGCCGTTTGCCGAACGCCACGGGCGCGACCACACGGTGCTTTTGGCGCACGCCGGGGTATCCGGAGGCTGGCAGGAGACCGAGAAGTTTCTCAAGAGCGATGCGGCGCGCGGGACGCCCGAGAAGATCGAATCGGAGCGCCGTGTCGTGCTCGATCATCTTGAAGAAACTCCCGACGCGCGGACGTTCTTCGTCCTCAATCTGGCGACGGGCCGGGAGCGCGCGCGGATGCCGGTGATGTGGGCGGCCGGCTGCCAGGGGACGGGCTTTCCGCCGGTGCTCACGAACGACGGGCGCGCGATTGTCCTCTATCGCTCGGCGTTCAGCAACTGGTCGCACGGGGTCGCGCCGGTCGTGGCGATGGGCTATCTGGACTTCGCGCGGACGGCGGTCGAGCCGATTCGCCACGCGGCGGGCAATTCGCCGCCGTGGAACACGTTCTGGGGCACGGCGGACGAGTCGCAGAACTTCTCAGTCGGCGGCGACGTCTTGTACATTTGCCACCAGGGAACCCTCAGCGGCCTCGACCTCAAGACGCTCCGGCTCTTTCCCATTGCCGGCGACCGCGACACGTGGGGCGGTGAACCGGGACTGCCGTGGGCGCGCAACGAATGGCACGGACCGGCGCGCGGGGCGGCGGCCATCTGCGGCAATCGGCTCTATTGGCTGACGGGCAGCCGCGTGATTTGCATCGAGGGCGAAGCCAAAGGCGGCAAGCCGGCGGATAAGCCGTTCGAACCGGCGACGAGCGCCGCGGTGCGATTGGAGATTCCGGCGCCGGCCCCCGTTCCAGAAGCGGCGGAGCTCGAGAAATACGTCTGGCAAGTTCCCGCGAAGCCCAGAGTGGACGCAGCAAGTGAATTGAGCAAGCGGTTGGAAAAGGAAGTGGTCGCGTTTCTCGACAGCGATCGTCTCGCGCCGCTTTATGTCCAAACGGGACTGGCGGGGCACGAGTATTTCTTTGACTCGTCGGGAGACGTGGTTCACGCGCTGGCGCTGGCCTACCCGCATCTGTCGCCCGCGCTTCAGGAGCGCGTGCGGTCGCGCGTGAGTGCGGAAATGCGGCAATATCCGGTCTGGGAAACGCGCTGCCTCTACCCGATCGGCGAGGGGAAGCGGCGCGAGCTGTTCGACATTCCGCCGGGCATTCTGCGCCCGCCGTCTCACCCCCGGCCGCATCCGCTGGGCAACCTCTATAGCCTATGGCTCTATACGGACCGCGCGGGCGATTCGAGCCTCGTGGCGGACAACTGGCCGGCGATTCGCTCGTGTTACGACAGCTTCGTCAAAAGCGGTTGGAAGTTCGATCCCGAAAAAGGCGACATCTTCGCCAATCGCTACATCGCCGGCCTGATCGGCTATGCGCGACTGGCAAGAGCGCGCAGCGACAGCACTTCGGGCGAGGCCGCACAGCGGGCCGCTCAGCTCCTCGCAAGGCAACTGGAATCGTACCAGGCCGGCCTCAAGATTCTGGCCCCGCCGGCGATCAAGTCGGTCCGGGAGATAGACAGCTTCATTGGCCGGGGCGGCAGTGTGTTTTGCGGCGCGCACCACTATGCGAAGATTGCGAAGTTCCTCGATCTTGAGCCGGAGATCGCGGCGGCGGTGCGGGACCATGCGCGCGAGGCCGCCGGCGCTTATCTTCGGGTCGTGGACCTGATGCTGCCGGGATGGTATCTGGCCGGAGAGGAGCGGCAATTCCACTTCGGCGAGAACTTCGCGGATTTCCCCGACCAGGCGCTCTCGATCTTCGACGCCAAGGCGCTGATCGAGCGGCCGGGCCGGGAAGAACTGGGGCGCTATCTGGACATTCCGTGGTGCGAAGGCGATCTTTTCTTTATCGAGAAAATCGCGCGGTTGCTCGAGCTGTGAGAATGCGCGCGCACTCACAAACCGCTTCCGTCGCTATCCAACGCGCGGAGCGGGAACAGGTCGGACTTCACGTGCTGTGCCTTCATCAGGGCGCTGAGTTTGGCGACAATGTCGGGATGTTCCCCCGCCACGTCGGTCGTTTCTGAAGGGTCTTTCTCCAGGTCATAGAGTTCGGTTGTGAGGGGCGGAAGTTTGGCTTTCGGACCGGCATGGAGTTTCTGCCGGACCGTCTTCCACCGGCCCGCGCGCACGCATTGCTGGCCACTGTAGCCGGGCGATTCGCGGTAGAGGAACGGCCGCGGCTCTTGTGTCTGCCCAAGCAGCGTGGGCGCGAAGCTGATGCCGTCGAGCCCGCGCGGCGTGTCGGCTTTGGCGCTGCTGAGTTCGAGGAGGGTGGGCAGCCAATCCTCGAAACCGGTGACGCGGTCGTTGGCGGCTCCGGCGGCGATGCGGCCCTTCCAGCGAACGATGCACGGGACGCGAATGCCGCCTTCGTACATCGAGCCTTTGCGGCCGCGAAAAATGCCCGCGCTCTCGAAGAACTCGGCATCCGTGCCGCCGTATTTATCATACAGCGGGCCATTATCGCTGGTGAAAACGAAAAGGGTGCGCTCGTCGAGACCGAGTTCCTTCACGAGGTCCATGATGCGGCCGATTTCGCGGTCCAGGCGCGTGATCATCGCGGCATAGGCAGCGCGCGGCGTGCGATGAGGCAGATAACCTTTGCCGCCCGGGTAGGGTTCTTCGGGAAACTTGCCGGCGTATTCGGCGAGCGAATCGTCGGGCACCTGGAGCGCGAGATGGGGCACGGTGGTCGGAAAGTAGAGGAAGAAGGGCTGGTTCCGGTGGTCGCGGATGAAGCGTCGGGCCTGTTCGGCGATGAGGTCGGGCGCATAGTCCTTGCCGCTGTATTGGGTGTAGCTGGCCGGGTTGTTCGGGTCGGCGCCGTCGGGGAGTTTCTGGTGCGCGGCGAAAGGCGGATTGTTCAGCGGCACACGGCGGTCGTTGTCCCAGAGCGACGTGGGATAGTAGTTGTGAGCGACGGCCTGACAGTTGAAGCCGAAGAAATGGTCAATCCCCTGCTTGGCGGGGTCGCCCGTGGAGCCGACGGGGCCGAGTCCCCATTTGCCGAAACCGCCCGTGGCATAGCCGAGCTTTCTGAGCGTCAAGGGCAACAGAAGCGAGTTGGGCGGGACGGGCACCTGGCCTTCCTCGAAGGGAAGGCCGATGGCCTTGGCCTGGCGGTTGTCGCGGATGTAGGCGTGGCCGGGATGAAGGCCGGTCATAAGGACGCAGCGCGACGGGGCGCAGACGTTGTTGCCCGAGTAATGGCCGGTGAACCGCACGCCCTCGGCGGCCATGCGGTCGAGGTTGGGCGTGCGGATTCTCTTTTGCCCGAAACAGCCGAGATCGCCATAGCCAAGGTCGTCGGCGATGAGGAAGACGATGTTGGGCCGGGAGGCCGCGGGCGGCTGGGCGGCTCGGAGAAGAGGCGCGCCAAACGCCGCCGCGGCGACCGACCCTGTGCTTTTCAAAAAGTCGCGCCGGGTGATCATGTTGTTTCTCCTTTTCGGCTCTTGGCAGACGAACTAAGGGCAAACGAATTGGACAGACTGCCAATCTGCCCGCGGCGGCGAGTGCGCGGCGTGTCCCACATCGTGATCCTTCTTCGGCGTGGCGCATTCCGCCGGGATGATGTCTTTGAGTTCTGTTCGGACAGGTTGGCAACCTATCCTATGCTGTCCGAGAGACATGGTGATTGCCTGAAGCAGTCCGACAAGGTTCTCAACCATCGCTTGGCTCGGCGCGTTCGAGTTTGGCCACATCCAGCAGGTCCTGCGGTCGTCCAACCGCTCTCTTGTTTCGGATCAAGTCCTGTTTGGCGATGATGTGCATGGGGACCCCGTCGTACGTGCTTTCGACGCGCGCGGCCCAGGCGGGAACGAATTCCACCCCTTCAATGCCCATCACGATGTCAATTCGGTTGGGGACGACCCCCATCTGGTAAACCAGATTCGGATCGGCAAAGGTTTCGGGGGTAATGCCGGCCAGCGGCGCGCCGAACCTTTCGAGAGAGCGATGGACGCGCGCAGCGTTCTCGGGCGTCGGATTGATCCAAATGTCAATGTCCTTCGTGTAGCGAGGTTCGCAGTAGAACATCACCGCATGCGCCCCCACGACGAGGTATTCAACCGTTTCGTCGTTGAACAGACTCAACAGTTCTTTGAAGTCGGAGTTCACTGGCATGGCGGCCTCGGAACAGTTCGGTCTCGACGACCATTTCGTGGGCGGCGACCCATCGCGCCTCGTGGCCGGCGTTGCGCCAGAACTCGCGATCGAAATCGTCCGCCCTGTCGCGCGTGGTGACTCGTTCGACGATCTGGCGCTTCACGGGGCCAACCTCCGGGGAAAGGAATCTACATCCGCGCGTCAAGAGACATACGAACGAGATTCGCGGCTTCCTCGATTTGCGAAAGATTGCTGATTCCCAGCTCCAAATCGCCGGTGCCCCAATGGCCAATGTTTGAAACATCTCTTGCGAACGACGGAGGACTCTCGATGCGGTTGTATTTCAGATGAAGCCAAACACGGATTGCTCCCTGTTGGAGGTGGACACTGCAGAATGAGCGGCCCGCCACCTCGTAGCTGACGTACGACGCCAGAAAGCGCTTTCCGATGGCGCCGGGTTTTAGAGACAGGCAAAGCCGGTCGAGCGCCCGATACAGTTCGAGAACTTCCTGCGGCTTTCCTGAAATATGGTGTGCCTCGTCGTACGGCGATTCGTGTTTTCTCGCTCGACGCGTTCGCCACGCCTTTTTCGCGCGTTCACTCCGAGCACCGGTTTCCCGAGGCACACCGTCTCCAGCAGCGGCTGCTTCGGCCGGCGCAAATGAAATACCCCTGCCGGTTTCGCGCGAAACGCGTGCCAGACTCTCTTTGATCTTCTGCGGGGACAGGCCGGTCTCGCCAATAGCGCTTCGCACGATGTTCAAAAGGCGTCGCGGCGCATCGCGCATGATGCCATCAAGAGCCTTGCGCACCTTGCCATCGGTGAAGGTTTGCTCGCCGAGAGCATCCAGCGTGCCCTTTGCCATTTCGTCGCGAGAGAAGCGCCACATCTGCTCCGCCACCTGTGCCACGGTCAGTCCTTCGGAGTCTTTTGGATCAAGGGACACCTCGAACATCAATTTGTCAGGTGCCGGACATTTCTCCACGCTTCGATACACTTTCCATCGGATGCCATTCGTCAGAATGCACCACACAATCCCGCCGCTGACGGCATAGCCCACCACCTGAGTGATGGCCTTCACGTCGCTCAGTGGATCCTCGAGTGGCTTGGCTTCCACGAGCAGAACAGGCTTGCTATTGAGCTGAAGCGCATAGTCCACCGATTTGCCGTCAACGGTGGTATACTCCAGTTGCACTTCATCGGGATCGCGGACGTCCCAGCCGAGAGCTTCGAGAAGCGGCTCAATAACAATCGTCCGAGTGGGCGTCTCTTTGAGCGAACGGCGGCGGAGCGCCTCTAATCTGCCTCGGACTTCCTCGATCGCTTTGACGAGTCGGTTCATTTCGCAGTTCCCCCGAAGAGGTGTGACCGCGCCAGATGGGGCTCTGACTCATTCGTTGATCAGTAAACGACGTGCGCCGCGAAAGGCAAGTGTTAATTCGATCTGGCAAGATCCGGACGTGGACGGTTGCCACCTGTCCTACTCGGCCCTCGTGTCCGCCTTGTTCAGCTCGGTGCGTATCTTGTGTGGTTCGTGAACGGCGTCCCAAGTCACAGAAGCGCGGGTTCGTTCGTGTCATTCTGGCCCCAGTTGGGCAGATGTCTCTTATAGCGCACCTTCATCTCCACCCAGTTGGCCGCGAGGTTGGGATGGTTGCCGCCTTCGTCGCCGACTTCGGGTCCGGCGATGGCGCAGGCCCAACGCCGATTTCACCGACCTTGGGCTGTTCTCGCTGACCGTAGCTCATGCGTCGGTCCGCCAATCCGCTTGTCGGTAAAACCACCGACTGGAGAGCCGGATGCGGGAGACCCGCACGTCCGGTTCGGAGGGAGGGGGAATCGGCCAACCGATTCTCCCTACCCCTATCACACAAAAACCCGATCATTCATCAGGGGAATGTCCTTGCCTATTCGGTCGTTGCAAAGGCGACGGCAATACATGTATAGGACTGCTTGTCGCGGTTCCGATCGACGAGACATGTGTTGGTTTGAGGGGAGAAAGAATGTTGAGAACGAGCGAAGAGCTCCGCACAGGGTTCCTTCTGTGGCTCATCGTGTGCCTCGTGGGCGCAGCATGCTGCGCCTCTACGGCGGCGGGTGGTCAGGAGATTGTACCCACGCGCACGGTGATGGCTCCCATGCGCGATGGGATCGAGCTGGCTACCGACGTCTATCTTCCGACACCCAACGCCGGGCGCTTGCCGACGATTCTTATTCAAACCCCTTACGGCAAAGGCAACTACAATCGTGAATGGGGCGCGCGGGCGGGTGCCTTGCCTCATAAAAAGGGCTACCGAGTAGAACGGTGATCTCGAAGACTGAAAGAGGCAAAGCGGCGTCGTGCCGCCACACTTCAAATGAACGATCGCGTGCCTGAAATCTCGATTGTCATCCCCACCTACAACGAGCGCGAGAACATTGCCGCGGTCGTGCGCGACATCTTTGCCGTGGCCGTCCGGCAGGGCTACGCAATCGAAGTCATCGTCGTGGACGACAACAGTCCTGACGGCACGGGCCACGAAGCCGAGCAACTGGCCAAGGTGTTTCCGGTCACGGTCATTCACCGGCGCGGCAAGCTGGGCCTGGGGACGGCGGTGGTCGAGGGGTTCGCGCGGGCGCGCGGGCAAATCTGGGGGATGATGGACGGCGACCGAAGCCACCCCGCTGAAACGTTGCCCGACCTGATCGAGCCGATCCGGCAAGGCCGCTGTCAGTTGGCGCTGGCCAGCCGCTATGCGCGCGGGGGAGCGGTCGAATACTGGCCGGGCTATCGGTGGGTGTTGTCGCGGGCCGCGACGTTGCTCGGACGCCTGTTCGCGCGGGTGCGCGACCCGTTGAGCGGGTTCATTTGCTTCGACCGTTCGGTTGTCGAGGGAATCGCGTTCACGGTGCGCGGTTATAAGATCGGCCTGGAGATTCTGGTCAAGGGCCGCTACGACTCGCTGGTTGAAGTGCCCTACACGTTTCGCAACCGCGAGGTGGGGCGCAGCAAGCTCGGCTGGGCGGAATACATCAACTATCTTCAGTCGCTTGTTCAATTGGCCGCTTACGTCTTTCGCCATCGAAGGGAACGGCGCGCGCAGCAACAGCGTGCGAGAGGGGAAGAAACGGGCGGCGCGCGAATCGAGGCGGCGCTGATCGAGAAACGCAAACCGGCGCCCTGTCCGCTGTGCGGTTGCGAAAGCGCGCAGCCGCTGTTCGTCAAGAATACCTATCGCTACGTGCGATGTAGCGGATGCCGGCTGGTTTTCGTCAATCCGATGCCGTCGGCGGCGGAGCTCGAGGCGATCTACGCCGACCCGAAGTATTTCGCCAATCGCAACGAATGGGGGTATGGGTACAACGATTACTTCGGCGAGCGTGATTTTTACGCGGCGCTATTTGAACGGCGGGTGCGCCAGATCGAACGGGCGTTGGGCGTGGCGGATGGGCGCGGGCGGAGGCTCTGCGACGTCGGTTGCGCGGCCGGCTTCCTGCTCGAAGCAGCGGTCGAGCGCGGCTGGGATGTCGCGGGCGTCGAGCTGTCGCGCCAGGCGGCCGACTTTGCCAACGAGCGCCTCGGCGACGTGGTCCGCCAGGGCACGGTCGAAGAGGTGCGATTCGAGAGCGAGTCCTTCGATGCGGTCGCGATGCTGGACGTGGTCGAGCACGTGGCCGATCCGTTGGGGCTGCTTCGCGAGGCGGCGCGAATCCTGAAGCCCGGCGGGGTGTTGCTTTTGAGCGCTCCGAACGTTCGGAGTCTGTCGGCGCGGCTGACGGGACGGCGGTGGTTCCATTTCAAGCGCGACCACGTGGTTTTGTTTTCCGGACCGACGCTCTTGCGGGCGATCGAGGGGGCCGGACTCGAGTGTTTTTGCCTTCAACGCAACGGCAAGATGGTTTCGCTCAATTATCTTTTTGCGCGGCTGAAAACCTATGTGCCGTGGTTGGGGAAATGGCTGTTGGGCAGCCTCGGGCGATTCGGCCTGTGCGACCGACTGTTCTACGATTCGTGGACGGGCGAGTTGTTGGCGCTGTGCCGAAAACGCGACGACTCGGCGACTGCGCGCCCTTCGCCCAACGAAGTCTATGGTCGCTTTCGGGCGCGCTGGTGGCCGCCGACGGCGCTGTGGCGAACGGCGGAGTACTTTCGGTTGCATTCCACCGAAGCCGCGCCGCCCGTGCTCGATCTCGGCTGCGGCGACGGGTTTTTCGCGCGTCAGGTTTTCCCGATTGCTTTGCGCGAATGGATTGTGGGTGCCGATTTCGATCTCTGCGAATTGGAAGCCTTGAAAAAGCACGACAAGAACGGACGCGCGGTCGGCGCCGAAGCGCGCGCACTGCCGTTTCGTTCGGGTGTATTTGGATTCATTCTGGCCAACTGTTCACTCGAACACGTCCGAGACGTGGACAAAGCGTTGGCAGAAATCGCGCGCGTGCTGAAGCCGGGCGGACGTCTGGCGTTCACCGTCCCGTCCGAGCATTTCGGCCGGATGCTTTTCGCTTCCACCCTTCTGGAGCGTGTTGGATTGAAGTCCATGGCCAAACGCTATGCGGCATTGGTCAACCGCCTCTTTGGCCACTGCAATCTGCTGGAACCTGACCAGTGGCGCCGGCTCATCGAGGCGGCGGGCCTGCAGCTCGAGCGAATTGAATACTTCATGCCTTCACCTCTTGCGCAAGCGTGGGATCGCCGACTCTGGCTGGGTTTTCCGCAATTCGTTCTGGATCGGCTTAAGAGCCTACCCGAAAGGCTGGGACACGGACTAGCACGGACGGACACGGACAAACACGGACCTGGTTTTTGGATAGCCTCTACGCGCTTGTCGGGGTCGGGCCGGGTGCGTTTGCGCCGTCTCCCCGAATCGCTGCGGTCGTCTTTTGCTGAATCGTGCGCCGAAGGCGCAGGAGCGGTCTATCGTTGCACCAGAGGACCCACCCTGACCCGTTGATTGCTGCAATCTTCCCCAGCGAGGGAGTCGCGAAATAGAACCGGTGCAATTCGAAACGACATAGCGTGGGCTGTCAGCCCGCGAAGATCACAGTCTGACCGGCCGCGCCAGTTCTTGGCACACCGATTTCGCGATTCTTTCTCCGTAAAAAAAACGAAAAAAGTACTTGCTCCGTTCTGCAGTGCGATGTAGAAATATGCGCATTGGAAGAATAGGCGTGGCAAGGACGCCACCAGCTCGGCCATGGAGGGCAAGGGTCATCGGGAAAGCGGGTCTCGATGTGCCTGAGCGGTTCCTGGTTCGTGAAGGCTTCCGGCTGGACTACCCTTTCGGTGGTGGTCAGGCCGAAGAAGCATCAGTCTTTCAGCGGAAGGAGGTGACAGTGGTTTCATTCGACTGGCGCGGCGAAGTGGACGGCCGTTTGTCGCACTGGGCCGAGCAAGGGTAGCTGGCTTCCTGTCCGAGAATCCGATTCCCCAATTCCATTCCCCCACTCCACCCGAAAACCCGCCTCCTGCCTTTTCTCTCCGAGACCGTCAAGTGCGCCTCTTTCGTTTTTGGCGCACAGAATCTCACGAGGAGAAATGTGCCATGTCCGTAAGAACAGGAAACTCGGTCGTAAGAGGTTTGGGTCTTGCGTTTGTGGTAGTGGCTTTGTTTGTCCTCGCGCTTACCTCCGCGGTGCCGGCGGGCGAGGGCAATGCGGACAATCCGGGAATTCTGCCGCCCGGCTCCAATGCGTATGGGCAATCCTACGCGGAGTGGTCGGTGGCCTGGTGGCAATGGGTGTGGTCGTTGCCGGCGACCGGTCACCCGCTTTTCGACATGACCGGCGAGAGCGCGGGCAACGGGCAGTCGGGCCATGTCTTCTTTCTCGGGGGCCTTTTGGGGAGATCGGGCGCTGTCGAGCGCACGATCACCGTGCCCTGCGGAAAGCCTCTTTTCTTCCCGGTACTGAATATCCACGTGAACAACATCGGACGGCCTGTCCCGCGCACCATCGAGCAAATGTATGCCCGCGCGCAGCAGTTCATGGACAGCATCACCGACCCCTATGCCACGGTTGACGGGGTCGCCGTGAACAACCTGTCGGCCTATCGGGTGGTCTCGCCGGTGTACAGCATCTGGCTCCCGGCTACCGATAACGTCTACCAGACAGTCTTTCACATCAACGTCTCGGGGACATTCTCTCCGGCGATATCCGACGGGCTCTATCTGATGCTGGCGCCGCTCTCGGTGGGTGAACACGTCGTTACATTCGGCGGAACCGCCGGCGGGCCACCCTATGGCACCACGCCTTGGTCGCTGAATGTCACATACAACATCACAGTGGAGCCCGGAAAGAAGTAGGTGTCGCGTCCCAAATGCGCCCGCGCGCCGGTCTCAGTGCCGGCGCGCAGGCTCTGAGCCGAGGTCAATCTGCTTTGGGACGTGTAGAGTACGACCCGTCAGTTCTTCGGCGAAAGGAGGTGATGGCGACTTGGTTTGACCGGCGCGGCGAGCAGGCGGCCGTTCGCTGTGCCGGGGAGGGCAAGAGACGACTTCTACCTCCCTTATCCCATTTACGCTTTTACTTCCACGCTCCTCTTCAAGAACCCGCCTATTACTCTCCGGTGTCTGGCCGCCAACTGCGGCTGCTTTGGTTATTGGTGGCCCAGAATAAATCGGAGGGAGAAGAACCATGCATCACAGAACAAGAAACCGCGTCGTTCGAGGTGTGCTGTCGTTGCTCATGGGTGTGGCGTTGCTTGTCCTTGCTCTTGCGCCGACAGTCTCAGCGGAGGATGGCGTTATCTTGTCGCCGGACTCCAAATGGTACGGGGCAACGTATGGTCAATGGGGGGCAAGGTGGTGGCAATGGGCGTTTTCCTTGCCCGTGTCTGAGAACCCGCTCTTCGACGAAACGGGAGCGATGGCGAGCAACGGGCAATCTGGCCCCGTATTCTTCCTGGCCGGAGTGTTCAATGTAAGTGGGACTGCGGAGCGCACAATTACCCTGACAGATGACAAGGCGCTCTTCTTCCCGATACTCAACTATGAGGTCGACGAGGTAGGTCTCCACCCGGCGCTTGGCGTAAAGCAGCTTTACGAGTGGGCAGCCGAACTGCTAGCAGCGATAACCGAGCTCCATGCCAGCATTGATGAGGAACCTGTGGAGAACCTCTTTGACTATCGGGGCACATCCAGGCCCTACCCGTTCTGGCTCCCGGAGACCGACAACATTTATCAGTATTTTGGGTATGACGTTTCCGGGACCCTGGCCCCGGCGGTATCGGACGGCTATTGGCTGATGCTCGCGCCGCTGTCCGTGGGCGAACACGAGATCAACTTTGGGGGTAGTCTCCCCTGGTTCACGCTGGAGATCACCTACCACATCACCGTCGTGCCTGCGGAGGAATGAATCGCTTTCGCACAACCTGCCTGCGCGCCGGCTTTGCGTCGGCGCGCAGGCAACTACCACACGAGCCAACTGAACGAGCGCTGTTGAGGTATCTGTGGTCAGAGTCCGGGAGTTTCGATCAACTCCAGATAGAGGCGCTGAGTGTCCTGGACCAGCCGTTCCACCGAGTACTCGCGCTGCACCGTCTGGCGCGCCTCGATCTCCAATTTGCGCCGCAACGCCACGTCGCTTGCCAAGCGCTCGATGGCCCGGGCGAGCGCTGGAGGATCGCGTGGCTGCACGAGAAGACCGTTGACGCCGTCGCGAACCACTTCGGGCACGCCGCCGACGGGTGTGGCGATGACCGTTCGCCCGACCGTCATCACTTCGAGAATCGAAACCGGCAAGCCCTCGTGGCTCGACGGGAGAACGGCGAAGTCGGCCGCCGCGATGACTTCGGCCACATTGCCGACGTAGCCGAGCCAACGGAAATGGTCAGCGACGTTGCGCGAGACAGCATAACGTTGGTTGGCCCTGTTCATTTCGTCACGGCCCGCGCACAGGAAAACGATTTTCGGAAATCGGGCGACGAGCGACGCCGCGGCGTCAATCAGGTCGCAGTGGCGCTTTTCGGGGGCCAGATTGGCGACGTGGGCGATGACGGGGCCGTCGGTGGATTGCAGGCCGAAGCGACGGCGCAGTTCGGCGCAATCAAACGTCTCGGCAGAAGGCATTTCGCGGGCCGCGTTGGGAATGACGACAATGCGCGAGGGATCGAAACGCTCGCGCGCGATGGCGGCCTGTCGCGCCGCTTCGCAAACCGCAACGAAACGGTCCACCCAGCGCGCGGTCAGGCGGTCAGCGGCGGTGTGATACCACTTGCGCCAGGGGTCAATGCTTTCGATGGCGCCGACGACGGCGCGCGCGCCAGCCCAGTGCGCCAGAGGCCTCCCCGGCAAGTTGGCCCGCAAGCCATAGAGATGAACCAGCGCGACGTTGCGCTGTCGAACGATCTCGCAATACCTTCGCCACGACCGCCAACGAAGCGGCCAGCGACAGCCGAGATGTTCGGCTTCAATGCTGCGTTGCCGGCACTGCTCGATCAGTGCGCCATCGCCGACGAGCGAAAGGACAATCGGCTCGAACAGCCGGCGGTCGAGATGTTCGACCAACGTCAGGACTTTGCGCTCGGCGCCGCCGACGCTGCTCGACGAAGTCAGTTGGATGATGCGATAAGGCCGCGCCATTATTGACGTTCGGAGATCAGGATGCTCAGACAATCTTTTGCGCCTTGACGTCCCAATTCATGCGCCGTCCCTCGCGATAAGAGATGTTCGCCAAGTGAGCGCCCGTCAAGACATAGTGGCCCGTTTGGGCGGGGGAGTTGGGCTGTCGGCGCGAGCGGCAGCAGTCGAGGAAATTCTGCATGTGCGCCTCGCCGTCGTTCATCATGTCCCACTCCTCGACCGCTTTGTTCTTTTTGTCATAGAGGCGGAACTTGCCGTCGCTGCATTGCATGATCGTTCCCTCGGTTCCATAGAACGCCGCGCCGTCGCGGTCGAAGCCGTTCATGAACTGAACCGAGAAAACGATGGCAAACGTTCCGCAATCGAGAATCGCGTGGACGTTGTCGGGCGTTTCCCAGCCCTGATAGTGATAGTTGCCGCCGTTGCAGACGACGCTCTTGGGGCCGTTCGTATCGGTGATCCAGTGGGCGACGTCGAGCATGTGGGGGCCGATGTCGGTCATCAGGCCGCCGGCGTAATCCCAGAACCATCGCCACGCCGAACAGCGCATGGCGTCGAAATCGCGTTTGGGTGCTTTGCCCAGAAACATCGCCCAGTCAATCCGTTTGGGATCGAAAAGTCGGGAATCGCCGGCGCGGTCCTGATAGGGGTCCACGAGGCGATAGCGGCAGTCCCAGGTGCGCACCCATTTGATGGCGCCGATTTTGCCGGCGGCGACGAGGTCGCGCGCTTTCTTCCAGTGATCGCCGCTTCGGCGTTGATTGCCCACCTGGACGACGCGGTCGGGCGCCTCCTTGACGGCGCGGACGATGTCGAGTCCCTCCTCGATGGTGCGGGCGAGCGGTTTCTCGGTATAGACATCTTTCCCGGCCTTGAGGGCATCAAGCAGAACGTCGCGGTGCCAGTGGTCGGGCGTGGCGTTGATGACGGCGTCAACGTCGTTGCGGGCCAGAAGGTCGTGGTAGTTGCGATAGCGGGGGACCTTGATTTGGAGTTGGCTTTCGGCGCGGTCGAGCATGGCCTCATTGACGTCGGCGAGGGCGACGATCTCGGCGCCGAGGCGTTTGGCCACCTTGAGGCGGTCGGTTCCGCGGTCGCCCGTTCCGACGCCGCCGATGCGAATGCGCTCGTTGGCGCCGAGAGCGCGGCTGGGCGCGAGGGTGGCGACGGTCGCTGCGGCAACAGCGATCGGGGCCGAATCCTGCAAAAACTGACGGCGGGTTCGCAGATTACTCATGGTTTTTCCTCACGTTGAAGTTAGCCTAACTTCCGCACCGATGAAGTGATTTTCGATTATTTTTGGGGATTGGCGGTTCGGAAGTGCCGTGTTTTCAAGGGTGTTCGTTTTGGGAT
>Ga0315274_10007893_pt1 | contig 15382 bp, 9 predicted proteins | sample YL17G02_20_MG_FD_203700 | JGI IMG/M metagenome (GOLD analysis project Ga0315274, IMG submission 203700) | Sediment microbial communities from Yellowstone Lake, YNP, Wyoming, USA - YL17G02_20 | ecosystem: Environmental > Aquatic > Freshwater > Lake > Sediment | place: USA: Wyoming | collected... | reverse complement strand
CGATGAAGGACGTCATCATCTCCTACACGACCGACGACGTCCCGCACCACGGCGCTCCCCAGAACGAGTTCCCCCTGGGCCCCGGCGGGTATCCGAGCTTCTACAACAACGTGACCTCCAGCTCCTGGATGAACGCTTACGGCCACTACTCGGGGATCGAGGACACGCGCTGGACGCGGCTGGCGACGACCAACGGCGGCAACGGCGTGCACCAGTTCCGCCAGGTCCAGGACAACGACTGGAAAGCGGCGCCGGAAAGCGTCAACTTCGGCGGCGTGGCGGCGCGCTGGGTGCGCTTCGACTCGCTCCACGACGGGACCTTGGGAAAGCAGGGCTGGACGTCGTCCACGCTCGGTGTTCAGGGCATGGACAACAGCAAACCCACGAACCCGTCCGGGTACGGCAACTGGGGCAACGACGACTACATCGGCGTCGCCCAGGTGCGCTTCTACTCGGGCGGACCTTACCCAGAGCTCCTGGCGAACATCCCCGCCGCGTCGGGCGACATGCTGCGCTCCTCGACCAATCCCTACGACCTGAAGCCCTTCGTCTTCCCGACCCAGTACTACCCCTTCGTGACGACATCGACCGCGCTGCATATCGGCAACGTCGGCGAGGCGGGGACGACGGTCCGAATCCAGGAGATCACGTTCATGGACGAAGACGGCGATGGGACAGCCGACCCGGGGCCGTTCTCCGTCGCCGGTCTTCCCGCCTTTCCCAAGTCCTACGCGGCGGGGACGACCGAGGCCGTGGCGCTCGTTTGGACGCCGAGGCGGGAGCTGGCCACGTACGACGCGAACGTGGTGGTCGTCGCCGACGACGGCGCGGGCAACCTGAACAAGGCCGTCATTCCCATCCGGGCGACCTCGATGGCTTTCGAGCCTGGCTATATCAAGCCCAGCGAAATCGTCGCGATCGCCTCGCTCACGCAGCTGAACACCACCAGCTGGCGCTCCCAGCTTGCCTACACGCGAAGCAACATGATGGAGGCGCCGAGCGGCGTCGTCGGTTCGAAAGGAGCCGGCCAGTATCGCTATGGCGACAATCACGGCTGGCTGGACGCCATCGCCGCGATTCCGCTCGAGACCCCGCACTATCTCGAGATCGAGCTGGACAGCGTGCGCACCTTGGACGAGATGCACATCTTCCAGCACGCCCAGAACGCGAATTCGAACTGGAACGCCTGTCTCAAGGACATCACCATCGAGTACAAGGTGAACGCGGGCGACGCGTGGACGCGTCTGGGCAACAAGGCCTGGCGCGTGCACAACTGGTACATTAGCGACGGCGTGTTCCCGCAGCCTTCGTACGCGGCGAACGTGATCAACACGCACGCGCCGTTCAAGTTCCCCGCCGGCGCGCAAGCGCGGTTCGTGCGGATCGCGGCGGCGGGCGGCATCGGCGACGCCGATCCGGCCCAGAGCGGCCTCTTCGGCAACTGGGGCAGTATAAACTACTGGGGCTGCGCCGAGATCGCTCTCTACGAGCCCGCGCCGGCCCTGTCGCTCGACGCCACCGACATCGACTTCGGCGCCGTCGCCACGGGAATGATCTCGGACAGGAGCATTGTCGCCGCCAACAACGGCACGGCGCCCCTGAACGTGTCCAGCGTTGCGATTCAGGGAACGGGTCTGCCTTACTCGGTTCTGGGCGCGAGCAGTTTCAGCATACCGGCGGGCTCGAGTCAGGCCGTCACGATCCGCTTCGCGCCGACGGCGGCGGGCGATTACAGGGGCGCGCGCGCGCTCATCGAGTCGAACGCCGGGGGGCGCTTCACGTACGTCCGCCTCGACGGCGTGGCCGTCAACCCGGGCGCGGCCGATCTCGTTCCGAGCCCGGCGGGCGGGAGCGCGATCGACTTCGGCAACACGAACGTCGGCCAGTCGAGGACCCGCACGATCACGCTCAGCAACGTGGGGGATGCCGACCGGACCGTCACGAACATCTCGGTCACGGGGATCGCCTTCAGCGCGAGTTCCGCAACGCCCCTCACTGTCCCCAAGAGCGGGGAAGGGAGACTTGTCCTCGTCTGCTCGCCTCCCTCGGAAGGCGACTTCTCGGGCGGCGTGACGATCGTCACGACCGACCCCGACGCGCTGATGTTCACCTACGCTCTGACGGCCAAGGGCGTCATCGCGCCTCCGGCCGCGGCAGGGAGGGCATGGGTGATGTACTACTGACGGACGCGGCAGGCGACGGACCTTGGCGGCGCGGCCGTCGTGTGCGGAAGACAAGCGAGGGCGACTTCATCATCGCGGGCTTGACTCGCTCGTCCGAAGCGAAGAACTGCGACGTCCAACTCATCAACACGCCCCCGCGCCCCCGACTCCCACGCCGAGCAAAACGCCACTCCGACGAGCGCGCCCACTCCAACGAGCCCCCCTCCACACCGACCCTGACGCCGATCCCCTGCCCATCGCAACCGCCGTCTCGGACTCCGCGTCGTGCGCACTCCATGAGGAGAATCCATCAGAGGCGCGCGAATGCTCCGGGTTTCGGCGCGCTTGACCATCCTCAGGCGGGCGCAACACTCGTTCACCAGGGCTCCAGGCAGTCCAGGCAAGGCGCGGAGTTGCCCCTTGACTTAGGGCGGCCAGGGCCATTAGGCTCCCGCTGGAAGGGAACCGATCGCCTTTGCGCCGGCGCCGGAGGAAAGCAGGAAGACTTGGCGAGCGAGGCGAAGGACACTGACCCCTCTGGAGTCGCCGACAATCCGATGCAGCGCACGATTCAGAGTCTGCGGCGTTCGGGTTCGTTTCTCACCTTGGGCCTTGTGCTCGCCTGGGGTTCTTTCTACTTCGCTCTGCGATCGAGCAACGGGCCGCACTCGCTCTCCTTTTCCCCGGATCAGAATGCCGACCCGTCCGTCGTTGCTCAGATCTCTCCCGAGGAGGAGGGGGACGAATCGGCTTCGGATCCCTTGGAGTACGAGCGGGAGCATTTCGCTTGCGCGGATCTCGATATGGGCGCCTTGCGCGTGATCCTCGGGGGAGAGGATTTCGAGCTTCACAGCCCCCCTGCTCTCGCCTCCACCCAGTTCGGAGCGCGTGACTACGGCGGCGCGGCTCTGGCAGAGATCCTCTTGGATCTGTTGCGGCCTTTGGACTACGGCTTTTTTCGACAAGGCAAGGAGATTCACATCGTCGAGATGCGCGCGCAGCGTGAACGCAGAGAACGCGGCGCGGGGGGCGAATCCTATCAGTCCAACAAGCTGAAGACGACCGTTCGCGTGAGAACGGGCGAAGCCGTGGACCTGTGGATTGACAGCAGCCCCCTCCTGCGTCTGCGGATCGTCGCACAACCCCTGTACGGCGAGTCGGCGACGGATCGCGTGATGATAACCGTTCAGGGGCGGCGCAACCAGCGGGCCTGGTTCCATCATGCCGTCGAGACGCGAATGGACCAGGCGGTCCGGATCGACGTCAAGGGCGCGGAACTGATGTGGTGCCTCATCACGCCATCGGCGCTGGAGGGCCCCGATTCACGGACCCCGTCCGCTATCACCTTGGAGGTCGAGTTCTACCATGAGTCCACGATTCCACCGGCATAGTTGGTCAGTGTTTTGGGCCGCGTTTCTGGCGGTGGCGCCGCCCGGCGCGTTGGGCGCGGAGGAAGAGGCGGGCGAGGCCCGTGAGGAACCTGGCGTGCCGATTGCCATGGGTTTGTCGGTCGACCGGAAGGAGTTCTGGGTGGGGGAGCCGATCGTCCTGCGTTGCCGCATTGTGAACTGGCTGGCCCCCATGTTGGCGATGCAAGGCATTTTCGGCCTTCATGGCGCCGACAGCGAATTCCGGATTCTCAAGAACAACGAGTTGGGGGAGCCCTATCACGCGTACTTCGACGAGACCCCTCAGACGCCCAAGAAGGCGATTGTCGACTACGCCAAAGCCTATGAATTCGATATCGTCGTCGCCTACGACCGAAAGAGCGAATCGCGCCTGGCGCTCGAAGAGCCGGGCGCTTACATGTTCATGTTTCGCCAAGCCATTCGCTACACGAACATTTACAGCGCCGGAGGAGCGTTTCTCCCCCTCGTTCTCAGCGCCGCTTCCCCCGAAGTGAACGTGGTCGATCCGCCCCCCGAGGCGACGGGAGCGCTGGAACTCCTCAAAGCGAACCCGGTGGCAATCCTGGACATAAACCGCCAGCTGGCCACGGTGGGCAACCAGTGGCTCTTGCAGAAGATCGCCCGCGAGTATCCCGAGTCGCGCTACGCGCCTTACTGCCTGCACGCTCTCGGCAATCTCTACGATCTCCTGGGTCTGCGTCACGTTGGGGCCAGAGACCAGGCGGCGGCTTTTCTGCGGGATCTAGTGGAGAAGTACCCCGATTATCCCCTGCGAGGCGAAGCGCTTATCACTCTGGCCGGACTCCACCGGAATTCGTACCGGATGGATGCCGCAGCCGAGATCGCCGGCCGTCTCCTGGCGGAGTCCCCAGACAATCTCGCGCGGTTCCGCAAAATGGACGTCATGAAGCCGTTGAGGGGCGGGCCGTCGAACCCCTGGAACGACATCAATGAGATGTGCTGGGAACTCTTCTCAACGACGGAACTCACCGACGCCTACATCCAGGCGAGAATAGAAGATCTCCGGTAGGGGAGGGACCCTCGTGAATCGCGGACGGACGATCCTGGGCGGCCTGGCTGTTCTGGCGCTTGCGGTCTCCAGCGCCCGGGCGCCGGCGCGCCCCGTTGCTCTGCAAGGGCCTCTTGCACCGCAACAGCCGTGACAGCGCGCGCGGTCCGTCCCCAAAAGGGCGCGGATTGAGGCCATTGGAGCAACACGACAACATGACCCGCATCCCGAAATTCGCTTCGTCCGACGAAGGCGCCAGAATCCTCAAAGAGACGCTGGACAATCTGAACTGCGCCGAGGTCGCCGTCGTTCGAAACCCCTCGTATCTCTACTCGCCCCTCGAACTCTATCCGCTTCCCCCGAAGATCACGGCGCCCCTGCCCAGGCTCGCGGGGATCATCAAGGACATGGACGGCACGACGACGACGACCGAGCCGCTCTGTCTCCACTCCCTCGAATGGATGGTGCGTCAGGTGACGGGGCGCATGGACCCGGCGGTCTGGGCCGGGTTCGACCACGACCGCGACTACCCCCACATCATCGGCAACTCGACGACGAAACACGTGGAGTACCTCCTGGAGACTTACGGCGGCGCCTTCGTTCCCGAGGAGTGTCTTAAAGCGTATGTCGAGACCATTGCGTGGACCCTTTCGCAGGGGCGCGACGAAGGGCGAAAGCGCGCGGTTCGCGCCGACGCCGTCGCCTTGGGGCTGGAGGGGATCCTCGAAGACGGCGAGATGCGGCGGATTCTCGAATCCGCTAGCTACGATGCGACGACCGTGAACCGGGTCGCCGACCGCCTCGCGACGGAGTTCCTGCCGCGTTTCCAGATCGAGACGCCCACGGACCGCGTCCGCGCCATGGTCGACATCTATTACACGCGCTATCACGTGATCCTGGCCGACATCGCCGACGGCAAGGGGGCGCGTCGCGCCAAGGAGGTGTTGGGCGCGCCCGGCGCGCATCTCGTCGAGCCGATGCCGGGGATCGGCGTTTTCCTCGCCGCTCTGAAGGGGTGGCTGGGCGAGGACCTGGCGCTGTTCTTCGAGCCCCTCGCCGACCATGTCCTGGCGAAACGCCCGGACCTGACCGAGGCGGGTCTCGCGAAACTCAAGCCGCGCCTGCCGGCATTGGGACGCTACCTGGCGCGCAGCCCCGTGCCGGTGGCCGTCGTGACGTCTTCGATTGTCTATGAATCCCGCATCGTCCTGAACGAGGTATTCGCCATCCTTCGCGACCAGATCGCCGGGTGGCCGATCGGGGAGGAGAAGAAAGGGGCGATTCTCCGGCGGTTCGCCGATCCCGCCGTTCTGTATGACGCCTGGATCACGGCGAGCGACTCGTCGGAGATCCGCCTCAAGCCGCACCGCGATCTCTACAGCATCGCGTTGCACGAAATGGGGCTCGGACCCGAGGACTTCCCCTTCGTCGTCGGCTTCGAGGACAGCGAGTCGGGCGTCATCGCCATCCGCGCCGCGGGCGTGGGTCTGGCGGTCGCCGTGCCCTTCGCCGCGACGGCCGGCCACGACCTGTCCGCCGCCGCCCACGTCGTTCCCGGCCAGATTCCCGAGACCCTTCTCGTCCACAATTGCTTCCTCGATCCCGGCCTGCTCTAACCCATTTTCCGCAGTTCAGAGACTGAGGGGTTCGATTTGCCGGGGTTTTTCGATTGTTTCGGCGATTTTCGCCACTCCATTTGCCGCGCGTTTGGGGCGGTTGGGCAGGGAGAGGCCGAGGCGCTCCAGGAGGATTGCCAGGTGGGGGTCCGGGCGGGTGACGACGCGCGGGCGCACGGGCTGCTGGGCGCCGGCGGACCGCACCGCGTCCAAGGAGCGCACCTCGGCCATCTCTTCCAAGACCTTGCGCGGCGCCGTGCCCAAGCCGCTGGCTTGCATCCCGTGCTGAAGCGTGCGCCGGAGGACGAGAGCCAAGAAACAGACGAGGATACGGGCCTGCGTGCGGTCCGCCTTGTGGTGGAAGATGGGGCGCAGATCCAGGTCGTGTTTGGCGATGCGGAAACTGTCCTCGACTTCGGTCAGGGCGACGTAGGTCTTCCCGAGATCCTCGGCGGAGCGCCCCGTGAGGTTTGTGCGCAGGAGGCAGCACCCTTCGGCCGTCTCGGCCCAGCCGCCCCGCCCCTCACGCCACCCCGCCCGAAGCGAGAGGCGTTTCTGGCCCGGCGGGCGGGGGCGGGAAGGAGGGTGAGCGGAGAATTGCCCGGCCATCTCTCTTCGCGGGTCCGAAGCTCCGAGGATGGCGGATCGGGCGGGGAAGTCAAGAGAAGAGCGGGCCGAGGAAGATCGGCGGCGAAAAACCGGCCGCATTATTCAGCGGCTTGGCACGCATGATGGTCGCAATTCGGTTCTCAAGGCTGGCTGTGATCCCATCCTCTCCCCACAGAGTGGGTCATGGGGTCTGGGGATCGGGTGGGAGTTGGCTTGCGTTGACGTCCCGGATCGAGAGATCACCGTATATGACGCGATAGGCGTCCGGATCGCCCGGCGTCCAGGTACGGAAGGTCTTGGACTCTTCGGACGCTTCTTGCGTGCTCGGCTTCCACCAACAGATGGGCATCTCCGCATCGCCCAGTCGCACGCCGTCGCCCGCGTAGTGGAAGTCGTTCTCCGGCTTCATCTGCATTGCGAACATGGCGCCGCGCGTGAGTTGCATGGACTGCTCCATGGCCATCCGACGCCCCTCCTCCTTGGTCATCCCCTTCACCTTCTCGGTCTCGAGGAACTTCCCCTCTTTCCCTAACTGTGAGCCGTACTTCGCCAGTTCGACCGGGTTTAGCGAGGGCGGGAAGAGACCGTCTCTATGGCGCTCCCCCCACCAACGCAGATACTTCAGAAGGTCCTCTTCGGTGAACGCAGACACGTCGACCTTCAGGTTCAGGGGCTTGTAGCCCTCGGGCGGCGTGAGGCTGAAGAGCGCGTCGTCGAGCTCGACATCGAACTGGAAATCCGCCATGACAACGTGCATGCCGCGCATGTTCACGAACTCCCCCTCCACTCGAACGAGATACTCGGTTTCAGGATCAACCCAGACCTTCTGGTCGATGCCGTCTCGGATGACCCGGAACCCTCGGGCGATGCGACCGTCCAGCTCCCGTTCGCCGAGCTCTTCGTCCGCCTGGTCCGGGAGTTTCCGCATCTCCTCCATCACATTGATTTGGGACATGTCCGAGGGCAGTTCCGAGAGGTCCATCTCCATGTATTCCTTTGTCGGCGGCATCAAGGTTATGGCTCTCTTCAGCGTCAAGTCAAAGACCGTGACGCCGGCCTTCGCACCCATCATGTTCATCGTCTGACGCAGATGTCCCGGCTCCTTGTAGGCCATTTCGATGGTCATGGCAGGCATGGCGCCGTCCACCTTCGTCGCGGTCGTCATTTTGTAGGTCATAGTGCGAGCGGTGCGCAGTTGCTCGACGGCCATGGCGTATGCTCGGCTCGACCCTCGGTTCCAAGGATTGACTCCGGCCATTATGGCGAGGATGACGGCGAGGACGGCAAGGCCCACGGCCCACCCCGCTCGTCCTGCGAGACCTCTGTGGATCCACCTCATGATAGAACCCTCCCGTCTGTTGGATTGGTCAGGCAGGCTTTTCTCCGATGCGGGGCTTGGAGAAGGCTCCCCCACTGTACGGCGGATGCGTTCGAGCACGCGTCTGCTCTGTTCGTCGCCGAACGCGGGCGTTGCCTCGGCGCGCCCCATCATCAACTCCCAGGCGCCGTTGTCGTCGAGATCGGTCCGCTTCCTCATTCGTCCATCCCCTCACAATCTCCAGATTCCAGAAACTGACTTCGGAAAGCCTCTCGCGCCCGTGTAAGAAGCGACTCGGTCGCCTTCTCGGATCTGCCCAACGCCCCTGCGATCTCACTGACGCTCTTGGACTCCTCATACTTGAGTTTCAGAACGGATCGGTGGGCCTCTGACAACGAGGCCAGGGCGCTCCCGATCCGGAGGCGCGTCTCCTTGCGCTCCAGTATTTCGGGCGGCAAGGGGTGGGAATCACAAGCCCCTGCCAGTGCTCGCTCAATCTCCTCGAAAGAGAGCTCTAGCCCTCCACGATACTGCGCTCTCAGAGCGTCGGCCAGCCGTCTGCGTGCTATCGCCCAGAGCCATGGCCGGTAGCTCCCGCGCGTCTCGTCAAAGCCGGTCTTGTTCGCAATGGCTGAGACGAACGTCTCATGGACCAGGTCTTCAGCCAGAGTGGCATTCCCTGACGTGTGGGCGTAGAAGAACCCGAAGAGACGCGGCGCAGCCTCCCGATAGACGGCTTCCCACCACGCCTCGTCAGCCCTGCCATGTAACGGGCGCGGCCTTGGTTCGCTGGACACAGGTTGCTTCGAGATGTTCCTGCCCCCGTTCCTCTTCTTTTCCGGCCATTCTCCGCTTTACGCGAGCGCGGGAAACCTCCGGCCTGTGCTCCCATTATGGGTATTCGCTGCTTGCCCGCAAATCCTTCGGTCCGGTTGCCGGTTTCTGGGGTGGATTGCCCATGTTCCGGGCAACAGCATCATGCTCTGGGCGGCCAAGTTCTGCGTTTTCAATGATATGCGCCAGCCGCATGTCCAGCAGCCAGAAGGGCGCCTGCCCCAAGTCTCTGGGCACTGGATGCGGCGATGTGGACAACGGATGCGGCGACGTAGCAAGCAGATGATGCAGAACGTTGGTGCAGCTCGCAGTGCACACGCCAGTGGGAGACTGCTGGGAAAAGTGCAGCAAAGCCGTGTTTGCGCGTCCCCTTAGTGCTCCAGCTCAAAAGTACGGTGACGTATTCTTCCCCGGACAGGATTTACAGGATTTACAGGATGAATGGAAAAGTGCCTCAATCGTGTTGATCTTGTGCATCTTGTCTGATACCTCCCAGGAACCACCATGCGTCACAATACTTGCGAATGCCTGTACTTAGGATTGCCCTGCTTTCTTGTTCTAACGCCAATGGCGCTCGACCCGGTCCACCCTCGTCGCGCCTCTCCGGCAACGAGGCAATCGGTCGTTTTCCCTTTACGGGTCCACTCCTCGGATTGTAGGATCTCCCAGACTCTGAACGGCTTGGGGACGCATTCCCTTAACGGAGATGGAGATCGGACGGATGAGTCTATCGCAGCTGGATCTGAACAACTGGGGGCGCTTCGAGGAAAACCGCACGGCGGCTTTCACCATTGAGTCCGCCGACCTGCCCGCGGCCTGGGAATACATTTACCAGAACCGCAGGATCCTCATGCGGGTGGATCAGCATGGCCCGGTTTACGCCCAGGCCGACCCGCCGACCGACATCATGCTCTTCCGCCGCGAACCGTTCCAGCGCGACTCGAGCTGGCTCGTCTGGCTGCGCTCGGACGCCTTCCACGCCAAAGGCTTCACCAACTATTTCCGCCCCCTCTTGGACGTCGCGGACGCGGCCCTCCAACCCGAGAGAGTCCGAATCACCTACGCCCCGGCGGCCGCCGTCTATCTCATCGAACACGAGGGCGTCCGCTGCGAAACGGAGCTTCTCATTCCTCCCGCCTCGCGAGCCATCTGCATGAAGGTTTCCGTAACCAATCTCCGAGACAAATCCCTGCGGTTGTCCGTCATCCCCGTTCTGAGGCCTTACGTCAACCCCGCCATGCTTGCGCCGTGGGACAAACCGGAATGGTACCTGAAAACCGGATTCTGCAACGAGCCCCGCACGGGATTCTGGACCCAGTTGATGAACATGAATTCCGAACCGGAAAAACGGCGCGCCATGGTCCTGTGGTCGGAAGGGGAGTGGCTGTCGGCCGCGGAAATCAGCTATGAGAAGCTCGTCGGTCAAGGCAATCTGGAGAACCCGGAAGCCGTCCTGCGCGGCAGTCTGCGCCTCAAACCCGAGGCCGGACGGCCCTGGGGGGTGTATGACGAATCGAATTCCATCTACGGGTATCCCCCGGTTCACGCCCTCCAATACGACTGGGGATTGCACCCGGGCGAGACCCGCGCGTTGCGCCAAGTTCTCGCGCTCCTGCCGAACGGCCCGGACAACTCGCTCCCCACGGAAGAAAGCGCCAGGTCCGTCGCCGTCTTCCTTGACGACGCGCCATGCCGCGCCGCCCGCGCCGAGACCGACGCGGCCTTTGAGAAACTGATCCACACCCGCCGGGTCGAGACCCCCGATCCCCTCCTCGACCACTACGTAAACGAATGGCTCCCGCTTCAGCAGGACTGGGTCTGCTCGCTCGACCGGGGTTGGCCGTCGGGCATGCGCGGCTCGCGCGACAGCGCCAACGACTTCACGGCGATGGTTCCGCTCAATCCGGCGTGGAGCCGCGAGATCATCGAAACCATGGTCGCGTGCCAGCGCTCCGACGGCTGGTTCCCTCGCCAATACTCGGCCCTCGGACGCCGGGGCAAGCACGACATGCGGGGCCACGTCGACGCGGGCAACTGGTTCATCGAACTCCTCTATGAGCACCTCTGTTTCACGAAGGATCTCGATCTGTTGGACCAGCGCCTGCCCTGGCTGGACAGCGACGCCGAGGACACGATCCTGGACCACGCCCTGCGCGCTCAGGATTACTTCATTCGCGACGAGCGCCTGGGCGAACACGGTCTGTGCAAGATCGGCGAGGGCGACTGGCTCGACTCGGTGAACCGCGCCGGCCTCCGTGGACGCGGCGAAAGCGTCACGGTCAGCAATCAGACGGTCATCGCCCTGACCCAGATGTCGGCGTTGCTGGAGCGCCTGCGCGCGATGAACCATCCCCTGAGCGACCGGTTCGCCGCTCTTCTCAAGGAGTACGCGGGGAAACGCGCCGCGCTCCGGGACAACCTGCGCGCCCACGCCTTCAACGCGGAGGGATACTTCAACAGCGTCTTCAACGACGACGGCCATTGGCTCTTCTCCGACAACGACCCCGACGGCCGCCGCCGCGTTTACGGACCGGCCTGTTGGTTCTCCATCAGCTCCGGCGTCGCCGTCCCCGACCTCGTCGATTCCGTCCTCAAGGAACTCGATACGCTGAAATGCGAACAGGGCTATCGCCTGCTCTATCCCGCCATGGGCGACATCCCCATCGAACGCGTCGGGCGCGGCGGAAGCGGCGACCTGCCCGAGGGTCTCTGGGAGAACGCCAACGCCTACAATCAAGGCTCCCATGGGTTTCTCGGTCGCGCTCTCGGCGTAGCGGGCCGGGGCGATCTCCTGTACGAGGTTATCCGTTATCTTCTGCCCTACGATCAGGTGAAGCATCCCGTGACGGCGACGCTCACCCCGCCCTACGCCGTCGTCAACTGTTGGCAGCGCGTGCCGCTCTTCCCGCATCGGGGCGGGCTGACCTTCCTCACCGGCAGCATCGCTTACGGGCTCCGCATGGTCTACGACTGGATGTTCGGCATCCGCCCCATGCTGGACGGACTGGCCATCGATCCCTGCGTCCCCTCCAAGTTCCGCGAGCTCCGCGCCGCGTTTCCCTATCTCGGGAAAAGGGTCGAACTGCATATCTCGAACCCGAACGGCGCGCAGACGGGCGTGCGGGAGATGACCGTCAACGGCCGGCGGATCGAGCGGACCGCAACCGATCCCTTCAGCCTTCGCACGATGTTCGTGGCGGACGACGATCTGTTTGCCGAGCCCGAAAACGCCATCCACGCGAGACTCTGACTTCGGGAAGGGAGCATAGTCCATGACCGGAAAGCAGTGGGCCTCGTTCTTGTCCCGGCTTATGCCGTAAGCGTCTTGTTTAGTCACGGGCTGGGCACTCTTCTTGTCAACAAGCCCGACCTGATTCTCGGGTTCCCGGCTCTCTGCCTCTGGGCCGTCGGTTGGTGCGCGGTCCAGCTTGCGATCATCATCGCGGCGCATCTCCTCGTATGGAAGATAACATGAAGGCCGTGGCACTCATGGCGCAGGATCGTGCTCGGAGCGCCAATACGACCCAAAGGAGAAGGAGGAGGAATGACGGTCGCGCTGATTCTCGGCGAATGCCTGGGGCTTCTGCTCGTCCTCACGGTGGGCGCGGCGCGCGGCCTGTTTCTGGCGGGAAGCGTCGGTCTCGCGGCCCTTGGCTCCTCTTTCGCATACATCGCCAAAGCGATGAACGAGGCAACCCGCTACGACGTCCTCGCCGTTCTTCTGGGAATCGCGGCGGTTCTCTTCGGCGCGAGTCTCGTCCTGGGGTATCTTAGACTCCACCGGCGCGACCTCACGACGCTCCTCGAAGCTTCGGGCTGGGCCATCAACCTCGGCAGGGCGAAAGCGGAGGGTCGGGCGGTCCGTGAATCGAGAATCCGCGCTCCTTCCGTGTTGATCCGTGGCAAACGACCCACTCGAGCGTCCGCCTTCCGCCGTGGCGCCCAGGGGCCCTTGCGCCATGCGCGCCTCAACCGCCGCCACCCACCCACCCGTAGCGCCTTCCCACCCGGCACAGCTAACCCGCAACGCCATCTCAGGTGTCAAGCCCGCCTCGACACGGCCCTCTTCGCCCTTGACACCGGCGTCGACGCGGCCATAATCGATTCGTAGGGCGCGTCTGATCGCAAAGCAATCCCCAATCTTCGCGCACGCGCGAAGCGGGTCCGCTCAGCCCGAGCTTTTGCGGTCGTTGCGCTTCACAAGAACCTTGGATCGGTTGCGGCGCGGTACAACAATCGATAGGACGAGATACATGGATCAACTGCCACGGCTAAACAAGAAGGTCATCTCCATTTCGTCGCTAGACGATATCGAAGAAGAAAAGGCGTTCTGGCTTTCAAGGGGACCGCTGGAACGGATCGAAGCCATCGAGCTGAGCAGAAGGATGGTTTATGGCCAAGATCGAGTTGCATCCAGACTTCAAAGACTTCTTGAGACTTCTGAACTCCCGCGGAGTTGAGTACTTGATCGTTGGCGGCTACGCCGTGGGGTTCCACGGTTATCCGCGCGCGACCGCGGACATGGATGTCTGGATTGCGGTGAACGAGCCCAATGCCCAAAAGGCATCCACGGCGCTTCGTGATTTCGGCATGCCGGAGGAAGCGGTCTCGAAGCGACTGTTCCTGGATAGAGACAGAGTCATTCGCATGGGCCTGCCGCCGGTGCGGATCGAGGTCATTACCGGCGCCTCAGGCGTGGATTTCGAGGAATGCTACTCGCGACGAGACGAGATCGAGATTGACGGGATTCCAGTGAATATGATCTCGCTCGAAGACCTCAAGGCAAACAAACGAGCCTGTGGCAGGCACAAAGACTTGGAGGACTTGCGGCGCCTGCCATAGCCACTGCGCCGAGCCCGGCTCGGCGACCCGCGGTGCCCACGTGGGCGTTGGGAGCGAAGGGCAGAGGAATGAAGGTTGATCCCGTAGCGGCGCACATTATTGGAACCAGCATTCTCCTGGCCAGTGGCCTGGGGTTGTTCTGCATGCGCAAGCGCTTGCTTCAGGTTTTTGCCCTCTTCCTTCTCGGCTTTCTCCTGCTTGAAATTCTGATCAGTTCCGTCGGATTTGGCAAGGCCCTTTGGTGGGCCATTCACCTTCCGTCCGCAATCGTCTTGGGAGCAGACGAAACTCTTGAACGTCATGGTGTCATTCCGTCCACAGTCTTCCACCTCGCCGACCTCGTCCTGTGGTCGGCGCTTCTTTCGATCCCAATGGCAATCAGACTCACCACACTCAAGAAGAAAGAAACGGACGCAACAGCCTCCCGACCTCTGGATCCAGGCCACGGACGGAGCGCACCTGATCCTTGAAGCTCGACGCACGATGACAATGCGTCACGCTTTGGCTCGCCGGGGTCGCTGAGGCCTTCTTTAGGGAGACCGCCAATCCTCCCGCCGTTCCCCGGCCTGATCCTTCGGCCGCTCGCCACCCTAGTCCTCCGGCCGTTCGCCGGCGGGCGCCATTTTGACGAGTTTGGGGTCGAAGCGGGCGATGGGCTGGACGAGGTCTTGTTGCGCGGCCATGACGGCGTCGATGTCTTTGTAGGCCATCGGCGCTTCGTCGAGCCCCGCCGAGATCAGTTCGATCCCTCGCTCCGCCAGGTAGGCCTGAATGTCTTTCCAACGGAACCGCCGCATGGCCTCCTTGCGGCTCATGCGTCTTCCGGCGCCGTGGGCGGCCGAGTTCAGGGACTCCGCTTGCCCCTTGCCCCGCGCCACGTAGCCGGGCGTCCCCATCGAGCCGGGAATAATGCCGATGACGCCGCGCCCGGCGGGGGTGGCCCCCTTGCGGTGGACGATGACGCGCCGCCCCTGATGCTCTTCCCGCCAGGCGAAGTTGTGGTGGTTTTCGAGGTCGAGCAGAACCCCCGCGCCCAGATGCTTGACGACGGCGCGATGGATCAGTTCGTGGTTCGCCGCGGCGTAGCGGCCCATCAGTTCCATCGCCATCCAGTATTCTTGGCCCTCCGCCGTGTCGAGATCGAGCCACGCTAGCTGGGACAGTTCCCGCGGCAGTTCCGGGTGCATCGTCTTGGCCAGCCGACTGTAATGTTGCGCCACGGCGGCGCCCGTGCCGCGGCTGCCGCTGTGGCTCAGGAGCGCCAGGTACACGCCCGCCTTCAGGCCGAGGTCGTCCTTCTCGAGGGTGAGCGTTCCGAACTCGGCGAAGTGGTTGCCGCTGCCGCTCGTGCCGAGCTGCCCCCACGCCTTGTCTTGGCACTGAGCGGTCACGGGCGAGAACGACCAGTCCTCGTCCACCACGGGGTGCCGCCGGCGATCCGTTTTCGGGTACGCCGCGCCGACGCCGAAAAGCGTCTCCGCTCTCAGGGCCTGGACGAGTCGATCCCTCTGTCGCTCCAGCGCCGAGACCGGCAGGTCCAGGACCGTCATCTTCATGCGGCAGGCGATGTCCACCCCCACGGC
>Ga0315274_10007892_pt1 | contig 15383 bp, 7 predicted proteins | sample YL17G02_20_MG_FD_203700 | JGI IMG/M metagenome (GOLD analysis project Ga0315274, IMG submission 203700) | Sediment microbial communities from Yellowstone Lake, YNP, Wyoming, USA - YL17G02_20 | ecosystem: Environmental > Aquatic > Freshwater > Lake > Sediment | place: USA: Wyoming | collected... | reverse complement strand
TGCGGGGTCAAGGGGGCATCTGTGATCTGCGAGAAGTGATCTGACCCACGGGGTGGGGGGAACGTTGCTTGGCCAAAAAGCTCCACAATCCTTGGGACGGTTACCATTCAGCCGCAGGCTTGACCGGTCGGGGTGGTGCACGTAAGGTTGCGCCTGTTCCTGTGGATGCCAGGTCCGCTCGCGGAAAGGCACTTGTTTCAAGGAGCGTGCAGGGATGAACAGATTCGTCGTCCTGCTCGTCGCCCTTTTGGTTGCGCAGGGGGGTTGCTCGAAGAAGGAAGGCAAGGACCGGGCCGCCCGATCCTGGCCGAGGCGTGCGATACAGGTGTCGTGTTTCGCCGCCGCCGGCGGGGGCACCGACATGGTCAACCGCGCCATCGGGGCGGCGATGGAGGGCGATCTGGGGGTGCGGGTCAACGTCGTCAACCGCCTCGGGGGGCGCGGGGGAGTGGCGATGAGCTACGTCTGGACCCGCGAGCACGACGGGCACCACTGGGGCGGGTTCAGCGAGTCGATCCTGCCGGCGGCAGTGATGGGCGGGCATGACACCACCGCCAGGGACTGGACCTATTTTCTCGTCGCCGGCGCGCCGGGGGTGCTGTCGGCGGGCGGCAACGGTAAGTACAAGACCCTCGATGACCTCCTTGCCGCCGCCAGACAACAGCCCGGCAAGATCAAGGTCTCCGCTTCCACTACCGGGGGGCTATGGCACACCAAGCTGGTGATCCTGGAGAAGGCCGCGGGCGTGCGGTTCAACTTCATCCCCTACGAAGGCAGCCAGCCTTCGCAGATCGCGGTGCTTAACGGCGAAGTCGAAGCGACGCTAACCTCGCTCAGCGAGCAGGCGGAGCTGATCAAGGTCCGCAGGCTGATCCCGCTGGCGGTCATGGAGGACCGGGAAGTGGATTTTCCCGGTCTCGGGTGCATCCCCTCGGTGGCGGAGAAGTACCCGGTCTTCGCCCAGGTGCCGCTGCGCCAATGGTTGGGCTTCGCCCTGCCGGCGGACGTGCCCAAGGAGGTGCTGGACAAGCTCGTCGCGGCGTTCGCCAAGGCGATGGCCTCCAGCCAGATCAAAGACCTGGCCGAGGGGCAGATGCTGACGCTGTACGGGCTTCACGGCGAGCCCGCCGATCGCATGGTGCGGGAGATGGAAAGCCTGTGGACCTGGATGCTCTATGAGCAGGGCATCGCCATGAAGTCCCCCGCGGAGTTCGGCATCCCCAGGCCGCCGGCGGCGACCACAGGGCCGAGCCTGCCCCGATGAAGGACTTGACCGGGTACAGGCAGGTCCCGCTGGCGGAGCGGCCCTAAGGGAAGAATGCGGTGCTGTCCAAGGAGCAATTGCCCAAGGCTGACGTTATTGCCTCGATCTGCCTGATCCTTCTGGGCCTGGCCGTGATCTGGGGCGGGACGCGCATGCCCTTGAGCGGCACCTATGGCGGAGTGGTCAGCACCTGGTACGTGTCTCCCGCGGCATTTCCGATCCTTGTGGGGGGGATGATCACCCTGGCGGCGACGCTGATCCTCCTGCGGGCGATCCGGAAGGGCGCCCTGCGCGGCCTGCGGGAGCATGTCGGGCATGTCGCCGCGGGCCTATGGCGCAGGACGGGGGTTCGCCGCACGGCGGTAGTCTACGTCTGGATCGTTGCCTACGCGGCCATGCTTGGCCTGCGTCCGTTCGGATGGGTCAGCGGCCACCTGCAAGAGGCGGACTTTCTGAACTCGCCGCTCACACGGTTCTGCCTCGAAGCCGAGGGAGTCAACTACGTCCTTTCCAGCTTTGTGTTCCTGGCCGGGTTTATCGCGATGTTTCTCCGGCCGCACGGCAAGCTGCCGCGCCTCAGACACGTGGTGATGATCGTCTGTATAAGCGCCGTGGTGTCGTTTGGGATGGGATATGCGTTCAGTGAATTGCTTTCGGTGCCGTTGCCGTGATCTTGTGGCTCGGAGGCGCCGCCGGCCGATTGGCGGCCAGGGCACATGATTGAGGATTTCCTCGTCCAGTTGCCGTCGGTCCTGACGCCCACCAATGCGCTCATCCTGCTGTGCACGGTGGTGCTGGGGATTATCTTTGGTGCATTGCCGGGCCTGACGGCGACCCTGGGCGTGGCGCTGCTGACACCGGTTGCCTACGGGCTGAAGCTGCCGACAGAGTCGGTGATGGTGGCGCTGTTGGGCATGTACGTCGGGGCCATCTACGGGGGGAGCCATTCGGCTATCATGCTGAACATCCCCGGCACCGCTGCCGCGGCGGCAACCGCCGTGGAGGGCTATCCGCTGGCAAAGCAGGGCCGCGGGGGCGAGGCGATCGGTACGGCCACCGTCATGAGCTGCTTCGGGACCTTGGCAGGCATGATGGCGATGCTGCTGGTGATCCCGCTTCTGACCCGCCTGACACTCCAATTCAGCTCGGTGGAGTTCTTCCTGTTGGCGCTGTTCGGCGTGCTCATCTGCGGGTCGCTGACCTCGCCCGACACCCCTGTCAAAGGCTGGTTGGCCGGTTTCCTGGGGCTGCTGATGGCTACGGTGGGGGCCGACCCGCTCCAGGGCTACCTCCGGTTCACCTTTGGCATTCGCGATCTGTTTGACGGCATCCAGCCGATCCCGGTGCTGCTGGGGGGCTTTGCGATACCGCAGATCATCCGCAGCCTGAAGGACCCGTCGGCCCAGGTGGTGGCCGCCAGGCGCGTCACGCGCGTTATGCCCCGCTGGTCCGTCCTTCGCCGGCATGTCCTGTTGTCGCTGCGCTCGGCGCTGATCGGCGTGGGGGTGGGGACGATTCCGGGCGTGGGAGAGGACGTGGCCGCGTGGATGGCCTACGACGCCGCCAGGAAGACCAGCCGCAACAAGGAACTTTACGGCAAGGGCAACATGGAGGGCGTGATCGCGGCGGAGACGGCCAACAACGCCTGCATCGGGGGGGCGCTGGTTCCGCTGCTGACCCTCGGCGTTCCCGGCTCGCCGCCGGCGGCGATGCTGCTGGGGGCGATCCTGCTCTGCGGCATCCGCCCCGGGCCGCTGCTGCCACAGGAGGCCCCGAGTTTCATTCCACAGATGGCCGCCATCCTGTTCTGGGCGTCGCTGACCATGCTGGTCTGCGGTTTTGCGATGAGCAAGGTCACCGTCTGGGTCGTGCAGATGCCCGTGGCGATCCTCATGCCGATGGTGGCGCTGTTCACGGTGATCGGCAGCTATGCGCTGGACAACACCATGTTCAACGTCTACCTGATGCTGGGCTTCGGGCTGATCGCCTATTTGCTGGAGGAGATGGGCTACCCGATGGCGCCGCTGGTGATCGGGATCATCCTGGGCCCCATGGCCGATATGAACCTCCGCCGGGCGATACTGGCCAGCGGCGGCAGCGTCGGTCCCTTCTTCGGCAGGCCTGTGGCGGTGGTGCTGATGCTGCTGACTGCCTATTCGCTCCTCAGCCAGACGCGGCTATTCCGCGCGGCCGTCGCCAGGGTCCGCTCAGCCGCCGGCGCGGCGTGGAGAAAGGCCCGCTGACTGTCGCGCGGACAAGACAGGCGGCGTTCCTGATCCACAGAGGAACTCGGGGTCGGCCGGCCCGGCTTCCCGATGGGACGGGTTCAGCCGATGCGCCGCGAGTGGCGTTCTTCAGCACCGGCGTTCTGGGCTACTGCCCCGGGTGAAGGACTATCCTTCCGCCGGGTTGAGTAAGAACGCCCTGCTAGGCCGTTGCCGGGCGTGGGTCGCGCCTCCTCGCTATGCATCAGCACGGGCGCCCCCGCTGCTGCTAGTTCATTTCTCCCTGGTCGCGTAGATGCCCCATTTCCCGCCATCGCCACTCTGCCAGACCACGCAGAGCTTGCCCGACCCATCCACGCAACAGACGGGATTCAGGTTGTTACCGCCCGCTACCAGGGCACGAGGCTCCTGCCACTTGCCCACTAGTTCCGCGTAAGCTATTTCCCATTCCCCGTCAGGCTCTTTTAACCTAGCCCAGAACGCAACAACACCTTCGTCTCGCCTTGCCGCGGCCACCGGACAACAGTTCTGCATCTGCCCGTTGGTCAGCTGTTCCGGTGCGCTCCAATGCCCCGCAGACCAAAGTGAGCACTTGATCTGCCAACCGCCTTCTGAGAAAGTCTGCCAGAGGAGCCTCACATCCCCGCCTAGACAGCTTGCTGGCCGAGGGGCAAAATCGAATGGGCGCGTCGGGTCTGCGTAGACCTGTTCGGGCTTTGGAGTCTTGCTGACGATCATGTCCTTTGTCCAAGACCCCTCTTTATAGACACTAGAGAAGACGGTTGGGTCGTTGCGATTATCCTTTGCCCAACAGAGCACGGGCATGTCGGTTCCGTCAATGGCGATTTCCGGATCCCAGTGATCTACGCAAATATCGTCGAATGGGGTTATTTCTACAGGTGTTGACCAGGCATTCCCGTCATTGTACGCTGCCCTGATTGACCGCCAGAGGTATTCCTTCCCTCCGACTGTCTTGAGGGACCAGGCATACCATGCAACCCAGATCCTGCCCTTTCCGTCCACGGCAATGCTGGGGTGGAAGGAATCCCCCTTTCCGTCGCTTACCATGACCGCAGCATGCCAGTTCCTCCCGTCATGTCGGCTCACCCAGATGGTGTATTTCCCGCTGCGATTGCTGACCCATGCAAGCCAGGCGTTTCCACTCTTGTCTGTTGCGATTCGGGGGCTGTAATCGTCCAGGTCGCTCGGGACCGGATGCAGGATGTCACCCCAGTTCTGACCGTCAAATTGCCGGACCGCAATCTCGCCGTTTCCCAACGCGTTGTCAGTCCAGGCAACCCATACCCCTCCTCTGCCGGAAGGCGCAACAGAAGGTTGATAGCTCTTGGTCCCCTCAGAAGAAACGAGTTCGGCTTCTGACCAGCCATCTGTCTGAACGGAGGGTTTCACGGGCCCTGTTCTCTTGGGGGCAGATGACCTCTTTACGCCGGTAGCCGGTTGTTCCTCAAGGATTCCCTTCAACGCCGCTCCAATGATCTGCTCACCGGAACCGACCTCAGTGAAATGCCCGCTCATCCGCACCCTGGCGTCTCTATCGACCACAATGACGCCCGGATTCCCCACTTGATAGGTCCTGGGAACCCTGTACGAGGTGCACAGTAGCATCGGGAACTTGATCCCACAGTACTTGGCGAAATCAAGCGCGGTATTCGGCGTTTCCCCCTGGTTGAGGTAGAGAAAATCGACTCCCCGACTCTGGAACTGGTCCCGTAGACGCCTCAGTTCATGCCCCTCCGGCGGACACCCCGCGCACCATGACATGCCATGGCCGATGACGAGAACTGACCCCTTGAAGTCCGCGAGCTGAACCTTGTTGCCGTCCAGGTCCCGCAGGGAGAAATCGTCGGCGGCGATATTGGTGTTCTTCTGGCCCCTGAAGGCGTCCGCGCCTGCTCCCAAATCCATGCGCGGTGTTCCCTCGAGCGTTCCAGTCCTGGGAGGCTGTCGTGGGGGCATTGACTCGGCCGACTTCGCCGGTCCCGAACTGAGGTAGAGACCGTTCGCGTCTACTCCGAAAGTCAGGCCCGTGCCGGACAAGATCTGCTGGATGACTATCCGGGCCTCGACATTGTCTACATGCAGGGGTTTCGTGAATTGCCTGCACTTGGAGCCAGCCAGCTCTGTTGACTTTTGCCACTGATAGGGCACTCCCGCGGCCTCGCACACGGCCATCACCGCGTATTGGATGGTAAGCTTGCCGCCACCTGGACTCTCGGAGACATTTACCGTTACTTTCTTCTCCAGACTTGCCCGGTACTGCCCGGCCTCGGGCGCGGAAGCTTTTGGGACCTCTTCTGTTGCCTCCATGCTGCCCGATGCAGCAGCGACCGAAGTGCTTACCACCGTCGCGCAGGCAAGCAGAGCCGCCATTGCTGTCAAGGCCAGCCTGGTGCAAGACAAAGACATTAGCCAGACACTTCGCCGAATGTTTCTCGTAACCATTGCGACTCTCCTCTCATCCCACTTGGTCGAGATTCGCCGGATGAACCTTGGCCGGCAACCGGGGCAAGCCATCTCTCGGGTATTCTCAACGGCCCGTGCGCTCCGGCATAGCGATATCCGTTTCCAGGAAGCCTGCCTTGCCTTTTTCGACCTCCGGCTGCGCGGCGGGAGGAGAGGGGGGTTCGGTTCGTTCTTTCCCCGGGAGGTCCTGCGGGGCGGAGCCTTTGGAGCCAGGTGGGTGCGTGCCGATCAGGCTGAGGTACTCCAGGCCATATTTGCTCACCAGTTGTTCGGCCTGGACGCGGGCGGCGTCGAAATGCTCGACGGTCAGCCCGCCCGACGCCGAGGCCAGCTCCAGAACCGTGCAGGGGCGGTTGGGCAGCTTCTCAATGAGCGCCGGAAGTTCCTGCCATGTCACTTCCCGGCCTTCAAAGGTCATCCTATCCATCCCGACCACCAGGCGGACAAAGTACCGCCGGCCCGTGCCTCCTTTCGCTGGCGCCTTTGCCGCCGCTGCGTCCGACCCCGCTTCGCTTGGGGGATGAACCCCGACATAACTCGTGCCGGCGTAGCCAAGCGACTTGGCCAGGCTCATAGCCTGGCCTTCGAGCTTCTGGAAATCATCGATCAGCATCGCCCCCGACGCGGCGGCGATCTCCAGCGTCGTGTTGGACCGGTCGAGCACATCCGCCAGAAGCGCGGGCAGCTCTTCCGCGCCCGCCCTGCGCCCTTGGAACTCCACATAATCCGGGCCGATCACCAATCGCACGGTTTTCCCCTGGGAACCCGGCTGCGTGGCTGGCTGATATGCGGCCAGAGACTTTTCGACGAGGACCTTCTGATGCTCATCGCTATACTTCAATCGACGAAGGTCATCCAGCACACGCGTCAGTTGCGCCTTTTCCTGAAGCAGCTTTGCGCTTTCGGTCGGCCCCTCATCGGGTTCGACGAGAATCAGGTCGTTGGGCATGAGATCGATATCGCCAACCGTTCCATTGTAAAGTCCGTCAATGTCGAATCTCTGCCGGGTCTCCGTCCCGTCGGCGCCACGCCTGATAACGGTCGCCACAAGTTCCTTCTTCTCATCCGCCTGATAACCCGCGGCGGCGAGCAGTTGCCTGACATTGATCCCCCGCGCTGATAGCGAATAGACCCCCGGCCGCTGAACCCTCCCGGTGATGTATATCTCGCCCTGCGTGGCTGGTGAGTGCAGCAGAGCGGGCAACGATCCGGCACCGGGCACGACCTGCACGTCGGTCTTGTGCCCCGGCCGCAGGGAGACGTTGCGGAACTCAACCCACTCATAAGGGCGAGCCTGGACGCGGAACTCCGCGATCTGGTCCGGGGAAAGCCTTGGGAAACTGGCGGTCACCTGAATGAAGTCCCCGGCGCCAGTTCCGGTGGTGCGCTCCGGGGTGTGCACCTTTCCTGCTGTGTCCACGCCCACGATTCGAACCTCTCGGTCTTTGACGTTGTGCGTGACGGTGATGGCGGCAGCGCCATCTATAGCGTGAGCCTTCGAAAAAGCTATGCCCATCTCCTTTCCGTCAATGGACATCGGGTTCTTACCGTCGCTTTCGGCGATCGTTGCCCATCTGCCGGCGGCCACCCCATAGCGGAAATCGACCGCTTCCCGCGCGTCGGGGAACCCGACCGCCAGGACTCTCAGGTTCTCGATTGCCCTTCCATTTGCGTCCGTCGGGCGGCCCATGTTCCCTGAGTGGGTTGCCCCGGTGACTCTCCACGTGTCGCCTGCGTCAGCCGGGCCGTCGAACCGAATGACCAGCTCGTACTGGTACTGCTTGTCCGCGTCCTTCATGCCCGGATACGGCGGCTCGGCCAGCGGTGTACCGTCCGGCTTCCACCATTGTCTCGGCTCCGAGTGGAGATCGGATATGCCAACCACTTGCACGGTCGATGCGTAGGACAGCCTTGCCTGCCACTGCCTCGGCTGCGTAGCGGGAGACGGTTGCGAGCCTGGCTCTCGCTGAAGCTTCTCGACGGCCTGGCGGGCGTGCTTTAGCGGGAATGCCTCCGGGTTCCTGGTCCCGCGACCGAGGTCAAGGCACTTCTGGAATGCTTCAAGTGCTTCGGGCTCCCGCTTGTTCCTCAGGTAGGCATCACCAAGGTAGAAATACGTCGCGACCAGATAGTCCGGGGGAGTAGGGAATTCCTTGATCTGCCTGCGGTAGAACTCGATGGCCTTGTCGTACTGTTCCATGTTGGCGTAACAGAGCCCGATCATCATCAGTACATCACCGGCCTGGGGGTCACGGGAGTCGTACCAGTGACTATACTTGTCAAGGACACCCTGATAGGCCTTCGCTGAATCGGCGTATTTCCTGCTTTCGAAGAGTTTCCGTGCCTCATCAAGAGCGGCTTTCCTCTCCTGCTCTTCCTTCGTAATAACTGCCTTGACCTCGCGGGGGAGTTTTGCCTCGGCCGGCTGCGTGGCGGGCTGGGTGCTTGGCTGCGGCCGTGGAAGACGCGTCTTCAGTCCACGGACCATCTTGTAGCGGATGTTAACGCCGTCAGGTTTCTCCGTCCGGGCCAGGACCTGCAATATGCCGATTCCGCCCTCTCGGGTATTGAAGACGCAGGTCTGCGGCCCGGCGTCCTTGACAAACAGACGTGTCAGCTCGGGAGATAGCACTTGAGTCCTCAGCTCCTCCAGGGCCTCGGTAGGGGTGATTGTTTCCCAGTTCTGGGGTGCGATACCGGCAAAGTAGCAGTCCTGTCCCCGCAGTGATTCGTTGAAAAAGCTCGTATACCACGCGTCCGCTCCGCTCTCAGCGCACCAAGCCTCCAGGGCCTGCTCGTCGCTGACGATCAAGTCCGGCGGCGGAAAGATCAACTGCCCTGTCTCGAAGTCAATTGCGTGGGGGGATGCGTAGTAGAATACGTTGGGCAAGGTGCGCTCGATCACCGGGCCGAAGGTCAATCCCTCCCCCGGCTGCGTGGCGGGCTGGGATGACGGCCGCTTGGGTTCAAGTGGCTGTCCATATGCCAGCACCTTGTATCGCAGGTGGATGCTATCCGCCATCTCTCGAATGGAATCCGGGAGCCACTCTATGACCCCGACCGTTCCCGTGCGTGTCCTGAACGCCAGCACATATGGGGGTTGGCGCGTGGGTGGTAGTCCCACACGGTAGCTCCAGGGATGTCCTTCCGGGAACGGCGGCAGCTTGGCTGGATCGGTTGCTTCCCAGAGCTTCTGCAATGGCTTGCCCTGGATATGCGTGGGTACGGGCTGGAACTGCAACCCTTCGACATCAGTCAGCGGGAGGCCTATCGGGAAGCCTTGGGCAAGTCTCATCCCGGACCAGGCCAGGTAAGCCTTGGAGTCACTGGCCGGCATGAAGCGCCCGGAATCGATGTCAAGCACCTTTGGCCCGCCAGCGATGTTTTCGGGACCCAGGACGCATTCCCGAACGACGTTGACCTCCGCCTGCGCGGGGAGTTCCACGGCCTGGGCGGCCTCTTTGGCCCGCTTGGTGCCTGACGCGGCGGCCTTGAGGACTGAAAGCGGCAGGACGAGACCGGTTATCAGCATCGCTCCAAGGAGGATGGCTGCACCGGTCAGGCGTCGGCGGCTGCGTTTGTCGTCCAGGATGGCCAGCAGGCGTCCTTCCAGCTTGCTTGGCCTGGCCATGGCTATGGAGCTGTAGGCAGCCAGCATCCCGGCCTTTAGACCCGAGGCTATCTCCAGCAGGTGTTCGGCGTAGTCACTGGCCTTGCTGCCGGCGGAAAGCACCAGGTCGTCGCAGGCGGTCTCGGCCTCGACGGTCAGCCGCTTCATCGCCAGCCAGGCCAGCGGGTTGAACCAGTAGATCGCAGCGGCCAGGTGCGCCACCAGCTTTGCCAGGCAGTCGTGCCGCTTGGCATGGGCCAGTTCATGGAGCAGGACCACGTAGCGCTTCTCGGCTGACCAGGCGGTCGCCTCCGCGGGCAGCAGCAGCTTGACCCGCCGAAGCCCCCAGACCATCGGCATGGCGCGGCGGCGGCTTTCCAGCAGCACCACCGGGCTGGTGAGCTTCAACTGGGACGTTGCCCGTCGAAGCAGGCTCATCCACGTGCCGCTGGCGATGCGCTGGGCCGATCGCTCGACCCGCCAGAGGCTCAGCCGCCCCAACACCAGTGGCGCCAGGCATGCCAAGGCCCCCGCCGCCCAGGCGGGCAGCACCCACGGCAGCAGCATCGCCACCCAGGACCTCCGGACCGATGGGTTCTTCGCGGCAGTCGGCGCAACCGCGGGAGCAGCAGGCTCCACCGATGGCAGTTCCGCATGATCGCTTGTGGTTGGAGGCCCTCCGGGGAAAGCCGCCACCTGGCCCGCCGCTTCCCGTTGCACGCGCGGCTCCGTCGCTAGGGGTCCGCCGGCCTGTGGGAGCGGTTCCTGTTCAACGGCAACCTGCTCGGCCACCGCCGCCGGAGCACCCGGGTGAAGCTCCAGCCGAAACCAGTCCGGCAGCACCTGCCAGGCCGGCAGGGTTGCGGACAGGATCGGCAGCGCCAGCAGGCTTGCCATGGCCAGCACCCACACCATCTGTCGCGCCGCGGCCGAGGTCTTCCGCATCACAAGGACGGTTCCCGCGGCCAGCAGCAGGATCGCACACCCTTTCACCGAGGCGTCAGCCAGCAGCGGCAGCCAGTAGGAGGCGGCGCGTTGCAGCCATTCCAGATGAGAACCCGCATACTCGTACATGGTTACTTCCCCTTAGCCCTCGCCTGGCGAACAAGGCTGGCCAGGCGCTTCAGTTCACCGTCGGAAATCTCCGTCCCGCGGTCGGCCAGACGCGCCGCCACGGCCTGCTCGATCGAGCCGTCGAAGAAGGTCCTCAGCACGCCTTCCAGGGCGGAGCGGGCGGCCTTGCTTCGCGGCTGCGTGGGGCAATAGATGAACTCCTTGCCGCGCTTGAAGTGCCGCAGGTGACCCTTGTCCTGGAGGATTCGCAGGAATGTGCGCACCGCCGCCCGCGAGGGCGGGTCGGACATGCCTTCCAGGACCTGCGTCGCCGACGCCCGGCCGCGCGCGTAGATGACGTCCATGATCTGGCGTTCCCGCCGGCTGAGGTGCGCAAGCCCGTCCATACGATGCCCCTTCCTGTTGAAGTACACCCATTCCTTCAAAGGTTAATTCTTTAACACCTGATCGGTCAATGTCAACAAAAAGTTAAAATTTTCTCCTTTGTCGTCCGCTCCTCCCCGGGGGGGCTGCCATTCCTGGCAGGTCCAGTGGCGCTTTGCCCGGATGCTGCTGGCGAGATGCGACGGCTCGACTGCCCTCGACAGGCTCGACCCGGCGAGCTTGTCGAGCGGATCTCGCCCAGGTTCGGGAGGGAGCGGGTCTTTTACGGGTGCACCTGCGCCGGCTTCTGCTCGGCCGCGCTGCCAGGACGCACTACCTCTGGGGCTGGTCGCTTGTGGGATTGACGGATAACGGGGCTCTTGCATTCAGTCGCGGCGGGGACCCCTAAGTCGGCTCCGGCCTTTGGAGGATTGCCAGCCGGGAGGCGAACAGGCCCGCGCAGGCGATGGAGCACGCCCCGGCTACCAGCAATGTTCCGGGAGCCCCGATCCGCTGCGCCAATGCGCCCGCCAGGAGGGCGCCAAACGGCGCCACTCCCATGTGGGACATGACGAAGAGGCTCATGATCCTCCCCCGCTTGCTGTCCTCCACGACGGTCTGCACGACGGTGTTGCTGCAGGCCATCTGCACCGTCATCCCCAGGCCCGTAAGGACCATCAGCGCCGTCGACAGCGGTATGGACCGCGACAGCGACAGGGCGATCAACCCGCCGCCGAAGATGCCCGTCGCAACAACGGCGGTCTTGCCCAGCCCTTCGGAGCCGCTTCGTGCGGCCAGAAACAGCGCCCCGATCATGGCGCCGGCGCCGCCGCCGCCTAACAGCCAGCCTAACGTCTCAGGCCCGCCGCCCAGGGTGGACTTGGCCAACACGGGCATCAGCACCCCGTAGGGCATCGCAAACAGGCTCATGCCCGCCACGAAGATCAGCACCGTCGAGATTGCCGGCGACCTGACGGCGTAGGAAACCCCCTCCATCAAGCCGCGCAGCATGTGTCCGTGTTCCATGCGTGCTTCGCCCGCGGAGGTTCGCATCAGCACGAGCGCTAAGATTACGGCCAGGTAGCTCGCCCCGTTAACCAGGAAGCAGACGCCCTCGCCGGTCAGCTTGATCATCACCCCTGCGATCGTCGGTCCTATCAGCCGGGCGCTGCTGAACAGCGAGGAGTTCAGCGCGATGACATTGCCGATGTCCCTCCTATCCTCGACCATCTCCACCGTAAACGATTGTCTCGTCGGGAAGTCAAAGGCGTTGACGACGCCCAGGAACGCGCTCATGGCCACCACGTGCCAGACGCGGATGGCGCCGCTTACCACCAGAACGCCCAGGACGAAGGCCTGCAACATGGCCAGGCTTTGCGTAAAGATGAGCACGTGGCGGCGAGAAAGACGGTCAGCCAGGACCCCGGCGATGGGGGTAAGGAAGAATGACGGCACCTGCCCGGCGAACCCGATGACCCCCAGCATCAACGCCGAGTTGGTCAGCCTGTAGACCAGCCAGCCCATCGCCACCTGTTGGATCCAGGTGCCGATGACTGACAGCCCTTGGCCGCAGAAGTAGAGGCGATAGTTCCTGGACCGCAAGGCCCGAAACGTTCCGGCCAGGTTGCTCCTCGTGCTGGGTGCAGGCTGGTCGCCACACATTCGAAGTCCCTCCCGCCTGCCTTTCGCCTTCAGTTGAACGGATGGGGGGCCGGAACGCAAGGAGCAGCCGCAACTTCTGCGTGTATTAACGCATGGTCGTGACCTGGACCTCGCCCCGGCCGAAGCGGAGCTGTATCCAGCCGTTTCGCGGGGTGGAATAGAACTGATAGGCGGTCCGGAGCCGTTGGTAGAACCCTTGCGGCTGCTCGCTTGCCGCGGGTCCGGGCGGCTCGCGCACGTTGCTAACGAGGACGTACTGGGGATTCACCGCGGCGACGAAATCCGGCAGCGTCGGCTTCCATCCGCCGTGGTGGGGCAGCAGCAGGACTTCGGCGTGGGGAAGTTGCTCGCTTGTGACCAGCGCGCGCTGCGGCCCGGTCCCGATGTCCCCGGGCACCACGACGCTGGTGTCGTCACACGTGACCAGCAGTACCAGCGAAGAGTCATTCACCCCCAGTTCCGTCGCGTCCGCCGGCGGCCAGAGGACGCTGACGGAAGTGCGATCGTCCAAGCGGACGCCGTCGCCGGCACGAAGGTGAGATATCCCGACGCCATGCCGGGACAGGACGTGCAGAAGGTCCGCCCCGACTGGCGAGGCGGCATCCGACTCGCTTTGCTGCGTTCCGAAACATTCGTTGAGGTATGCGTGATCGAGACGCTGATGACGCAGCAGCTCGGGCAGGGCGTTGTAGTGGTCGGTGTTGGCGTGGGAGATGAACGCCTCGGTCGGATTGGGTAGGCGCTCGTGGCGCAGGAACGGCCAGAGGACCTGCCCGTAGACTTCCTGGCCGCTGCGGGTCCCGGCGTCCAGGAGGTAGGTCTTGCCCGATGGGACGCGCAACACGGCGCACTGCCCGCCGCCGACAGACAGGACGTTAAGTTCCGCCACCGGCGGCGGGGCGGCCGTTCGCTGCGTGTAGGCCGTCGCACCGGCCAGCACCAGCATGCTTCCTGCCAAGGCAACCTTGCCCAGGTGCAACCGTCGGCCCAGTGCCGCCAACGCCAGGACCGCATAGAACAGAAACACCCACCATACCCCAACCGGGCGGACCTGGAAGCTCAAGCCCGGCAGCGCCTCCGTTGCCCGGACCATCCAGGCCAGTGCGTCGGCGGCGGAGTCAGCCAGCCGCCCGACGGCGTAAGCCAGATTCGGCATCGGCCAGGCAAGGGCAATCGAAAGGTACCCCGGAATCAGCACGGCCAGTATCGGCGCGGCAATCAGCAGGCTGAGCGGCGCGGCATAGGGGCTGAAAAACCCGAAGTGATATGCCACCAGCGGGATCGAGACGACATATGCCACAACCGCCATCGTCGCCCCGTCCATCAGCCAGTTGGCGCCGGTGTGGTAAAGCCAGCGGCGCAGACGGTCGGAATCGAGACCTCCAAGCCGCAATGTATCGCGGCTTGGAGATCTCTGCCGGAAGACCATAAGCCCTCGCCGCCTGAGCCAGCGGCCAAACAGCCACCGCCGCGTCGGTTGCAGCAGCAGGATCAGCCCGGCCACGATGCCGAAGCTGAGCTGGAATCCGGCGTCGAAAAGCTCTATTGGCCAGGCGACAAGCAGGATGACCATCGCCCCGGCCAGGGCGTTCAGCAGCGAATAAGGGCGGCGAAAGATCGTCGCCAGGCACATCCCCGCGGCCATGATGGCCGAGCGGAGCAGCGGCGACCTCGACTCCGCCAGCACCATGTAAGCCCCGAGTATCGCCAGCACGGCAATCGCCGACCGCTGAGGTGTCAGTGCGAATATCCGGCATAGCAGGTAGACGAAGCCCAGAAAAATGCCCAGGTGCGCACCGGATATGCTGAGATAGTGCACCACGCCCGCCTGCATCATGATGCGGTTGAGGGAGCGCAACACCGGGTGCCGCTCGCCGATGATCAGGGCATTAAGCAACTGGCCGCTTTCCAGGTCCCCGCAGGAGGCGAGGTGTTCCCTCGCCGCGGCGCGGAGGTTCCCGGTCCACCGTGCCAGCAATGGCCTTCGATCGGGGCCCCCCGCCGCAACTTGTCGCGGCGGGGACCCCTCTTCCAGTATGGTCAGCCCGTCAGCAGCCGGGACGGTCAAGGCCGCCAGCATCCCTGACCTTCGGGCAGGTTCGGACCAGTCGTATTGGCCAGGGTTGTCCGGGCCTTCGATTCGCCCCAGCCAGCCGAGCAGCTCCAGCCGCTGTCCGGCGCGGAGACGATCGTCCCTCTGGCGGATCGTCACGCCCATCAGGCCAGTGACTTCCTGCCATCCGCGGGGCACCCCGCCGCATTCGGGGTTCCCCGCCGCGTTGTATTGCGGCGGGGGCCCCTCAGTCGCGGCGGGGACCCCGGTCTTGGCGGAGATGCCCTCCGCGTGGAGGACGAATCGCGTCGCCGGCGGGCGGCGATAGCCGATGGAAGGAGCGCCCTGGCCGTCGTCTATCTGCGGAGTGGTGGCAACCCGGCCGCGAATGGTCGCCAGGATCGGCCGGGCGTCGGTGTAGGTGACGATGTCCTGATCGGAGGCGGAGAAGTAGGCCAGATGCGCCCGTATCGCGCCGATGCAGAACATTGCCACACCTACGGCCGCGATTGTGATAAGCCGCAAGTGTTCCCGCCATAGCGTCGCCACCGCGGTCAAAAGCCCTCCCGCCCCAAGCACCGCCCACAGCCCCACAGGCAGCGGCGCAAACCGTCCGGCTGCTATCCCGCAGGCAAACGCCACCGCCAC
>Ga0315274_10007891_pt1 | contig 15383 bp, 6 predicted proteins | sample YL17G02_20_MG_FD_203700 | JGI IMG/M metagenome (GOLD analysis project Ga0315274, IMG submission 203700) | Sediment microbial communities from Yellowstone Lake, YNP, Wyoming, USA - YL17G02_20 | ecosystem: Environmental > Aquatic > Freshwater > Lake > Sediment | place: USA: Wyoming | collected... | reverse complement strand
CAGCTCCGAACAACCGCGGGAAGACGCGACGTTTAATCACTTGGTTGCCTCGGCTGAGGAGCAAATAGCGAGCGAATGCCAGAGGCTGCTCTATGTCGCTTTAACGCGCGCCCGGCAGTACCTGATCATCAGTGGCCACGAAGCCAAAAGGCGAGTGGGCCTCGCCACTACGATCGTCTACCCCGCCCTGGCCAGCGCCATGAACTTTCCACCTTCAGGCCGCAGCACTAGCGCACACCGCTGGACCGCCGAAGCAAACGGCGCAGATGCCGCAGGCGCGGATAAGAGTAACGCCATCGACGCAGCCGCGGCGATGCTCGCTTACCACGAATCGCTAACTTGGGCGGCCGTCCCGGACTCCATCACGGTCGTGGCAGAACAGTCAGGTGAGGCTAATGATGCAGTAGGCGATACGGGTGTGACGGCGGCCCCGGGAGATTTCAACGTGCAATCAGCACGGACCGATGTCCCGCGCGAACTCCAGATCACCGCACCCTCGAAACATGAGGACGACGATGCTCCGACGGGAGCCAAGTCCATCGCTCTTAAGTCCGCCATAAGCCCGCGGCTAGCTGCCGCTATTGGCACTTTCGTGCACAGGGCCTTGGAGGCGTTCATGCAGCGCCGTGAGTTTCATGACGAGCAGGTTTGGCGCGCACTGGTCACTCCTAGTGCAGACTCGGAGCGCTGGCGGTTAGAGGTACTGAGTGAGCTAGTCGAACTTCGCCAAGATCACTGGTTAGTCCAGCTGCGCGATTCAGCTAGGCGCATCGAGACAGAATTGCCGATTGTCTTTCAACGCGACGATGAGCTCGTGCTTGGGTCGCTCGACCTTTTAGTTGACCAGACTGACGGAACACTTCTGATCATTGATTATAAAACTACGCGGTTTACCGCCGCAGCCAAGAGTCTGAGTGATGCCGAGCTTAAGCGGTTCTGTCGCGAACGGCATTACGATCAACAGCTTGCCGACTACTGCGAGGCCATTGCTGCGATTTACCCAGAGCAAAAAGTAACCGCCGCCGTGTACTTTACGCACCTACGGCGGCTGATTTACTGATCTTTAGTCGCCTAATCAACAACCCTAATCATCATCGCGGTCATGACGACCGTGATGTTCGTGCTCATCATCATCATCATCGTGACCGCCCCTAGTCGGGATGCGTCCTTTGGCCGCCTGATCTTTTAGATAACTAATGACCAGCTGCCCTTCCGGACTGCTGCGCCATTCGCTGTCGCCTGGTGGCATTTTTCCGCTTTCCACGGTTGCCAGCGAGGACGCCCCGTGGCGTAGCAAGTCAGCTTCGGAGTCCAGCGCGACGCCATCTTTATGCTTGCCGTTCTGGTGACAAGCGCCACAAGCTGAGGCTACGGCCGCGCGTACCTTATTGTATTCAAGGGAGGCTTGCGGAGCTGGGACGGGCTGCGGGTTTGGCACTGGTTGAGCAGGTGAAACATCAGGCTGGGGTTGGCCGTCACGCAGGCAGTTATCGGGATCAAAACCGACGCGGAATGCTTGCCGCAGGTTATGACTTAAATCAAGCATCTGCGTGCAGGCGATAGGATTGGCGTGAATATCAATATATCCTAGATTCTTGTTTAGTCCGAAAAGCGGCGCGAAATCATGAATATTATTTCGCGACACATCAATCACCAAGGCTTCGGTAAAGACTTCCATACCCTGCAGCGACTGTATATCTAGATTGAAACAAGGAATTTCCTTAACATCGGCGAGGAATTCATAGTGCTGCTCGGCAGCGTATGTCTTAATACAGGCCTCTAACTTTTTGTCAGTCATACTTAGATCCGCAACTCGCTCGGAGGCATACGCGAGCGCACTTTGCGACATCACTAAAACCAGCGCACAAAAGATATTAATAAGTCTCATCGTCAACTCTGCTCCATAGTCAGTAGATTTCGGGACATATTCAGTTCATCGTCTATTGTGGGCGAACTTGGCGAACGACGGGCACTTTCAGAGTCTTGCCGATCCGGTGCTTTGCCGCAGGATAAGGCCGAGAGCATCAGTGTCGAAAAAGCAAGTTACTGTGACAACTTGGACACGTGGTTACTCCTTTTCTGCAAGAGCGAAAAAAACCAAAATCCCGGGATGTTAGTCCTGCCATGTGGACAGTTGAACAACACTAACCTGCCTGAGAGTGATTCTCAAGATCAATCTCAAAGCCAAGGTTGCGGAATTTTAATGGAAGGTTCTAGACATACCGCAAGGCGCTGTTTACGAGCATTACTTCCACACTGGCCGATACTTATCTCGCGCGGATCGCTCTGAGTTATGGGCACCGATACAGTTAAGTCTCTAAATTTAATGAGTTTTACCTAAATTCCGAACTGTGCAGCAAGCTACCCGTCAGCGTTTTTTGCAGAGGCCCTAACCCGTCGAAAGATTAAGACTTAAAATACAAACTCAAGATTTGTCCGGGGACTACCGAGGGTACTCTTAGATTCACAGAAAGAGTCGTTACTTTTTCCGGTAGTTAGGCGTCCAATGATGAGATTCCTAAAAAACTTCAGCCTAGCAAGTATCGCTTTATTGTTTAGCGCGGGGATCCTCATATCGCAGCCAACACTTGCGCAAAGCGGCAGCTACTCACTGTCCTACTCGGGACGTCTCACGCAGGCTGATGGCGCACCGCTGGGCGGTCCTGTAGATCTAACCGTAAAGTTTTGGACTGCTGCGGCAGCAGGCAACACTCTCACAGCTCCCATCGAGTTTGCCAACATAACCTTAAATCAAGGAGTGTTTACACTCCCGCTTGAATTAAACTCGGCGCAAGTGAGTGCTGTGTTTGGTCAAGGTGCAGATCCGGTATTCATAGAAGTCACGGCGGCCGGAAAAACTTACCCAAGACAGCAATATACTTACGTACCCTTTGCCTTAAGAGTGCCTGTTGATAATAGAACTCTGATATTTGATTCTGACGGCAAGCTAGCACTCTCACTGACTAGTCAACCGAGTGCAAATCAGTTTTTGACCAAAGATGGTAGCGGTCGCCTCGCGTGGGGCAGTCCTTTAGTCACAACAATTCAAGGGCAAAACATCGCTAGCACTGCTCCCACCTCTGGACAGATACTCACCTACTCAGGTGGCCAATGGGTGCCGCAGAATCCTCCGGTGGCAGTCACCAGCGGTGGTACGGTCACTAATGTAACCGGCGAGGCTCCGCTAACCGTCACAACCGGAACCACAACGCCAGTGATCTCTTTGGCACAGGCAAGCGGCTCGGTGAATGGCTATTTGGCCGCCACCGACTGGAGCTCCTTTAACGCCAAGCAGAATTCACTTGGATTCGTACCGCTAAATAAAGCCGGCGACACCATGGCGGGTGCGCTAAGTATGAACGGCAGCGACGTGAGCAGCGTCGGTAATATCGGCATGGCCGCGTCTAAAACATTGCTTTTAAGTAATAACGCCACCGACCCAAACGGACTCACAGCAGCTGATAAAGGCAAAACTTGGTTCAACACTCAGACCAACCAAGTCAAATATTGGGACGGGTCCAGTGCGCAGGCACTAGGGATATCAGGTGCAGGACTAACGAACTTAAACGGCCTAACTGGTAGTACTCAAACTTTTGCCACCGGAATTAGCGGTACTAGCCCTATATTTAACTCTATTGGGACTGTCCACACGCTTAATATACCGTTGGCATCAGGCACCGGAGTAACCGCTGGCCTAGTTTCAAATAGCGACTTTGCGGCGTTTACCAACAAGGTAAGTGGAATCACCGGTGGTACGGGTATCTCTGCCCTAACTACAGGCGCGACTGCGACGGTCAGTCTTAGCTCATTGGGAACTGCTGGAACTTACGCAAAAGTCACCACGAATGCGCAGGGCCAAGTCATCAGCGGTGATACCCTCACTGCATCAGATATTCCTGGACTCGATGCAAACAAAATTACCAGTGGCGTACTTGGGGCTAGTAACGGTGGTACCGGCGTAAACTCCACCGCAAGCTTCCCGACCTCGGGCGTGGTGGTCACTCGCGATGCGACGGAAACTCTGACCAACAAAACTTTGAGTGCCGCTACCATCAACGGTGCCTCTACCATTGGCGGCTCAACCACGATCGACACCACTGGCACCATTAACTCAGGCGCCCAAATAGTGACTGGTAATGTCACCATTCTTGGTAACAGCACCACGGCAAATAAACTGGTGCTTAACGACAAAGGTTCGGTCAACTCAGTCGCACTGAAAGCTCCGAATACTCTGGCTTCATCTCTGATTTGGGAGTTACCAAATAGCAATGGCTCATCTGGGCAGGTACTCTCAACCAACGGCTCCGGGACTTTAAGCTGGGTATCTGCCGCCGTCGGCAGTGTCACCAGCGTCTCGGGTACGGCCCCAATCTCAGTCGCCACCGGTACGTCAACGCCAGTGATTTCCATAGCGCCAGCCAACGGCACGGCAAACGGCTACCTCAGCTCGGCCGACTGGACCACGTTTAATAATAAACAAACTGCCGGTAACTACATCACAGCTCTCACCGGCGATATTACAGCAGCTGGCCCTGGATCTGCTGCGGCCAGCCTTGCTGCCGTGGCCATCGCTGGGACGTCCACCAAAGTATCTTATGATGTGAAAGGTCGAGTGACTTCGGGTACGTCACTCGCAGCGACAGACTTACCGAGTCACAGCGCAGCCCTCATCACCTCAGGCACTTTGACTGTCGCTAATGGCGGTACCGGACTAAGTACAACTCCTAGCAACGGTCAGATCCTGATTGGCAACGGGATAAATTACACGCTTGGTACCTTAACAGCAGGCACTGGCATCAGCATCAATAACTCTGCGGGTGCAATTACAGTGAACGCAACTGCAGATGCCTCAACCAAAGTGTCAAAGGCTGGCGATACGATGAGCGGAGCCCTAAGCTTGCCTACCAACGGGTTGATTGCCGGGACTAATCAACTGGTGCTGGCGAATGGGAATGTCGGCAATGTAAGGAAAGCATCGCCAGCCAACTCGCGGAGCGAGCGCTGGTCTCACTCGGCAGAGTGCCGCGTTTGATGTTTTTGAAAAATAATCACGGATTGCTTTGAATCTGGCCAAAGTGAGCAGGAGGGTTGCGCTTCAACCGGCGTGACCTAATGGCCACTAGGCTCTCTAAGTAGCATTATAGTGTCAGCGTTGAAACCAGGGCCTCGAAGGCCAATGACAGCTATAAACGGAAGGAGCGCAACCCAATGTCAATTTATATCGGAATGGATGCCCACAGCAAGACTAGTGTTTTTGTCGCCGTCAACAGTAGAGGCAAAGAGCTTGCCTCAATCAGAACAAATACCAGTGAGAGTGGAATCTTATCCTTTTTAAGGAGCCTTACTGGCAGGAAGAGTCTGGCGGTGGAGGAGTCTCACATCACGAACTGGGTCTTTAGGACCTGTAAGAATGAAGTCGATCAGTTTGTCGCCTTTGATGCTTCTCAAATACAAAAAAGAAAAGGTCCGAAAGATGATTTCATCGACGCCCGCAACATAGCTCATCAGTTACGTGGCAACTTTCTGACGAGCGTGTTCCACGAAGACAGCGACCTCTCCGACCTCCGCACTATAGTCAGCGCGTATAGAGATGTCGTGCGTGATGGCACAAGGCTGAAGAATCGATACAAAGCTATCTTTCGTTCCAATGCGATCGATACAACGGGCTCTACAATTTACTCCGACAAGGATCGCGTTGATGAGCTGACAAAAGACACTGATCGCTTTGTAACGACAACCATGTATGACCAGCTTGCTCAATACGAGGAGCTTAAATCACGTTACGACGACGCACTAAAGAGTGCCGCTTCAAGATTGCCGGTGATTAAGCTTCTTTCGACTATCCCAGGAATCTCTACTGTACGGGCATCAATTATTGCCAGCGTTGTGTGTTCGCCTCAAAGATTTCGCAGTAAACATGAGTTTTGGTCATATTCAATGCTAGTGAAACACCACCAAGTCAGTGACGGTGTGAAGTACGGTAGTATCAAAGTAGCTGCCAGATCGGACTTAAAGGAAGTTTTCGTAGGTGCAGCGGAGACCGCAATTCAAGGTAAGTCAGAACTACGAAAATACTACGATACACAAATCGAACAAGGCAAAGATCATAGGGCTGCTAAGAGAAACGTTGCGCGTAAAATCGCCGCGATTTCGCTTGCGGTCATGCGTAATGAAACACCATGGAAGACAACCACCGACAGGGGGACTACTAAACGTAGAAAGCGAATCAGCTAGGCAATGAAGCGGGCCACTAACTAAGGTGACTCGCTCTTTGCGGCAACTTTAGTCGCGTTCACTGCCCAGATGGAGAGACAGGCCCTACCAATCCCATGACCTTCGAGGTCCTAAACGTCGGCTGGCCCTCTCCGCCCAAATCTAATATTGCAATGACCTTCGAGGTCCTAACAGACGGGTGATGGCGTTTCGATAAATGACCATCCGCAAGCAATACGTGGCACAAAGAACGACTAAACAAGCAGAGAAAAAGCCCTAAAGTGATGCTCGTGGTAACTCGATGCGTTGGCTGCTAGCAAAAAAAGTAGTGGCAAGGATAAGTATTGTTTTTTCACTTGCTTTCCTACAGACGGGATTGGGACTACAGCGCCTGCTGCCCCCCTGGACATCCGCAACTCTATTGCAAACGGAGTCGGGCTAATCGTCGGCAGCAGCGTAGCAACTGGCTGGTCTCAGATGATGTATCAGGGCACCGGGCGTTCTTTTACGGTGGGTGTGGGGAACGCAAGCGAAACTTCAAAGGGCGTACCGAATAAATTCTATGTTTATGACGATAATGCGAACTCGATGCGCATGACCATCGACACCGCCGGCAACGTCGGTATCGGCTCCACTGCCCCTGGCGCTAAGCTTGACGTCAACGGCACTATCAAAATCACCGGTGGCACACCTGGTGCAGGCAAAGTGCTGACCAGCAGCGACGCTACCGGCCTTGCCTCCTGGGCTACGCCGCTTTCAGGCACAGTCACCTCTGTGACCGCAGGCACGGGTCTAACAGGAGGCCCAATTACGTCGTCTGGCACCCTTTCTCTTGCTAACACCGCAGTGACTGCTGGTGCGTATACTCGGGCAAATATTACCGTCGATGCTCAGGGCCGTCTCACAGCAGCCGCAAACGGAAGTAGCTTGTCACTAGCCACAGAAGTTACCGGCACACTCCCAATCGCCAATGGTGGTACTGGCGCTACTACTGCAACTAACGCCTTCAATGCTTTGTCGCCAATGAGCGCGGCAGGCGACCTTATCTACGGAGGAACTTCAGGTGCTGGGACTCGGTTAGGCGGTAACACGACGGCAACTAAACAGTTTTTAACGGGTACAGGAACTGGTACCGTGGCAAATGCTCCGACTTGGAGCGCGCTCACCGCTAGCGACCTCCCAGCTCACAGTGCAGCTCTCATTACATCTGGCACTTTGGCTGTGGCCAACGGTGGTACCGGTGCCACGACTTTAGCAGCAAATAATGTGCTCTTAGGCAACGGCACCAGCGCGCCACTCACGGTCGCCCCTGGGACTAGTGGCAACTTACTGACTTCGAACGGCACCACTTGGATTAGCTCTGCTCCTTCGTCCAACTGGACTACGTCCGGGTCTGATGTTTACCTTAGCAGTGGCAACGTCGGGATCGGAACCACCTCACCCACCTCTAAATTATCAGTCAACGGCGTTTTATCCTCAGTGGCGGTCACAAATGCCGGCACTACGATTAATTTTGCTACGGGCAATCTCCAATACACTTCGGTCAGCTGCGGTGCGATCACTCTCAACAATATGCAATCAGGCACCAGCTATACGCTGGCCGTAAAAGGAGCGGCCGGCGGGACGTGTTCGTTCACTGCCTGGTCAGGCAGCGGCACCGGAGCCCTTACCATGCGAACTGGTGGTATCGGGCTGGTTCAAAATACTAACACTCACATGGTCTTTACCTTCTTGGTCATGGGTGGCGACGTCTATGTGGCATCGATTAACGGCTATTAAAACCCTACTGCTGCTCGGCGCCATCGCGCTCGTAACGGACAGCGTGCGGGCACAGACGATACCGTATGGCCACTGGAACCGCTCCGGGACTCTCGGTGAGTTTATCTCTACGTGGAAGACCGATATCGCGGGTACCACCGCCAGTAATCAGATTCGTTTGCCGCTTGAATCCAACGGCACGTATCGATTTGTAGTGAACTGGGGGGACAGCTCCAGCAGCACGATCACTACCTACAATCAGGCGGAGGTCACCCACACCTATGCCACGGCCGGCACCTATACCGTAAACATCAGCGGAGTTATCAGGGGTTTCAAATTCAACAACATGGATCAAAACAAGATCATTAACATTTCGCAGTGGGGACCCCTACAACTCGGCAACAACGGCGGCTACTTTACCAATGCCACAAATCTCACCATCACCGCCACCGACCCGCTCAACCTGGCCAGCACCTCGAATATGGGATCAGCGTTTCAGAATTGCACGAGTCTGACCAGCGTCCCCAGCATGGCCCTTTGGGATACCAGCACTATCACCGCAATGAACTCGATGTTCCAGTCTGCATCGTCGTTTAATCAGGACATCAGCAGCTGGAACACCAAAAACGTCACGACAATGGCTAATATGTTTTACGCCGCGACCGCCTTCAACAGTCCGCTCAGTAGCTGGAATGTCAGCAAGGTGACCAATTTCAATCAAATGTTTTTGGCTGCAAGCTCCTTCGATCAGCCGCTACCTGCGTGGGTGACGAGTGCGGCGACTAACATGGGCTCCATGTTTCAATCGGCCGTTTCGTTCAATCAGGACATTAGCGCATGGGATGTAAGCCACGTTACCACTATGGCAAACATGTTTTATGGTGCAAACGCGTTCAACAGTCCGCTTAGCGGCTGGAATGTGAGCGCAGTGACCGATTTTTCGCAGATGTTCACAATTGCTTATTCGTTTAACCAGCCGCTGTCTAGCTGGGTAACGAGTGCCGCAACCAATATGTCAGGCATGTTTAACGGCACCGCGTCCTTTAACCAAAACCTGAACGCATGGGATGTCAGCCATGTGACCAACACGTCAAATATGTTTATTAACTCAGCGTCCTTTAATAGCCCGCTGAACGGCTGGAACGTTAGCGCCGTGACCAACTTTACCAATATGTTTTACGGTGCCACCGCGTTCAATCAACCGCTGTCAGCCTGGACGACAAGCGCTGCTACTAGTATGGAATCAATGTTTTTGGGCGCGACCGCCTTCAATCAGGACCTGAGCACTTGGAATGTGAGTCAGGTGACCAACATGAAGAATATGTTTAACGGCGCTTACTCCTTCAATAGTCCTTTAAACAGTTGGAATGTAAGTGCAGTTACGAGCTTTCACGCCATGTTCTACAGCGCCTTCTCCTTCAATCAGCCGCTCGGTAGCTGGGCCAGCGGTACTGCTGCCCCCATCGACATGTCTTACATGTTCGTGGGCGCCAGCGCCTTCAATCAAAATATCAGTGCTTGGAATGTCAGCCGGGTAACGACCATGCAAAACATGTTTAACGGCGCCTACTCCTTCAACCAGCCGCTTGCAGACTGGAATACGGGCGCCGTAACAAACTTTCAAAGCATGTTCCAAAAAGCGGTTTCCTTCAACCAGCCACTCTCGAACTGGAATACTGAGTCTGCCACCAATATGGTGGCGATGTTCTATGAGGCGTATTCATTCAATCAGGATTTGAGTGCTTGGGATGTTAGCCACGTGACCAACATGGGGGCCATGTTTCAGGATGCGGATTCTTTTAACAGCCCGCTTAACGCCTGGAACGTGAGCGCAGTTACGAACTTCGGCAGCATGTTCCTTTACGCTCGAGCTTTCAATCAGCCACTTTCGAGCTGGATACCAAGCGCTGCCACTGACATGTCATCCATGTTCAGGGATGCTCGTTCGTTCAACAAAGATTTGAGCAGCTGGGATGTGAGCCGTGTCACCAATATGGCTAGCATGTTCGAGAACGCGACCGCTTTTCACGGTGCGCTAAATGGCTGGAACGTGAGCGCAGTCACGAACTTCTCCAACATGTTCAAAGTTGCCGCGTCCTTTAACCAGCCGCTGTCCGGTTGGGTGACGACCTCTGCGCTCTATATGGGTGGAATGTTCTATGCCGCTCATTCATTTAACCAAAATATCGGCAACTGGGATGTGAGCAAGGTCACAGCAATGAACGACATGTTCCACTACGCCACTTCCTTTAATCAGAACATCGGCTCGTGGACCGTGGCAAGCGTCACCAATACGGCGAATATGTTTTATTTTGCTGGGCTATTTGACCAAAATCTAGGCGCATGGAACGTCAGCGCAGTCACCAATATGACCAACATGTTCGCCGGCGCACTGCTGTCGCCGGCGAACTATAATGCCATCCTTAACGGTTGGAGCGCCCTGACGCTCAAGTCCGGCGTACCGTTCCACGGTGGCAACAGTCAGTACACCGCATCAGGCAGCGCAGCCCGCTCCGCACTGACCGGTACCTTCGGCTGGAGTGTCACCGACGGCGGCCTGACCGCACTCGGCGGAACAGGCACCGGGTTTATCTCGACTTGGAATACAAGTAACGCCGGGGTCTCTAGCAACACCCAGATCAAGCTGCCGCTCGTGAGCACCGGGACTTATAACTTCACCGTGTCCTGGGGAGATGGGACGAGCAACACCATCACCACTTACAATGACGCGAACACGACCCACACCTACGCCGCCGCTGGTATATATACGGTGACTATCACCGGTACGATAAGCGGCTGGTCCTTTGCCAACGGCGGTGACAAGGCGAAGATCCTTAATATCTCGCAGTGGGGACCATTCGCCTTTGGCAATGCAGGCAGCGCTTTCTCTGGTGCGACGCAGCTCAGTGTGACGGCAACGGACTCGCCAAGCCTGAGCGGCACCACCAACATGCAATACGCCTTCTACAACTGCACCAGCCTGCGCAGTCTGCCCGGTGCTGCCTCCTGGAATGTCGGCAGCGTCACCAACATGTCGTACATGTTCAACTTGAGTGCCTATTTTAACCAGGATCTGGCAACTTGGAATGTCAGTTCTGTCACCACTATGACCAGCATGTTTAATGGTGCACGAGCCTTCAATGGCGATCTCAGCGGCTGGGTCCCATCTAGCGTGACCACCATGGCAGCCATGTTCTACAATGCTTACGCCTTTAACCGGGCCATCGGCACTTGGAACGTCAGTGCCGCCACCGATATGTCGTCCATGTTCCAATCTGCGGTCGCCTTCAATCAAAACCTGACGAACTGGAACGTGAGCGCTGTAACCTCCATGGTGAATATGTTTCATACCGCTGTTGCATTCAATGGCGATCTCAGCGGCTGGGTGCCGTCAAAAGTGACCAATATGTCAGCTATGTTCTACAATGCTAACGCCTTTAACCGGGCCATTGGCGCCTGGAATGTCGGGGCCGTCACCAACATGACGAATATGTTCAATAGCACGTACTCCTTCAATCAGAGCCTACCATCCTGGAACGTAAGTGCCGTCACCACCATGAATAGCATGTTTGCCAATGCCTATGCCTTCAACGGCGATCTTAGCGGCTGGGTACCCAGTAGCGTGACGGATATGTCGAGCATGTTTAATGCCGCGATTGCCTTTAATCGAAATATCAATTCCTGGAATGTCGGATCCGTCACGAACATGACGAGTATGTTTTCGACTGCCAGGGCGTTCAATCAGAGTCTGTCGTCCTGGAACGTGAGTAACGTCACCAACATGACCAGTATGTTCAATGCTGCATGGTCATTCAACCGCGATCTGAGCAGCTGGGACACGTCAAAGGTGACGAGTATGTCGAGCATGTTTTATACTGCTGGCGCGTTTAATCAGAATATCGGTTTATGGAATGTCAGTGCTGTTACCAATATGGCGAATATGTTCGTCGGTGCTTATGCCTTCAACCAGAGCCTGGCTTCATGGAACGTGAGCAATGTCACAACTATGTCGAATATGTTCCAAAGTGCCTATGCCTTTAACGGCGATCTGAGCAGCTGGACTCCCGCGCGCGTGACCAACATGGGAAATATGTTCTATACTGCCTACGCGTTTAACCGCAATATCAGCTCCTGGAGTGTTGGTACAGTCACCGACATGAGCGGCATGTTCGTGAATGCGAAGGCTTTCAATCAGAGCCTGGCTTCATGGAACGTGAGCGCGGTGACTACTATGAGAGAGATGTTCAGCGGCGCCTCTAGCTTCAACGGCGACCTGACTGGCTGGAACCTTGCGAGCTTGACCAATATGCACGCCATGTTTGCCAATACCAACGCATTCAACGGTGATCTGAGCAGCTGGAACACCGCTAACGTAACCAACATGCAATCGGTGTTTTATGGTGCTAAAGCCTTTAATCGTAGTCTTAGCTCATGGAACGTGGGCGCGGTGACTGACATGAGCTACATGTTCCTAAATACTAATTCATTTAATCAGAGCTTGTCGTCATGGAATGTGAGCAACGTGGTCACGATGTGGAATATGTTCAACGGCGCCGCGGCGTTCAACGGAGATTTGAGCGGCTGGGTGCCATCGAAAGTGACCAATATGTCAGCTATGTTCTACAACGCGAGCCGCTTCAACCGCAATATTTCGACTTGGAACGTGGGCGCCCTTACCAATTCATCAAGTATGTTTGTGGGCGCACCGCTCTTTAATCAAAATCTCGCGGCGTGGAATGTGACCGCCCTCACCAATGCCGCTAGTATGTTTGGCGGCAACGGGCTATCGATGGCAAACTACGACGCAATCCTAAATAGCTGGGCTGCAAAGGCTCTAAAATCCAGCGTCACCTTTGGAGCCGGCACCACTCGTTATAGTGCAGCATCCAGCGCCGCGCGCGCCGCGATGACCGGCACCTACAGCTGGACCATCAGCGACGGGGGGACAATTTAAGCAAATATCAAACAAGCTCAGATGGTTAGCTGCAGTGCCTGACCCCTACTTGAGCTGAAATAAAAGCGGCAACACATAGGTCCGCAAACCTAAACCATAAGTGGTCGGAGCGGGAAAAGGCGCACTCGCCTCTATGATGTTCAGCGCGGCCTCGTCCAAAACGGCAATTCCCGATGAATTCTTTACGGCGACGCTGCCTAGGTTGCCGTCATGTAACACCGTGAACAGTACTAAGACCTCGCCCTGCAGTCGCCGTAGGCGGGCTGTGCGTGGATAATATTCATGCTGTCTAATCCGCTCCAAAAGCAGCGTCTCGTAGGGACCAAGATTGCCCTGACTGACAGCTGAACCTAGGTCGATAGGACTCTGGTCGGTAGACGCAGTACCAACGACTTCGCCAGATTCAACTGCAGACGGATCGCTTTCACCAATTTTTGCCGGCAAATTTGAAGTCTGCTGCAACTGATCTCGACTCACGGTGCTATCAGAAGATGGCTTAGGTACCACCACAGCCAGGTCAGATGACGCTTCGCCTGCGGATTTACCTGACGACTCACGTGGAACGGTAGCCACGGTCTTGGCGGCTATTTTCGGCTGTGGCGGCGAGACGGCATGGCTTTTCGGTGACTGATGCCAAGGCGGCTTGTGCATGCCGACAGTCAGATGTTTGCTGCCACCGCCAATCGAGAGTTGAATCACTGGAGAGGGCTCAGCCAACGGGCGAGCGCGTTGCGTCCCCCAAACCTGCCAAAGTAAACCGACATGCAACAAACCGGCTGTCAGCAGCAGCATAAGACTTTGGCGGCGTGGTGGGACCATGAGCTATCTTAGCATAATACTCATACTGGCCGCGTCCAACCGGACGATATTATCGTTTCATAGCGCCAGACTGATCCCCGCCCAAAGGGTGCGCGGCATGCCCGGACGCACCCCTGCCGGTCGTCTAGCAGCGATGTACGTCCGATTGGCAACATTACGTATATCGACATAAAAACGCTGACCCGGCGCGTAGTCATAGCCTGTCGACAAATCGAAAATAGTGCGTTCTGGAAGCGCCTCTACATCGGCTAATTTAGCGCTACCCGATTTTACCCGCGTGCGACTTTGAAAATGGCCAACCACGTTAAGGTCTGGGTATCCGGCTTTGGCGACACCTAGCCCAAAGCCCATCGTATTATGCGGTATAAAAGGAAGGTAATCTCCCTTATTGACCGCTGGTGACCATTCTTCAAACGAGGTCTTAAAACTCGATTCAAAACGTGCATCGGTATAAGTGTAATTCACAAATGCCGGTAGCCTGACAGGCAAATGGGCCAAACCACCGAGATCAGAACGCACAGCTGCCTCTGCACCGAGGATCCGTGCCTTGCCACCGTTATAAAGAGCACCCGTGCCTTGCCCGCCGCTGGCAATCGTGTCCGCGCCGAGAATATTTTCGTATATGTTGTAAAACCCGGTCAGGCTGGACGTCAGATTATTTTTTGCAAAACGCAGACCAGCCTCCGTATTCCAGCTGGTCTCTGCCTTGGTCTCCTTCTCAGAACCGGGGGTCGGTGGCGCGAACCCGCGATGGGTGCCCATGAAGGTCGTAAGGCTAGGGCTCAACTGGTATGCCAGTCCAAGCCCCGGTAGGGTTTGCGACACCTTCAGAGATTTATTAGTTGGCGCTGCGGCACGATCAGGATCCGTCGCACCGTAGTCTTCCTGCTTCAGGTCGATCAATTCGTGTCTAGCGCCTATCGACAGACTTAGGTCACCTATACCGATTACGTCATGGACGTACGCCGAAAATGCCTGGGCCGAGCCAATGCGGTTATTGCCCTTACCGGTGCCTGGAGTAGCGGCTGTAGTCAGGCTCATGGCGCCTTGATACATCTGATAGCGGTCGTCGTTTTGCAGGCGGTCTTCCCGATCCTTGTGGAGCCTAAGACCTATCCGCAAATCGTGCTGAAACTGCGCGCCGAAGCTCACATTGAGAACAGACTCAACGCCTTGGCTGACGAAGCGACGATTGTTAGCTCGCACTTGTAGCGCGTTGGCTTCACTGGTTGCGCCCGTAAGCACCCCATAGGCAGCTGCGTACTTGCCAGTATCGGCGAGTATGGATTCAAGATTAACGTCGCTGGTGCCGCTCTTGACGCCTTCCAATTTGTACCAATTACGCTTTAAAGTTTGGTTGTAGACCGTTGTGGTCACATCAACATTGGGTGTGACTTCGATCACGTGGCGCAATGATGTTGCCTGGCGCGCGAGATGCATGGTGTCTTTTTGGGCCCCCGCATACAAACGGTAGGCATTGGTTTTAAAGTCCGACTCGGTAAGGCCCAAATAGGACTCCGATGAGCGTTCGCCTGACACCAAAAGTTTCAGGGTAACCTCCTGATAGCGATCACCCGACTTGTCCGTATTTAGACGCAGCTTAGCCACGGTATCCTGAACCGACAGATCGTTCTTGCCT